>Ga0102590_1000356_pt1 | contig 110042 bp, 104 predicted proteins | sample AraplaMF_Col_mMF_FD_76859 | JGI IMG/M metagenome (GOLD analysis project Ga0102590, IMG submission 76859) | Arabidopsis root microbial communities from the University of North Carolina, USA - plate scrape MF_Col_mMF | ecosystem: Host-associated > Plants > Roots > Endosphere | place: USA... | reverse complement strand
ATATTTCTCTGATATCGCCCAGGTGTTGATCGCCATCGGGTTGACATATTGCAGCATGATCGCCTCGGGGCAGACGGCGAGCATGTCCTCGCAGACCTTCCAGAGATGCGGCACGGTGCGCAAGCCGCGCATGATGCCGCCGACGCCGAGCGTATCGGCGATCGTCTGGCGCAGCCCGTATTTCTTCGGCACTTCGAAATCGGTGACCGTGCAGGGTTCGTAGCCGCCGATCTGGAAAGCGACGACGACGAAATCGGCGCCCGAAAGCGCCTTGCGCTGGTCGGAATAGGTTTCCGCCTTCGCCTTCACGCCGAGCGTCGAGATCAGCTTGTTGACGACGACGGCGCTTTCTTCCAGCCGCTGCGGATTAAGATCCATCAAGGCGATCGTCGCGCCCGACAGCGCGGGACGCTGCAGCACATCGCCAACGATGTTCTTCATGAAGACGGTGGAGCCAGCTCCGATGAACGTGATTTTGGGATTTCTTGCCATTATAACCTCCGGCATTCGGCAATCATGCTACCTCGAAAGCGGCCTTGACGAGCCGTTCGGTGTAGGCGGTCTTGGGATGGGATAGAACTTCGTTGACGGGGCCCTCTTCGACAATCTTGCCATGCTGCATGACGATGACGCGATGGCAGAGCGCCCTGACGACCTTGAGATCGTGCGAGATGAACAGGTAACTCAGGCCGCGCTCGTCCTGCAGCTTGCGCAGGAGTTCGATGATCTGCGCCTGGACGGAAAGGTCGAGCGCCGATGTCGGCTCGTCGAGCAGGATGAATTCCGGCTCCAGCGCGATGGCGCGGGCGATTGCGATGCGCTGGCGCTGGCCGCCGGAAAATTCGTGCGGGAAACGCGACAGGATATTGCCCGGCATGCCAGCGGCAATCAGCGCCTCTCGCACCCGGTCCTGCCGTTCGGCCTTGGTCGCGCCCAGCCTGTTGACGACGAGCCCTTCCTCGATGATCTGGCCGATCGTCATGCGCGGGTTGAGCGATGAGAACGGGTCCTGGAACACCACCTGCATGCGGGCGCGCAGTGGCCGCATCTCGGCCCGGGAAAGGCCATGGATCGGCTGATGGTCGAAATGGATCTCGCCGCTATCGGGCGTATTCAACCGCAGGATCGCCTGGCCGAATGTCGTCTTGCCGGAGCCGGATTCACCAACGAGACCGAGCGTCTCGTGACGGCGAAGCGTCAGGTCGAGGCTGTCGACGGCGACAAGCTCACGCATCGCCGGCTTGAGAAAGGTACCGTGACGCAGCATGAAGGAGACACGCACGCCCTTGGCATCGAGGATGACATCCGATCCCTCCGGCAGCGGATTGGCCTGGCCACGCGGCTCGGAGGCAAGCAGATGCCTGGTATAGGTGTCCTGCGGATTGGCAAACAGCGCTTCGGTGGTGTTGTGCTCGCGCACTTCACCGTACTGCATCACATAGACGTAATCCGAGAACTGCCGCACCACGGTCAGGTCGTGGGTGATGAGGATGACGGCCATCCCCAGTTCCTTCTGCAGGTTGCGGATCAGGTTCAGGATCTGCGCCTGCACGGTCACGTCGAGCGCCGTCGTCGGCTCGTCGGCAATCAGCACATCAGGATCGTTGGCAAGCGCCATGGCGATCATCACGCGCTGGCGCTGGCCGCCGGAAAGCTGATGCGGATATTGCATGAGCCGCGCGGCAGGATCGGGGATCTGCACATGTTCGAGCAGTTCGAGGGCGCGCTTTTGCGCATCCTTCTTGCTGATCCGGCGATGAACGCGGATCGCTTCGACGATCTGGCTGCCGATCGTATAGATCGGGTTCAGCGAGCTCATCGGCTCCTGGAAGATCATCGAGATGCGGTCGCCGCGCAGCTTGCGGCGCGCCCGCTCGGAGAACTTCAGGATATTGCTGCCGTCATAGGCGACCGTTGATTTCTCGGAGACGACGGCGCGCTTCGACAACAGCCCCATGACCGTTCGCGCCGTTACCGATTTGCCCGAACCGGATTCGCCGACGATGGCGATGGTCTCGCCGCGATAGAGCTGAAACGAGACGTCCTTGACGGCTTCGACCATGCCGTCTTCGACCTTGAAATTTACCGCCACATTGCGGGCGTCGATAATGGGCGTGTCCGAACGGCCATCATGGTCGTGGCGGACGGGCGGGGCGAAGGAATTGACCAGTGCAAGAGCCATATCAATCACCTCAATAAGGATCGACCGCATCGCGCAATCCGTCGCCGAGCGCATTGAATGCGAAGACGGTGACGAGCACGAAGCCGACGGGGGAGAGAATCCAGGGATAGGAGCCGATCACCGAATAGGTCGCCGTATCCTGCAGCATCAGCCCCCACGAGATCAGCGGCGGCTTGACGGCAAAGCCGAGGAAACCGAGGAAGGATTCCAGCAGCACGACGCTCGGTATATGCAGCGTCACCGCGACGATGACGTGGCTCATCACGTTCGGGAAGATGTGCTGCATGATGATGCGCGTGTCGGTGGCGCCGACGGCCATTGCCGCCCGGACATAATCGATGCGGGCAAGCGCTAAGGTCTTGCCGCGCACCTCGCGCGACATCTGCGCCCAGCCGAGCGCCGACATCACAGCGATGACGAAGGCAAGGAAGACATTGGTCGGCGCCGTCACCGGGATCAGCGAGGTCAGCGCCAGATAAAGCGGCAGTTGTGGGAAGGCGAGCACCAGTTCGACGAAACGCTGCAACCAGATATCGAATGTGCCGCCGAAATAACCGGACACCATGCCGACGGTCGTACCGATGATGGTGACGATGAAGACCACCGTCAGGGCAATCGTCAGCGAGATGCGCGAGCCGATGATGGCGCGTGACAGCACATCGCGGCCGAACTTGTCGGTGCCGAGGAAATGCACCGGCTGGCCATCGGTCGAGCCGAAGAAGTGCCGGCTGGCCGGGATCAGGCCGAAAAGCCGGTATTCAGCGCCCTTGACGAAGAAGCCGAGCAGCCGCGGATTGTCGTAGTCGATGCCGACGATCGGCTGGAAGGTGACGGGGTCGAGCTCTTCGGAATCGGAGAGCGCATAGACACGCGGCTGGAGGACGAAATTGCCGTCCTTGTCGTGGAAGCTCATTACCTGCGGCGGCGCGAAGCCGACATCGGTCGCCTTCGGGTCCATCGGCGCAAAGAAATCGGCAAAGATCGCCATGACGATCAGGAGCACAACGAGCACGAGCCCTGCCATGCCGGTCCAGGAGCGCCTCAGCCGGCGCCAGACAAGGGCGATATAGCTTTCATGGCCACGCGATGGCTTGTTGATGGAAAGTTCTGTCGTCGGCGGAGGCGGCGCGGAGTCGAAAGCCAGCATCTCAGGCTCCTCCATATTGGCGGACGCGGGGATCGAGCAAGGCGAGCAGCATGTCGGCGATGATGTTGCCGACGATCAGCGTCGCCGACAGCACCATCATGAAGGTGGCGGTGACATAGACGTCGCCGACCGCCATCGAGCCGACGATCGCCGGGCCGACGGTCGGCAATGCGAAAATGATCGCGGTTTCGATCTCGCCAGTCAGCATGTAGGGCAGCACGACGCCCTGGTACATCACCAGCGGGTGCAGCGCGTTCGGCACCGCATGGCGCATCACCACGGCTGCGCCGGAAAGCCCCTTGGCCTTGGCCGTCTCGACATATTGCGCATTCAGAGTATCGAGCAGATTGCCGCGCATGACGCGCATATTGTAGGCGAGCCCACCGAAGGTGGCGATCGCCACGACCGGCCAGACATGGTGAACCAGATCGACAAATTTCGCCCACGACCAGGGCGCCCCGCCATATTGCGGCGAGAAAAAGCTGCCGATTTCGGAGACGTTCAGCTGGAAAACCAGGAGATAGACGATGATCAGCGCCATCAGGAAGCGCGGTACCGTCATGCCGAGGAAGGAAATCCCCGAAAGCAGGCTGTCGATCCAGCTGTATTGGCGCGTCGCCGCCCAGATGCCGAAACCGATGCCGAGAACCGAGGCGAAGAGGTGGCAGACGAGCGCCAGAAGCAATGTCCGCGGCAGGCGTTCACCGACGACATCGGCGACCGGCTTGTTGTAAAACATGCTGTAACCGAAATCGCCGCGCGTCACGATCCCGCCGATCCAGTTGACGTATTGGACGACCAGCGGCTTATCGAGGCCATGTTCGACCCGGTAGAGCTGCGCCTGCGCTTCGGCCTGGGCATAGGATGCGCCGCCCTGGTTGATCAGCTGAGATCTTATATAATCGGCGTAGTCGCCGGGCGGTGCCTGGATGATCGCGAAGGTCACCACACTCAGGATGAAGAGAATGGGGATCGCAGAGGCTATGCGCACGAGCAGGAATCGTAACATCGAACGGTTCGCTTCTCCTTGCCGCCAGTCGCTCCTTGTCAGCGCGGCCGGCTTGTTGGTCATATCAGGCCGCGCGCCACGCGCGGCCTGAATCTCACTTCAGCTGGGAGGGAACTCTCCAGCGTCGCATCACATGCGACGCGCTTTAGCTCTTCGTGTCCTGATGACAGGCATCAGTTAATCGGGCCCTTTTCGCCGGGCTTGCCGGGCAGCTGTTCGGGGAACAGCTCGTATTTGCCCTGCTTGTCCGCAGCCACCCACAGGCGTTCGCGGATCACCGAATCTTCAGCCCAGTTGAACATCATGATCGGCGTACCCTGGGGCACGTTGGAGAACCGCTTGTTGACGATCAGCGCGCCGGGATATTCCGTCAGGCCGACGGTGTTGACGTGTTCCGTCGAGATCTTCTGATACTGCTTCATCAGATCGACGCGCTCGTCGTTGTTCTGGCTCGTCCTGAACTTGTTGACGACGTCGACAAGCTCCTTTTCGAAGGGCATCAGATCGAGCTGGTCATCCTTGCCGGCGCGATGGTGCCAGCTAGTGCGCGGGCCGACCGGGGCAAGTTGTTCGGTGTTCTGCACCACCGACGACAGTTCCGTCGTGTTGCGCTGAATCAGCCAGTCGAAGCGGCCGGCATAATGGGCGTCGTCACGCTTGGCCCCATCGAGCGCGTTGATGACGATCTTCAGCCCGAGTTTCTCCATCTGGCCGACGACACCTTCGGCAAGGCTCTTGTCGGTCGTGTACTGATTGTTGATCAGCATGACGATTTCGACATCCTTGCCACCGAGCGTCCCGGCCGGAAAGTTCACGATGCCGTTGCCGTCGGTGTCCTTGAGACCGGCTTTGGCGAGTTCCGCCTTGGCGCCCTTAAGATCATAGGGGTAGTAAACGGTCGAGTTGCGGTCGTAGAAGCTGGTGCCGGAGGAGAGCCCACCGGGATAGATCGCGGTGAACGGTCCCTTGACCAGCGAGTCGCCGATTGCCTTGCGGTCGAGCGCCATGGTGACGGCCTTGCGGAAGTCCTCGTTCCGGTTCAGCTCGCGGATCGCCTCACCGCGCTCGTCCGGGTTGCCCCAGCCGTTGGCGGAGAAGTTCATGCGGAGATTGTAGCCAATCAGGCGCGGGCCGAAGGCAAGGCGGGCGGGCGCCGTCTTCTCTGCGGCACGCTTCAGCGAGGCGACGAAGTTCTCCGGCTGCTCGAGGTTCGAGAAGTCGGCTGATCCTGCCACGGCCTGGACGTCACGGTCGGCCCAGGTCGAGAGCTTGTAGTGCAGCTCATTCAGATAAGGCAGCTGATCGCCCTTCTCGTCGACCTTCCAGTAATAGGGGTTGCGGCGCATGACGATGATGTCGTCCGGGCGATATTCAACCGGTACCCAGGCGCCCATGACCGGCATGTTCATGAACTCGGGCGGGAAGGCGTTCTTGAACTGGTCGTAGGTGTTCTTCGAATATTTCGGATGCTTCGACTTCAGGATGTGCGAGGGACCCGGGCAGAAATTCGGATAGGACATCGTGTAGAGATATTGCTTCGGGAAGGCCTCCTTGAAGGTCCATTCGACGGTGTAATCGTCGACCTTCTTCAGCGTCGTCCCGGCGCCAAAGGCTTCCGGCGAGGCGCCGCCGCCGAGCGGCGAGACGTTCGGGTCGATGACTTCGTCGTCCCAGTAGAACATGATGTCGTCGGCATTGAACGGCGCGCCGTCTGACCATTTGGCGCCTTCGATCAGGTGCATGGTCAGCTTATGGCCGTCTTCGGACCAGTCCCAGCTCTTGGCGAGGTTCGGCAGCGGCTCGGTGTCTGAGGCCTGCACCTGGAACAGCGGCGCGGTGCGCGTCAGGCATTCGGAGAGGCCAATATCGATGCCGCCCCAGCCCTGCGTCTGGCCGGCGCCGTAGTTCCAGCCTTCCGGCCGGCCGCCGATGACGTGGCGCATCGTATCGCCGTAGACGCCGATGCCGTCGGGCATATTGCCTGTCTTGAAGACCAGCGGCTCCTTCGGCAGCCGATCCTTGACCGGCGGCAGCTTGCCGGTGGCGACGAAATTCTTCGTGATCCAGTCGGGCTCATGATATTCGGGCAGCGCCTTGAACTCCAGGATGGAGTCGCGCGCGACATAGTTGATCTTGCCTTCGGCCGGAAAGTCCGCCGGCGCCGGTGGAACGGTTGGCTCGGAGGCATAAGCACTCAGCGCCGCGGCTGAGACGCTGAGCGCCAGTCCGGCCATAATGCCTGCGTTGCGGAAATTCATCATCGTTTCTCCCTCTTGTTCCGGAGCGCAGTCACGCGGCTCCTTTTCCTCGAACGACATGAAAGCGGGCCAGACGCCATGGCCTTCCCTCCCGGAAACCCATGGCAACCCATCCTTCATAAAACTTAGACGGCCTGTTTCAGCGCCGCCTTTTCCGCGCGCAGCTCCTCGATCGAGCGAACGTTGCGGCGTGCGGCCCCCGCCCAGTCGCGGGTCTGCACCTTCGATTTCGACAGCCGCTCCTTGGCGGCCGGCACGGCATGGACATATTGCGGCAGCCAGGAGGCCTGGGCAACGACCATCTCGTCGACCATCTGCCAGACCTCTTCCGGCGTCGAGACGGCACCGACCAGCGGATCGTGCAACACGGCAAGCTTCAGAAGGTCGATGTCGCCCGATATGGCGGCATGCACCGACATGCGCTGGACGTTGATCGAGGAAATGCAGGTGGCAGCGCAGGCTTCCGGCAGGGTGACGCCCGAGACCATGTTGATGCCGAAGCGGTCGACGAAGCCCGGCGATTCGATGATCGCGTCGGACGGCAGATTGGTAATGACGCCGTTATTCTTGACGTTGAAATGGCCGCGATAGACCCGGTTCGTCTCCAGCGCCTCCAGGATATGGCTGGCATGCTCGTTCGAGCGCTTGGCAGGATCGATCGGTTGCGAGGCGGATTCTAGGAACTGCGGATATTCGGTCTCGAACCAGTTGCGCGTTTCCGTCGAATGACGAAGGTAGCCGCCGGTCTCGCCGTGGATCCAGTCGGACATGTCGATCCAGCGGGTGATCTCATCCGGCCGCTTGCGGTACCAGGGCAGGTATTCCGAGAGATGGCCGTTGCTTTCGGTGGAATAGACGCCGAAACGCTTCAGCACGTCGATGCGCAGTTTCTCCTGCTGCGAAAAGACTGGATGCGCCTCGAAGGCGGCGATCAGTTCGTCCTTGCCGATCCTGCGGCCGTTGAGGCGCAGGTCGATGAACCAGGTCTGGTGATTGATGCCGGAGCAGATGTAGTCGAGCTCGCTCACCGACTTCGCGCCGAGCACTTCGGCGATCTGTTCGGCGCCATGCTGGACACCGTGGCAGAGGCCGACGGTATCGACCTTGCCGTATTCGATCGCCGCCCAGGTGTTCATCGCCATCGGGTTGGCATAGTTCAGGAATTTCGCACCGGGCTCGGCGACCTCGCGGATATCCTTGCAGAAGTCGAGGATGACGGGGATGTTGCGCTGGCCGTAGAGAATGCCGCCGGCGCAGATCGTATCGCCGACGCACTGGTCGATGCCGTATTTCAGCGGGATACGGATATCATCGGCATAGGCCTCGAGGCCGCCGACCCGGACGCAGCTGATGATGTAGCGCGCGCCTTCCAGCGCCTTGCGCCGGTCGGTCGTCGCCGTCACTTTCGTTGGCAGCCCGTTCGCCTCGACGACGCGGTCGAGGATCGCCTTGATCATCTCGAGATTATGTTCGCTGAGATCCGTCAGCGCGAATTCGATGTCACGAAACTCCGGAACGCACAATATATCGGTGAACAGCTTCTTGGTGAACCCGACGCTGCCCGCACCGATGATAGCGATTTTGAAACTCATGATCTTCACCTCGACCCAATCGAATGCTAAGGAAAAGAAGGCTATGGAGGATCGGGCCGCATGCTGACGCATGTGGCTGAAAACGCCGTAAAATCTGCCTTTTTCCTCCCGGCCGCTCTGTCGGCCGTGGTCTCTTCCTCTTGTCGAGCGGGATTATGCCCGAAATCGGCAGGGCGACCAGAGAAGGATTATGCTTTCAGGGGTAATTTTGTGCTGCAGGATTTGATCGCCAACGGACAGTCGATGAGGACGGTTTCGCTGCCCCGGGGCCGCCAGCGGCTACACGCCATGCCGACCAGCGCCGGATACGAAGTGCGCGAGAACGAGACCTATGACTGGGATGGCCGCCGGCGCGGCCAGACCCCCTTCACCGTGCTGCAGCACACGATCAGCGGCAGCGGCAAGTTGCGCTATCAAAACCGCAACTATCGCCTTCAGGGCGGCGATACACTTCTGGTGCTCGTCCCGCACAATCATCGCTACTGGTTGGAGAAAGGCGACCGCTGGGAATATTTCTGGATCTCGATGAATGGCGAAGAAACGCTGCGCATCCACCAGATGGTGCTGTCCACTGCCGGCCCGGTGCTGAAGCTGCAGCCCTCGACCATCGATCATCTCGCCGATTGCAGCCTGCGCCTCGTCAAGGGCGCGACATCGCCGGGCGCTGCCTCGGCGATTGCCTATGAAGCGGCGATGGCACTTTACGACGATGTTTTCGGCTCGCCGGCCTTTGCCGCCGAGCTCAGTGTCATGCAGCCGGTGATCGACCATATCAATGCCAATCTCGAAAAGCCGCTGCCGGTCAGCGAGCTTGCCGGCATTGTCGGCCTCAGCCGCGCGCATTTCTCGCGCAGCTTTGCCGAGAGCGAGGGCATGCCGCCGGCCGAATTCGTCTTGCAGCAACGCCTGCAGCGCGCCGTCAAACTTCTGACCAAGGCAGACTTCCTGCCGGTCAAGGAAGTCGCCATCATGTGCGGCTTCGAGGACCCCAATTATTTCTCGAAAGTCTTCCGCCGCGTCTACGGCACCAACCCCACCGAGTTCCGCACGACGGGCATGTATGCCAGCATCGGAAAGCTGAGATAGCGGCCACCTGCCAACCCAGTTGCGTCAAGCCCGCACCTCGAACACCATGTTGAACGGGGTTTCCGTGGCGCGACGGAAATGCGTGAAACCGGCGTCGAGCGCGACCTTTCGAAGCTTCATTTCTCCCGCCTGCGCGCCGAGCCCGAGCCCCACCTCCTGGGAGAGCGATGCCGGCGTGCAGATCATCGTCGACGCGCCATAATAAACGCGGCCGACCGGGTTGAGATTGTCCTTGAGATGGTCATTGGCAAAGGGCTCGACGATCAGCCACGTCCCGTTCGGCCCAAGCGTTTCCTTGACATGCCGGCCGGCGCCGACCGGATCGCCCATGTCGTGAAGGCAGTCGAACATGGCAACCATATCATAGCCGCGCCCCGGAAATTCCGCGGCCGAGCCCTGCTGGAAGGTCACGCGGTCGGCGACGCCGGCATCCTGGGCAGCAGCCTTTGCTCTTTCGATCGACGGGCCGTGATAGTCGAAGCCGGTAAAATGGGAAGCGGGATAGGCCTGCGCCATCAGAATGGTCGAGGCCCCATGACCGCAGCCAACGTCGGCGACACTGGCGCCGGCCTTGAGCTTTGCCTCGACCCCGGCAAGAGCCGGTATCCATTCGTTGACGAGATGGCTGTTATAGCCCGGGCGAAAGAACCGCTCGGTGCCCCGAAAGAGGCAGGTGCTGTGCTCATGCCAGCCGAGACCCTTGCCGGTGCGGAAGGCATCGGCGATCTTGGGTTCGTCCATCCACATGGATTGGACGACCTCGAAGGCGCCGACGAAAAAGGCGGGGCTGTTTTCCTCGGCGAATACCATCGCCTGCTCCGGTGTCAGGCTGAAACGATCCGTCTTTTCATCGTAAGCGACATAGTCGGCGGCCGCCTGGGCGCTCAGCCATTCCCTGAGATAGCGCTCCTTTATCCCGGTTTTCGTGGCCAGATCCTGGACGCTCATCGGCGTTCCGTCGGCCATCGCCTTGAAGATTCCGACCTGGTCGCCAAGCACGACCAAGGCACCTGACATGGCGGCGCCGACGTCACCAACAAGACGACCGACGAGTGCATCGAGTTTTTGCATATCTGGCTCACGCATTGTTACCTCCCGGGTGCGTGATAAGGAAAATCTAAATTAGACTGTAATAATATTCAGTCAATCAATCTTCCCCTTCGCCAGATGAGCGTCGAGTATTAGTGGTCGGCAGACTATTCCAGGGAGATCGCAATTCTCGGAAAGGCGAATGTAAAATGATTCAAAACGCCCTATTCCGTCATGCGCCTTCTCGTCATCTCTTGTCTCGAGATTACATTTTTTATATAATCTGTCCGAGGCAGAATCACACTTTTGATGCAAGGTTATTGTTTTGTGCCTATCTTCCGCTCAATGCCGCGCTGCTCGCGCCCTTTTGGCATGGTCTCAGGACGATCTCTCGTCAGCTTCAAAAGTCGCCAAAGCGACGATTGCGAATTTCGAGGCCGGAAAGCGCTCCCCCTACGAACGAACGCTTCAGGATGTGAAGCACGCCCTGGAAGGCGGCGGGGTTGTGTTCATCCCTGAAAATGGTGGAGGTGCGGGCGTTCGCCTGGCAAAACGCGCGGATGCGTCGATCGACACGAATGAAACCGAGACGGTTCAATATGAAGAATATCTCAAAAACGAGGCACCGCCCGGTGCAGGTGGCTGAATGATGGCAAAGAAAGAGAAGCTCGAACACTCCGAACTGGCGGGAGAATTCACCGACGACGGGATCACCGTGCTCGTCGATATCTTCCGCACATCCGGCAGCAATGAAGACTGGACAATGGAGGTGGTCACGCAGGCGGAGGATCTGATCCGCTGGGACGAGCCATTTGCGACTGATCGGGATGCCTTCGACGAATTCCTGGCCGTCGTTGCCCGCGACGGCATTCGATCGTTTCTCGAAGATGAAGAGCCATCCGTGCATTGAGGGTATCCCGTGAAAAGCATCAATGATCTCGTCGCATCCGCGAAAACCGTCTGCGATCGATACCGGGCCGGGCGGATGGAACGCGAAACCGTGCGGGAATGGGTTCTCGGGCTCGGCGCCTATCCGCCGCCCCATGGTGACCGCGTGCGGGAGGCCGCAGAATGGTTCCGCTTGCACAATCGCGAGCCTGTTTCCGAAGACATCATGCTCGTGGACATCGACCGGCTTGCGGCGATTTCAGCGCCTTGATCCCGGAGTTTGCGAGCGGAGGGGCCAGCTGCGAGGTCTCGCCCATATCCGATCTTAGCCACGCATTGCCTGACCATTCGATGCGGGATGGATCGCAGCAGTGCCGGCGCGGTTTTGAGGTTGACTCGCCGCCTCGATCCGGACTGGCGCAATTACGCCGGTACTAGGCGGCGTAGGACCAACGACGATCAGGAGCCTTATGCATAATACCCTCATCGCAGCTTCCATGCGGAGCGGTCTGGGGGTTCCGCAGCTTCGGCAAATGTGACACTCCTTACGCGGCTGACATGGCTCCTGCATCGCGCGCGCGAAGCGTACGTCACGCGCGGCTAGGTAATTTTTATTCGTGCGATAAGTTAGAAGGAACAGCACGTGGCAGCATTTCCGGAAAAGGCAAAGGTCGTCATCATCGGGCTCGGCGGTATCGTCGGCGCCTCCATCGCGCATCATCTCGTCGAGCGGGGATGGGACGATATCGTCGGCATCGATAAGTCGGGCATCCCGACCGATATCGGTTCGACAGCCCATGCCTCGGACTTCTGTTACACCACGAGCCATGACTATCTGTCGGTCTGGACCACGCAATATTCGATCGATTTCTACGAGAAGATGGGCCATTACGCCCGCATCGGCGGCCTAGAAGTGGCGCGTACCGGCGATGATGCCTGGATGGAGGAAATCAAGCGCAAGCTATCCTCGGCACGCGCTTTCGGCACGCGCGCCCACTATGTCAGCCCTTCCGAGATCAAGGAGAAGTTCCCGCTGATCGAGGAAGATCAGGTGATGGGCGGCCTTTACGATCCGGATGCCGGCCTCGTGATCCCGCGCTCGCAGACCGTTGCCGGCAAGCTGGTCGATGCCGCCGAAAAGGCTGGCAAGCTACAGGTGTTCGGCAATACCCCGGCGAAGTCGCTGATCGTCGAAGGCGGCCGCATCAAGGGCGTCGTCACCCATCGCGGCACGATCATGGCCGACCACGTCATCGTCTGTGCCGGCCTCTGGGGGCGCCTGATCGCGGAGATGGTCGGCGAAGACCTGCCGGTGATGCCGGTTGACCACCCGCTCACCTTCTTCGGTCCTTATAACGAGTTTGAAGGCACCGGAAAGGAAATTGGCTTCCCGCTGCTGCGCGACCAGGGCAACTCCGCCTATATGCGCGATACCGGCGACCCGGCGACCACGGAGGGCGGCCAGATCGAGTGGGGCTACTACGAAGCCACCAATCCACGCATGTGCCATCCGCGCGATCTTCTCGAAAAACACGAGGCGCGCCTGTCGCCCTCGCAGCGCGACCTCGAGATGGAACAGATCATCGAGCCGCTCGAGCGCGCCATGGAGTTGACGCCGATCCTCGGCGAACTCGGCTATAACGAAGGTCACTCCTTCAATGGCCTTCTGCAGGTTTCCGCCGCCGGCGGCGCTTCCTGCGGCGAGAGCCAGAAGGTGCGCGGTCTGTGGTATTGCGTCGCCATCTGGGTCAAGGACGGCCCAGGCTATGGCAAGCTGATCGCCGACTGGATGACCGACGGACGTACTGAAATCGATCACAACAGCATCGACTACGCCCGCTTCTATCCGCATCAGTTGACGGAAGAGTTCATCGAGGGCCGCTGCTACGAAGCCGCCCAGAAGATTTATTTCCCGGCTGTTCACACCCGCGAACCCTATGCATCCGGCCGCAACGCCAAGCGCTCGCCCTTCTACGAGCGCGAAAAGGAGCTTGGCGGCTACTTCATGGAACTTGGCGGCTGGGAGCGTGCGCACGGCTACGCCGCCAACGAGCACCTTCTGGAGAAATACGCCGACCGCGTTCCGGTTCGCGAGAACGAATGGGACAGCCGCCATTTCTGGCGCGTGTCGAATGCCGAGCATCTGGCGATGAGCGAGGATTGCGGCATCGTCAATCTCAGCCACTTCCACATGGTCGACATCGAGGGTCCAGACCATGTCGAGCTGATGGAATGGCTGTGCGCTGCCAAGGTCGGCGGCGATGCCAACATCGGCAAAGGCATTTATACCCACTTCCTCGACGACGAAGGCATGGTGCGCGCTGACTTCACCGTCTTTCGCATGGCCGACCGCTGCCGTCTCGTCAACGGCGCCGATGCCGGCCCGCGTGACCTGCATTATATGAAGCGGGTCGCCCAAGACCGTGGCCTCGACGTGATCATCACCGACGTCTCGGAGAAATTCGTCACGATCGGTATCTGGGGTCCGAACGCGCGCGACACGCTGAAGAAGGTTGTCGCCGATCCGGCCGGGCTCGATCAGGAGAACTTCGCTTTTGCGGCAATCAAACCGATCGAAATTGCAGGCAAGCCTGTCACCGCCTTCCGCATCTCCTATGTCGGCGAGCAGGGCTGGGAACTGCACATGACGTACGAAGACGGCCTCGCCGTCTGGGATGCGCTGCGCTCGACCGGCGTGATGGCCTTCGGCGTAGAGACCTATGCAAACTCCCGCCGCATGGAAAAGAGCCTGCGCCTGCAGAACGCCGACCTCCTGACCCAGTACAACCTGATCGAAAGCGATCTCGCCCGTCCGAAAGTCAAGGAAGCCGATTTCCGCGGCAAGGCGAAGCATCTGGAATACAAGGCGCGCGAGCATCAGCCGGCCATGCTCTGCACGCTTGTGATGACCGAGAATACCGACAAATCGGGCGTGAAGCGTTATCCCCTCGGCAACCTGCCGGTTGTCGATCCCGCCACGGGAGAAGTTCTGGTCGACGAGCTTGGCCGTCGGTCCTACACGACTTCGATCGCCTACGGCCCAACGGTCGGAAAGAACATTGCCTTGGCCTATCTGCCTTGGTCGCATTGCCAGGTCGGACGCAGGCTGAATGTCGAGTATTTTTCCGAGAGCTATCCGGTGGAGGTAGTCAGCGTCGGGTACAAGCCGATCTATGACCCAGAAAATCTGAAGCCGCGCACCTAAGCGCATCGGCCCCGCAAATCGGAATCGGTTTTCGGAAAGCACGATGCGAGGGTTGAAAGTGTTGCAGCGTCCTTTGCGCGTCTTAAACCACGCGCGGCGCTGTAAGCACCTAAGCGCTTGTGGCGCCGCAAGCACGGGGACGCCACAAACATCAGGTTGAGCCGCTTGCCCAGAAACAACGAGAAATCTCGCAGTTCGTGCCACTCCGTTGTGTGGGGAGTGTGCACGTCACCCGAGATTTCGAACAAGACAAAGACGTACGGGCGAGGCCCACGCTCTCCCGCGGGTAAAGGTTGCAAGACTGTTACCCAACAGACCGGTTGTCACATAGAAACAGTCATTTGACATCTCTCCAGCGACCGGCAATGTTGACCTACCAGTCTTCCAAATGCATCCGGGCGACGTCATTCGGCAAGGGAAAGTGGGTCATGACAGCTTCCAGAATTCTTCGGCCGGTGATCGCCTTGGCGGCTCTGGCAGCACTCGGCATTCTGCTCTGGTTTGCAACACGCCCGCCACCACTGATCGTCCAAGGCGAGGTCTCAGCCAATCGGGTCGATATCAGCCCGCGTGTTTCCGGCCGCATCGCCAAGCTGAATGTCGATGTCGGGGATAACGTCGAGACCGGCGCTGTCATCGCCGAGCTTGAAAGTCCTGAGCTGACGGCCGCCCTTCATATGTCGCAAGCCGCCCTTTCCGTTTCGCAAGCCGATCTTGCCCGCGTCAATAGCACGCGTCCCGAGACGATCGATGCTGCCAACGCCGAACTTGCGGCGGCTACGGCGGATGTGACCCTCTACCAGGAAGAGTCTGCGCGTCAGGCCAGGCTGATCACCACCGGCGCCTCGACTCAGGCTCAGGCGGACCAGGCGGCCCGCAATCTTGAAGCAGCGATCCGCAAGCGTGAATCCGCCGAGGCCAATGTGCGGCTGGCGGTCGCCGGCTCCAGCAAGGAAGAGAAGGCGCTTGCCGCCGCGCAGGTGGAACAGACGCGCGCCTCGCTCGATCAGCAGCAGGTCAACGTTTCCGAGCTGACGATCCATGCGCCGATCTCCGGGCAAGTCACGACGAGGGTTGCCGAACTCGGTGAGAATTTCAGCGCCGGCGCGCCGCTCTTTTCGATTATCGATCTCCAGAACCCCTGGTTCACGTTTAACCTGCGCGAGGATCTGCTGAAGGGCCTGAAGGTCGGGGACAATTTCGATGTCGTCGTGCCGGCAATCGGCCCTGATAAGATCGCGGTCAAGGTGACCATGATCAATGCACAGGGACAGTACGCGACCTGGCGGGCGACGCGGGCGACCGGCGATTTCGATCTCAGGACATTCGAGGTGCGCGCCGTTCCGGTAAAAGCCGTGGACGGCTTGCGGCCCGGCATGAGCGTCATTGCCGCCTGGTCGGAGCGTTGAAATGACGCCGCGCGGGCGCATGCACCCGGGTTTTATTCTCGTCTTCACACGGGAGTTCCACTGGTTTCGCCGCCGGCCCTTCCTCTTGTTCCTGACGACGGTCCTGCCGCTGCTACTGATGGGGCTCCTGGCCGCGGTTTTCAGCGCGGGTCTGGCAACCCGCCTGCCGATCGCCGTGCTCGATCAGGACGGCACCGATCTGTCGCGCCAGATCATCCGCATGGTCGATGCCAGCCAGGATACGTCGGTCGAGCTTGCCGTCAGCGACCTCGCCGAAGGCCGGCAGCTCATCCTCTCCGGCGAGGTTCACGGCCTGCTGATGCTGCCGCGCAATCTCGAGCGCGACGTGTTGTCCGGCCGCCGGCCGGAGGTGGTGTTCTTCTACAACACCCAGACGATGACGACCGGCAATCTGGTGGTGCGTGGCGTCAACGCCGCCGTACCGACAGTGGCTGCAGGCATCAGATTGTCGTTGCGCACTGCTCAGGGAGAGCCGGTCGACGCCGCACAGGCCGCTCTCGCTCCCGTTCCGGTACAGGTGAACCCGCTCTTCAATCCCACCCTCAACTATGCGCATTTCCTTCTTGCCGCTCTGATGCCCAGCGTCCTGCAGGTGGTGATCATCACGACGATGGCCTATTCGCTCGGCCTCGACGTCGAGAGCCGCCACCGGCTGCGTATCCTCCGACGGCTGGGCGGCGGGTTGGGGCCGGCGCTGGCGGGCAAGATCCTGCCTTATACGCTAATCTTTCTCGCCGTGCTCGGCATCGCCGATCTGGTCCTCTTCGACTTCCTCGACATGCCGCTGCGCGGCAATCGCTGGCTGCTGCTGATGGCCGGCACCCTGTTCATCCTGGCAAGCCAGTTCATCGGCGTGCTGCTGGCGCTGTTCCTGCGGCCGATGGCAAGCGCCATCAGCATCGGCTCGCTGCTCGCCGCGCCCGCCTTCGGCTTCATGGGCATCGGTTTCCCGAGGATAGGCATGAACGACTTCGCCTATTATTACGGCCAGATGATCCCCGGCACATGGTACCTGATGGCAAGGATCGACCAGACGATCCGCGGCACACCGCTCGATCTATCGTGGAAGCCGATCCTGGTGCTGCTCTTCCTCGTCGTCCTGCTTGCATCCGTCACCGTGCTCCGGCTGGAGGCGATAAGATCGAGGAACAGACGCGAGCCATTGGCATTGCGGGAGGCCACCCGATGAACGGCGTGCTGACGACCTGCCGCATCGAATTGCAGCGCATCCTGTCGTTGCGGCCGGCATTCTCCGTGCTCATTCTGGCAGCCTGCATCTATGCCGCCCTCTATCCCCAGCCCTACCGGGGCGAGGCCCTGCGCGACGTGCCAATCGCACTCGTCGATCTCGACGGCACCGACAGCAGTCGCCAGTTCGCCCGCCGCGTCGATGCCTCGGCCGATGTATTCATCGGCGCCGAATTGCCCGACGAGCCAAGCGCCGAGCGCGAGGTCTTCAGCCGCCAGCTCTACGGCATCCTGGTCATCCCGAAGTATTTCGAGCGCGACCTGCTGCATGGACGACCCTCGCCCGTGGCGCTCTATGCCGATGCCAGCTATTTTCTGATTTATTCGCGCATCTCCGGCGGCGTCTCGGCCATCGCCAAGACTTTCGGCGCCGAGGTCGAGACCGCAGGACTGGTCGCCATGCATGTCGACCCTGCCGTCGCCGCTGCAGCGTCCGACCCGATGCCACTGACGACGGTACCGCTCTTCAACCCTCAGGGGGGTTATGCCACCTATCTCCTCCCCGCCGCCTTCGTTCTCCTCCTGCAGCAGATGCTCCTGATCGGCGTCGGCCTGCTCGGAACGCTGCGAAACGACCGGCTCGCCGACTCGCCGGCCGGGGCTCTCGCAACCGTGCTCGGCAAACTGCTCGCCTACCTCATCCTGGAGGCGGTGGTGCTGCCCTTCTATCTGATCGTCCTGCCTTATCTCTACGACATTCCAAGGCTCGGGGGACCGCTTACCATCTTCGCCGTCTCGCTGCCCTTCGTGCTTTCCGTCAGCGCGCTCGGCATGGTGGTCGCCGCACTCTTCCGAAGCCCCCTCACCGTCCAGCTGGTGTTCGCGGCGATCGGCATCCCCTTCCTGTTTCTCGCGGGCTTTTCCTGGCCGACCGAGGCGATGCCGAAGGCGCTGCATTATCTGGCGCTGCTGGTTCCCAGCAGTTCCGCCATCAACGGAATCGTATCGGTATCGCAACTGGGTGCACCGTTGAGCGACGTCCGCACGCCGTTTCTGACGCTCTGGGCGCTGGCGCTATTTTACGGTTGCCTCGCGGTCGGATTGGAAGTCAGGATGCGGCGAAGCCACCATTAGAATTCAAGAGGGAGGCACGATGTTGACCGAAAACCGCTCACACGTTTCGGCATCATGCTCTGGCGAATGGACAGTCGATGCTTGATAATTTCACATGGTCCGGAGTGCTTGCCGATCCTGTCGTCCAGGCCGGGACGCTGGCCGTCGTCGGTGCGATCGTCACGCGCATAGCGCTTCGGCCCTTCCCGAGCTGGAAGCTCGCTGGCCAGGTGTTTTTCTTCGCGGCGCTCACCGTCCTGCTGCTCTATCACGACATCGTGCCCTACGAAGTCGGGCCGGCGCCGGCTTCGACCTTCGAACGCGTCTTCATCGCCCTTGCCAAGGTGGTCTGGTGGATCAATGCCGCCTGGGCGCTGATCGCCTTCGTCCGCGTCTTCCTGATCTTCGAGCGCCAACCGAGAGAAGGTCGCCTCGTTCAGGATCTGGTCATCGGCCTGATCTATCTCGGCGCGATCCTCTCGGTGGTCGCCTATGTCTTCAGCTTCCCCGTCGGCACGCTGATCGCCACCTCGGGTGTCTTTGCCATCATCCTCGGCCTTGCGCTGCAAAGCACCCTGAGCGACGTCTTTTCCGGCATCGCGCTCAATCTCGGCCGGCCCTATGCGATCGGCGACTGGATCGTGCTGAATGACGGCGTCGAGGGTCGTGTCGTCGAAACCAACTGGCGCTCCACCCATCTGCTGAACGGCTCGAACGACCTCGTCGTCCTGCCCAACAGCTTTCTTGCCAAAGTCGGGCTGACCAATCTCAGCAGCCCCGACCGCAGTCACGGCGCCTCACTGACTGTCCGTGTCGTGCCGACGATCGGGCCGTCGGCGATCATCGAGGTCATGCGTACCGTACTTTTGAGCAGCGGCTCGATCCTGACCGAACCGAAACCCGGCGTGCAGATCAAATCGCTGACATCAGATGCAGTGGAGCTGGAACTCTCCTTCCGCGTCAGGGATATCGGCCAGGCGGGGCCGGCGAAGAACGAGATATTCGATCTCATCTACCGTCATATCAAGGCCGCAGGCCTCACCTTGGCGCGGCCGATCGATGCGGCCGGCCCGCCACCCGACCAGTTGCAGTCGGAAGAGGTGATGAAGCCGCACCGGCCGACGCCGCTCAAGCTTCTCGACGCCATCCCGCTGTTTTTCTCGCTGACCGAGGACGAGAAGGAAACACTCGCAGCCTCGATGACCCGGAGGACCTACAAGAAGGATTCCATCCTCATCGAGCAGGGCGATACGGTTGCATCGCTGATGATCGTGCGCAGCGGCGCCCTCGTCGCCACGCGGCGGGAAGGCCATCAGGAAGTCGAACTCGGCCGGCTGGCGCCGGGCGATTATTACGGCGAAAGCGGGCTGCTGATCGGGGTCGGCGAGGCCGCCAGCCTGCGGGCGCTGACCTTCGTCGTCGTCTACGAGATTGCCCAGGCAAGCCTAACGCCGCTGCTGCACGACCGGCCCGGCATCGCTGAAGAGCTTGCCGCCACTTTGTCGCGCCGCATCGAGACCGGCCAGCATTCCTTCGCGCCCGAAGGCGCCACGCTGAACGGCGGTTCGATGACCTCACTGGTGACACGCATCCGCCACCTGTTCAAGGTGCCGCAGTAAAGCTCGAGGCAATGGGCGCCGATGCCTGTCACCGCGGCCCTATCCCGCTTCAATGCCGACCCCGAGAATGAGGTAGGTCTCTCCGACGACAAACACGGCTGACGCCGGCGCAAATGGCTACTTTTCCGAGTTTCTCGCTATAGCGCATCCTCCAACGACCAACAGTCGTCGCGATGCGCCTCTGCTGCTCCCTAGCCAGCCAGAGGCTCGTTTATTACCAGGTAGTTGTCAACTACTAATTCGTCATATATGGTGTTATAAATAATCTTATTTACCGTATCTGGATAATTGCTATGGGATCGCCGAAATCAAAACCTGCCCTCGAAAGGCTTGGACATGACATCCGTGGCGCTCGCTTGCGGCGCGGTATCGCCGTGGCCGATCTGGCGGTGCGCGCCGGCACGTCGCCGAGCACCGTCGCGCGGTTGGAAAAGGGAGATCCTGGTGTTGGGATCGGCACGCTCGCCGATGTTCTCGTTGTGCTTGGTCTTATCGACCGGTTGGCCGACCTGATCGACATCCGCAAAGACGATCTGGGTCTGGCGTTGGCCGTCGAACGCCAGCCACGTCGCGGACGGTCTTTTGCGACCGCACTGCGCAGGCAGAAGGCCAAGGGGAAGACGGCACAGGAGGATACGGATGTCGTTGATCTGGACGGCGCATCATTCTGATGCCCGATTTCAACGCCCATGTCGTTCTCGGCGAGAACCTGACACCCGTTGGCCAGTTGCGTTTCACGCAGGCGGGGCCTCGACAGTTCTCGACTTTTGCTTACGATCCGGCCTGGATCGAAAATCCTCGTGCCTTTGCCGTGCAGCCGACCTTTCCCCTTGAAGCTGGGCCATTTCACACATCTGGCCAGCCCGGAAACATGCGCGACGCATTGGCGGGCGTCTTCGCCGACGCTGCACCGGACAGTTGGGGCCGCAGGCTTCTCGAACGCACCTATGGCAATGGCCTTTCGGAGTTCGAGTATTTGACGCTGTCCGATGATGCCTGCCGGCAGGGCGCGCTGCGATTTGTGGACGATAGGAGAGAAATCATCCGGGGCGGCGCCGCCGACGCCGTACCGCGTCTGGTCGATCTGGAGACCATCACCGCCATCGCCCGGGCCTATGAGCAGGGCAAGGAGATATCCGCGGAGGACATGCAGTTGCTCGCCGGTGCCGGCGGTTCCGGCGGTGCGCGTCCCAAGGCCAATGTTCGGGACGGCGACACGCTCTGGCTCGCCAAGTTCACCTCGGTTCATGATCAGCAGCCGATCGAACGCCTCGAGGTCGCCACGCTCCGCCTCGCTCGGGCCTGCGGGATCCGTACGCCCGAGGTCAGGCTGGAGCTGGCTGATACGCCATTCCCGGTCGCTCTGATCAAGCGGTTCGATAGGCGCGAGGCCGGCCGTGTACCCTATATTTCGGCCCGCACTGCCCTCGGCAAGACCGGGGCCGAACTCGGCTCCTATACGGAGATCGTCGACTTCATGCGGGCCAATGCCGCTGATCCGCAGGCCGATTTCCGTGAACTCTTTCTGCGCCTGATCTTCACCATCCTCGTGTCGAACAAGGATGACCATCTAAAGAATCACGGTTTCCTTTATGTGGGGGCCGGTCGCTGGCGACTGTCTCCGGTGTTCGATGTTAACCCCGCGCCTGACCGCAATCCGCATCTTGAAACGTCAATTCTTGAGGGCGGTGCGCATGACCGATCAATCCGTCTGGCCTTCGAAGCCTGCGAGTTCTTCGAAATCGCCGAAACGGATGCTCGCCAGATGATCCGCGAGACGGCGCAGCACATTTCCCTGCAATGGCGAGATATGCTTCGACAAGTGGGCGTCTCCGGTACGTTGGCGCGCGAGTATGAAGCCGCCTTCGTAAATGACCAGACTGAGATAGCGCTCGCTATATAAACCAGATATGCACGATATACCAGTATAACTCATCATATATGACGTAGTTCGTGCCTGCTCAAGGCATCACACATGCGCAAAAATTCCCCAGTCCGCCTGATTTTCTCAACCAGCCTGGGCGCCGCACTGAATGGCAGCTCGGTTGGCCCGCCGGTGGCGCGTATCCGTCACCTGGTCTAGGTGCCGCAGTAGTCGCCCGAGCTATTTCCGTTGAAACTTCTTCCGCGCCGCCCGCCCCACGCTCTCGGCGAGGATCAGCGGACAGCCAAGGAGAAGCAGAGCAGCGGCGAGCAGCGCGTCGACATGGGCGAATTTCACCAGAACGCCGACGATGGCAATCAGTAGCAGTGCCGCCAGCGCCAGCGCGCCGTCATCGATGAACATGCCGAAGAATTCCTTCAACGCGACCTTAAGAATATTCATCATGCGGCGACCTCGGTATGAACGCTGAAATAATGGCGCAGCATCCGGACTGCCGCGAAGGAAAAGACCGAGAGCACGGCAAGGATGGCCAGAAGCGAAAGATCAGCGCCCGGCCAGTCGGCGCCGACGCCCTCGCCGACCCAGAATATGCCGAAGGCGCTGAGCAGCAGCCCGACGACGAATTTGAGGCTGTTCTCCGGAATCGCCGAGAGCGGCTTGTGCACGAAGATGCCGATCATCAGCACCAGCAGGCAGGCCGCGGCCGCTCCAAGGCTGGCATAGCCGATCATGCCGTGTCCGGCGCCGGTAGCGATGACGATGAACACCACCTCGATCCCCTCGAGCAACACCGCCTTGAAGGCCGTAGTGCCCGCCAGGAAATTGGCACGGCGCTCGGCGGATTGGCGCCGGAGGCTGTCGGTCTCGGCCGCAAATGCCTTCTCCTCGTCGTGTAGCGCGATGAAACCCGAAGCCCGCAGGATCGCCTTGCGCAGCCAGCGCAGGCCGAAGAGAACGAGCAGCGTCCCGATGACGAACTGCATCAGCTCGATCGGAATGAGCCCGAGCAGCGGACCAAGCGCCAGCACGAGAAGAGCGAGAAGGGCGAGTGCGAGACCGGTGCCGATGAAGGCTGGACGCCAGCTCTGCGTGACGCCGACGGCGAGGATGATGGTGAAGGCTTCAACGACCTCGACGAAAGAGCCGAGAAATGCGGCCGTGATCGTCGAAGTGATCGTTGTCAGAGTTGTCATGGTTCTTGTCCGTTATGCCGGCGGAGATCATGTATCGGGCTGAACTGCTATCTTTTCTTACCGTTTTCCGGATTCTGCAACATCATCTGGGGCACGGCTCGGAATAAACCGCTTCGAGATCAGCCAGCAGCCAAGCGCCCAGAGCGCACCGGCGCACCATCCGGCCAAGACGTCCGTGGGATAATGGACGCCAAGGTAGATTCGGCTCAAGCCGATGAGGACGGCGAGGAAGACGCCGGTGCCCATGACGAAGATCCGTGTTGACCGGTAACGCTGTGTCCGGGCCAGCAGCGCCCCAAGCGTCAGATAGGTCACCGCTGAGACCATCGCGTGTCCGGAGGGAAAGCTGAGATCGCTCACTTCGACCAGATGCGGCACGATGTCAGGGCGCGGCCGCGCGACGAGGATCTTCAAGAGAGTGCTGGCCAGCCAGCCGCTCAGCACAGATGAAAAGACGAAGATCGCGATCGGCCAGCGCCGGTCGAGCAGAAGATAGACGGTGACGAGAACCGTCATCAGCGAGAGAACGGTGATGCCGCCGAGGGCAGTGATATCGTCGACGGCATGCGTCAGCCAGCCGGGACCGATCGGCACGGCAAGTTCTCCCGGCCGTCGCAACGCCAGCAGGATTGCCTCGTCAAAGTGGAATGTCTCCCCCTCCAGGACTTCGCTCGTCAGTCGCTGGAGCAGGAACAGTCCCCCGGCGATCGATGCCACCATGATCAATGTTAGCGGCTCATATGCATTGAGCCTCGCCAAGAGCCCCCGTCGTTGAACCTCACTCATGCCTGCCGTGGAACTCCCCTACATCATGTCGGTCCTCGCCAGATTGGCAATGCAAAGCGAGGATTCAAGGCCTTGCGCATTCATAGGCGTTCCCGACAGAGGTTTTATGGCCGCTGAGGTCGCCTTTTAGGCGTTCATCAACGGCACCAGTGAGTGAACCGCTTTGATCTGGTCGCAGTACCACGATGGAATGTGATGACGACGAATCCATGCTCATCGGCGGTCGCGAATGTGCGTTGCACCCTTCGAGAGTACATGGCCTCCACCCTTATCGGTTCACAATCCCAACGCCTTGTTGATGGCCGCAATCAATGTAGCACCGGAAAATTGCTTCTGCAGATAAGCAACACACCCCGCCTTTTCCGCCTGCGCTTTTGCGGAGCCGGTTTCCAGTGCCGTGATGAAAATCACGGGAAGGGTTGTTCCCTCGGCTTTCAGCCTGCGTTGCAAATCGATGCCGGACATGCCACCGAGGTCAATATCAAGGACGAGGCAGTCGATCGTCGTTTTGGGATCGCGACTGAGAAAGGCCTCGGCCGATGCATACTCGTTGGCCTGAAAACCGTAAGCGTTAAGCAGCCGCCCGAGACTGCGCCTTAGGCTTGCGTCATCATCGACGACGGCGACCGTGCGGCGAGGGTTCTCCACCTCATACACCTCTTTTGACGATATGAGAGATAATGGTTCCCGATCAAATTAGGCCGGCGGGACGTCGATTGATATTGTCCTAAGGGGAAGGCGCCGCTGTATCCTGGTCGATGAGACCAATATATGCAGCGATCGACACCACCTCGGCCAGCGAGCGTACGTCGAGCTTTTCCATGACCTGATGGCGATGCACCTTCACCGTCCGCTCCGAGATGCCGAGCGCATAAGCGATCTGCTTGTTGAGATGGCCACGTATAACGAGCCGGAACACTTCCGCTTCGCGCGGGCTGAGACTCGCGACCAATGCCCGCTGGGCTTGAAGACGATCGTGACGGGCCTGCTGTCGTTCGCATTGGATGAGGGCGCGATTGATCGCCTCCATCAATGCCGCCGCGGTCGAATTCTTCTCCAGAAAATCCTTGGCACCCGCCTTCATCGCCTCGACGCTTGCCTTTATGTCTCCCTCCCCCGTGAGGAACACGACCGGCAATAGCGGTGCCTGCTCGCACAATCGGCGTTGGATTTGCAGCCCGGACTGGCCGGGCATCTGGAGGTCGAGGAGAACGCATCCCGGTTCGCAAGTGGAAAGGCGGGCAAGAAATTGGTCCCCGGATTCATAGGTTTCGACCCTGAGACCATGTGCGGAAAGCAGCCTTGCGGTCGCCGTCCGGTAGGATTTGTCGTCATCGACGATATGGACAACCGGTTTCATCTCGATTGCTCTTCCCTGTGGGCGAGAGGCAGGGCCACGCGAAAGACCGCGCCTCCTTCGGGGCGGTTGTCGGCGCAGATTGTGCCGCCATAGGTCTCGAGAATGGCGCGGGCTATGGACAGACCCAGCCCCGTGCCCGCCTGCTTGGTGGTATAGAACGGTTCGAAGATGCGGATCAGCCTCTCCTCGGGAATGCCGTCTCCGGTGTCGGAGACCAGCAGCTCCGCCTTCTCGTTCGCCAGTCCCGTTGTAAACGTAAGCGTTCTCCCGGCCGGGACGGCGTCCAGCATGGCGTCCATAGCATTGGTTGCCAGATTGAGGATAACCTGCTGCACATGAACTTTGTCGGCACGTACCGGCAACTCGCCGGGCGGCTGTGTTGAGGTCAGCGTAATTCCGCGCCGCTCTGCCTCGCCGTGAATGATATGGATTGCGCTCGACGTGACATCGTTCAGATCGAACTCCTGCCAATCGATCTCGCTTCTCTTCTTGAGCAGCCCTCTCATCCGGCTGATGATATCGCCTGCGCGCTGATCGTCCTCCTGGATGTCGAGGAGAATCTGCTGAATCAGTTGGTGATCCGGGTTTACACTTCGGAGCAGCACCGCGGCTGCCTCGGCATTGTTTCGGATGGCCGAAAGGGGCTGGTTCAGTTCGTGAGCAATGGACGAGGACAATGCTCCGGCTGTCGCCGACTGGTTAAGGTGGACGGCTTCGAGCAAGTGAAGGCGCGACCGGCTCTCGGCATCGCGGCGGCGCCTCCGCTCGAACAAGAGCACCGAGATGATGCTGGCCTGCGCCAGCACGAGGCCGCTCCCCGCCACCAGAATTGCCCAGTGTTCCTCCCAGAGGCTCCTCTTCTTGTGCATCTGGATTGTGCCCGGCGGCAGATCCTTTTCGGCGAGCCCCCAGCGCTGGAGTTGCCGGGCATCGGCGATATATGTCTGGGGCGCTTCGAGATCCGACACAGGCTTGCCAGCGATCGCATCGATGACAAGGTTGCCGACGGTCCGGCCCAGTGCTTCGAATGTGACGGTATTGCCGCCGACGACGCCATGATCGATGTAGGTCTGATAAGGCCCATAGACGGGCGCGCTGGCGGTCGCTGCGATCTGTCCGATCGCGTCGCGCGGAATGAAGTTGCGCCCTTCCCGATCCTTGAAGACCGTCAATGCCAGGATGATGCTGTCGGGCGGCACATGCGACGCCCGCTCGGTGAACTCGTCGATGGTCAGATCTTCCAGATAGGTCGTCTCGTAGGACTTCGAGAACTGCTCGAGAGCCGCGCGGGCCGTCGTCAGCCATCCGCGGTCGAAGTCGGACGAACCGCCGACAATGTAGAGGTGGCGGGCATCGGGCTGCAGGCCGCGGGCCATTTCGGCCGTCTTCAGAATGTCGAATGTCGTGAAGGCTCCGATCACCTCATCCGGCAAGTCGATCTTCTCGGCGGTGGCTGTGCCGAAACCGGCGGCGACGATCTTTGCACCAGGCGCGATCGTGCCGCGGTTCGCGGAGACGAAGCTCGCAGATTCCTTGCCGAGGGCCACGACCACGTCTGGGCGGCGCGGCGCGTATTTCTCGCCGAGATATCGTGCCATGCGCGCGACATGGTCACCTTCCGGAAACCGCGAAAGATCCAGGAACTCTGAAAACAGGTCGATCTTGCCGTTGGTCGCCTCCAGCAAACGGCTCCGCAGCGCCTCTCCGGCAGCAGTCGTCGCCGCGATCCTCTCGTCATAGGGATAAAGAACGAGAACGCGGGGAACCCGGTCGATGACGGCAATCGAGGTGTCGGAGGCTGCGGCCTGACGACTGGACACACTCGGGGCGAACACCGCCAACAAAAAGGCAGTGCAGCATAATCGACCTGACCATTCGCCCAAGCCCATCAGCTTCCCCCCAAACCGGCCGACAATAACAGCTTCCCGCTACGGCGTCATCTGCGCATCACTACTATCGATTGCCACTGCATGAAGAGATTCCCCAAAGTACAATATCGAGCGAAGGCAGCATTCGCTAAAGTTAAGCGGGCCGGAGCAGAGATGCGGCCGGCCTTCGCATCCCTGCCGGAGGCAGCTCCGGCGGGATCTTCATTTTAAGCAGTCCAGTTGAATCGACGCATGCAATCGCAGCCTTGTCCGCGAGTGGCTCCGTCATTCAAGAACGTCAACGGAGGGATTTGAAATGAACAGCAGAATCCTTATCCGCTGCATCGGAGCATTGGCTTCATTCACCATTCTCTGGTGTGCGGCCTCGCCCCTGCAAGCGCAGGACTCCCAACGAAAACCCAACATCCTGTTCATCGTGTCGGATGATACCGGCTACGGCGATCTCGGCCCCTATGGAGGGGGCGAAGGTCGTGGGATGCCGACCCCGAACATCGACAAGTTGGCTGAAGACGGCATGACCTTCTTCTCCTTCTACGCGCAGCCGAGCTGCACGCCCGGCCGCGCCGCCATGCAGACGGGACGAATTCCGAACCGCAGCGGCATGACGACCGTCGCCTTTCAAGGCCAGGGCGGTGGATTGCCCGCGGCGGAATGGACGCTAGCGTCCGTGTTGAAACGTGGTGGCTATCACACGTATTTCACCGGCAAATGGCACCTTGGAGAGGCTGACTATGCGTTGCCGATCGCCCAAGGCTACGACGAGATGCGGTATGCCGGCCTCTACCATTTGAATGCCTATACCTATGCCGACCCCACCTGGTTTCCGGACATGGATCCGAAGCTGCGGGAGATGTTCCAGAAGGTGACCAAAGGGGCGTTGTCCGGCAAGGCAGGAGGACCGGTGACCGAAGAATTCAAGGTCAACGGGCAATATGTCGACACACCCATGATCGACGGTAAGGAAGGCGTTGTCGGCATTCCGTTCTTCGACGGCTACGTAGAGAAAGCGGCACTGGGCTTTCTTGACGAGGCCGCCAAAGCGCCGGACGAACCCTTCTTCATCAACGTGAACTTCATGAAGGTCCACCAGCCGAACATGCCGGCCCCGGAATTCGAGCACAAGTCCATGTCGAAGTCGAAGTATGCGGACTCGATCGTGGAACTCGACACCCGCATTGGCCGAATCATGGACAAATTGCGGGAAACCGGAATGGACCGCAACACGCTGGTTTTCTACACCACCGATAACGGTGCGTGGCAGGACGTCTATCCGGACGCCGGATACACCCCGTTCCGCGGAACCAAAGGCACTCTGCGAGAAGGCGGCAACCGTGTTCCTGCGATCGCCGTCTGGCCGGGAAAGATCAAACCCCGCACCAAGAACCACGACATCGTCGGTGGTCTCGATCTGATGGCGACATTCGCCGCAGTCGGCGCGGTTCCGCTTCCCGACAAGGATCGCGAAGACAAACCGATCATATTCGATAGCTACGACATGTCGCCGATCCTGCTCGGCACCGGTAAATCGGAACGCAAGTCATGGTTCTACTTTACCGAAAACGAGCTCTCGCCCGGTGCGATACGCGTCAACAACTACAAGTTCGCGTTCAATATCCGCGGCGATAACGGAGCCTCGACGGGCGGGCTGGCGGTCGACACCAACCTCGGCTGGAAGGGTGAGGAGAAGTACGTCGCCACGGTGCCCCAAGTGTTTGATCTGTGGCAGGATCCGCAAGAACGCTACGACATTTTCATGAACAACTTCACGGAGCGGACCTGGATGGGCGTGGTCATGGGCGAGGAATTGAAGAAGATCATGACCACCTACGTGGAATACCCACCTCGCAAGCCCCAGAGCCTGACCTACAACGGTCCCATCACGCTATCGGATTACACCCGTTTTCAATGGATCCGAGAATCGTTGGCAAAGGAAGGCGTGAGCATTCCTATGCCGACCGGCAATTGATTTTCGCACGGCGGCCTGGATCCAACCAGAGCCGCCGTCTTCCAAGCGTGGCTATCTGATTTTCGTACCAGCAATTTGGAGGACATCCGATGTTCGCGATTGAAGATTTCATCAAGTCGGCCCGCGGCGGAACGTTGGCTGTTACTGCGGCTCTTCTCTTTGTTGCGTCCGCGTACGCTCAAAGCGATCCGCTGCCCTCATGGAACGACACGGCCTCGAAGGCAGCCATCGTTTCTTTCGTCGATAAGGTAACTGAGCAAGGATCGCCCGACTTCGTTCCGGAACCGGAACGCGTCGCCGTTTTCGACAATGACGGCACCTTGTGGGTCGAACATCCCATCTATATTCAGCTCGCCTTTGCCCTGGATCGCGTCAAGGTGCTTGCTCCTCAGCATCCGGAATGGAAGGAAACGCAGCCGTTCAAGGCCGTGCTCGAAGACGACTTGAAGGCGCTCGCGGCGTCGGGGGAAAAGGGCCTCGTCGAGCTCATCATGACCACGCATGCCGGAATGACCAGCAGCGATTTCCAGAAGATCGTCACCGATTGGCTCGCGTCGGCCCGTCACCCAAAATTCAAGCGGCCTTACACAGAACTCGTCTATCAGCCGATGGTCGAGCTTCTCGCCTATCTCCGCGCCAACGGTTTCAAGACCTTCATCGTTTCAGGCGGAGGCATCGAGTTCATGCGGCCATGGGCGGAAAAAGTCTATGGCGTCCCGCCCGAGCAGGTTATCGGCTCGTCGATCAAGACCGAATTCAGGATGCAGGACGACACGCCGACCCTCTATCGGCTCCCTGAAGTCAACTTCATCGACGACAAGGCCGGCAAACCCGTCGGGATCAACCAGCAGATCGGCCGGCGGCCGATTGCAGCCTTCGGCAATTCCGACGGAGATCTCCAAATGCTGCAATGGACGACCATGGCGGGCGCACCTGCCAGGCTCGGCGTGCTGATCCATCACACCGATTCGGACCGTGAATACGCCTACGACCGCGATACCGAATTCGGTCGCCTCGACAAGGCGCTCGATGCCGCCTCCATCGCCGGCTGGACCGTCGTCGACATGAAGGCCGACTGGAAGCAGGTCTTCAAGGACTAGGGGAATGCGCCGAGCGCCGGAGCGTTGCGCGACGGCGCCGTGACCTTCTGGAACGTCGACAGGGAGCGATTGGGTGACAGCGTCTGTTCGATCAGCAGCGGTGAGAGGAGTGACCATCCTGCTTTTCCTGTTGCTCGCGCCTGCCGGGCGCAGCCTTGCAAGTGACGTCCTCTCGACACCCGCTACCGACCCGCAAATATCGATCCATGAAGGTTTCGTGGACCAAAAGACTTGTGCATCCTGCCACGCCGATCAGGCGGCTGCTTTTTCGGAGTCCCACCATGCGAAGGCCATGGCCTTGGCCGACGACGAAACGGTGCGCGGCGATTTCGACAATAGCAGGTTCGAACATAACGGCGTGGTCACGACCTTCAACCGCCGCGATGGCCGCTTCTTCGTGAACACCGAGGGTGCGGACGGCGGCGAGGGCGAGTTCGAAGTCAAATATACCTTCGCCTACGAACCGCTGCAGCAATATCTCGTCGAGATCGGAGGCGGACGGCTGCAGGCTCTCGACATCGCCTGGGATACGGTCAGACGGCAGTGGTTCTGGCTCGGCAACGGCACCCCGGCCAAACCCGGATCGACCTATCATTGGACAGGTCCCTTTTATCGCTGGAACCGCACCTGCATCGATTGTCATTCGACCGATCCCCAGGCGAAGTTTCAACCGCAGACGAACGAATACGAGTCGACCTACGTCGCCACCAGCATCGGCTGTCAGTCCTGTCATGGTCCGGGCGCCAAGCACGTCGCTTCCGCGCAATTGGGCAACGCCTCATCCGCAGTCAAGCCGGATACAGGTCTGCCGAAAGTCGATGCGGGCATCTGCTTTGCCTGCCATGCCAGGCGCACCAAGCTGCTGGACGGCTACCAGCCGGGAAAGCCCTTTCTCGACTATTTCTCCCCTGCCCTGCTCCGGCAGGATCTCTATTTCCCCGACGGGCAGATCCTTGACGAGGTCTTCGAATATGGCTCGTTTCAGCAAAGCAAGATGGCAAGGGCGGGCGTGACCTGTCTCGACTGCCATCGGCCGCACGATGCCGGCCTCAAAGCCGAGGGCAATGCACTGTGCACGCAATGCCACACAGAGACGAAGCCGGAGCGCTTCGTCAACCAGGATCCGAGCGGGCTGTTCGACACTCCCGAGCACACCCGTCACCAGGCCGGCTCCACCGGAGCACAATGCGCCAACTGCCACATGCCAGAACGCACCTACATGAAGGTCGACCCGCGCCGCGACCACTCCTTCGTCATCCCCCGACCCGACCTGTCGGCAACCCTCGGAACGCCGAATGCGTGCACGACCTGTCATGTCGGCAGAACGAATGATTGGGCAGCCGAAACAATGGACAAATGGTACGGGACGCAATGGCGCAAACGCCCGTCGATCGCCCATGCCTTCGCCGGAGCTGCAAACGGCGATCAAGCCGCGGTGGAGGCTCTGCGCGACCTTGTCGGCGACCGTGACCAGGCAGGAATTGTCAGGGGTAGCGCCATCGCAGCAATGAGCCGAACTGGCGGCGTGGAGATCACCGCCGACATTCAAACGGCCGCGGCCGATGCAGATCCGCTCGTCAGGCTCGGTGCTGCGGAAGCGGCAGGCAACATTCCACCGGAGCAGAGGCTGGAGGCGATCGGCAACCTGCTGGGCGATGCAACGCGCGCGGTGCGCGTTGCTGCCGCCAACGCACTCGCCGGCACTCCTCCCCACCTCTTCGGCGATCAGCAAGGCAATTTCGAAGCCGCCGTCGCGGACCTGCGCGCCTATGTCGAAACCAATGGCGACGTCGCGGAAGCACAAGGCAATTATGGCTTCTTCCTGTTCGCCCGACAGCGTACGGCCGAGGCCGAAGCCGCCTTCCGGCGAGCGATTTCTCTCGACCCGACACTGGAGGCAATGCGCATCAATCTCGCGGAATTCTACCGCGCCACCGGCCGGAACGACCAATCGGAACAGACTTATGCCGAAGCGATCGGGATGGCGCCTGAAAGCGCGGATCTGCGGTACGGACACGCGTTGTCGCTGGTACGCAAACAGGCATTGACCGAGGCTATCACAGAACTCCAAGAAGCCGTGCGGCTGGATCCACAAAACTCCCGCTACAAGACGACCTTTGCCGTCGCTCTCGATTCCGCTGGCCGGACGGAAGAAGCACTGGACAAGCTCGATGGTTGGGCGGCGGGCGAAGACGCTGATATCATCGGCCTGGCGCTCCGATACAGTCTCAAGCTTCGACGCTTGCCGGAGGCGCTGAAATACGCCGAGGATCTGGCGCGACTGAGACCTGAGGATCAGCAGATTTCAGGCCTCATCGGGCAGTTGACGCAGGCGATCAACGAAAAATAGGTATTTGAGCTTGTCGAAATCTACCTCTCGCTGCACAGTGCCGACTCGGGACAGCAGTGCCGAGGCGAAACGAGATCGGGGGATTCTCATGAAAGCCATATACCTGCGTGCCATTCTATTGGTGACGGGCATTTGCGCGGCGTCGGCCGGCAACGCTGCCGATATCACGCCGCTCACGCCGGAAGCAAAAACAGTCGAGAGCCAGAGCGGCTGGGAATTCACCTTCGCGCCATATTTCTGGGCTGCCGGCATGTCCGGCGATATTGGGCAGTTTGGACTTCCGGAAGTTCATATCGACGCGGATTTCGGCGATATCCTCAATAACCTCGACTTCGCTTTCATGGCGGCAGGCGAAGCAAGATACGATCGCTTCAGCATCGTCGGTGACGTGATCTACACCAAGCTCGGTGCCGACGCCGACACACCTGCCGGCATCCTTGCCGACAGCGTCGATGTGACATCGAAGACCTTCGCGGGATTTCTTGGCGCCGGTTACGCCGTGCTCGAAGACCAAAATGGCCATCTCGATGTGGTCGGCGGCATGAGGGTCTGGTCGGCCAAAACCGAGATCTCCTTTAATGGCGGCATTCTGGCCGGAGTGGATGTCGAAGACAGCGCCACATGGGTCGATGCCGTCGCCGGCGTCCGAGGAAACTACTTCTTCACGCCGGAAATCTATGTCACGGGGTGGGGCCTGCTGGGCGCCGGCGGCGCCGATATCGACTGGGATGTGGCGTTGGGCCTCGGCTACAAGTTCAACGACACCATCTCAGCGGTCGCCGGATATCGTGCACTCGGCGTCAATTACGATAATGACGGGTTCGTCTTCGACGTCGTTCAGCAGGGGCCGATCTTCGGGGTCGCCATTCGGTTCTAAAGGCCGGACTGGCGAACTTCGTGCTGTTAGCGATTATCCTTCCAGTATGCTCGCCATTTGAAGACCTGGTGTCCTCCGGGAGCCGGAAAAACGACGTCCCCCAGCGGCAGAGAGCCGCCGTGACAGCGGCTCACAGTTCGGTATCCAACAGGATCGATCCGGGGGATATCGTTTCATTTCGGAGGAAGCCTGCCCTGCGGGCTGGGTTCAATCGGATCATGGAGGCATTGATGAAGAAAGTCGCTTCTTGGGTAGTACTGGTTGTCGCGCCGCTCGGTGTCTGGACAGGGACGGCAGCCGCCCAGTCGAGTGAAGACCTGGCGAAGAAGCTTTCCAATCCGATAGCCTCGCTCATCAGCGTCCCGTTCCAGTTCAACTACGATCACGGCTATGGTCCAGACGACGGCGACAAGGCGACGCTGAACATTCAGCCGGTCATTCCCTTCAAGATAAACGAGGACTGGAACGTCATCTCGCGCACCATCCTGCCAGTCACATGGCAGAACGACATTGCCGGACCGTCGGGAACGCAGTTCGGTCTGGGCGACATCACGCAAAGCTTCTTCTTCTCGCCGTCCAAGCCGACCGAGAGCGGCATCGTCTGGGGCGTCGGCCCGGTGTTCCTGCTGCCGACGGCGACGGACGAGCTCCTCGGAAGCGGCAAGTGGGGTGCGGGTCCGACAGCGGTCGTCCTTAAGCAGGACGGCCCTTGGACTTACGGCTTTCTCGGGAACCACATCTGGTCGTTCGCTGGTCAAAGCGACCGGGAGGATGTGAGTTCGACGTTCCTCCAGCCGTTCCTCTCCTACACGACCAAGGACGCCTGGACGTTCTCGCTGAATACGGAGTCGACATATAACTGGGAAACGAACGACTGGTCGGTGCCGATCAACTTCGCAGTCGCCAAGCTGATCACCATCGACAAGCAGCCAATCAGCCTGACGGCGGGCATACGATATTGGGCGGCGGCTCCAGACAATGGCCCGGAAGGACTGGGCTTCCGCGTCGCGGTCACGTTCCTCTTCCCGAAGTGAATCCGCAGTCGACGACGCGCGCGGCGGCTGTAGTAGCAAAAGCTCAACCTTCTTTTGCTATTGCTGGAGCCGATTGCGTTGGAGAAGATTTCGGCGATGAAAATTCCGACAGTGATGGTTCTGATTGCAGCCGCCCTGCAGCCGGTCTCAGCCTTCGGCGAGACCGATTGGATGGGCGGCGCGAGACAATGGTCGGTCGGCTTTGCGAATGAGAGCCCGCATCCCTATTGCCGCCTGCTGTGGGACAGCGAGATCGGCAAGACCATGGAATTCCGCCAGAGCGCAACCGAGACGTTCTGGCTGGTATCAAAGAACACATGGGACATCCCGGCCGATACCAAGACCGAGGTGACGCTGACCAACCGTACGACGACGAAAGTGGTCGCGGCCGAATTCTTCGACAAAAACACGCTTCGCCTCTGGGGTCCTGCAAGCAAGGGGAGCGCCGGGTTGAAGAAGATCATCAAGAATTCCTTTGCCGGAATGCCTGACGTGCAGCTTACCTTTGCCGGCGATGAAGGCGACTGGACGCTTCCGCTCTCACGGGTGGATCAGCTCTACCCGACTTATCGCCAGTGCCTCAAACGCCTCGAGGCTGGCGAAAGGCCGAAGCAGAATTCCGAGACAAGCAAACCATTCTGAAAGTCAACTATCGCGGCGGCGCAGTATCGCGGATCAGAGTGCGGACGGCTTCGATATCGCCGTTGAGCGGCCGTTCGTCACTATAGTGGGAAACATGCTCCCGCACGGCCTTGTAGACCAGGTCCGTGCCTGCGGCGCGCGGCGCCGTCGCCGCCAGGAAATCATGCGCCTGGGCACCGGCCATCAGCTCGATTGCCAGGATATATTCGGCGTTGTCGATGACGGCGAGCAACTTGCCGGCGGCAGCCGTCGGATGCGCGAGGAAATCCTCCTGCAGACCGGAAGTCAGCCCGCCGTCCATGGCCGCGGGTGCGGCAAGGCGGCGGTTCTCGTTGCTGAGTGCCGCGGCAGTATATTGGGCAATCATGAAGCCGGAATGGCTGCCGGCATCGCTGGCGAGGAAAGGCGGCAGGCCGCTCACCAGCGGATTGACGAGCCGGTCCATGCGCCGCTCGCTGATTGCGCCGATCTGCGCCAGCGCAATGGCCAGGCTATCGGCCGCCTGTCCGAGCGCCGGGGCAACCGCATGGGCCTCGGAGGAGACGATCGGATGTTCCGGCGTGCCTGAGACAGCCGGATTGTCGGTCACCGAAGCAAGCTCCTGGTCGACGATACGGGCGGAATTGTCGAAGACATCGCGGGCCGCACCATGGGCGTGCGGCACCGAACGAAGGCTGAGCGCATCCTGCGTGCGCCGACCTAAGGCGGCGGCGACAAGACCGCTGCCCTGAAGCCGCGCTCGCAGGCTAGCTCCGACTTTTTCTATTCCCGCCGACGGGCGAAGCGCCAGCACGGCGGCGTCGAAGGCGGCGATCTGGCAGCCTGCTGCTTCCAGCGTCAGTGCTGCGATCGCATCGGCCCAATCGAGCAGCCGCTCGGCGCGTGACAGCGCCACGGCAGTCAAGCCGGTGGCGCAAGCCGTGCCGTTGACAAGGCTCAAGCCCTCCTTGGCGCCGAGCACCAGTGGTTGGAGGCCGATCGCGGCAAGCGCCTCGCGACCGCTCATGCACCGGCCGTCCAGGTGAGCGCAGCCTTCGCCGATCAGAACAAGCGCAATATGGGCGTTATGGACGAGGTAACCGGCAGAACCCTTGGACGGCACGCAGGGAATACAATCATGTTCCAGCATGGCCGCAAGATGCTGGACGATCTCGCGCCGCACGCCGGAATGGCCATGGGCGAAATTGGCGATCTCAGCCGCGATGATGGCGCGCACTTCGCGGGCGGCCAGCAACGGACCGACGCCGCAGGCATGGCTGAGCACGATGCTGCGCGACAACAGGCTCTGCGAGGCACGATCGACCACTGTATCGGCGAGTGCCCCGACGCCGGTATTGACGCCATAGGCACGCACGCCCGTCTCGACGATGCGCGCGACGATGCGGCTTGCTTGCTCGACGCGCGCCAAGGCGGCGGGCGACAGCGCGAGCGCTTCTCCGGTCCCGACGCGCGCGACATCGCGCCAGGTCAGCACGGACTCGATCGTGATTGTCATTGACCGCTTCCGAAATGGCCGATGAATTGGCGAAACGCGGGCGTTGCGCCGCCGGTGAACATGTCGTCCGGCTTGCCGCTGCTTTCGATCAGCCCCTCGCGCATGAAGACGACGCGGTTCGAGACGTTGCGGGCAAAGCTCATCTCATGGGTGACGACGAGCATGGTCATGCCCTCCTCGGCCAGCGCGCGCATGACGCGCAGAACTTCGCCGACAAGCTCGGGATCAAGCGCCGAGGTCGGTTCGTCAAAGAGCATCACCTTCGGCTTCATCGCTAGCGCGCGGGCGATCGCGGCGCGCTGCTGCTGGCCGCCGGAGAGATGGGCCGGATAGGCATGGCGCTTATCGGCGATGCCGACCTTTTCCAGCAGCGCTTCGGCCTCGGCGATGCAGTCGGCACGCGGTCGCTTCAGCACATGGATCGGCCCTTCGATAACGTTTTGCAGGATCGTCATATGGGACCAGAGATTGAAGGACTGGAACACCATGCCGAGTTCGGAGCGGATATGGTCCACCTGCTTCTGGCTGGCCGGCTTGCTCGTGCCGCCCTTGTGCACCATGCGGATCTGTTCGCCGTCTACCCAGATCTCGCCGTCGCTTGCGGTTTCGAGCAGGTTGATACAGCGCAGGAAGGTCGACTTGCCGGAGCCGGAGGCACCGAGCAGCGAGATCACATCGCCGTCTTCCGCGTCGAGGGAAATGCCGCGCAATACTTCGTGCGTACCGAAGCTCTTGCGGATATTGCGGACCGATAGTCGGGTTACGCCTGGCATGGGTGCTCCAATCGGGTCACGAGCATGATGCCGAAAAGTGTGAGCGGTTTTCGGACAACATCATGCTCTAACTATTTAGTTTAGAACAGGATTCAGATTTTAGGCCGACCCGGCCTAAAATCATCCTGTTCTAGGCCACTTACGCCTTCAGCGCCTGCGGAATGGCGCGGCGATGTCGGGACAGCGAATATTCGAGCAGAGCCATGCCCTGCAGGATGATGAAGTTGAGGACGAGATAGATGATCGCCGCACAGAGAAAGACTTCCATGGTGCGGTAGGTCTGCGAGATCAGCCGCTGCGCCACGCCGGTGACTTCCCAGACGGTGACGAGGCTTGCGAGCGCCGTCGACTTCATCATCAGCACGATCTCGGTGGAATAGGCCGGCAGCGCGTGGCGAAAGGCGATCGGCGCCAGGATACGGCGCACCAGCAGGAAGCCGGACATGCCGATCGAGCGTGCCGCTTCGATCTCCTTCGGCGAGACGGCGCGAATGCCGCCGCGGAAGATCTCCGCCGTGTAGCCGGCGGTGCAGAGCGCCAGCGACAGCACGGCGCAAACCATCGGCTCGCGCAGGAACGGCCAGAGGAAGGAATAGCGGATGACGCCGAACTGGCCGAGGCCGTAGAATACCAGGAACATCTGGATCAACAGCGGCGAGCCCCGGAAGACGAAAATATAGCCCTTGGCGAAGCCCGAAAGCACTGAGTTGCCGCTGGTCCGCATCCAGACGATGACAAGCGCCAGCAGGCCGCCGGAGACGATCGACAGGGAAAACAGGATGAGCGTCGTCGGTACGGCCTTGAGCAGGGTGACCATGGTCGAGGCGATGAAGGTGAAATCCATGGTCGCCTCCTTACGCCCGGCCCATGGCGGATGCCGGCATGCTGCGATTGGCGCGGCGCTCCGCGCCGTTGAAGATGCGGTCCGAAAGGCTGGTCAGGAGCAGATAGAGGCAGCCGCCGGCAATGAAGAACAGGAAATATTGCCGGGTCGAGCCCGCCGCCACCTGGCTGGTGCGCATCAGCTCGGCAAGACCGGTGACGGAGATCAGCGCCGAATCCTTGAGACTGAGTTGCCAGACGTTACCGAGGCCGGGAATGGCGAGGCGAAACACCTGCGGCATGATGATGCGGCGAAGGCGCATGCCGCGATGCATGCCGATCGCCGAGGCGGCCTCAAGCTCACCTTTGGAGATGGCGAGGAAAGAGCCGCGGAAGACCTCCGCCTGGTAGGCGCCGGAGATGATGCCGACGGCAAGCGCGCCTGCGACAAAGGAGGGCAAGCCGAGGAACCCCTCGTAACCCATTGCCTGGCCGATAGAGGTGACGGCCGACGAGCCTCCGAAATAGATGAGATAGATGATCAGCAGTTCGGGCACGCCGCGAAACACGGTCGTATAGACGTTGCCGAGCGTGACGAGGACAAGATTGCCGGAGAGTTTCGCAGCTGCGACAATCGCGCCGAGCACTGCGCCGATCGCCAGTGCCGTCGCCGTGACAGCCAGCGTCATCAAGGCGGCGGCAATAAGCAACGCGCCCCATCCCGTCGAGCCGAAGCCGAGAAGTTCCAAGCTTGCCATATCGTCCGTTCCCCGTCCGTGGCAGTGTTTTGCGGATTGACAATAGCATGCGGTCTCCGGCGATAAAGCCGGAGACCGGTGTTTACGGCCGAAAGGCCGAAACGCTTATTGCGGGCTGACGTCGACCTTGAACCACTTCATCGAGAGGTTCTTGACGGTGCCGTCGGCAAGTGCGGACTTGATCGCTTCGCTGAACTTGTCGCGCAGGTCCGTATCGGCCTTGCGGACACCCAGGCCTTCGCCCTCGCCCCAGATCGAACCGGCGATCTCGGGGCCGGTGAAGTCGAGCGCGCCGTTGGCGGACGCAAAGGCGTTGTTGAAATAGACGGCATCGTCGAAGCCGAGGTCGATACGGCCGTTCTGCAGGTCGAGGTCGCGGTCGGCACCGGTCTTGTATTCGCGGATCTCGGCAATATCGCCGAAATTGTCATAGACGAACTTGGCGTAGACGGTCGCCGCCTGGATGCCGATCGTCTTGCCCTTGAAGGCGGCCTTCAGCGCGTCGATCTCTTTCACGCCGGTCTGGCCGGGCGTCATCTTGATCGTAGTGCCGGTGCCGGCGGCCTTGGCCAGCGGGCTGTCCTTGGCGGTAGCAAAGGCGGCAGGCGTGGCGGCATAGGGAATCGTAAAGTCGATGACCTGCTTGCGCTCATCGGTGATCGACAGTGCATCCATGATGACGTCGAACTTGCCGGCGTTGAGCGCCGGGATCATGCCGTCCCAGTCGGAGGCGACAAGCGTGCATTCGATCTTGGCCCGTTCGCACAGCACCTTGGCGAGTTCCGGTTCGAAGCCACCGAGGGTGCCATCGGCATTGGTGAGGTTCCAGGGCGCATAGGCGCCTTCGAGGGTAATGGTCGCCTTCGTCCAGTCTTTGGAAAAGGCAGGTGCGGCGAAGGCGGAAAGGGCCGCCACGCCACAAAGCAGGATTGCGCTGAATTTCATCTTTGAATTCTCCTCTGGAGTTGAAACAGACCTTGCGGCACCACGGCCGATCTTCGCCGGCTTGCCCTTTCCTGTCCTATTTCTGTTTCAAGGACCGATTGGGAGGTTGTATATGGTACCATATGAGATATTTTGTGATATGCAAGAGGAAAGTCGAATTATGTGGCGAATTCCATTCGTGCAAAAGGAATAGGCAATGAAGCGTCCCGGCGAGATGAAGCGCGAACTGGCGGAAAATGATAGCACCCCGCTCTATGCCGGCGTCAAGCAGGTGATCCTCGACCGCATCCAGAGCGGCGAATGGCCGCCGAAATATCGCGTGCCCTCGGAAAACGAGCTGGTCGTCGAGCTCGGCGTCAGCAAGATGACCGCCAATCGGGCGCTGCGCGAACTTGCCAACGAAGGCGAACTCGTCCGTATCCAGGGCGTCGGCTCCTTCGTTGCCGAGCGCAAGGGTTATTCGGCACTGTTCGAAGTCCGCAACATCGCCGAGGAAATCGCCGAACGCGGTCATGTCCACGAGGCCTCCGTCGTTGTTCTCGCCCAGGAAACCGCCTCTCCAGAGGTTGCCGACGCGCTGGAACTTGCGATTGGCGCTGCGGTTTTCCATTCGCTGATCGTCCACAGCGAAAACGGCGTTCCCGTGCAGATCGAGGACCGCTTCGTCCACCCGGAGGCCGCGCCTGAATATCTCGACCAGGATTTTTCGACGCTGACGCCGAACGCTTATCTGACGGCTGCGGCCCCGCTGAGCGGCTCCGAGCACGTTGTCGAGGCGGCGATGCCGCAGGCCTGGGAATGCAAGCTGCTGACCATCATGAAGACCGAACCGTGCCTGACGATCCGCCGCCGCACATGGTCGGCAAAGCAGGTGGTCTCGACCGCACGTCTCGTCTATCCAGGCCACCGCTATCGCTTGGAAGCCCGTAGTGGCAAGATGTTCGAGGAATGAAAACACCCGTCATGTTGTATATGGGACCGTGTAGGCCGCGCCGTCGCCAGGAGCGGGTGTAAACGGCAGCGGCCGCACTGCTTGACCGAGGAAACAGCGTCCTTGGCGGAGACTTATCATGGCGTGTGAAAATAAGCGGAGGAGACTTTTTACAAGCTCGGCAATAACGCATGGACAAGGCGTGGGCAACCGCCGCACGCCAATGATTGTCCGTTTCGACGGAGGTCGGATCTTCTTCTCCTTGTTGCGTCGGGCCCCGGGCATGCCTAGTTGAAGCCCGACGGATAGTCTTGCTCGAGATCGGACTAGGGCTGGCGCCCTTGGCCTCGTGAGTCGCGGGATCTCGGGCGGCACCTGCATCAGTCCCCCGTTCCCTTGCGTGTGGCCGGAAGGTATCTATTGTCGACGAATGCCGGGTGGTTGGGAGTAGGTAATGTCGGCAGTGCCGTTCTCAAAGATTTCGACGCCGCTCAACGCGCTGTTCGCTGCAATCGGTCTCCTGGTCGTTGCCGCATTGACGACGCAGGGCCTTACTGGACAGGAGAGGCTTGTCTTTGAGCTGCTACTTGCGGCAATTTGGCTGGCCTATGTCCTCCAATTGAGCGGCACATTGCTTTCACGGCGAGACCGCTTGTCGGGCGGGATGCCGGCCCTCGTGATCGATTTTCTCGCGGTTCTAGTTCCGGCTGCTGCATTCTTGTTCGTCGAGTCCCGTGATCGAAACCTCTATTGCGCCATTTGGCTTCTCAAGCCGTTGCGCGACTCGACCTTTTTCAGGCTGCTAGCAAAGGTGGTCGCGAATGAATCGCGCAATCTGCTTGGCGTGACATCGGTGTTCGGCATCGTTCTTTTTGGTGCTGCGTTGGCCGGTTATATCATCGAGCGAGACGTCCAGCCCGATAGGTTCGGCAGCATTCCGCAGGCGATGTGGTGGGCGGTCGTGACGCTGTCGACGACCGGCTACGGCGACGAGATCCCGCAGACCCTCGCAGGTCGCGTTCTGGCCGGATTGGTGATGATGAGCGGGATCGGTATTTTTGCACTTTGGGCCGGCATCCTCGCCACCGGCTTCTACGAAGAGGTTCGCCGCCAAGACTTCGTTCGCAATTGGCAGTTGGTCGCTGCCGTACCCCTGTTCCAGAAGCTTGGTTCCGCTGCACTGATAGAGATCGTTCGGGCGCTGCGAACGCGCATTGTCCCCGCGGGTGCCGTGATCTGCCGCAAGGGCGATGTTGGCGATCAGATGTTCTTCATTGTCGAGGGGCGGGTCACCGTGGCGACACCCGACCATCCGGTGGAACTCGGTGCCGGAAACTTCTTTGGCGAGATGGCGCTAATCAGTGGCGAACCTCGCTCAGCGACGGTCAGCGCAGCAACCGAGGTATCGCTGCTGTCGCTCTACGCCGTGGATTTCCAGATGTTGTCGAGCAGCAGTCCGGAGATCGCGGAGACCATCCGCAAGACGGCGCTGGAGCGGCGGGGCGGGCCGCCGAAGGAATAATCCAAGCCTGATGGCTGCGGCATGGCAGCGGCCGGTGGAGGGCCTTGACCGGCTCATTGCTCCCAGACGGTCGAAAAGTAGAGCGTCCGAGGCGTTGATTTCAACCCTGAACTTTTAACTTTGCTTTATGATCGGCGGCTCTCCTGTGGACTGGGGCCGGGGCCGTGTTTCAAAACTAGCGCCGCTTACACCAGCATCGACAAATGTCCCCCGCAAAGTTTCCAACCACGCGATGCGATATACGAAACCCCCAGATCAAGCTGGGTTTCTATGATGGTAACCTACGCGCGGTATTCGATAGATCAGCAAAACCCTGTCGGCGGCATCGCGCAGGAGGCGACGAAAGGCGAGGAAATCCGCGTTTCTCCCGCCCTGATCCAGCCCATATGGTCCGGCGATGTCTCCGCAGCCGTCGCTGACGCGGCAGTCGCGGCACCCGTCAACGGCATTGTCGAAGTCGGCGGTCCGGAAGCCCTGCCGCTCGACGAACTGAATCCGCCGCTTCGTGCGCATCACCAAGGACCCGCGCAAGATCGTTGCTGACGTCTACGCTCGCTATTTCGGCATCGCCCTCAACGACCAGTCACTGACGACAGGTAAATCCGCACGCCTCGGCTCCGGCAGCTACGAAGACTGGCTTGCCCGCCAGGTGAGCGCATAAGGCAAGACGGAAACCAGATATGCGAATTGGCGTAGCCCGCCCATGCGCACGATCTCATAAAAGCTGGCGCCGCTGCACCAATGAAAGTCGCCCCACCCGCTCAAAGGAATGCAGCCTATTTCATGAGCGCGGACTGTCTCAGCGCGGCATGAATATCGCTGACGACGGCAGCACCCTCGCCCACCGCCGCCGCAACCCGCTTCGTCGACCCGGCGCGCACGTCGCCGATCGCAAAGACGTTCGGCAGACTGGTTTCAAGCGCGAGCGAGGGCCGCCCAAGCTCCGTCTCGACATCGGGAGTAAATCCCGTGCCGGTCCTGATGAAGCCCTTGTCATCGGTCTTGATGCGGCACTTGATCCAGTCGGTATTGGGATCTGCGCCGATGAACATGAAGACCTTGCGAAGGTCGTAATTTGTCTCGCTCCGCTGCTGAAAATTCGTGACGGTGGCCGTCAGGCGGCCATTCTGCTCTTCGGAGAGCGCCGTCAGTTCGCATCCCACATGCATCTCCACATTCGGCAGCGCAGCTATGCGTTCGATCAGATAGGTGGACATGGTCTCCACCAGGCTTCGGCGGATCAGGAGATGCAGGCGCCGGACCCGCGGCGCCAGAAAGGCGACAGCCTGTCCGGCCGAATTGCCGCCGCCGACAAGCGCAATATCGTCGTTTTCACAGAGCTTTGCCTCGATTGCTGAGGCCCAATAGGAAACTCCCGCTCCTTCGAAACGGGCGATGTCGGGAATGGTAGGCCTGCGGTATCGGGCACCCGAGGCGATGACGACGGTTCGCGCCTTCACCATCCTGTCTCCATCGAGGCGCAACATCATCGGGTCGATTGCCCGCCGGCCTGCCGCCGCCGGGACCAGCTCGCTGACATCGAGCGGCAGGGCGATCTCCGCGCCGAACTTGAGCGCCTGGTTGAAGGCGCGGCCGGCGAGCGCTTGGCCCGAAATTCCGGTCGGAAAGCCAAGATAGTTTTCGATGCGCGAGGAACTGCCGGCCTGCCCGCCGATCGCCCGCGCATCGATGACGATGACGCGCAGCCCTTCGGACGCGGCATAGACGGCAGCCGCCAGTCCCGAAGGTCCGGCGCCTACGATCGCCACATCATAGAGGATGGCCGGATCGAGCTCCGGCATGATGCCGAGGCAGCAGGCGGCTTCCGCATCGGTTGGGTGTTTGAGGACGGTGCCATTCGGGCAGACCATCAGCGGCAGATCGACAGGCAGGATGCCGAGCCTCTCTACTAATGCCCGGCCCTCATGGTCGGAGGCGGCATCGAGCACGACATGCGGATAGCCGCTCCGGGACAGAAAGCCCTGCAGCCGCGTGAGATCGCGCTCGCCGGGATGGCCGATCAGGATCGAGCCGGCGCCGCCGAACTGAATCAGTTCCACGCGCCGCAGGATATAGGCGCGCATGATGATCTCGCCGATCTCGGCCGAACCAATGATCAGCGCCTTCAGATGGGCAGCATCGAAGGCCAGCGCCACACATCCTTCCGGCGCCGCACGCCCGCCGGCTAGCAGCGGCCTTCCGGAGAGCTGGCTGACCTCTCCTGAAAACTGCCCCTCGCCATGGCTGGTGATCAAGACTTCCGGCGTCGACAGTCCGTCATGCCGGAAAGCATCCAGGCGGCCGGAAAGGACCAGCCATGCCGGCGCATTCCGGTCACCGATCTGGTAGACAACCTCACCGGGAGCAAATGTATGCGGCCCGCCGCTGGCAAAGCGCCTCGCCATCTGAACCTGCGCGGCGCTCAGCACCGGAAACATCTGATAGCGGCGGGATTCCAGATTATCGGCGGTCATGTCGAAGCCCTCAATAAAAGCTTGGGATCGGGCCGCGCTGCGGCGTCTGATCGGGAAGCTCCACCATGATCTGGTCGAGATAGCACCAGCCCCAGCCTTCGGGCGGGTCATAGCCCTCGATAATCGGATGTCCCGAGGCGTGAAAATGCGCCGTCGCATGCTTGCCTATGGATTGATCGCAGCATCCGACATGGCCGCATTCCCGGCACAGGCGAAGATGCACCCATTCCTGGCCAATCTCCAGGCATTCTTCGCAACCAAGCGTCCTTGGCGTCACGGATCGCACACCTGCGACATGCTTACATCCCGACATCTGCTTCTCCGGTGGTGATTGAAGGCTGTCCCTGCCGCAAGAACATAGATCACGAGGCGATTTTCTCCATCGATACGCAAGGATAGAAATGCACTTCCGCATCCTCTGCCGCCGTGTTCCCACAACGTTCTTCAGCTTCGAAGTGGCACCGTCATTTGCAAGCCCAGGGCCAAGATGACAACCGCCTTTGGGAGGTAGCGGTTCTGTTCCACTTGCGCGATGCTTTCCGCTCCGGCGACGTCTGGCTCGACCACTCTCGCCGCTACGGTAACCTGAAGCAGGTGTTGGTGCCGATGATTACGGCACAGGCTAATGCAAAACTGGCCGTGCCGCTCGATCCGAAGCATGTCTGACCGCAAGACGCGCCTCGCCGATGGACTGAAGCGGCTGGCGCAAGCGGCGCGCAACGGCACGATCCCGCATGGCAGCATCGAGGATGGAACCTTGCGGATCGACCGGCTGACGGCGGACGTTCCGGACGACAGCGCCGAGGAGCTGATACTCCGTGATGGCCAACACTACCGGATCGCTGGGGAAGGCGGACGGTGATGATGCTGGCCACCATGCCCGGCGGTTCCGCCCGCGGCATGGGCTGGGTTTCGACGGATGCAGCGGCAACGGCCGGTTAGATCGGGTTAATTAGGATGCCGGCGTGAAACGCGCCACCAGCGCGTGACGATCACCCGGATAGGTGAAGCGTACATGCGTTACCGGGCCGGCGCCACTCCAGGTCCGGCGTTCGACCACGAGGCAAGCGGTGTTGCGTGCTATGTCTAAGACGGCGGCCACTTCGGCATTGGCCGAGACGGCGTGGATCCGGTGTTCGGCCGTGCTCCACGGCACCTGGTTGAGCAGCCAGGGACCCGGCGCCATCGTCTGGAAGTCGGCATCGGCGGCTTCAGGAACCGTCGCAAGGCTGATCAGCCGCTCCTCCAGGCAAAAGGGCCGCATGCCGGCATTGTGGATGCAGACGACCTCGACGACCGAGGACGCCATAGGCAGTTCCAGCCTTCGACTGTCTTCTGCCTTGGCCTTGCGGCTCGTCTTTTTCGATACCGCATAGGAATAGGGCAGGTTCAGCGACTGCACCTCGGCCTTGATGTCGTGGATTTCGAGAACAGCCGATTGCGCCTGCGGCTGGGTGACGAAGCTGCCGGATTTCTTGCGGCGCTCGATAAGGCCGGCCTTGGCGAGCTGGGTCAGCACCTTGTTCACCGTCATGCGCGAGCAGTCATACTGCGTGGCGAGATCGACCTCGAAGGGAATGCGGTGCCCCGGCGGCCAATCGCCCGAGACGATACGGCCCTCGATGTCGCTGAGGATGCGCTGATGCAAGGTGGGATCCCTGCTTTGGTTCATCGCCACGTTCCGATTGGTCTCCCGCTATCTCTTTGTTTTTACGCAATCCCGAACGCAAAACCGCTACACATTTTTGCTGGAACTGCTCTAATTCGAATGTCTGGACAGGAAAAGCTCTTTTTCAGGCAGCAAGCAGTTCGCCCATGACAGCGAGGAAACGCCGGTCGATGGCATCGCGCCTGAGATGGCGGCCGCCCTCCACCTGCTTGCGGCCATGCGCCCAGACGCAATCGACGGACATGCCGCCTGCAAACAGCCAGTGATCGAGGATCTGGTCGCCTGTGAGATAGGGAATGGCCGTCGTATCGAGCGAAACGATATCGGCGTGATGGCCCTCGACGAGCCCGGCCGGCGACTTCAGCGCGGCGCCACCGCCGGCAAGCGCATGTGTAAACAGCGAAAGCGCCGTCGAACCGCCGGGCGCTGCGACGACGTTGCGGGCGCGAAGCGCCAGGCGCTGCGAATATTCGAGCTGGCGCAGTTCCTCCGGCAGGGAGATCAGCACGTTGGAATCCGAGCCGATGCCGTAACGCCCGCCCTCTTCGAGGAAGAGCGGTGCGGCAAAGGCGCCATCGCCGAGATTGGCTTCGGTGATCGGGCAGAGGCCGGCGATCGCGCCGCTTTTTGCCATCCGCCGCGTTTCGTCCTCGGTCATGTGGGTCGCATGGATCAGGCACCAGCGCTCATCCACCGCCGCATGATCGAGCAGCCACTCCACGGGCCGCGCGCCGGACCAGGCGATGCAGTCCTCAACCTCCTTCACCTGCTCGGCGACATGGATATGGATGGTACCCTCGCCCGCCATCGGCACGAGCCTCATAAGCTCGTCCGGTGTCGCGGCGCGCAGGCTGTGCGGCGCCAGCCCGAGCTCGGCGCCGTCGAGCCGGCGGGTCACCGCCCGGCATCCCTCCATCAGCCTTTCGAAGCTTTCGAGCGAATTGATGAAACGCCGCTGACCGTCGATGGGGGCAGCACCGCCGAAGCCGGAATGGGCATAAAAGACCGGCAGCAGCGTCAGGCCAATACCGGTCTCTTCACTCGCCGCCCCGATGCGCTCGGCAAGCTCGGCGATATTGGCGTAAGTGCCGCCATCCCTGTCGTGGTGGAGATAGTGGAACTCGCCGACGCGGGAAAAACCGGCCTCCAGCATTTCCGCATAAAGCTTGGCCGCCACCGCCTCGACATGCGCCGGCGTCATCGCCAGAGCAAATTTGTACATGACAGTGCGCCAGCTCCAGAAGCTGTCATTGGCCGGGCCGCGCACTTCGGCAAGGCCGGCCATCGCCCGCTGGAAAGCATGGCTGTGCAGGTTCGCCATGGCAGGAACGAGCAGAGCGTGGCGTTCGTCGCCGAGCCCGGGAGAAGTGCCGATTTCCACCCGTGCGATACGCCCGGCTTCGAGCGTCAGCCGCACATCCTTCTGCCAGCCTTGCGGGGTCAGCGCCGTATCTGCGTGAAGTGTGGCCATGGCCTTCCCTCTCCTTTGCCGTGCCGCCGATCTTTCTTTTCCAGAAAAGCGCACAAAATTTCTCTTGTCACCTGTCGATTATGTATATACATGTTTTGGCATAAGGAAAGGCGCAAAGCTGATGACCGGGAACAATTTTTCAGAGGAAGCCTCGTCCGTCGACGACCGTCCGGCACTTTGGCGCAATGCGCGGCTGGCCACGCTTGCGCCCGATAAAGAAGGGCTCGGGATCGTCGAAAAGGGCGCCGTGCTGATCGAAAACGGCCGCATCGCCTTTGCCGGCGCCGAAAGCGACCTGCCGGCATCGGCCATCGAACACTCCGAAATCATCGATTTGGAAGGCCGTTGGGTAACGCCCGGCCTCGTCGACTGCCACACCCATATCGTTCATGGCGGCAACCGCGCCCTAGAGTTCGAAATGCGCCTTGCAGGCGCCACCTATGAGGAGGTTGCGCGTGCCGGTGGCGGCATCGTCTCCTCGGTGAAGGCGACCAATGCGCAGTCGGTCGAGGAACTCGTCGCCGGGGCTCTGCCGCGGCTCGACACGCTGCTTGCCGAAGGTGTCACGACGATCGAGGTCAAGTCCGGTTACGGGCTGAACCGAACCGGTGAAGTGAAGATGCTGCAGAGCGCCCGCCTGCTCGGCCATATCAGACGGGTCCGCATCGCCACCAGCTATCTCGGCGCCCATGCGACGCCTGTGGAGTATAAGGGTCGCAACGGCGATTATCTCGATGATGTCGTCCTGCCAGGTCTCGACGACATGCATAATCTCGGTCTCGCCGATGCCGTCGACGGCTTTTGCGAGGGCATCGCCTTTTCCACGACCGAGATCGCGCGCGTCTTCGACAAGGCCAAGGCGCTCGGCCTGCCGGTCAAGCTGCATGCCGAGCAGCTCTCCAATCTTGGCGGCGCCAAGCTCGCCGCGTCTTATGGCGCACTGTCAGCCGATCACCTCGAATATCTCGACGAAGATGGCGTTGCGGCGATGGCCGCAGCCGGCACCGTCGCCGTGCTGCTGCCCGGCGCATTCTACGCGATCCATGAGAAGCAGAAGCCCCCGGTTGAGGCGTTGCGGCGGGCAGGCGTGCCGATCGCGATCGCCACTGATTGCAATCCCGGCACCTCGCCGCTCACCTCGATGCTGCTCACCATGAATATGTCGGCCACACTTTTCGGCCTGACCGTCGAGGAATGCATCGCTGGCGCCACCCGCGAAGGTGCGCGCGCGCTCGGTCTGCTCGACAAGACAGGAACGCTCGAAGCCGGCAAATCCGCCGATCTCGCCATCTGGAATATCGAAAGCCTCGCCGAGCTCGTCTACCGCATCGGCTTCAATCCGCTTCACACACGCGTCTTCAAGGGCGAAAGGAACGGTCGATGACCATCACGCTCCACCCGGGTTCCGTCTCGCTCAAAGATCTGGAAATCATCTACTGGACGGGCGCACCGGCAAGGCTCGATCCCGCCTTCGATGCGGGGATCGCCAAGGCCGCTGCCCGTATCGCCGAGATCGCCGCCGGCAATGCGCCGGTCTACGGCATCAATACCGGCTTCGGCAAACTCGCCTCGATCAAGATCGACAGCGCCGATGTGACCACCTTGCAGCGCAATCTCATCCTGTCGCATTGCTGCGGTGTCGGCGCGCCGCTGCCTGAGAATATCGTGCGGCTGATCATGGCGCTGAAGCTGGTCTCGCTCGGGCGCGGCGCCTCCGGCGTGCGGCTGGAGCTGGTGCGGCTGATCGAAGGCATGCTGGAAAAGGGCGTCATCCCGCTGATCCCGGAAAAGGGCTCGGTCGGCGCCTCCGGCGATCTCGCCCCGCTCGCCCATATGGCGGCAGTGATGATGGGCGAGGCCGAAGCCTTCTTCGCCGGCGAACGCCTCTCGGGTGCGCAAGCCCTCGAAAGGGCTGGTCTCAGACCGGTCGTGCTCGCCGCCAAGGAGGGCCTGGCGCTCATCAACGGCACCCAGACCTCGACGGCGCTGGCGCTTGCCGGCCTGTTTCGCGCCCATCGTGCCGCACAGGCAGCTCTTATCACCGGCGCCATGTCCACCGATGCCGCCATGGGCTCTTCGGCGCCCTTCCATCCGGATATTCACACATTGCGTGGCCATAAGGGCCAGATCGACACGGCAGCCGCGCTTCGCGCGCTGCTGGAAAACTCCATCATTCGCCAGAGCCACATCGAGGGCGACGAGCGCGTGCAGGATCCCTATTGCATCCGCTGCCAGCCGCAAGTCGACGGCGCCTGCCTCGATCTGTTGCGCTCGGTTGCCCGCACCCTTGAAATCGAGGCCAATGCGGTCACCGACAATCCGCTGGTTCTCTCGGACAATTCCGTCGTCTCCGGCGGTAATTTCCACGCCGAACCCGTCGCCTTCGCCGCCGACCAGATCGCGCTCGCCGTCTGCGAGATCGGCGCGATTTCGCAGCGCCGCATCGCGCTGCTGGTCGATCCCACACTCTCCTACGGCCTGCCGGCCTTCCTCGCCAAGAAGCCGGGCTTGAATTCCGGCCTGATGATCGCCGAGGTGACGTCGGCGGCGCTGATGTCGGAAAACAAGCAGATGTCGCACCCGGCCTCGGTCGATTCGACACCTACGTCGGCCAACCAGGAAGACCATGTCTCGATGGCCTGCCATGGCGCCCGCCGCCTGCTTGCCATGACCGAGAACCTGTTCGGCATCATCGGCATCGAGGCGCTGACCGCCGCCCAAGGCGTTGAACTGCGCGCGCCGCTATCCACGAGCCCGGAACTTGGCAAGGCGATCGCCGCTATCCGCAGCAAAGCGCCGAGCCTCGACGCCGATCGCTACATGGCAAACGACCTCGCCGCCGCCGCCGAACTGGTGGCAACGGGCGCACTGAACGCCTCGGTTTCATCTGGCATATTGCCGGTATTGGAGGGCTGAGATGATGGTGACGGAAAAAGTCTCCTCCCCATGCGAAATTCGCCAAGGCACCTCCCCCGTCATTCTCGGCTTCCCCCATACCGGCACCGACGTGCCGGCTGAGATTGCTGACCGGCTCAACGACAATGGCAGGATGCTGGCCGACACCGACTGGCATATCCACAGGCTCTATGACGGCCTGCTGGACAACGTCACGGTGGTGCGCGCCACCTTCCACCGCTATGTGATCGACGCCAACCGCGATCCCCAGGGCGTCAGCCTCTATCCCGGCCAGAACACCACCGGCCTCATTCCCCAGACGGATTTCGACGGCAAGGCGATCTGGAAGGATGGGCAGGCGCCTGACGCAGCCGACATCGCGGCGCGGCTGCGAGACTTCCATGCTCCCTACCATGCCGCACTTGCCGCCGAGATCGAGCGCGTGAGAGCCATCCATGGCGTCGCAATTCTCTACGACTGCCACTCGATCCGCTCCCACATCCCCTTCCTCTTCGAAGGCAAGTTGCCGGATTTCAATATCGGCACCGACATGGGCAAGACATGCGACAGCGCCATCGAGCAGGCGACGCTCACCGTCGTCGCAGCCGCCGAAGGTTACGACAGTGTGCTCAACGGTCGCTTCAAGGGCGGCTGGACGACACGCCACTATGGTCGGCCCGACACTGGTGTACATGCGATCCAGATGGAGCTCGCGCAATCGACGCATCTCCAAACCGAGGCGACGCCCTTCGCCTACGATGCCGCCAAGGCAGACAGACTTCGCGTCCATCTTAAAAACATTCTGGTACGCATCGAACAGATTGCGCCAGGCCTGAAACGATAACGATCACTCGACAGGGGAACCGCCATGAACAATCCACGCCACAATATCCGCGAAATCCGCGCGCCCCGCGGCAACGATCTCAATGCCAAGAGCTGGATGACTGAAGCGCCGCTGCGCATGCTGATGAACAATCTCGACCCTGACGTCGCGGAAAATCCGAACGAGCTCGTCGTTTATGGCGGCATCGGCCGCGCCGCCCGCACCTGGGAGGATTTCGACCGCATCGTCGCGACGCTGAAGACGCTGACGGAAGAAGAAACCTTGATCGTCCAATCCGGCAAGCCGGTGGCCGTATTCCGCACCCACAAGGATGCACCGCGGGTGCTGATCGCCAATTCCAACCTCGTGCCGCATTGGGCGACCTGGGATCATTTCAACGAGCTGGATAAGAAGGGCCTTGCGATGTACGGCCAGATGACGGCCGGCTCGTGGATCTATATCGGCACGCAGGGCATCGTGCAGGGCACCTACGAGACCTTCGTCGAGGCCGGGCGACAGCACTACGGCGGCAATCTCAAGGGCAAATGGATCCTGACCGGCGGCCTCGGCGGCATGGGTGGCGCCCAGCCGCTCGCCGCCGTCATGGCCGGCGCCTGCTGCCTTGCCGTCGAATGCAATCCCGATTCGATCGATTTCCGCCTGCGCACCCGCTATGTCGACGCCAAGGCCGAGACGCTCGATGAAGCGCTTGAGATGATCGACCGCTGGACCAAGGCCGGCGAGGCCAAATCCGTCGGCCTGCTCGGCAATGCTGCTGAAATCCTGCCGGAGATGGTCCGCCGCGGCATCCGCCCCGATATCGTCACCGACCAGACCTCGGCCCACGACCCGATCAACGGCTACCTGCCGAAGGGCTGGACGATGGGTGAGTGGAAGGCAAAGCGCGAAAGCGATCCGAAGGCAGTGGAAAAAGCAGCGCGCGCCTCGATGCGCGAGCACGTCGAAGCAATGATCGCCTTCTGGAATGCCGGCGTGCCGACACTCGATTATGGCAACAATATCCGCCAGGTCGCCAAGGACGAAGGCCTCGAAAACGCCTTCGCCTTCCCGGGCTTCGTGCCGGCCTATATCCGTCCGCTGTTTTGCCGCGGCATCGGCCCCTTCCGCTGGGCGGCCCTTTCCGGCGATCCGGAGGATATCTACAAGACCGATGCCAAGGTGAAGGAGCTGCTGCCTGACAACAAGCACCTGCACAACTGGCTCGACATGGCCAGGGAGCGCATTGCCTTCCAGGGCCTGCCGGCCCGCATCTGCTGGGTAGGTCTAGGCGACCGCCACAAGCTCGGCCTCGCCTTCAACGAGATGGTGAGGACAGGCGAACTCTCCGCCCCGATCGTCATTGGCCGCGACCATCTGGACTCCGGCTCCGTCGCCTCGCCGAACCGCGAGACCGAAGCGATGAAGGACGGTTCTGACGCCGTTTCCGACTGGCCGCTGCTCAATGCCCTGCTCAACACGGCATCGGGTGCGACCTGGGTGTCGCTGCATCACGGCGGCGGCGTCGGCATGGGCTTCTCGCAGCACTCCGGCATGGTCATTTGCGCGGACGGCACGGACGATGCCGCAAGACGTCTCGAGCGTGTGCTCTGGAACGATCCGGCGACCGGCGTCATGCGCCACGCCGATGCCGGCTACGAGATCGCCATCGACTGCGCCAAGGAAAAGGGCCTGCGCCTGCCGGGCATTCTCGGGAACTGAACCCGGTGAGGATCCTGCGCGCCGGCGATCATAAACGCATGCCCTGGAAAAACGGCAAGGGAGAGACGGTGGAGATCGCCGTCTTTCCAGCTGACGCTTCGATCGACGACTTCGACTGGCGCATCAGCATGGCGACGGTCGCAGAGGACGGCCCGTTTTCGATCTTTCCAGGCATCGACCGCACGCTGGCGATCCTTGATGGTAACGGCATGGTGCTCGAAGTGGAAGGCAGCGCGCCGGTGCTGCTGACAACGGCAAGCGATCCGTTAGCCTTCCCCGCGGATGTCCCCGTCACGGCCAGGCTCCAGGATGGATCAATCACCGATCTCAACGTCATGACACGCCGTGTCGGGCTCGCCCACAGGTTGATCCGCATCGACGTCGATGGCGGCAAGACCGTGCCGCTACCGCCCTCGACATACCTGTTTCTCTGTCATCAGGGCGCATTGTCATTCCGAAAGGACGGCGAGACCGGCGCGCTTGCGGCCGGCGATGCGCTGCTGATCGAGGACGCGACCGCAACCGTGCTGGAAATCGACGGCGAAGCCAAATGTTATCTCGCTTCGATCACCACAAGCTGATTGCCGAACAACGAATTGAAAACATTAAACAATCGAGGATTTGGCGAGGCATGTGCATAAACCATCGCCATCTCGGGCCATGGACGTCATTCCTCGTTTCGGTCTAAACTTCGCCCTTCTGATGCAGAAGAAGACCTAGACTGCCCGCAACGTGCCGGGGAGCAAGGGAGCAGGCGTGACGGATCCATACGATATTCTCGGCGTTGAACGCGATGCGGACGAGGCGCAGCTGAAGGCCGCCTATCGGCGCCTGGCGAAGGTTGCCCACCCCGATTCGGGTGGTGATTCGGAAGCCTTTGCCAATCTGCAGAAAGCCTATGGGCTGCTTCTCGATCCGGTCCGGCGCAAGGTCTACGACGATACCGGCTACGACGTTGAATTCGCCGATGCGGCCGAATTGCAGGCGCTCGTGATGATCGAGAAACTCGTCACCGATGCAGTGCTCGACGAGCGCGCACCGGGAAGTTTCGATCCTGTCGCCGTCATGCAGGACAGCCTTTCCGAAGAACTGCGCAAGGCGCGTTTCAGCAAGAGCGAGCTGGAGCGCCACGCCTCGCGCGTCGGACTGCATCTCGAACGGCTCGAAAAACAGTCCGGCCGTGATGTGCTCGCCCACATGTTTCGCGCCCGCATCGAAGCAATCTCCAAGGCGGTCGCGGAAACCGAGGCGAAGATAAAGGCGACGGAACGCGCCGCCGACATGCTCAGCGGCTATGTCTACGACATCGATCCGTCGCCGCTGCCGGATGCCGCGGTCACCAACATCGAATGGGTCGAGGCCTCAAGAAACCGCTCCACCGGCTGACGGCGGACGACGCCGGCTATTAATAGGACAGCTTCGGATACCAGTCCGCTGGCCGGCCTTCGGGCGTCGAATCGATAATGGTCCAAAGCGGCATCAGGTCCGGCGCGCCGCGCGGATCCTCGCCCGGATCAGCCGTCACCTCGCCCATCTCCTGGCTCCAGAAATGGCGGATGGTGCCATCGCGTCGCGTGAAGACGTTGAAGGCGGCACCATCGCCACCATCCGTGCCGATCGCGTGATAGTCGCGGCTATAGTCGTCCGTCATATCGGAATAGAGCGGCAGGTGATGCCAGCCGCGTTCTTTCTTGAAGGCGAGCAGCTTTTCGATCGGCGAGCGGGCGACGACGGCAAGCGCTGCGCGCTGCTGGATGTCAGGCACTTCGCCATCCCAGGCCGACAGAAGCGAGGTGCACATCGGGCATGGACGCTCGCGTTGCGGGCCGAACATGTAGCTGTAGACGATCAGCGTCTCCTTGTCGGCGAAGAGCTCGCTGAAGGATATTGGCCCATCGCTGCCCTCGAAGCGGCAGTCTTTCGTCACCTCGCCGCCCGGCGGCAGCGCCCTGCGCTGTCTTGCCACACGCTCGATGTGCCGGCGCAACTCGATCTCTTCGGCCAGCAGCGCGTCGCGGGCGCTGCGACACGCCTCGCTCTCGTTGGGAAACCGGACGCCGTTCTTGGCCGCAAGCACGGCGGCGGGTACCAGATGCTGATTATCCATGACGATTCCTCCTTCTGTTGCCTGAGCACGTACCACGACGGGGTCGCAGCACATCATTACAAGGACGATCGGCTGATGCGAAAATCGACAGAGCCGACGGAAAATATTTGCCCCCCGCTTTGACCGGCTCGGCGCCCAGATCGCAATAACCCAGCACATCAAGATCGCGCGTTTCGAAACGCGGATCATCGAACCAGCTTGTGATCAGCATCGCGCCCTTCCTAGAGGACGCCGCCGACCCGATCGCAGATATCTCTCGAGCGGATCTCCAGAAGCTTCGTTGGGCGCTGCGCTTCATGGCGAGCTGTTGGGCAGCGAATATCGGCATTCAACATCGGCAGGCAGCCGAAGCCCCGGCCCGGATTGAGCCTGCATTTTTCGAGGAAAGCATCTCGAGATACAGGCGGCAGCTGCAAAGCTGAGCCACGGGCCTGCGCTGTCACATGACCTCGATCAAAACAGGCCGGGACTACGTCCCGCAATTGAAGGGCCGATTGACGCGCGAGAGGCCGGAGCAATAGAGGGTCCATTCGAGTTTTCCTTTTGAGAGGCGGACGCACACCCACCTTCAGGTATCTTGCAACCGACGGCGACTTTTCTAGTTCACGGGGGATAGCTAACCTTGGGAGGATGAGATGAGGCTGGTGCCATTCCACTACGCGGGCACTAACGACCCGATAATCTACATCAACCCAGAGCATGTGGTCGCGGTCAGGGCTTTCACCAGCAGCACCCACATTTATGTCAGTGTGCTGGGGAAAGATGGCTCCCCGAGTTACTATCCTATCAGGGAGTCGCTTGCGCAAGCCGTCAAGCTCCTCATCGGCGAGCATCCTGAGCGGAACTAATGGGCAGCTTGGCTTGTTACACACACTATGAGCGACTCAGAACAGAAAGCCAGCAAAGGCATGATCACGTTCGTACTGGCTATCTTCACCATCGCTATGATTATCGCGGTGGCGTACCTGGCTTTCTTCACCCCTGGGCAAGTCGAGCCAGGTCCGAAATCGCCAACCGGAATCGAGGGCGACCAGTAACCGCAACGAGATGGCTTCAGGTATCGGAATAGGCGTCGGTTTGGGAGCAGTTCTCGGCGCGACTGTATTGGGTGTTACCTCGATTGGCGTTGCTGTTGGGACTACGATCGGAATAGCTGTTGGCGCGGCGTGCGGCTGGGCAGCCTCAAGGCAGAACAGATAGAGGGCGCGCATCCTCTATCTGAATGGAACGGCAAATTTTGCCAACCAGGCGTGTTTCCAAATGCTCCATGTCACCCCGGCACCCGCATCCTACTCGGACAGATTCCAGCCGACCGTTGACCTTCCGTTGCATATCCCCACTAAAATCGCTCTTGCAGCGACCGTATTTGCTTTGTCTGGACCCAGCGCATTCATCATGGCGGCGGCCTTGATCGAAATGGCTGCCATACACAACGCTTCGAACGCGGCCGTCGAGATTGGAGAGAGGCGCGCATAACCCTCGGACCTGCTGAGGAGCAGTGCCGTCAGTGCAGAACCGCGATTGCCGTGACGCCGGCCTCGTTTGCCGCGCGAATGATCGCCGCTCTAAGTTCCTCCGGCTCGGCGTTGCCCTTCACGACGTCCAGGCACAATTTGATCGCCAGAAGGAACTCCTCTCCATCATCACTGGGAAATTCCCTTATGAGCGCATTGGCGGCCCCCATAGCCGTCGTGACCGAAATTACTCTGTCGGGGTCTTTAAACATAAGGAGCACGGGGGCGAATTCGATCGATTTGTCCCATTCCATTACACAAACTCCAGATGGGATAATGTAATGTTAACGGTGCAAGAGGCGTGCCAATGCACGCGCAGGTTATAAGCATGCATGGCATTGGAACGGGGCGGTGCCGTGATGAGATGCTTTTCTCGAGCAGCGAACCGACCGCCGCCGGCGGTCTCGGGCCATGGCCCACTCTTTGATAAGGAAGGGCAAGGGTGCAAACGTCAAAAAAGCCTGCGCCCTCGCGGAGAAGACGGACAAGGCGATCCGACGGTGGTGCAATCAGTACGGCATCGGCCGCTCCATGCCTGGCTCGCCGATCGAGATATCCATGCCGGCTTTGGATGGTGAAACATGGCGACGTGGCAGCGCTGGAGCCGGTCCGGCAGGGCAATTGCGGACATCCTCGGATTAAGCGGTATCGATGATGTCTGCGTTGCGGAATAATTCGGGGCGTTCGACTTCCTCGCGAACATGTCGGCGGCCATGGTGGCTTCAGCACGGGTAACGAGGCTGGCGCGTTTCCCCGCCAACATGTGCCTGGCGATGCTGAGGCGACTGAAGCGCCTTTAAGACATGGTCTCCTTTCATGATGCGGCCTGCGAAACGAGCTTTGGCAGAAGATCACGGAACAGTTCTTGCACGGTTACTAATATATTTACCGTGGGAGACCTAAAGTCATGAAATGGCACACATCCGCACAGTTTACCCCTCTGATGCTCGTTGTAAGCGGGTCGGAAAAATACAAGCTCGTCGCGACCCTTTTCCAGGCTGCCGAAATGCTGACGGCTAGCTGGCCGGTCGACGATGGAGAAGAATATCTTATAGCGATTAGGGCGTGCCGGAATGCAATTCATGGGGAAATTCCGGCTCAGGATGCCCGAGCAGCGCTTATCCGTGCCGCCGACGAAGCTGGCATTCCGGTGATCACCGTTCACTGAGTGTCCGCCGACTAATGAGTTATGGGCGCCTCATGACACGGGTCTCTCGTTGCGCTGCATGCGCAGGTCCACTCCGCTGAACATCACTTTCAGGCTGCGCGCGGCCAGCAGCTCTTTTGGCCTCTCTTCGGCGACAAGTGCCAACTTCCGTTCCTTCACGTACTTCGCGTGCGTCTCCGGCGTGTCGATGCCAGAAACGAAGGGAACACCTTCCCAGCAACCGCATGTTCTGCCCGCTTCATCTACCGTGTCGCCGTCGACGACGGTCAAAGATCCGCAGACCTCTTGAATAAACGGAAGGACACGCGAGTTTTTCCGGTTAGCACGGAGGAAATCATGTCCGTACCCAACGAGCCTATCGTTCCGCCGGCAGCGCCGCCGATCGGTAATCCCGAACCTGAGCGAGATCCTGGGGAGACTCCGCCGCCTGATGGCCCGGAGCCAGACGACGGCGACGATCCGATGACGCAAGCTCACGCCCAGGAGGCCCAACGAAGCCCGACTTGGGGACTGCTCTGCCGCGGCGTTCAGGTGCATGCTGCTGACTGAGATCATGCGACGTTCTTTCTGATGGGAGTGAGCTCGCCCAAGGACGATTTGGAGAACGCCCAAGACGTCGACTGGCTCTGTGCTTTCCGGTAACCACACCCAGATGAAGGTTCGTTGTTCTCAGCCTCGGCTCGTCTTGTAACCGGCTTTCATCTTCTACTGCCGGCAAGCTCCAAATATTCGAAATCATGTGGCAATTAGGACATGGATTCCGATTTTAGACAAACTTTTCAAAGCTCTCCGTCAAATTCTCCGACCGTCGTTGGGTTGTCAGACGAGCGACTGTTTTCACCGATCACTTCAGGCCTACTTGAGCTTTCAATGATAACACCAAGGCCATAGGATTCGCGGGCGACGCTGCAAATCCAAAATGCTCATAGAAGGCCTTGGCCTCATCGGAGATCGCGTGAACCAGAAGGCCGCGAATACCCATGATATGGGCTGCCTGTCCGGTACGCAGCACGGCGTCTTGCAACAGCGCGGCTCCGATTCCTTTTCCCTGCCAGTTGCGATCGATGGCCAGACGGCCAAGGACTGCCATGGGAACCGGGTCGGGCATGTTGCGCCGGATCGCTCCCGGAGCGTCCGAGACCGCCAGCGCTCCCGATGAGAGGCAGTAATAACCGACAACGCGCTCGCCCTCGCAGACCACATAGGTTCGCGATGCGCCGCTGACCTGATTGGCCCGCGCCCTGCGGCGCAGCCATTCATCAAGGCTGTCGTGCCCGCTGTCGAATAGCTGGAGATCGTGCGCTTCGCCGAGAAGCGTCGGTGCAGACAACATTACGGCTGCCAGGGTTTGGGAGCATTCATCAACCGTTCGAAGCCTTCGCTATTTGGCGGCTGGTCGAGGACGGCGAGATAGTGTTTGTAGCTGTCAGGATCGACCCGCACCAATGTCTGATCGAGAAGCGCGTCTTCTGCAGCACGGCGCGATGCGTCGATCATGAAATCCGAACGGGTTTTCCCGTGGGCCTTGGCGGCGCGGTCGATCAGGACGCGAACGTCCTCACGAACCCTCAAGTTAACGGCGCGGGTATGGGTATCAGTGGCATTTTTGCTGGTCATGGCCTTTTCCTTCAAGGCCTTATACCACAAACGCATACACAATGTGTATCTATTTCCTGCGATGTTGCGGGTTGATACCCCTTCGGTTCCTTCTGGACATGGGCGCTGATCGCATTCGATCGGAAGCCCGGCTTTCACCGTTAGACAAGAAACTGGCGACGCCAGTTCCTCAATCCCTACGCCTTCGAGAACGCGCCCGCCGCATTGCGGGCGCTAGTTGAGTGATCCAGCAGCCCGGGATCGCGCCTCTCGCCCACGAACCAGCAAATCCGCGCATTTGGAAAGGCGAGCACTGGGCACAAGCTCATCTGCGTGCCGCCAATATTCGGCGGCAATGACGATCGTTCGTGCGTTCTCAATCAAATCCGCTGGATCGACGCTTTCCCGCGATCCACTCGTCGTGCCCCTTGAGCATTTTGCAGGACTTCGGCTCCTTCAATTGCAAGTTATTGACTGAGAGCCTGAGGGGCACGGGACCTCCGCTCAAAGGTAAGCTCGCGAAAAGAACACCGCGGTCGTTAAAAAGGCGACCACGAGGGTTAGCAGCCGAACGACCGATGATGGCAGCCTTCGTCCGATATGCGCTCCGATCCACCCGCCGATAACGGCTCCAATCGTCATGGGAATGCACTCCTGCCATACGATTGCCCCGGCAAGTACGAAGACGACGACGGCGACCGCGTTGGCGGCGGTTACCATCACCATTCTTGTCGGATTCAGGCTCTTGATGTCCCCGCCCCCGAGCGCGCTCCACGCCGCAAGCATCATGAGACCCACCGCGCCGCCAAAATAGCCGCCATAAAGACCGAGAAAGAACTGAACCGTTGCGAACGCCAGAACACTCGGACGTGCCTGCGTCTGCAACTGGGCGCTGAGCCTCGGACCTGCAGCGAGCATCAATGTCGCCACCAGCAAAAGCCATGGCAGGATACCATCGAAAATCCTCGAAGGGGTTAGCAGCAATAGAATGCTTCCGGCCACACCACCCATCACCGTCACGACAGCAATGGGCACGACATTGACGCCGCACACACTCCTAACCCCATCACGGTAGACCCACGAGCTCGCCATACCGCCGGGAAACAAGGCTAAGGTGCTTGTCGCGTTTGCGGCTACCGACGGCACTCCGACCGATATCAGCGCAGGCAGGGATACGAACGAACCGCCGCCCGCCAACGCATTCATGCTGCCAGCTAACAAGCCAGCAAGGAAAAGAAGCATTATATCGTACATGTTCAGGTCGCCTTAGCACCCAAGCCTGATTTCGGCCGAGCCTTTTGTCCAATACCGCGGTCACATTGCCGTACGACGTTGTGCGTCCATAAGAGTCCGCCCCACGACTAGTATCCTGTCATTTCGAGATATCCGACGCCTGACATTGAACCCCTGAGATCTATCGGCCCCTCCCAGTATGGCGTCGATATCGCCATCCAGGACTGGTCATTCAACGGTTTGGTTCTTATATCGAGCGACTTACCTGGAACACGTATTCGCCATTCCACCGGTATCTCTCGCCCCTTGACTGTTGCCTTCCGCAAAGGCTCCAGTTGAACCTCTTCTTTCGACAAGGGTGTCGTTCGCCCGTCCGAGGATATCCAGTTCGCGGAGATGAACCCGTCCTTATCATCGCGAAGGCGAAAGGCCATAAGCTTCTCGCCAGAGTCGAAATGTAATGAGAACCAGTCCCAGCCCGTCTGGTTTGAGGCGAGCGGCTGAGACGACCACTCCCGATCCAGCCACGCTCTCCCGGTGACCTTCACCGGGGATCCGGAGATCGTGATTGCGCCGGAGACCTTGTAGAACGGTTGCGAGTAGTAGTAGCTCGCCTGCCCGCCTGATGACTTCACAGAAAACCCGTTATCACCCTGCAGCACGAGCGGGCCATCGGCGCCAAGGTTCAAGCCAAAACTGAAATCCGTCCCGCTCGCAGTCACCGAAAGATCCCCAAGGTCAAAGGCGCTCTCAGTGGAACCAGTCATCTGCCAGTCGTCGATCCATGCTCGAAACGGCGTGGCCTCGACGCCTGCCTGTCCAACGCCGCCCCGGCCCAAGCGCTCGGCGACGAACTGGTGAGACTGGGTGGTAATCGCCGCATGCCCGATCCATAGCTGGGGATCTGCGAAGCCTGGCCTTTCTTCCGGAGCCAGAGCGGATCGAAACAATGTCCACTGCGCCCCATACCGCTTGCCATCCTCACCCTTGAGGTTGGCGGTGACATACCACCACTCAATCCGATAATCCGGATGAGCGCCATGATCGGCAGGAAACGAGAGATCGCGTCCACGCTCCGGGATCGAAAAGCCCTGTGCATCCGATCCCAGTCCGGCGAACCCCTGCCCCGACGCCTGTTCAGCCAGAGAGACAATAGCCACTGCGACAAAGGCGGATGAAACTTTTCTAACGTTCATTCGCGAAAATCCTAAGCAGGTCTGCAGGATTGATCGTGGCCAGGCGCCTGACCGGCACCAGCACCGACAAGAACGCCGCCAGCAGCGCAATCGCTCCCAGCCAGAGCCAGTCGATCGGAAAGACCATCATCGGCAAGCGCCACCCGAAAGCCTCCACGTTCACAATCGAAAGCAGCACCCATGCCAGAGTAAGACCGACCGGAATCGCCGCCAGAAATGTCACGAGCCACAGCGCCAGTGTCCGGGCAATTTCGTATAGAGCCAGATCTCGACGCCGCACACCGATCGCCCAGACTGGTGCAAGCTGCGGAAGCCGAATTCCAGAGAGGGTCAAGAGGCTTGAGAACATGGCAAATCCCGCCACCGCCAGCGTGAGGACGTTCAGTGCACCTGTCACCTTAAATGTCTGGTCGAAGATGGCTCGCGACTGTCGTTTGAGTGAAGCCTGGTCGACAATCGCTGTCTCAGGCAGACCCAATTCCGCGACTAGCTGAAGTTTCAGGTCCTGGGCTTGCTCGGGAGGCACGCGGACGCCGTATCGGAGCTTCGGCACATTCGGGTAATGATCAACCAAGGTATCGATGCCAACAATTACCTGCCCGATGGGGTTTCCGTAGTCTGAATAAACGCCAACTACGGTAGCAGTCCACCCACCCGGCATAACCAAAGGCTGGCCGATCTTAGCTTGACCACGACGCCACATCTGCTCGTTGACGAGAGCGCCCTGCCCGTTAGCAACCGTTCCCCACACGTCCTTATCGGAAGCGATCAGTGGCCAGTGCTCCCGATAGGTCGGATCATCTGCGACGCCAAAAATCTGGACCTGCTCACCTGAGACCTCACCGTCGACGCTCCAGATCGGAAGGACTGCTGTGGCGTGCCGCTGAAGCCAAGTCCGCAGTCGCTCGGACTGGTCGTCATCCTTGGCGGTCACGTATAGCTCTGCGGCCAAGCGTTGATCAAGCCATCCGATAAACGTCAATCGGAAACTGGAAACCATCGTGCCGACACCAATGTTTGCCGACAATGCTAGAAGAAGGGCCATTAGGGCCAGCGACAGCCCCGGCAGCTGTATACGGGTATCTGCCCAGAACCATTCCATAAGAGCGCTTCTTGCGAACTGTTGAGCCGTGATCAGGGTAACGGCAATAAGCCCTGGCAGTATCAGTGCCGCTCCGAGAAGCAGGCAAGCGAGTACTGCAAAGCCCGCGACAAGGCCGGACCCGGCTATTGCAAGGAGGGCTGCCAATATTAGCAACGATCCGCCAGCTCCAGCCTGATAAACCAGCGAGCGCGCTGATGCTCTCGCCCACGCCCTTGGTTGAGCCGCTGCGAGGATCGGCAGTGTCCAGACGCGCCAAAGGCTCTGTGCCGAGGAAACGCCGGTCCCTCCAAGAGCGATCGCCAGTCCCGCTAGCCACCATTCGGGCCGAATTGACAGCGAGCCCGACACATTCGCCCCATACAAGTTCCGCAAGGTGGCAGCGACACCCGGCATCAAGAGCCAGGCGATGATGTAGCCGAGAATAACCCCGAGAACGCCGGAAACCAGGGCCAGTATCGACAGTTCAACCACGATCATGACGGCCAGAGTCCGAAGGGAAACACCAAGAGATCGCAGTGTTCGAAGGGTACCGCGACGCTGTTCGAAGGTCAGGCCTGTTGTGGAGTAAACGATGAACAGACCGACGACGAACGACAGAAACCCGAAAGCGGTCAGGTTAAGGTGGAAGCTGTCCGTGAGGCGAGAGACATCCGGCTGGTCGGCCGGTTCGCGAATGGTCAGCCCCGGCGCTATTTGTTCGAGAGCTTGAACTGTAACCCGCTGCTCGGGAGCTATGACCAGACGGTCGATCTTCCCATGTTTTTCAAGCAATTTGTCCGCTACGGAGATGTCCACGAAGGCAGCGCCGTCTGGGACGTTGCCGTGGACTTTGACGGCCATTTCCGTGTTGCCACGCAGCCGCTCGGCAGTCGCGGCGGATACCAAAAGAAGCCCAGTGGTGGAAAAGAAGCCGGAGAGCTCCGCACCGTTTGCGATGGTCACGCCCGAACTACCCCTGGGCATGGTCAGCGGCTCGATGCCGACCATTCTTATCCGCACCGGCCCAAAGCGATAGTTGCCCTCGATGACAGGCGAAATGTTCAGGCCTGCTCGGCGAAGGCGTCCATATACCGCGGTCGCAATACCATCATCCTCCTTGGCAACGATCTGCCGAAGGCTTCCTTGCTCGAGAACCGATGATGCCCGTGCGTAACTTGCCCTAGCCTCTGCATTGATTGCTTGGACGCCGGACCAAAGCGCCGTTGCGAGCGTTATTCCCATGACCAAGGTGAGCAGCTGAAGCGGCTTTCGGCGCCAGTGCGACAGCAGCGCTGCGAAGGCGACGAGGTTCATTCGACAATCTTCCCGCCGCGAAGAACCACTATTCGATCCAGACCGCCTGCAAGCCTTGCGGAGTGAGTCACAAGCAGAAGAGCGGACCTCGCGGTCCGTGACAGACTGACCATAAGATCTAGGACCCTGTCTCCGGTCTGCTCATCCAGGTTGCCCGTTGGCTCATCCGCGAGAATGAGTGGCGGCCGCGCGGCCAAGGTCCGCCCAATCGCAACGCGCTGTTGCTGACCTCCAGATAGTTGCTCGGGGTAGCGGCTGATGTAATCACGCAGCCCCAATTTGCCAATCAGCTCCATCTCCCAAGCAGGATCAAATCGATCGGCGAGCTTTGCGTGGAATGAGATATTGGCGGCGACTGTCAGCGAAGGGATGAGATTAAACTGTTGAAAAACCAAGCCCACCTGGGTTCTACGGTAATGAGCGCATTCATTCTCATTAAGCTGCCGGATGTCCCGTCCGTTCATGACGATGGATCCACTATCCGCGCGATCCAGGCAGCCAGCCAGGTGCAGCAGCGTACTCTTGCCACTGCCGGACTCTCCCGTCAGGGCCACGCTTTCGCCAGAGGCCACCTGAAGGTCGACCCCCTTTAGTATTTCGATTAGCCCCTCGGCCGTGGTGTAGGATTTTCTGACGCCTGAGAGGGTAAGGATCATGTCGGTCTCTTAGTCAGGGATTCGCAGAATGCAACGGCCTATGGGTGACCTAAGAATTTATTCGGAGGATCACAAGACCTTGGTCCGAAACGTTCACCTTTGAAGGGCCAAGCCTACCACGTTCGCCGCGACCTACCGCTAACTGGGATCGCTTCAGCTCGTAGTCAGCGTGGCCCCACGACGAACCAAGGAGTCGATACCTAATCGCCATGTCAACTTGCGGTACAGTAGAATTCCAAGCTTGAAGAGCGACGGAGAACAGTCGTTCGGCCGCTGGACCAAGCGAGCCGCGGCAAGATGGGCATGATGACCCAGCTCGCACGGTTAATATCCATGCCACATCGCTGGAGTTCGTGCAGAGTGAGCACCTCGAAGCATCGAGATTAGATATGCTGCGAAACCAGCACAACCTGCCGAGAGTACCGCACCGCAAAGCGTCATCATCCACAACAGATAAGGGATGGCGCCCGCATCTGGTCACAATGCGATGTCAATAGGCAGATCCGAATGGCTGGTTTGTCACTCTATGCTTTCAAAACTGATCGTGACTACCCTTGTGTCGCTTGTGCTGGTGGTTACCGCTTGCTCACACCCCGAGCCGCTTCAGACGTCCACAATTGCTCCGGTCGCTTCGACGGCAGTTCCGATCACCGACCAAATGGTGATTGCCGAAACCGTGGGACGGGCCACGGTCGGTTCTGATCCGCTAGCGTGGGCTAACCCGTCCACTGGCAGCGCTGGGGTTATCGAGCAAGTCCGGCCAGGCACAAACAATCCAGACGGATGCCGCGACTTCGTCACAAGCAAGCAGAGTCTTGAGGGCGTGAGTCGGTTCAATGGTGTCGCTTGTCCAGCAGATGGATCTTGGAAGCTAAACGGCTCGGGCTTGCACTAGGAACCCAAGTTGGATCGGGTTCAGCGATTCCCTCACGCTGGCGATAGTAGTCAGGCTTGGTAGGCAGCGTCAGGCCGAACTTTTCGAGCATGCGCTCGATCAGGTCCATGGCCTCGGCTGCAAGACCCGCATAACCTTCCTGGCGCTTCTCAAAGAAGCCATCGAACCCGGGCCTGGCGTCCTTCGGCGGCGAAAGGATGGGATCCGGAACGTGAAACGCGAATTCGCCTTCATCCATCGGATTGAATTCTGGGATGTCCCGGACTGCCGCATAGCTCGCGCCAACGAGTAGATATTGCACTGGCCATTATTGACGGCTTGTTCAGGAGTGTCTTCCGGTTAGCGTTTTACTTCCGCGGGCGGCCGTGGTGACGGCATTGAGTCGTTCAGGCGAAAGAACGTGAATGATACGATGAGTTAGGCCGTCCATACGTATGGCACGTCTCGCCGTCAGTCCTGTGAAGGACCGCGCCACCGACTCGGTAGTCAATCCGAGGTAGTCCGCGATATCCCGACGTGACATGAACAGTTCGAAATTCTGCGCTCCAGTTCGCGCGGCCATCTCGATGATGAAGGCCGCCACACGGCCAATCGCACTCTGGCATACCATGGCGAGTTGGCGATCCCTGGCGGCAGAAACTTCCTTCACTGCCAAGTCCATTAGATCGATCGGCACGGTGCGCATATTGGAAAGGGAATAACTGATTAGGTGCAAATCGCAGATCGCCTCGGTAAATGCAGCCCGCCGCTCACCGCCCTCGAGTCCGAACCATTCGCCTGCGCAGTGAAAAGATAGGATGTAGCGACGTCCATCCGCCAGCAGGCGGTATATCCTGACCGCTCCTACCTCGATGTAGTAGAGGCTCGACGAAGGGTCGTCCTCCCGATAGATCAGTTCGTCAGCCGGACGACATTCAGGCCTACCGGCGACCGAAAGGGGCTTCATCGACGTCGATGCCGCCCGCGCGAATTTGGACAGAGCGCGAAGGGCTGGCCATTCGATCGCCATTGACGACTTTGGCACAGGGTATTCAAGTCTTCAGTATCTTCAAGGTTTGCCTGTAGATGCGCTCAAGATCGACAAATCGTTTATCGATACGATCGGACGAGGCGCGGCGACGAGTTCGGTAACTTTGCACATCATCGAGATGGCAAAAGAGCTTGGGCTGTTCTCCGTGGCGGAAGGTGTCGAGACCGAAGCGCAAGCCGCCTATCTTCGCGAACACGGCGTTTCGTTCGGACAAGGCTGGCTTTTTTCCAAGCCGCTCGCCGCGAAGGACCTTATCGAATTTCGGGATGCCTCAGTTGCCCAATTTGGAAAGGCTCCGGAGATCATACGGGCCGACAAATGGTAGAGACGATGCCCTTTCACGGCCTTCGGTAGCCGAGGCTGAACGCCCGCAACAAGGTTGGCAGATGATGGTAATCTCGCCACCGGACGATCGCAGGTACCGCTACCACTTCCAGGGGACGCGGCTGTATCGTATACCCCGATGTCCATGGAATAAAGGCATTCTAAATCCCGGTTTTCAAACTGGGCTACGCCTTGCACCACGGCCGAGGCGTTGGCGGGCAGCTGGTCTCTCCGCAAATGAACGGCACGGCAAGGCCCTCGCTGATCAGAATGCTCCCGACGTCCCTCCCATCGACAAGCAAGGTCCCGCAGTAGCGCCCATGGTTGCATATCTTCGTACCCTCGGTGCCCGGCGCACAGGCGCATGCGACTTTGGTAAGCCGAGCACTGCCATGGGCGACAAGCTCCCGAAGCCGTGCCGATGCCCGCTCCCCCAGTTGGTGCTCGTATTCGCATTGGGGCGAGAACTTCTCCGGTGTGTTGAAGCCAACCAGGCGCGTCCCTACCCGCTCTCCCGAAACGTGGACTGTATCGCCATCAGTGATCGTGAATGCCTGCTTGGCCAAGACCGACGCAATGGGTGACGGCCGGGACGCGCCTTCGAATGCGAATTCGCCCATCTCGAATAATGAATAGAGGAGCCCAGCTGACGCAACGACAGCCACGATCATCGTGTCGCGGAGAATTCTCCTGCGCCACCATGCGGCCTCTCGTGACAGGAACGACCGTGCGTGACGTTGGAAGCGCCTGCTGTCCAGGGTCGTTCGCTGTTTCTGCGGCGCTCCTCGAATACCCGCACCTTCACCGCCGAGAATTTGGTGTAACTTGGACAACTGCCTGTCGCTCAAGCGCGTCTTGCTGCCACACCTCTCCAACCTGGCGAGCACGTCCGACAGGAAGTTCCGTTGCCACGGAGTGAGTGTTGCCTGGGCGAGCGCAGTTCGAATGCTGCCTTTGAGATGTTCCGTCTCGAACAGAACGAGTACCGCGCCACCCGGCTTCGAGTTTGAGGTGCCCCGCATTTTAGTGAGACGGCTCCGCGCGTCGGGTCGATCTCTTATAGTGAACCCAAATGGCCGCGATGACCCCTATCATGACGATGCCATACCAGCTTAGCAAAAGCGCAATCATCCATCGATGCTGGCCGACAAGAGCGAAAATCGCTGCGACAATGGCAACGTGGGCTATGAGAAGTCCAATCGAAATGAATAGCACCGAGCACAGCCCTTGTTAGTGTTTTCATTCTAAACAAAACAACCAACGCCTCCAAGACGAACCTGCGTTCAGCATGAAAGCTGGTAAATGGGCGGTGAAAGTGAATGTTTCGCCGAGTCCCTGTTCCGATCCAACCAGAAACTGCCGCACTGGAGGTTGAAATCTCATCAGAATCTCATCATTAGGGCATCCAGCCATCGGCCATCATCGCAACAAAGGCCGATGCAGCTTAGGGCGCTCCGATGTCAAATCGTAGAGCGCCCGCTCCTTTCCTACGGTATACCTTCACGCCTGGTCACGTCAGGTAACCAATCGTCAATTACGGATTCCGAATATACGCGTATGGTGCTCTTTGGGGATTGCGATCCCTGCCTTGGGCGGTCGAGAACATGGACTGGGACGCAACCTCTGCATTCGCACCCGTCGGGCTGGCTCTGCGCGGCCAGTCAGTTCACAGGATAGTCCGCACCCTCGGCGACGCGGCATATATGCTGCTCAAGGACTGGCCCACCGATGACGGCGAAGAATACGTCACTGCGGTGAAGGCTTGCGTCGACGCGATCAGCGGTAAGATCGCTCCAGAGCAATTTCGGGTCGCATTCCTGCGTGCGGCCGATGAGGCGGGTATCACAGCTCTAACCGTCGTCCAGCAGCCAGTGCCCGTGCGGAGACCAGTCGCGTCGGCGCGTTCCTAGGCAGGTCCTCATTTCAAACTAATACTCGTCTGTCAGCGTATCGTTGCCCTTGCGAAATCGTGCCGCGGGCCTGCCCCAGGCAAACGAGCTTTGGCAATCATAGCTTTGCAGGGCCCTTCAAAGTCCTCGCGAATAAAAAAGTCACACTCCGGCCGAAGGCAGCCCGGACGATCCCAGCCGCCTCACCCCGAGCTGTGCTTGGCCGAGGAGAGCTATGCAAACATGTTGGGGCCGATCTCCCCGCTAACCTCGATGATCACATCTGCGGGAACATGGTTCCTCCCGGCGGCGGCGAGAATGGCTTCAGTGTTGGGCGCCTCGTAAAGGCAGTAAGTCTTTTTCCGGTCCGCGCTAAGAAAGGAAAAAATCCACTTCACTCCTTCCTGGTCGTTGATCAGGTTGATTTGCTCGACCCCTTCTTTCGATAAATCGAGTTGCTCTGCGAAGTTTCTTTCAATGATGTAGCGTGGCATGACGAGACCTTCTTCCCACTAAAAGCAGCGAACTGCTGGTCCTAATGAATCGTTGGCTTCAGTCGCTGTTGCAGCCGGACCATTCCCAGTTCGGCCGCGGTTGACCGGGCATGCTCGAATAGAGACATTGCTCTCTTTATTGCGGCCCGGCTACCAATTTTCATTAGGAAGTCCGCATAATCTGCCTGTGTGTGCGCGAGCCACGGCCGCGAGCCGATGGCCGAGTTCATCTCGAGCGCGTGCTCAAAGTGCTTCGGCGCTCTGTCGAATTCACCCAGCGCGGCGGCCAACACTCCCAAATAGCGGCTTGCCGCGCCGAAGCAGACGGTTGCCATACCTATTGTGACGGTCATCTCCTTGTAGTCGAGCATAAGCTCATAGAGGGTCTGAGCAGCATCCGCGTCGCCGAGACCGGCGGCGACTTCCGTCAGGAACGAGAGAGACGCGCTTCGTTTACCGTCAATCGGAAGAGCGAAGCGGGTGCGGGCGAGCTCGCTCAGCCTCCGCTGGGCCGCTTCCCGATAGCCCAGATCAAAGGCGACCAACGCAAAGCCTGGTAACCACGTGACTTCCTCCGGATTCTCCTCGATCAACAATTTCATGATCGGTGCGACCTCCGACAGGCGGCTCTGCTCCCGCCGGATCGCGAACATCTGCATTCCATAGACGCCCTCGGCCGCCTCGCCAAGAGTACGCATGCCCAGCATCAGAGCTTCGTCAGCAAGCGCCTCTGCGGCGGTGAATCGTCCATCGAGGATAGCCATCATCGCTCTTGCGATACGAGCGTAGAACTGGATGTTGAGATGCTGCCGCTTGGTCCCAAGTTCGTCTAGTGCGTCAACCGCCCGATCGGCTCGGGCGCGATCGCCGAGCTCGGTAGAGACGTACGCCTCAACTGAAAGCGCACGGCTTTTCACATCGTCGTCGTCTATCTCATCCGCGAGGCGTCTTATTTCATCTACGCGAGCGAGCCGGTCGTTTCTCTCCCTGACGGACTTAACCGGTGCCGGTGTTAGGAATGGCAGAGCGGAGAGCTCCACTAACGCAGTTTTATCTCCGACCCGTCGGGCTAGTTCGATTCCCTCTACAACGTATTTTGCGGCGTTATTGCTGTCGCTCAGGTAGGTGTATCCCCGCGCAAGGCGGCTGAGAAGCTGGCACCGGGAACTCTCATCTGCTGGTTGAACCATCGTCAGGGCTTCCTTGAGAAGCGGCACGGTTTCGGCAAGCGAGTTCGAGGAGAGGAATTTGGAGCCGTCGAGACCGATGACTGCGCGAACAAAGGCCTGCGTGTCGGCCCCTTCGCGTGCCAATTGCGCAGCCAGCCTGTATTGCGCCAGCGAATCCGTCATCCGGCCAGCAGCAAAAAGGGCGTCCCCGAGCCTGAGGATCGCGGCGAGGAGATTCGTTCGCCGGACAGGTCCCTTGGGTATTCGCTCTGCGATCGCCAGGGCATTCTGGAAATGGTCGACCGCCTCATAGTTGGCTGACCTTGCAAGGGCACGTTCTCCAGCCCTCATCCAGAAGGGAAACGCGAGCTCAGTCCGCTGCGCTTTCTCGTAGTGCTGGGCGATGAGCTCGGGTTGGGTGGCAGTGACGTCGTCATACTGGTCGACGAGAACCCGTGCGATCTCCTCGTGGAAATGTCGACGGCGGCGGTTTAGAAGTGATTGATAGGCTGCATCCTGAATGAGCGCGTGGCGAAAAACCAGAGCATCCTGCAAGACGCCGTCTTCAACGACGATCTGGCTGGACTCAAGCTGATTCAGCGCCTTCTCGAGCGTTCGATCGTCGACGCCTGCGACCTTTGAGAGAAGGCCCCGATCAAATTCCCTGCCTATCACGGCGGCAATTTGCGCAATCTCCTTGGTCGTCTTCGCTAAACGGTCGAGACGTGTCATCAGCGAGCCCTGCAGACTGTCCGGGATCTCAGCGTTGAGCGACGACGCCTTTCCGCTCTCCACGACAGAGCGTGTGAGCTCCTCGATGAACAGCGGCACGCCGTCGGTTCGCTCCGCGATCCTTTCGGCAAGCTGTTCGGGAATGTCGGATACCATTGATTCGATGAGTTCGTGCATTTGCTGCCTGGTCAGGCGCCCGATGGAGAGCGTCGTCGCCTGCGCCAGTCCGCTCGCCCAATCCGCTCTCCATTCCGGGCGATGGGTCACGACGACTAGGGCTGCGATGCCATGAAGCCGGCTGACGAATTCCCGCAGCACTTCGCTGGTGGATGGGTCGATCCAATGCGCATCTTCGAAGACCAGGAGCACCGGTGCGATCTTGGCCGCAAGCAGCAAACGATTAGCCAATGTCCGGACGAGAAGTTCCTTGCGTTGGTGCGCGGAGAGATCCGGCGGTCTGAACTCGTCGCCCAAGTCGAGCGACAGCAGCTCAGCATAGATCGCGCCAACTTCGGAGGGACTTTCGCCATAGCGGCGAACTAGGGCGCGAAACTTTTCGAGACGAATGCACCGGTCATCTGCCGGGTCGAACGAAGCGACCCGGCTCAGTCGCTCGACAATCGGGTAGAAGGCCGAGGTCGCGTGATAGGGTGAACACTGCAATCGAATGAGTTCATGTTGCGTCCCTTGCAGGCGCTCTTCAAAAGCTTCGACAAGGCGCGATTTCCCGATGCCAGCCTCTCCCGACAGAAAGACCGCTTGGCCCTGCCCCGACTTCGCCAACTCCCACCGTTCGAGCAGAAGGCCGATCTCACTAACGCGGCCGACAAATTTCGAAAGTCCGCTGGCATGCGCGGCTTCGAAACGGCTATCCACCGCTCGCTGACCTCGGACTTCGAACATCGCAATGGGTGAGACGAAGCCTTTGAGGTCCTGCCCGCCGAGGCTCCGGATATCGAACGACTGCCCGGCGAGGCGGCGGGTGGTGTCCGAGACCACGATCTGGCCAGGGGCGGCTGCGCCCTGCAGGCGTGCTGCCAGGTTTGGAGTGTCTCCCGCGATCGATGCACGCTCCTTCGCGCTGCCGTCGGTGTCGCCAACGACCACGTGCCCGGATGCGATGCCGATGCGAGCCTTCAATTGCTGCGCGTTCGGAGACTGCAGGGCGTCGACGGCGGCCATTGCTTCGAGGCCGGCCCGGATTGAACGCTCAGCATGATCCTCGTAAGCCATAGGCCATCCGAAATAGGCAAGCACGCCATCTCCGAGATATTTGGCGACGTAGCCTCCGAACCGCGTAACTGCGCTGGCAACGCTATCCTGGTAACGACGTATCAACTCGTGCATGTCTTCAGGATCGAGCTGCGCAGACAGCGCTGTCGATCCGACCAAATCGCAGAAGAGCACGCTGAGCAGTCGCCGGTCAGCCGCAGCTTCGGACGCGGTTTCGGAAGCGGCTGAAGCAGGGGGCTGTTCGGCTAGGCGTGGCTGCGCAAGTCCATTGATAGCAGCTAGAATAATCTTCCGGTGACCAAGCGAGACACCGAGCTCCTGGAGGTCGGATTCCGCGAGATGAGGAAGCGCCCGAAGATCAACGTCATTCTTGACGAAGGCTTCAGCGTACTGGCCGAGACCGAGTTGACGGAGCCAATCCTCAATCGTCTGCATCGACGTCCATTCCGCTTGCGCCTCCGGAATTCATCAGCCTGAATTCATCAGCGACATCGGCGGCTCAATCTTATATTGCGCGCGGAGGCCGTGGGACACTGCCGTGTCGATGCCAAGCCCACCATAGAACGCCTGTAGGGGCGGTTTCGTCGGGTCGCCGACCGCGTCGCCATCGATGAAATCGTTCGCAGCCCTAGCCGAACTGGGGCCGAGGCGCAACGTGATGTAGTAAGCTTGCAGTGTCGCTCAGTCCGCTGCCGCGACACTAAGACGTAGAAATGGTTAGCTTTGTATGGGCTGCCTTGGCTATTTTCCCGGATTGGGGATACTAAAATCCATGCAACAATAAATCAATTAGCTCTTAAGTAATATGACTAGATAATCCGGGTTATACAATAGGGGAACTTTCCGACCGACCAGAGCCGCGCAAGTCCTTGGGGTCCGACGTTAGACTCGATGCACCACTTTATGGACTGATCGAACCATAACTTGGATCAAATTTCAATGGAATGACCTAGGCGAACGACGAGCGTCTGTTCATGAGCGCTCGTTGAGATTACCACGACGGGCGTCTCGTTCTGGTTTCGGGATCCAACCACGGGTAGCCCCCTCTGCTAAGGAATGAGTGCGCGACCGCTAGTTGGCTTCTCTCCTGCAAAAGCGGTTCGATCGTGGCGCGCGAATCGCCGTCGTGCCAGGAGAGTGCCACATCGACGGCGTCCAACTGCTCCGAGGTAGTATGTTGTATCGGTGCAATGTTTTCGACCTTCCGAGATGCTCCTTGGCGAGCGTCGATGAACATGCTCATTCAATTGGACGCTCAAAATCGCACCCGTCTTGCCGGGCGTAGGAAGCGAGGGGTAGCCATTGCCTATTGACCTTAGGTCGTCCCACGCCAAAGCATCACGATTTCGATTTCCGCCAGCCCGACGCCCACGCTTCAAATTCCGAGCAGAACCACCGCTCTCCATACTTGGGGCTGATCTTCGTCTCTGCGTAGCGTCGCTGCCCCGGCACATGGAAGATGCGCTCGCCGGTGGCGATGCTGACATTGCCCTTGATTTTGCACGATTGTCCCGAGCCGCCTGAGACGCTCCATGAGGCCAGCAAGTCGCTCGCGGTCCAGCCGCCGGCTGCACCAAACGCGAGGGCGCCGATGAATAAGCCCGGCGCCTTGAACAGCACCGATTTCTTCTGCTGATTGCGATAAGCCGGACGCATGCCCCCAATCTCCGCCATTTCGCGCGAAATATCGTAGCCGCGTTCGCGTATGGCGAACATTTATCAAAAAGGGGTATCTCGCCCATTCCGACCTGCGGGCCTAGCCTTGAAATTTAGATTCTGCTGCGTCTTAACCGCTTGGAACGAAAAGGAATTGCCAGAAACTCAATGATGGTTGCGAGCTCCGTTCGGCCCTCACGGCTCGCGCCAAAGACTTTACCGAACGATCACGCACCCCTGGGCGTAGAGCCGTTGCTGCTGTATTTCGAAATCCTGATCAATGGTGCTGACCCGGGCATAACCGATTTTCGTCATGTGTCACCTCAAGCTTTAGGCATGAGGCTACATGATCTCGAGGAAGATGGCGATGTAGGGGACGGCATGCGCAAGAGAATGGAATTTCGCCCAAGCGCCACGGTAGCGGATTTGGATGAGGGATCTCTGGAATGTCGATCTTGCTGAGAAGTTTGTCGCTGTTGGCTGGAATAACATTGGCGGCGCCTGCCTCTAGCAGTTGTTTGAGCGCTAAAGAAACCAAACAGGGCGTGCTGCTTACCAGAGAAGTACCTTTCTATTCCGTGTTCTACAAGCCGGACGGTCCGGGTCTCACCGAACAACGGCTGATGGAGCGTAACCATTCACTGCAGCCGGTGTCGGCTGTATATTTGCACCCCTTGCTCGTCGAAAAGAGAGTTAGTGCCAGCGGGACGCATGAGCTGAAATACGCGAATGCGATTGCGTTAGACGATCTACCACAGAAGAAGAACTGGCAATCCGAGACTACGCTTTTCATCAATGGCCAAAAATCCGTTTCGGGCGCTACTATTATTAGGTTCGACGGCTGGGGAGAGGAAACTATTGCATCTTGTTCCTACAAAGTTTGGACCATTAACAGCCGTCTCGAACTGACGGGATTGCCTCCGATTATTTTTGAACAATACTATTCCCCCGAGCTTCGTCTCGTTCTTCGTTCGGTAAGGCTGGGCCCCTCCAACCAGCCGTTGAGCGAGGTTCGATTTGATCGGTTCCAAATTGGCTGGGGCAACTGATTGATCGTGAGGTACGTGTTACTGGCGGCCGACGCCTATCGGGCGTCGGTGATTTTCATCCAATGCTTTGAACCTCGGTCTTGCCGCATATTTCAAGGCCAAAGCTGCTATTGACCGAGTTCCGGAAATACGTGGGATTCCCTTTGCCCTCATCTAGGCCAAGTACCTGAGTTTGGTTGCGGGGGAGGAATTGAACCTGCGGCCTGGTTATGAGGCGCCCGCCACTTCCGGCCGGAACGTTCAGAACGCGCCAGAATGGGCGCAAGGGCTGTAAAGCAAAAAGGGCGCTCGACCCTTGCGGGGAGCGCCCTTATCCTGTCGGACAACGAACAATTCGACGACGTCGATACCGCGCGCATCCATTTTTCAGGCAGGGCAGGTATATGGACCCTTTCCGCCGGGGTTTCAAGAGGCGGTTCTGCACGACAATTGACCCCAAAACAGGATGATTTTAGGCCGGGTCCGCCCAAAATCTGAATCCTGTTCTAAATTAAAGAGTTAGAGCATGAAGTCGTCCGAAAACCGCTCACACTTTTCGCCATCATGCTCTAGTCGATCAAGAGGCGACCCCGGTGAGCGGATTGACCACAGGTCGTTCGCTTTTGTCCCTGACGCCAGCCGGCTGCACCGCCGGCGGCGCCATCGATTCTGCGTCTGCGGGCTCCGGCTTGTCGGGAACGGCGCCGACATCTTTGGGGCGCCGTTGCTCGGGCTTTACGTTTTGATCATTCGTCGACATTGTCAGTCTCCTTTCCAGCAAGAAGTCACGGCCATCGACATGGTTCCGACGATGGTATGGAGGATTACCGATGCTTGACAGGTTTCTATCGCAGGGGCCTCAGGATGCGCGCTTCACGATCCTTCTGGCGCATGGTGCCGGCGCGCCGATGGATTCGGCATCGATGACAGCAGCGGCAAATGCGCTCGCCGACGCCGGCTTCCGTGTGGCCCGTTTCGAATTCGCCTATATGGCCGCCCGCCGCACCTCGGAAGGCCGCAAGCCGCCGCCGCGGGCCGAAACGCTCAATCCCGAATACGAGGCGGCCATTGCCGAGCTCGGCGCCAGCGGCCCGCTTATCATTGGCGGCAAGTCGATGGGCGGCCGGGTTGCCAGCATGATCGCCGACGATCTTCATCGTCGGGGAAAGATTGCCGGCCTGCTCTGCCTCGGCTATCCCTTCCATCCGCCCGGCCAGCCGGAGAAACTGCGCACCGGCCATCTCACCGGGCTGACGACGCCCGCGCTGATCTGCCAGGGAACACGCGACGAATTCGGCACGCGGGACGAGGTGCCGGGTTACGATCTGTCCGACAGAATCGAGATCCTCTGGCTCGAGGATGGCGACCACGACCTCAAGCCGCGCAAGACGATCTCCGGGTTCTCCAGTGCCGATCACCTCGCCACGATGGCGAAGGCGGTGAAGGCATGGGCCGAACGATTGCCGGTTTGAGCATCACCATTCCCGGCGCCGGCAGGCGCCGTCGTCAGGCAGCAAGCTTCCTGACATCGATGCGCCGGTCAGTGGCGGAAACGGTGATTTCGAAGTGGTCGGCCTGCACCACGTCGCGAATATTGCGCGGGCGGTGGGCGACGATGGCCACTCCGCCTTTCAGCCGGACACTGTCATAGAGGATACCGGCGCCGCCGCTCGAGCGCACCTCTTCCCCCAGCACTTGCGACGCCGCATAGCTGGTGCCGTCATAGACATGGGGCCGCAGCCTCTCTTCGCCGCGAATGTCGAGGTAATCACCAATCAGGTTGGCCGAATAGCTTCGATAGGTGCGCGCCATCGTCGCGACGCCGCGCGCGAGCGCTTCGCGCCTGAGATGATGGCCAACTTCGGCGGCGGCTGTGCGGAGATCGTCGGCTGCATACCAGGCACCGAGATCAGGGCCGTTGAAGCGCATTCCTCCCGGCGCAACATGCAGGAATGCCGCCATGACAATACTGGCATTGGCAACGCCATAAACCCATTGGTCCTCGGGAAGCCGTTGGATGCGGTCGGCGACGAGCCGGTCGTTGGTCCAGCCGACGAGCTCCATCACGGCTTCGAGATCGGCCACCCTCGTCACCGTCTCAAAAAGTCCGATAGGCGGAAATTGCGAGGGGATCAGCCGGTACGATGGACGCGGCGCCGGGGCAAAACGATCCCTCACCGGAAGACGATGTCCGTATCTTCGTAAGGCGTGAAGGCTTCGTCGAGCATATTTGGCTGCATGTAGAGACCACCGCGCGCGCCATCGAGAAAGCGGCGTACAGTCATCAACCCGTCCTGGGTCCCGTTCGTCAGAATATCAAGCGGCGGATGCCCGCTGAAAAGGAGCGCCTGATGCGGAGTGCGCAGCCAGGCGACGCCGGCGCGTTCATCCGAAAAAAGCACGCCGAGTGCCTGATGGATGCCGAGCACGGCCGAGATGCGGGTCAGCGTATCGACATCGAGCGTGAAAGCGCCGTGCTCGCGCGCCTGTTTGGCCCAATTGTGGTAGGTCGACCTAGAGGGATAACCGAGCACGAGCAGACGCTGCTCTTCCGTCAGCCCCCAGAGATCGGCGATCGCCAGAAAGGTTCGCAGGGCCGGGGCGCTCAGCCTCTTGCGGTTTGCCGGAGCAAACCGCTCGGTTTCCAGCCGCTGTGGCCGCTGGCCTTCTCGTTGCTCCCGTCGCGCATGTTGCATAAGGGCCTCCTGTCTTGAATTAGACATAGTCCAAATCTGGGCACTCAACAAGCGAATTTAAAGAGCTGGTTCTGCTGACCACCGATTTAGCCGTCACCATAATCCAGGCAGCAGCCGGTACCGGACCTTGCGGCGGTATTCGTCATAACCCGGCAGGTCTCTTGTCAGATGCTTCTCCTCGTCCAGCAGCCGCGCAGCAATTCCGGCAAAGGCAGGGACGAATTTCACTGTCGCTTCCGTCGCCCAGATCCTTCTTCTGATCCTGGTCCGACCTCCGCTACTTCAGGAAACCTCACCTGCCGCCTCTCGGATAGTCTGCATCAGGATCGATTGCGGCAGCGACGGCACGGCATCGGCGCGCATCGTCAACCCGACCGGCCCCTTGGTCTCGCCGGTATCGATCGGCAGAAGCGCCAGCCGCCCGTCGGCGACATCGTTGGCCACCACGCCGTTGGAAATGATCCAGATCGCATCGCTTGCCCTGAGGAAAGCGCGGCCGAAGGAATCCGACACCGTCTCGATCTGGTTCGGCAGGCTGGAGACGCCGTTGACGATGAGGAAATTTTCGACCACCGGCCGGATGATCGACCCCCGCGTCGGCATCAGCACCGTATAGTTGCCGAAGCCGGCAAACAGCGATTGCCGGCCGTCGAGCAGCGGATGGCCGGCGCGCACGGCAAACACCACCTGCTCGGAATAAAGATGTTCGAAGGAAAAGCCCGCCATCTTCTCGGCGCCTGCCAGACGTCCGACGACGATATCGAGATCGCCGACGCGAAGCTGTTCCAGCAGTACCGCGTTCTCACCAGTGACGATCTTCACCCGGCTCCAGGTCTTCTCCTTGAGGAAGAGTTCCATCGCCCGCGGCATGATGCGCGATGACACCGTCGGCAGTGCGCCGATACGAATCGGCGGCGCATCGGCGAACTGCTCCTGCGAAACGGAATCGAGACCCTGGCGCAGCGCGGTCAGCGCAGCGCCAGCGTGCCGCAGGAAGACCTCGCCGTACCGGGTGATCTTGATGCCGCGGCCATCGCGCTCGAAAACATCGACACCCAGCACCTGTTCCAGTTCGCGGATCGTCTTGGTGACTGCCGGCTGGCTGACATGCAGCAATTCGGCGGCCTTCATGACGCTCTTCTGCCGCGCCACCTCGACAAAGGTTTGCAGATGGCGGAACTTGACCCGGCTGTCGATCATCGTTCGCATAACTCCAAGGTTATCGAAACGCCAATAAATATCATTTTACTTAACCGGATCAACCAGTCAATTTCACCATTCAGGAGGAGAGTGACGTGCAATTCGCCCGCATAAACGACGTGACGATCCACTATCAGGTCATCGGCGCCCCCGCCGACAGGCCAGTGATCGTCTTTACCAATTCGCTCGGGACGGATTTCCGCATCTGGCGCGACGTCGTGGTGCGGCTTGCCGGTGAATTTGCCATCGTGCTTTACGACATGCGCGGCCACGGCCTTTCCGATGTCGGCCAGCCCCCCTCATCGATCGAGGATCATGCGACGGATCTCGCCGGCCTTCTCGATCTGCTGTCGGTCAAGGATGCCGTCATCTGCGGCCTCTCCGTCGGCGGCCTCATCGCCCAGTCACTCTATCACCGGCGGCCGGACCTGGTCGGCGCCCTCATCCTCTGCGACACCGCCCACAAGATCGGCACGACGGAGAGCTGGAACGCCCGCATCGCCGCCGTCGAGAAAAACGGTATCGGCAGCATTGTCGACGCCATCATGGAACGCTGGTTCACACCCGCCTTCCGCCGGCCCGAGAACACCGCCTATGCCGGCTATTGCAACATGCTGACGCGCCAGCCCGTCGAGGGTTATGTCGCCGCTTGCGCCGCGATCCGCGATGCCGACTTTACCGAAATCGCAAAGACGATCACCGTGCCGACGATCTGCATCGTTGGCGACCAGGATGGCTCGACGCCGCCCGATCTCGTGCTTTCGACCGCGAAGCTGATATCAGGCGCTCGCTACGAAGTGATCCGCGATTGCGCGCACATTCCCTGCGTTGAGCAGCCGGAGGCGCTGACGGCGATCATCCGCGCCTTCCTCACATCCATTCCGCCTGGAGAAGTCCGCCCATGAATGAGACCGCGTCCTCCTCCGAACGTTATCGCCAGGGCATGGCGACCCGCCGCGCCGTGCTTGGCGACGCCCATGTCGACCGCGCCGCCGCCACATCGACGGAGTTCGACCGCCCCTTCCAGGAACTGATCACCGAAGCTGCCTGGGGCCATGTCTGGTCGCGCCCGGCGCTGACGAAGCGCGAGCGCTCGATCATCACGATCGCTCTGCTCGCGGCCCTCGGCCAGGACGACGAGGTCGCCATGCATGTGCGCGCCACCGCCAATACGGGGGCAACCCGCGAGGATATTTGCGAGGCGCTGCTGCATGTTGCAATCTATGCCGGCGTTCCCGCCGCCAATCACGCGATCAAGATCGCAAAGCAGGCTTTTGAACAGATGGACGCCGAAAAGGCGGCCTGAGGGAGAAAAATGTCCGAACGACCGAACCGCAAGCCCGAGACCGGCGGCTTCTTCGCCCGCGACCGCGCCTGGCATGCGCCAGCGCTGACCCCCGGCTACAAGACCTCGGTGCTGCGCGCGCCGCAGCGCGCGCTGCTCTCTCTCGACGGCACGATTTCCGAGACCACCGGTCCGGTCTTCGGCCATGCGATGATCGGCGAACTCGACAACGACCTGATCCTGAACTACGCGCAGCCCGGCGAAAGTGCGATCGGCGAACGCATCATCGTCCATGGCCGCGTGCTCGATGAGCGCGCCAGGCCGGTTGCAGGCGCCTTGGTCGAGTTCTGGCAGGCCAATGCCGGCGGCCGCTATCGCCACAAGAAGGAAACCTATCTGGCGGCGATCGACCCGAATTTCGGCGGCTGCGGCCGCGCCATCACCGACGAGGACGGCCGCTACCATTTCCGCACCATCCGCCCCGGCGCCTATCCCTGGCCGAACGGCATCAACGACTGGCGTCCCGCCCATATCCATTTTTCGATCTTCGGGCATGGCTTTGCCCAACGCTTGATCACCCAGATGTATTTCGAAGGCGATCCGATGATCTGGAAATGTCCGATCGTCGGCACGATCCCCGACAAGGCGGCGATCGAGCAACTGATCGCGCCGCTCGACTGGGGCAACACCATTCCAATGGATTCACGTGCCTATAAATTCGATATCGTGCTGCGCGGCCGTCGCTCGACGATGTTCGAAAACAGACTGGAGGGCAACTGACCATGCAGCAGCTGGGCTACCTCAAGGAAACCCCGTCGCAGACGGCCGGTCCCTATGTCCATATCGGCCTGACGCCGAATTTCTGCGACATAACGGGCGTCTACGACACCGATCTCGGCATCGAGATGGTCAACGACAAGACGCTCGGCGAGCGTATCACCGTCACCGGCCGGATCTTCGACGGCGCCGGGGCGCTGGTGCGCGATGCGGTCATCGAGATCTGGCAGGCCGACAGCGCCGGCCTCTACAACAGCCCGTCGGAAATGCGCGGCGCCGCCGACCCCAATTTCACCGGCTGGGGCCGCTGCCCGACCCGCGCTGAGGACGGCGTCTACAGCTTCGAGACCGTCAAGCCCGGCCGCGTTCCCTTCAAGGACGGTCGCAAAATGGCCCCGCACATCACCTTCTGGATCGTCGCCCGCGGCATCAATATCGGCCTGCACACACGCATGTATTTCCCGGAGGAGACGGAGGCCAACGCCGCCGATCCGCTGCTTTCCCGCATCGAACATCGCGAGCGCGTCGCAACAATGATCGCCACGCGCGACGGCGCGACCTGTCATTTCGACATCTATCTGCAGGGTCCGAAGGAAACGGTGTTTCTGGATATCTGAGGGCCAGCCGCGCAAGTCGCTTGTTCACAGGGCTCTGTGTAGGTAGCGTCCCCCTCACCCTACCCTCTCCCCGAGGGGAGAGGTGGCGGCAGCCGGATGAGGGGGCCGCCACCACAAACCGAGACGCTCATGACCGCATCGCCCTTCGACCACCCCTTCCTCTCCGGCCTGCTCGGCGACGATGAAATCGCGCCCTATTTCTCCGCCGCGGCGGATATCCGAGCCATGCTCTCCTTCGAGGCCGCGCTCGCCAAGGCGGAAGCCGCTCATGGCCTGATCCCTGCCGAAGCGGCAAGGCGTATCACTGACACCTGCGCTGCCTTCTCAGCCGATGTGCCCAGTCTTCGATCGGCGACGGCAAGGGACGGTGTCGTCGTTCCCGACCTCATCAAGCAGCTGCGCGCTGATGTCGGCGAGGAGGCGGCAAAAAGCCTGCATCTCGGCGCGACCAGCCAGGATGTCATCGATACCAGCCTGATGATCCGCCTGAAGGCCGTCGTCTTCCTGTTTGCCGGCCGGCTTTCCACTATTGCCGCAGGACTCGATGCGCTCGACCGCCTGTTCGGCCGGAACCAGCTGATGGGTCATACCCGCATGCAGGCGGCGATCCCGATCACCGTCGCCGATCGCCTCAATGCGTGGCGCGCACCGTTGACGACCTATCGCGACCGCCTGACCGAGCAGAGCTTTCCCGTCCAGTTCGGTGGTGCGGCCGGCACACTGGACAAGCTCGGATCGCACGCCTCCGCAATCCGCGCTTCGCTGGCCCAGGAACTCGGCCTCACGGACGCACACCAATGGCAGAGCGGGCGTCTGCCGATCGCCGATATTGCCGGCCTGTTCGCGTCGATATCGGGCAGTCTCGGCAAGATGGGGCAGGATATCGCGCTGCTTGCCCAGGCCGGCGATGAGATCGAAATCTCGGGCGGCGGCACCTCGTCGGCGATGGCGCACAAGCAGAACCCCGTTTCGGCCGAAGTCCTCGTCTCGCTCGCCCGCTTCAACGCCACTGTTCTATCAGGCATCCACCAGTCCCTCGTCCACGAACAGGAACGCTCCGGTGCTGCCTGGACGCTCGAATGGCTGCTCCTGCCGCAAATGACGATGGCAACCGCCGCCAGCCTGCGGCTCGCCGGGGAGCTTGCAGGAAATATCAAGAGGCTTGGAAGGGCCTGATCCAGCACCTTTGCATGTAGTGCCGGAAACCGGTTATGCAGAGTGCAACGAAATCAGGAGCAGCCTTGTGACCTTTCCCCTCTTCGACCTCTCCGGCCGCCGCGCCCTCGTCACCGGCTCCAGTCAGGGCATCGGCCGCGCATTGGCGGTCGGGCTTGCCGAGCATGGCGCTTCGATCATCATCAACGGCCGCAACGCGCAGAAGGCGGAAGCCGCCGCCGAGGATATCCGTCGCAGCCATCGCCATGCCGTCAGCGCCGCCTTCGACGTCACCGATGCCGAGGCCAGCCGCACCGCCATCACCTATATCGAGGCGGAGATCGGCCCGATCGACATCCTCGTCAACAATGCCGGCATGCAGTTTCGCACACCGCTGGAGAACTTCCCGGTCGATAAATGGGACGAGATCTTCAAGACCAACGTCTCCAGCCTATTCTATGTCAGCCAGCCGGTCGCCCAGGCAATGATCTCACGCGGCCGCGGCAAGATCATCAACATCGCCTCCGTCCAGGCCGAACTCGCCCGTCCCGGCATCGCGCCCTATACCGCCACCAAGGGCGCGGTGAAGAACCTCACGCGCGGCATGGCGACCGACTGGGCGAAATACGGCCTGCAGATCAATGCGATCGCGCCCGGCTATTTCCGCACCCCACTCAACCAGGCGCTGGTCGATGATCCCAAGTTTTCCGGCTGGCTGGAAAACCGCACACCGGCCGGCCGCTGGGGCGAGGTCAAGGAGCTTGTCGGCGCTGCCGTCTTCCTGGCCTCGGATGCCTCCTCCTTCGTCAACGGCCACATGCTGACCGTCGATGGCGGCATCACCGCCTCGCTCTAGAACAGGATGATTTTAGGCCGGATCGGCCTAAATCTGAATCCTGTTCTATATTATATGGTTAGAGCATGATGTCGTCCGAAAACCGCTCACACTTTTCGGCATCATGCTCTGAATTCGCATCATCCGAGTTTGGCGATGGCACGCAGGTTATCGGCCGTCGTTGTCGGGAATTCGAAGAATTCGAGATAGGCGGGGATCTGTTCGAACAACATGTCCGTCCCAACCTGAAATACACAGCCGCGCGCCCGCACGGCCTCGAGAAAAGGGGTTATCTCCTTCGTCATCACGACTTCGCCGACGAAGGTCGATGGGGAGATGCGGTCGATATCGATTGGCAGCGGGTCACCCCGTCGCATTCCGAGAGGCGTCGCGTTGACGACAATGTCGAAACCTGTCGGATCGGCGGAGCCGACCGTCACTTCAAGATGCGGATAGTATTTCTTCAGCCTGTCCAGCAGCGCGGTCGCGGTCGTCTCGTTGGCGTCGAAGATCGCAAGATGGGCGACGCCCGCCTGTGCCAACGACGCCGCGATCGCCGAGCCGACGCCGCCGGCACCAGCGATGAGCGCACGGGCTCCTTCAACCTTTTTGCCCTTGCGCAACACGCCTCGAACGAAGCCCTCGCCATCGAACATGTCACCGATCAGCCTGCCGTCCGAACCGAGACGCACTGCATTGCACGAGCCGGCGACTTTTGCGTTGGTCGAGGTTTCGTCGAGCAGCGCCATCGTCGAAATCTTGTGCGGCATCGTGATGAGAGCGCCGTGGATATTGGATAGCCGGAACAGAAGCTTCAGAAACGCCGGATAGTCCTCCGGCCTGCAGCCCATCGGCACGACGACGGCATCAATTCCGGTCTTCTGAAAGTAAGGATTGTAGATCAGCGGCGCCTTGAAGGACTCCGTCGGATAGCCGAGGTGAGCGATGAGTTTGGTCGTCCCGGTGATCATGTGGTCAGACTTTCTGGGGATCGGAAGAGGCGCTGGCCTTGGCGAGGTGGATCATCTGCCCCGAGCGCGCCGATCTCTTGATCGCTTCGACGACCCTGAGAGTCGCAAGGCCCTCCCGGCCACTCACTAGAGGCGTGGCATCACCACGGATAACGTCGCAAAAATGTCTGAGCTGAACGCAAAGGGGATCGGCTGCTGCGTAGTGCACCCGCTCCTGGGCAAGCTGCTCCAGCCAATCGGGCCTCGAAGGGCTCGTCCACAGTGTCAGATCAGGAATTCCGAGCGAGCCCTTGGTGCCGCCGATCTGGTAGCAGAATTGATCGTAACGGGGAAAAGCAGGGTTCTCCCCGGTGGTCATCTCCCAGCTCCAGGGCGCCGCCACGGCATCACTGCCGTTGAGAGTGGCAAGCACCCCGCTTTCGAAACGCAGCGTCACGACAGCCGTATCCTCGACAGCATGGTTCCGCACGGCGTGGGATTCCATCGCATGGACGGCTTCGACCTCGCCGAAGAAATATCGGAAGAGATCGACATCGTGGATCAGGTTGACGAAGATAGGGCCGGCGCCCGCTTCGCGCCGCCAGGGGATGTCGAAATACTCGTCGGGCTTGGCGACCCAGAACGTGCCGTGCACCGTGATGATCCGGCCAAGCCTTCCGCCGTCGACGATCTGCTTGACCGCCTGGATCATCGGATTGTGGCGCCTGTGATGGCCGACCAGCACCGGTATGCCTGCCTTCTCGCCGGCGGCAACCAGCGCCCCTGCAGCATCGACATCGTCGGCGATCGGTTTCTCGATCAGAACAGGGATGCCGGCAGCGATGATCTCCGTTCCGTTCCCAACGTGGAGCTGGTTCGGTGTTGCCACGATGACGCCGTGAGGCCTGTCCTCGACGCGGATGTCTAGGAAGCTCCGGCACCATCGGGCGCCGACATTCTCGGCAAAGTCGCGACCGGCGGCAGAAGGATCAATCACCGCCGAGAGAACGGTTCCGGGCTCTGAGATAATTCGCTCGACGTGGCGCCTGCCGATGAGGCCGGCTCCCATGACTGCAATCTCTAGCGGCTTCATTGCCGGCTCCCATAATTTGCCAGACGCATCGACCCTGAGACGGCTTACTTCCGCAGGATTTCTCCGAGGAATTTCCTGGTTCGCTCATGCTGTGGGTTTGTGAAGAATTCGGCGGGCGGGGCTTCCTCGACGATCGCGCCGCTGGCCATGAAGATCACGCGATCGGCGACCTGGCGGGCAAAGCCCATCTCGTGCGTGACGCAGATCATCGTCATGCCCTCATCGGCCAGCGCTATCATGGTATCCAGCACCTCTTTGACCATCTCCGGATCAAGCGCCGACGTCGGCTCATCGAACAGCATCACTTTCGGCCGCATGCAAAGCGCGCGGGCGATGGCCACGCGCTGCTGCTGGCCACCAGAAAGCTGCACCGGGTATTTGTCGGCCTGCTCCAGGATCTTGACCCGCTCGAGCAGGCCGCGTGCCCTTTCCTCGGCCTCCGCCTTACCGACGCCGACAGCTTTCATCGGCGCCAGCATGCAGTTCTGCAGCACGGTCAGATGCGGAAACAGATTGAACTGCTGGAACACCATGCCGACCTCACGGCGGATCGCATCTATGGTCTTGGCCTGATTGCCGAGAAGAATCCCGCCAACGCGGATTTCCCCTTTCTCGTAGGTCTCAAGATGGTTGATGCAGCGAATGAGCGTCGATTTCCCGCTGCCGGAAGGCCCGCACAAGACGATCCTCTCGCCGCTGCGAACCGATATGTTGATGTCGTGCAGGGCTTGAAAAGCGCCATACCACTTCTCCACCCGCTCCATGGTGATCATGGTCTCTGCGCCTTGGGCAGGATTGGGACTGGTCATCAGTAGAACTCCGTATTGGCGGCTGGACCGCATCGAAGAATGCGAGATGCGGATCAGCGCGCAGAGGCGGCAAACTTTCGTTCGAGGCGCGCGCCAAGAATCGTCAGTGGGCAGCACATCAGGAAATAGAGAACGCCGACGATGCCGAAGACCGTCAGCGGTTGGAAGATCTGGTTGGAGATGATGTTGCCGGCGCGCGTCAGCTCGGTGAAGCCGACGATCGATGCAAGCGAAGTGCCTTTGATCAGCTGCACGAGGAAACCGACCGTGGCAGGCAGCGAGATGCGCAGCGCCTGCGGCAGGATGACATCCTTCATGCGCGACACATATCTGAGGCTGAGAGCCTTTGCCGCTTCCGTCTGGCCGCGTGGAACCGCTTCGATCGATCCGCGCCAGATCTCACCCAGATATGCGCTGGCATGCAGGGTCAGGCCGATCGCGACAGCCACCCAAGCATCGAGCATCAGCCCCACCAGCGCCAGGCCGTAATAGACGACGAAAAGCTGCATCAGCAGCGGTGTTCCCTGGAAGACGGCGATATAGCCAGCCGTCAGGCGTTCCAGCAGCGGTATGCCCGAGGCACGGGCAAGAGCGATGCCGAGCCCTGAAATACAGCCGCAGACAAAGCCGACAGCGGACAGGACCACGGTCCATTTCAAGCCGATCAGGAGGAAGACGAATTCTTCGTGACCCATGGAATTCCTCCTACTTGACCGGATATTTGAAGTAGCGCGCCGAAAACAGCGCGAAGATGCGCATCATCAGCCAGGAGATCACGAAATAGAAAATCGTGACCGTGAAGTAGACCTCGAAGCTCCGGAAGCTCTCCGACTCGATGCGCTGCGAAACGGAAGTCAGCTCGTAGGCCGAAATCGCCGATGCAATGCTGGTGGTCAGCGTCAGGAGGACGAACTGGCTGGTCAGGGACGGATAGATCGCCCGCAATGCCGGCTTGAGGATGATCAGCCGGAAAACCTGAGCCTTGTGCAGACCAAGGGCCAGACCCGCTTCCATCTGTCCCTTCGGGATCGACTGAACGCCACCGCGAATGATCTCGATGGCGTAGGCGCCACCGTTGATGCCGAGCGCGATAATCGCCGTTGGTGTCGGATCCAGCCTGATGCCCGTCAGCGGTAGCGCAAAATAGATGAAGAAGATCTGGACCAGAAACGGCGTGTTGCGGATCAATTCGACGAAGGCGATGACCAGCCATCGGGCCGGCTTGAGCGCAGAGTCGCGCAAGGCTACCCCGCCAATTCCGATGATGATCGCCAGTAGCATCCCACAAATGGCAAGCAAGAATGTCCCGAGGCAGCCGAGCAGAAGGCTCGGCAGGCCATCTATGACCGGGGTGAAATCCAACTTATAATTCATGGCGATCCTTCTGGTCCGTCTTCCTGAAAGTTCAGTCCCGCTTGACCATGCCTGCCATCGCCTGGATGGCCAGCTCGTAGCCGTCGGCTCCAAAGCCGATCATGATGGCCGTGACGACGCGCGAGATCAGCGAATTGTGGTAGATGCTCTCACGCGCATGAACATTCGAAATATGCAGCTCGATCTTCGGCGGGTCGAACATTTTCAACGCATCGAGAAGAGCGATCGATGTGAACGTATAGCCGGCAGGATTGATGATGATGCCACAGGCGTCGGTCCGGGCCTGGTGCACGCTCTCAACCAGTTCGCCCTCAAAATTGGTCTGGCGAAACTCGACGTCGAATCCGAGCGCCTTTGCCTTGGTCACGCAGCGTTTTCTGATGTCGGCAAGCGTCGTGGTTCCATAGATCGCCGGCTCGCGCTGACCGAGAAGATTGAGGTTCGGTCCATTGAGCACAAAGATTGGTTTGTTCATGATCGCGCTCCTGGATGCGGGCAGAGCCTTAAGCATGGCGGTTGCGTTGCCGGGCATTGCATGCCCGGCCTTGTTTGGTGAAGAGTTGCCTCTTGTTGGACGTCATCCTCGGCCTTGTGCCGGGGATCTGCCGCCGTAGATGCTCGGGACGAGCCCGAGCATGACGGAGGAGTGGTTGGCAGGCCGTGTAATCAGCCGGAAGGCCGGGCCCCGTCCACCTTTGCCGTTCACTCAGTTCGCCGCAAACGGAATGCCTTCCAGCGTTTCCGGGAATTCCGGGACCGGAACCTTCATCCACTTGTCGTAGACTGCCTTGAGTTCGCCGTTGGCCTTGATCTTGTCGATGAAGGTGTTGAGCGCCGCATTGATTTCCTTTTCGCCGAGACGCGTGCAAGCACCGTTGTAGAGCTTCTGGAACTCAAGCTTGTTTTCGAATTCGCCCGGACGGGCCTTCTCCACCCGGTCCATATAGAAAATGTTGCCACCAAGCGTCTCGACTTGGCCGGACACCAGGGCCTGGACGCTCGCGGCGTCTCCATCATAGCGCCGGATGGTCGTGCTCGGCGGCGCGTTCTTGGTGACCTGCGTGTCCTGAGCAGCGCCCTTGGCGACGCCAACCGTGAACTTGGCCATGTCGGCATTCGTCTTGATCTCGGCCGATTTTGGACCAATCAAAACGATGGCATTGGCAACATAGGGCTTGCTGAACTGCACGGCCTTTGCACGATCTGGCAGCATTGCCATCGTCGCGAACAGAACGTCGACACGGCCGGCCGTCAGTGCGGGAATGCGGTTGTTGACTTCAAGCGGCACGAACTCGACGGAAACGCCCAGTTCCTTGGCAAACAGCGTCGCGATGTCGGCATCGAGGCCGTCCTGTTTGCCGCCGCTGGTCACAAAGCCCCAGGGCGGGTTGTCACCCTGAATTCCGACGATGATCTTGCCGCGAGCCTTGATTTCGTCAGGCGTGACGGCGGCGGCCGGTTGCGCCAAGGTGACGGCAGCCACCAGGGCCGCGGCTCCGAGCATCGCATTTCGGCGCGTTAGCAAAGACTTGAACATGTAATTCCTCCTCCTTTGGCGGTCATTCGACCGGACAGCCACCTCACCTTTTGACTGTGAGAGGAATGATTGCCAGAGACGAGCACTCAAATCAACAGAGTTTTTCAAAATCATATGAGAATTTATAATAAGACACGCTATTTGAATTCCTCACGACATTTGCCATAATAGTAGCGAGCGGTTTTCTGGAACGCATCGTCGTGTTCGGCGCTCGTTCAATCTTGCACGGATATCGGAAGGGCTTTGACATGAGGACCTCGATTGCGACTGTAACGATCAGCGGCGAACTCCCGGAGAAGCTCGAGGCGATCGCCCGGGCGGGCTTCGACGGTGTCGAGATCTTCGAGAATGACTTCCTCGCCTTCGACGGAAGCCCGGCCGATGTCGGGAAACTCGTCCGCGACCATGGCCTGGAGATCACCCTGTTTCAGCCATTTCGTGATTTCGAGGGCATGCCGGAGCCGCTGCGAAGCCGCACATTTGACCGCGCGGAACGGAAGTTCGACGTCATGCAGCAGCTCGGAACGGACCTGGTGCTCGTCTGTTCAAACGTCTCGCCGGCAGCCATCGGCGGCATCGACCGGGCAGCGGAGGACTTTCGGGAACTCGGCGAGCGTGCCGCCAGGCGTGGACTGCGGGTGGGCTACGAGGCGCTTGCCTGGGGTCGCCATATCAGCGACCACCGCGACGCCTGGGAGATCGTGCGTCGCGCCGATCATCCGAATGTCGGCCTTATCCTCGACAGCTTCCACACCTTGTCACGCAAGATCGACGTCAACTCCATCCGCTCAATTCCCAAAGAGAAAATTTTCATCGTCCAGCTTGCCGATGCTCCGTTGATCGACATGGACCTGCTCTATTGGAGCCGCCACTTCCGAAATATGCCGGGTGAAGGCGACCTTCCCGTTACGGCGTTCACCGAAGCCGTCGCGGCAACAGGTTATGATGGGTATTTCTCCCTGGAGATCTTCAACGACCAGTTTCGAGGCGGTTTTTCGCGTGCGATCGCGGCCGACGGCCACCGCTCCCTGATCTATCTCGGCGATCAGGTACGCCGCCATCTCGGCATCGGAAGCATGACCGGAGCGGCGATGCCGGAAAGGCCCTCCGTAAAGGGAGTCGGCTTCGTCGAGTTTGCCACCGACGAACAGGATGAAGTCGAGCTGGTTGCATTGCTGCGCACCCTCGGGTTCAAAAAGACGGCAATCCACCGCACGAAGAAGGTCTCTCTTTTCGAGCAGGGCGAGATACGGATCCTCGTCAATGTCGATCAGGCAGGATTCGCCAATGCGGCCTACGCCGTTCACGGTACCTTCGCCTATGCCATGGCCCTGGTCGTCGACGATGCCGTCAAGGCCTATGAGCGCGCGCTCGCCTTGGATGCCGAGCCATTCACCCAGCCTGTCGTAGACGGTGAGCTTGAGCTGCCTGCCATTCGGGGCGTGGGAGGCGGGATCGTCTATCTCATCGACGACAAGAGCGCATTGGGTCGCTTCTCGGAAATCGACTTTCAGCCGGTCAGCGATGACAGCGACGCGCCGTCGGCAGGCCTTTTGCGCATTGATCACGTCGCCCAGACAGTCGGCTACGATGAAATGCTCACCTGGCTTCTGTTCTACACGTCCATTTTCGAGACGCGGAAGACCCCGATGGTCGATATCATCGATCCAGCCGGGGTGGTCCGCAGCCAAGTTGTCGAGAACGAGTCCGGCGCGCTGCGCATTACCATGAACGGAGCCGAGAATCGCCGCACCCTGGCGGGGCATTTCATTGCCGAGAAATTTGGGGCCGGCATACAGCACCTGGCGTTTTTGACCGACGATATCTTTGCAACCGCCGAAAGCCTTCGTGTCTGCGGTTTCAGATCACTGCACATTTCGCCGAACTACTACGACGACGTCGAAGCACGCTTCGGCCTCGATCCTACCCTGACCGAGCGGCTGAAGTCGGAGAACATCCTCTATGACCGGGACGAGCATGGCGAGTATTTCCAGCTCTATAGCGGAACATATGGAGAGGGTTTCTTTTTCGAGATCGTCGAGCGCCGCGGCTATCGCGGCTACGGCGCGCCGAACGCAATTTTCCGGATCGCCGCCCTGAAGAAACAGATGCGTCCGGAAGGAATTCCGAAAGACGCCTTTTGAGCCCCTGGTTAGGTAATCCGGCCGCTCTTGAGCACATGCTCCACGCCGCTTTGAACGTGCCGTCTGACGACGTCGGTTGCGCCGGCGACGTCGCGCTGAATGGAAAGTTCAAACAGAAGCCTGTGGTCATCGACAACAGGCTTGCCCCGAAAACTCTCGGCCAGCATATGGTAGCGGAGAAAGCGGTCGAAGACGGATGACAATGTCGCCATCAGCGTCGCTGAATTGCAGGCAGAGACGATCGCCTGATGGAACTCCCAGTCGTATCGGACCCAGTCGACGGTCCGCGAGACGTCGCCGGCAAGGAGCTTGCGTTCCGCGGCAGCCAGCCGGTGATGTGCGGCGACGATGCGCCCCTCCCATTCGAGATTTCCCGCAGCGAAGGCAAGGCCGATCGCATGTGTTTCAAGAACGATCCTGAGGTCGGCTAGCTCGAGGAGTTCTCGGCGCGAAGCAGGGCTGACTTCGAAGCCACGCTGGCCCTCGGCGACAACGAGATTTTCCGTGGTCAGGCGGCTTAGAATTTCGCGCAGCGATGAAATGCCGATGGAGTAGCGCTCCTTTGCCTGCTCCAGCTTGATCTTGGCCCCCGGCGGCAATGTCCCCGATATTATATCCTCGCGGATCTGCCGGAAGACGACATCGCTTACTGTTTCAGCCGGGTCATGGACTTGCTTGAGCATGGAGCTTTTCCTGGTTTCGCCGAAATGCAATCTACGTGGTGGACCTAAAGCTCGAAGAGAAACGTCCGGATCATTTCTATCTCAGCGTCCCTCTCGCCAGCGCATGTTCGACCCCGCCTTGGATATGCAGCACAAGCACCCGCTTGGCCGTCTCCGCGTCACGTCGCAATGCCGCATCCAAAAGCTGTTGGTGTTCATTGGCCGCGACATCGCCTCGATAGGACAAGGCAACCATCTGATATCGCAAATATCTGTCGAAGATCACCGAGTGCGTCTCCATCAGCAGTTTCGATCCACAGGCGGATATCAGAGCTTGGTGAAACTCCCAGTCGTAACGCTTCCAGTCCTCTGCCCTGCTGGTGTCGCCGGATGCCATCACCTGTTCCATCCGCGCCAATTTGTAGTGCGCTGATACCAGGGGAGCTTCCCACTCCACGTCGCCATGCACGAACGACTGCTCCAGCGCATGTGTTTCCAGCAGAAGCCTCAGCGCCGCTGTCTCCTTGAGGTCCGAAACGGACACTGGAGACACTTCGAAACCTTTTTGTCCCTCGGCAACGACAAGCCCCTCGGACGACAGCCGATTGAGCACTTCTCGAAGTGTACTGATGCTGGTCTCGTAGGACTCCTTCAAGCTTTCCAGCTTCAACTTTTGTCCGGGGGTCAGCCGACCAAAAATGATGTCGGCTCGAATGCGCCTGTAGCTGCTCTCGGCAATGGTCTCGTTGATAACCGGCTGCAACATGGCGAGTCTCTTATATTTTCTGTATCGTCGGATATATCTCTTTCTGGCATTCTCAATCAAGGAAGCATTCGCAGAATAGGAATTAGAATTTCCTCATATGATGCTGGTTTGGCCGGAGAACGCGGATGCGACTGGGTCGAGCAGGGCCTGACCACAATACAGCGCCAAATGCCTGTGGGGCCAAGCCCTTTGGCGCGGCTTTTCGCGCTGCTCCTAAAACTGGATTTTTCGGCTCAACAGGGCGGCAATTGTTTTTTCAATCGCGCGCAACCATCTAATAAGCATGACGTACGGGAAAATGTCCCCGCCCTCAGCAGCCCGTTTACCGAAAACCAACCATACTGGGTTGCTTTCCGAAGCGAAAGCCGATTGCTTAGGAAAATCTACTTCTTCTTCCGCTAGCGGTTAGGAGAATGAAAGGGGCCGCAGGCAAACCCGTGGAATTCTACTGCTTCGCATCGGGATGAACAATGACTACGATGGCGACGTGGGAAGGCCGGTTTGAAGAACGATGACGACAGATTTGTTTCAGGTAAAATTTTGGGGCGTCCGCGGCAGTATTCCCGTGTCGGGCCCCGAGTTCGATCGCTACGGCGGTAACACTTCCTGCATCGAAATTCGCTGCGGAAAACATCGGATGATCTTCGACGCAGGCTCCGGCCTGCGCGAGGCTGGGCTATCGATGATCGCCGACAGCGTCAGCGACGTCGATCTGTTCTTCAGCCACTGCCACTACGACCACATCATCGGCCTGCCCTTCTTCAAGGCGATCTATTACCCCTCGATCAACGTCAACATCTGGTCCGGCCATCTCGATGGCAAGATGAGCACGCGCGAAATGGTCGAGCAGTTCATCAGCCCGCCCTGGTTTCCCGTCAAGACCGACATCTGCCAGGCGACGATGAACTTCCGCGATTTCCATGCCGGTCAGGTGCTGACCCCTCACAAGGGCATCGAGATCAAGACCTTCATGCTGAACCATCCGGGCGGCGCCATCGGCTACCGCATCGAATGGCAGGGCCGCTCGGTCGCTCTCGTCTATGATATCGAGCATATTCCAGGCAGCTATGATCCGGTTTCGCTGGAGATGATGCGGGACGCCGATCTCGTCGTCTACGATTGCACCTACAATGAAGACGAGATGCAGCGCTTCAAGGGCTTCGGCCATTCGACCTGGCAGCATGGCACCGAGCTTGCGAAAATGGCGGGCACCAAGCGCTTCGCGCTCTTCCACCACGCCCCCTCCCGCACCGACGAACAGCTGGCGGAGATGGAAACGCAAGCGCAGGCAGCCTTCCCCGAATCCTTTGCCGCGCGCGACAATCAGATCGTGATGATCTAGCAGCTCCGCTAACGGCCTCCGTTATCCTGTCCAGTCCGAGGCTCTTCGACTACGTCGAACTGAGCAGGCCTGCGAACGTCACGACGGAACAGATGCTGGGCCGGACCGTTTTCCCCGCAGCGCAAAATCAACGAAACAGGCATCCGTCATGACCGTGCTTTCCGGAAAGTGTCTCTGCGGGCAGGTGCGCATTTCTGTCCGCGGCGAACCCTTACGCGTTGGAATCTGTCATTGCACGGATTGCAGGCAAGAAAGCGGTTCGGCCTTTACCTTTTATGGGATCTGGCCCGCCGGCCAATTCGAACATTCAGGGGAAACCGCCGCGTTCCAAGGTCGGCATTTCTGCACCGGGTGCGGTTCGCGGCTGTTTTCCGCCGATGACCAGGAGGCGGAAATCAAGCTTGGCATCCTCTCCGAGGCGCCGACGCCTCTGGTGCCGAGCTACGAACTCTGGGTCAAACGCCGCGAGCCGTGGCTGCGACCGGTGGAAGGCGCCGAGCAGTATGACGAAGACCGAAGGTGAAGAGAACGACGAACGATTCTGAGGAGCTTTCCGATGGCCACTCTCGTCCGACATCGCTGGATGACGGTTGCAGGCGTCGAGACTTTTTACCGCGAGGCCGGCCGAGAAGATGCGCCGGTCTTGTTGCTGCCGCACGGATATCCCTGCTCATCCTATGAGTTTCGCAATCTCATGCCGCGCCTTGCCGATCGTTGGCGCCTGATTGCGCCGGATTTCCCGGGTGCGGGCTACAGCGGCACGCCTGATGATTTCGACTACAGCTTCGATGGATACGCTGCCTGGCTGGAGGCCTTCATCGGTGCGATGAATGTCGACCGGTTTGTCCTCTACCTCCACGACTTCGGCTCGCCTATCGGTGCGCGGTTGGCGATCAGAATCCCCCAGCGCATCGTGGCGCTGATCATCCAGAATGGCGATATCCCCTATGAAGATGCCCTCGGACCGAAGTATGCGGATATCGAGGCGACGTGGACGCTTCCAAGATCGGAGATGAGAAAGGCGCTGGCGGAGGCGGTCAGCGAGGCCGCCTTCAGGCACGAATTCCTCAACGATCTGTCGCCCCATCTGGCCGATACGATCCCGCCAGATCTCTGGAAACTACATTGGTCGCTGATCACGCCGCGGCGCAAGGAAATCGCCATAGACCTGATCGCCGGACTCGAGGAGAACCGGGCCTGGTTCCCGGAACACCGCAAATACCTCAGCGAATACCGGCCGCCGACCTTGATTGTCTGGGGTCCGAACGACCACTACATGCCGGAAAAATCAGCGCGAGCCTATCTCCGCGATCTGCCGGATGCCGAACTCCATATCCTGGCCGGCGGCCACTGGCTGCTCGAGACGCATCTCGATGACGTCGTAGCGCTCATGCGAGAGTTTCTCGGGCGAGTTCACGCGTGATTGCTGCTTTCCGCGAGTGTTCTAAGTCTCGAGAAGTGCTGACGCCGCCGACCAGCGGACGGCGGGATGCCGGGCAGTGATCGCAAACAAGGCCGACAGGAAATCCCACGCCGCCGCATCATGCACCAGATGGTGGGTGAGCACGCCAACAGGCTCCTCGCCGCCGGCAAACCGGTCGCGAAGCTCGGCGACCAGTTCGGCCACCAATTCCGCCTCGCCCCGTCCGCCCCGCGTGCCGTGCCAGTCGATGATGTCGACATGGGTGTTGAGCAGCGGCACCGGACCGCCCTGCCTTGCCCGCCCATAGACCGAAAGGGCTGCAAATCCGAGCTCCGGCAACGCCGGGATGAGGGCCGCATCGATCCGGTTCCACGGCGGCACCAGCATCGGCAGGAAGCGAGCCGGATGCAGTCGCTCCAGCAGCCGGAACCCTTCACGCAACTCGCCGAGCACGGCATCCGCCGGCCGCTCGCCGCCGAGTTCCTGCTTCTTCGCCTCAGGCCCTGCATGGTTCGTATGAGACCAACCATGCGCCACAACAGTGATGGCTGTTTCCTCCACCAGGCGCGCGGCCAAGGCCTCACCGGTCAGGCCGGGAATAACCGCGAGCGTCAGCGGAATATCGTTTTCGCCCGCCAGTACCATCAGCGTCTCCAGCGCCGGCGTCGGCTCGACGGCGTCGTCATCGCGCAGCCAGAACCGCGCCACGCGGCCGGCAGCCTGCCAGCGGTCAAGCTCGCGGCACAGAGGGTCCCAGGCTATCCCGTCGGTCATCACGTCACTCCTATTCCTGCATTGTCCCGCAAAATTCCGTTCAAAACCTGCGCCGCCATCGCAAGCGAGCGTTGCCCAAGCGCGAAGCGCCGCGCCGTCTGCCCTATGGCGTCGCGCCTTTGCCTGTCGTCAAGCAAGGCGGTCACAGCCTCGGCATAGGCGGCGACATCGCCATCCGGCGTCAGCAGGCCGGTCACCCCAGCCTCGACCACCGCTGGCACCCCTGCCGTTTCCTGCGCAACGACAGGCAGGCCGGCGGCCTGGGCTTCCAGATAGGCAAGACCATAGGCCTCGCCGCAGCCGGGCCAGACATAGAGGCCGCCATGCCCAAGCAGTTCGGCGATCTCGACGGGATTCCGCTCGCCCAGCCATTCGATGCGGCCGGGAAAATCGGCAAACAGCGCCTGTACCTCCTGGCGCATCGGACCATCGCCGATGACGGCAAGCGTCCACGGGCGTTCTTCGATCAGCCGCAATGCTCTCGCGAGCATCGCATAACTGTCCATCTTGTCGCCGGCCCGCATCATCGCAACCGTCATCAGTCGGTGCGGATCGGGCGCCGGCGACGCCCTCTCGAACAGCGCCGTGTCGATGAAGGGTTTCAGCCCGGCAAGCCGCGCCTGCGGAAAGGCGGCTGTGAGCCCGGCCTGGTCGCGCTCGGTGAAGCTGATATTGACCGCCGCCTGCATGATCGCCTCGCCCACGCGTTTCTGTGATGCTGCCCAGCCGGTTCGGTCGCGTTTTGCCGCGTAGGAGGCTTCGGCGGTGACATAGGGAATCGCGAATTCGGCTGATATCGCCGGCCCGAAGGTATCGGGCGATTTGTAATAGGGGTGATAACAGAACCAGAGTTCCGGTCGCGGCCCAGATTTCCATGTCAGCCGCAGCCGCTCCAGCTCGGCGGAGATGGCGGGTTCGAGCGCGGCTGCCGCCTCCGGTGTCGAGGCATAGGTGCGGAATTCGGAGGCAATGTCGACCTGATGTCCGCCAAGCTCCAGCGCCCGGATCAGCAGCCGCGCCATCAGCCGGTCGCCCGATGGCACCGGATGGTTCGGCGATTTCATCGGCGCGTAGAAAGCCACCCGCATTGGGACACCTCAGGTAAGACACACTGTTTACAAGTTTCGCGCCTGTCGGGAAAATTCCACTATTGTCCCTTTGCCGAAAACTTGCGCATAAGCATATGGAATGTGATCGCGATCGAAGCAATTCCGCCTCTTTCCCAATCTCTATGGGCGTGCGGTTACATCGACAAGAACGGGAATGAATGACGACGGTCTCGGCCACAGGGATTTTTTCGGAACGGACGATCAGAAGGGCGAGGCTCGGTTCCGGCCTCGTCATTTTCATCTTCGTCGTGCTGCATTTGTCGAACCACGCGATTGGCCTGATTTCCGTCGCCGCCGCCGATAAAGCCGCCCATCTCTTCCTGGCGATCTGGCGCAATCCCCTGGGGACCGCCGTCTTCTATTCGTCGGTCCTCATCCATATCGCGCTGGTACTGCGCGCCATCTATATGCGTCGCAGCCTGGTCATGCCGAAGGGGGAAATGGCGCAGATCGTGCTCGGCTTGATGATCCCGCTGCTGCTTATGGATCATGTTATCGGCACGCGCATCGCCCACGAGTTCTACGGCTACATCGATGATTACGAGACGGTCGTCGGTTCGCTGTGGATCCGGAATCCGGCAAACGGCGCGCGGCAGGGGCTCGCCGTCGTCGCCGTCTGGATCCACGGCTGCATCGGCATCCATTTCTGGCTGCGCTACCGCTCCTGGTACCCGGACTTCGCACCGCTCATGCTGGCGCTCGCCATCCTCGTGCCGGTGCTCGCGCTGCTCGGTTTCGTCGAAATGGGCCGGACACTCGCCGACCCGTCCTACCAGCAGTCAATGACGGTCAGCGCTTACAAGGAGGGCGTCAACACCCGTTACGCCTCGAACCCGGACGTTCACCGTCAGGTCGCCATGATCCGTGCCGGGCTCTACGGCGCCTTCTCGGCCTCGCTGCTCATCGTCGTCGTCGCCCGCGCCCGGCGCAGGCTGAAGGAGCGGCTCGACCAGGTTGCCGTGAATTATCCGGGCGGCGAGGTGATCCGTGTGCCACGCGGCTTCTCGGTGTTGGAAGCGAGCCGGCTCGGCGGCTTGCCGCATTATGCCGTCTGCGGCGGCAAGGGCCAGTGCTCCACCTGCCGCGTGCAGATCCTCGGCGATTACGAAAGCCTGCCTGCCCCGGACAAGATGGAACAGACGACCCTGAAGCGCATCAATGCCGGCCCGGATGTCCGGCTCGCCTGCCAGCTTCGTCCGAACCGCGACGTTGCCGTCGCGCCGCTTCTCGTGCCGGCGATCGAGGCTGCGCTTCCCGCCAACAGCCAGGAGACAAGCCCCGGCCGCGAACGCGAGATCGCCGTGCTCTTCGTCGATATCCGCCATTTCACCACGCTGACGGAAACCCGCCTGCCCTTCGACGTCGTCTTCCTGCTGAACCGCTATTTCGCCATCATCGGCAAGGCGGTGGAGCAGGCGGGCGGGCGGCTCGACAAGTTCATCGGCGACGGCGCCATGGCGCTCTTCGGCCTCAATACCGCGCCGGAGGAAGCCTGCCGCCAGGCGCTCAACGCGGCAGCAGCGATCGTCGCCGAGATCGATAAACTCGCCGCCGAGCTGGCCGATGAACTGGCACTGCCGCTGCGCATCGCCATCGGCATTCACACCGGCCCGGCCGTCGTCGGCACGATGGGATACGGCCGGGTCCGCAGCATGACGGCGATTGGCGATACCGTCAATGTTGCGAGCCGGCTCGAGACCGCCGCCAAGGAGTTCGAGGCGGCGATCGTCATCTCCGAGCCGGTAGCGAACCTTTCGGGTGCTGACCTCGCCGGCATCGAAAGCCGTGAAATCAGTGTGCGCGGCCGGGCCCTGCCCTTGAAGGTCTACGTCATTCCGAGAGAGAAAGCGGCAGAACCGCTCGAAGGAAAAGACTGATGCCCGGCAAGCCCTGGCTGACCGCCAAATACTGGAGCCGCCGCCTGCGCAAGGCGCGCAATGCTGCCGCTTCGCGCTTCTTCGACACCCGCTTCGGCCGCCGCCTGCTGATCGAGAATATCGGCCCGCGCGTCGTCTCGATGACTGTCGACGCCGGCGACCATCTGATGACCTTCTCGCCCTCGGACTATATTGGCCGCAAGGTCTTCCGGAAGGGCCATTTCGAGCGCGAGGCCGTTGACCGGCTGATCGTCATCCTGCGCGAGCGCGGCCTGCTCAGAAAGGTCGCGACACTGCTCGAGATCGGCGGCAATATCGGCACCCAGACGGTCTATTTCGCCTTGAGCGACACTTACGCTCAGATCGTCAGCGTCGAGCCCGATCCACGCAATTTCCCGCTGCTTGCCCTCAACATTCGCCAGAACCGGCTGGAGGAGAAGGTCCGCCTCGTCAACTGCGCCGCCGGCGAGAGCGAAGGCGAGATCGACTTTTTCCTCAACCTCAACAATCACGGCAAGAGCAGCGCCATCCGCCAAAGCCCGACGGACAGGAAGATCAGCGTGCCGGTGAAGCCGGTCTCGGAGATCCTTGCCGGACTTTCAATCGACCCGGCCGCGATCGGCCTCGTCTGGATGGATATCGAAGGCTACGAGCCGGTCGCCTGCCGCTCGATGCAGCCGCTGCTTGCCCGCCGCGTGCCGCTCTACATGGAGTTCACGCCGCTCTTCTACGGAGCAGAGGGAACGAAAGCCTTCATATCAATGCTATCAGGCTTCTACGAGGATTGCCTCGTCCTCTTCGAGGACCGCGAGGTGGAGATGAAGGTGCGGGATCTGCCGGGCGATGTCGATCAGTACAACGTGCTGTTTTTGCCGTAGAAGGCGCGTTGTTTCGGAAACGACGTCGCATCAAACAAGTTTCTTCGCCTCTGTTCGCGAATGCTCATGATATTTGTTTTCGCGAAGCGTGCCGAAAAGCTTCAAGCTCTCCAGATGCTCGCGCTGGGCGCAATAGAACTCGTTGAGGAAGTGCAGCTCCCGGCCGGGCTTCACGGTGTCTTCATACCGGATCCTCCGGGTAATGGTGCGCACGATCTGTTCGATCTCTTTATGGTTGGACGTCTTTGTCGAGTCGCGAAGCACGTCCTCCAGCGTCTGCAGCTCATATTTGCCGTAGACATCGAGATGCTCGGCCAAGAATTCGTACTCCGCCTGCGTCGACGCGGCGGCGGGGGCGGACAACGCGAGGTCGGACAGCAGCACCGAGCGCGGAGTGTCGACCACCAGGGTGCCGGCAATGATGTCGCCGAGCCTCTGCCGGCGCCGGTTGGTAAAGGGAACGACGACGACCGCCAGAAGCCAGAGGCTCGTCAGACCGTTTTCCCAGGCCGACTGCGTGTCGACCGAAGCCAAAAGGCCCATGGGGGCGAAAATCTCCACCTGTTTCATCAGGTTGCGTGCGGTCACCTGGTGCGGCGTAAGCCGCCGTCCGTCCACATTGATGACGCGGATGCCCGTTATTCTTTTTCCGAGCGTGCGTCCGTTCCAGATGAGTTCCGAGAGGATGTAATAGGGGATCTGCACCAAAAAACCGAGCAGCACCATGAGCATCGCCTCCGCCGTCATAGGCAGCACGCCTGTGAAGATGATGGCGGTGGCACAGATGAATATGATGATTGTGGTGAAGACGATGTCGAGGAATTGCGCGCCGAAACGGGTTCCGAGCGAGGCAATGGCGAAGGTGATCGGGACGCCCTCCGGCGGGATGAACTGCTCGACGCGCTTGCCGTCCTTGTCTGTCCGGTTCATCGCACCGCCTCACGCGACGCTTTGCTTTCGCGGCCTGCAAGCAGCAGCCAGCCCACCCAGCAGACGCCCATCCCCCAGCCGATGATGAGACGCCAGGTCGGATCCTGTATCAGCTGGCGCAGGAAGCCTTCGATGAAGGCTGCCGCGACAAGCATCAGCCCTGCGAGGATGGCGAGCTTGACGGCATCATGCGCCTGGTGGCGCAAGGCTTCCTTTCGTGTTCTGGCACCGGGAAGGAGAACGGCAAGTCCGAGCCTTGCCCCACCCGCGCAAGCAATGGCGATGGCCGCAAGCTCGGTCACGCCGTGGATCGAGAGCCAGGCGAAGACGTCGTAGCCCAGCCCTCTGCGATAAAACATCGCGAAGAACGCGCCGAGGATCAGACCATTGTAAAAGGTCAGGATGAAGCTCGGCACCGACACGAACACACCAAGGGTGAAGATCAGGATGACGATGGTCGTGTTGTGGGAAAAGAGAAAGGCGGAAAATGCGGCCAGCCGGTCGCTGTCATGCCCTTCATCGCCATAGATGGTCGAACGGAGGTAGTCGGTCGAGGCATCAGGCGTACGCTGGTCGGCCATCTCCGGCGGCACCAAGGTATAGAACCAGCTCGGATCGTTGGCGCAGAGCCTGTATCCGGCAGCCGCCCCCAGAATGAGCGCCAGGAAGCCGATGAACAAAGGTAGGGCCGAGCGACGCACGGCCTGGGGAATGCCGTGCGACAGCAGGCGCCTCATCAGGCCGCCCAGGCTTTCCTGCGGGGCGTAGACGACGAGATAGGCCCGGGCGCAGAGGCTTTCCAGATAGGCAATCAGGGCGCGATCGAGAGAAATATCGCGCGCCACGCTCAGCGAGTTCATCGCCTGCCTGTAGCCGCTGGCGAGATTGCGGACCTCATCATAGCCGAGCGCGGCTGCGCCCCCTTTCTCGGCACGCGTCACGAGTTCGTCCAGTTGACGCCAGTGTGCCTCGCGCTCCAACCGGAAGCGGGCCGAACGAAGCGTATCGTTCTGGACAGCGCCGACATCGACTGTCGCACCCTTATCCATCCTGTCGTCGATACCGATATCCATCATATCATCTCACGGGATTTGATTTCGATGTAGCGCGCAATGAGATCCGAAGTCAGTGCCTCCGGCGTGCTATCGAGGCAAAGCACGCCGATACGCGCCAGCTTTTCCATGACGGCGCGCCTTTCGTGAAGGATCTGGCGTGCCGCAACCGAGCGAGCGACGGCATCGAGCGTCGTTTCCTCGGGTTCGATGAGCTTTCCCAGCATCGGATCGCGCAAGGCGACATAGACGACGAAGTGATGCCGGGCGAGCACCTGTATGTTCTCGATCATCAGCTCCGCCGTGATGGTGTCGACGAAATCGGAGAATATCACAACCAGCGACCGTCGCTTCAGGCGTCCGGACAGGTGGGTCAGTCCCAAGGTATGGTTGGTCTCCTGGGTTTCGTAGCGCAGCCCGGCGCACACCGTCTGCAGCCGCGGAAAGGCCGCTCGTCCGGGCAAGGCCGGCACGAACAGACGCGGACGGCTGTCGAAGCTGTAGAAGCCGACGAGATCGCCGGCAAGGCCTGCACCCCAGCACATGGCGAGCGCCGCATTGATGGCGCGATCGAGCTTCGTGAAGCCGGCAAGCTGTTCGCCCATCAGCCGCCCGGAATCGACGCAGAGGATGATCTGGTGGTTTCGTTCGGCCCGCATCTCGCGCACGACGAGACTGCGCATGCGCGCCGACCGCTTCCAATCGATGCTGCGCGGATCCATGCCGCTAGCAAATTCCCGCAGCTGGTGGAATTCCGATCCCTCGCCACGCAACCGCAAATCCTTCTGGCCGGCCTCCAGCGGCAGGATCTGGGTCTTGATCGCTCCCGACAGCACCGGCGATATGTCGGGCTGGACTGCGATCTCTTTGCCCACCGGCATGCGCGCGATGATCTCGAGCAGCTTCAATCGCGATGGCCACTTCAGCCACAGCTCGTTGACCGCGTATCGTCCCCGCCGGGTCAGATGAAGGTCCAGAGAGGCCTTGACCTCCCCTTCCCCGGCACCCGATGCAGGGTTGAGCCATCTGATTTCGTCGACGACAAGCTCGAGAGCGAGATCGAGCCGGATTTCGATTTTCCGGGGCAGCACGCCCTTCTGCGGCCGTACGCCGACCGTGAACGCGGTGGTGTGGCCGACAAAGCCTTGCGGCGGCAGATCGAAATCGATCGTCATCCTGCCCGCCAAGTTGGAGATGACCAGATCGGCGACCGTGAGCGCTGCGATTGCAAGCCACATGAGGAGTAGGAGATAGCTCATGTCGCGCCACCACACGCTGGTGAAGACTGTCACCGCGGCGGATATCAGAACGAGCGCGATCAGAGTGGAGGACGGCCGCATTTAACGGGGCGCATCCACGCGGTTCATGATATTGCGCAGCACCTCGTCCGGCGTGCGCCCGTCAATTTCCGCCGAGGGCGAAAGCACGATGCGATGGCGCAAGGCGGGCACCAGCAACGCCTGGACATCGTCCGGCAAGCCGTAGTCCCTTCCCTCAAAAGCCGCGCGCACGCGCACTGCTGATGCAACGGCGTCGGCTGCGCGGGTGGATGCGCCGTAGAGAATGTCGGGATCGGAGCGCGTGGCGCGCACAAGGTCGACGATGTAGGTCAGGATCGTGTTGTCCAGATGGATCGCATCGATCAGCGCCCGCCCTGTAGCGAGTGCGGCACTCGTGACAAGCGGACGGATGCCGGCATTGCGCAGGTCTGATTTCAGCGCCTGCGTCGCGTGTTTGAAGAGGATGGCAATTTCCGTATCGCGGCTGGGAAAATCGACGACAAGCTTGAACAGGAAGCGATCGAGCTGTGCTTCGGGCAAGGGATAGGTGCCCTGCTGCTCGATCGGGTTCTGCGTGGCAAGCACGAAGAAATCCGGCCCCAGGGAATAATCCGTTCCATCAAGCGTGACCATCCGCTCGTTCATCGCCTGCAGCAGGGCGGATTGCGTCTTCGGCGGGGCGCGATTGATCTCATCGGCGAGAAGAATGTCGGTAAAGACCGGGCCCTTGGTCAGGTGGAACTGATTTGTCTGGAAGTTGAAGAGATTGACGCCCAGAACATCGCCGGGCATCAGGTCTGGCGTGAACTGGATGCGACGATATTGCAGCGCCATGGCGGCGGAGACCGACCGGGCAAGCAAGGTTTTGGCCGTGCCGGGCGGACCTTCGACCAGGCAATGCCCGCCGGCAAAGATCGAGATCAGGACGAGATCGATGATCGCATCCTGCCCCTGCACCGCTTTGCCGATCTCGCCACGAACCGCAGCGATAAGATTACGAAATTCACCTAGATCCAAGGTCAATGCTCCCCAGCGATTTTCTGAATGTCTCGAGATTGCGGTGCAGATTAGCCCGCGTCATCAGATGTCCACGATCGATCAGCGCCTGTGCTGACGAGTGCAATGCTTTCGCCGCCGCCTGATCGCGGCGCGCCAGACGCTGAAACAGCCGCTCTATGCCCGCCTCGTTTCCCGCTCCAGGGCCGAAGACCAGTTGCGCCTTGTCCGCAAGCAGATGGAGCACGAACTGTCCGGTCATCCGGCCATCATTGCCCGACAGGCGCAGCAGACGCGCCGTCGCGTCGATCGCGGCAGTCTTCGACAGCTCGATGTTTCCGGATGTCTCGTTCAAGGCAGGCCCGAAGCGATAGGCGCCGCGCCAGAAACAAATGGCTGCAACGACGAGCAACACTCCCCAGATGACGGACAGCGGATAGGCGAAAAACCGCTTGAAATCGGAGGCAGAGCGCTCGTAGGTCCGGCCCTCATCCGCCGGTTTCTTGCTATCCAGCGGCAAGCCTGATGTATCCAGATAGACCGGCCGCTTCTCGCCCGCTCCGCGCAACAGCGTCACCAGCGACACGGCAAAGGAGGCGTTATCGGCGAGAGCCAGTCCATGATTGTTCAACAGGTCGGGATCCGACAGCAGATAGATGTTGGGGTCGTCCTCGCCACGCAGGAGCAGTGCGCCCGACGGTGTGCCCGCGAGCTCCTCCCAACCACCCGGGAGGCTCGACCGTTCGAAGGTTTGTGCCTGATAGAGGGCGATACTGATGGGCTGCCCCGGGTACAGCTGCGGCTGCGCCTCTTCAAAATCGGTGCTGCTACGGGCGAAACCAAAATCTGAATAACCGATCTTGTCGAGTTCGCTGCCGATATCGGCGAGATCGACCAGTCTCGATTTGCTGGCAATACCATCCGTTGAAACGCTGCCCTGCCACTTCGGCAAAATGATCAGCGTTGGCAGGGCATAGCGGTTTGACTCCCGGATCGGACTTTCCGGGCCTGCATCATCCGCTTCCTCGTTTACCTGAGGTGCGACAGTCTCGCCTTGGCGTATCGACAAGGGAATAATGCGCAGCGAGATTTCCGAACGCGCCCGGGCGACATGAGGGTCGGATCGGACGACAGGGATACCCTTGGCTTGAAGCCACGATTCCAACCCCTTGTTGCCGAGGGCTGAGCGGTCGAAATCGCTGCCGCGCGACAGCGCAAAGACTGCCAGCGCCGCCAGCGCAAGCAACAGCCCCAGAAACAGAAGAGGGCCCGAGTTACGCATTGGCCACTCTACCTGATGACAGCAACCCGCGCGCGGTCGTCAGAAGGACGCTGAAATGGCTTTCCGCAAGCGTGCGGCCGCCGTAGTGAACGAGTTCAACCGCGGTCAGAAAATTTTCAAGCCGATCGCGGTCGGGCATGTTGTCCGGCAGGCGGGCGAAAACCGCCCGTTCCGTGTCAGAGCGGAAAAGCCGCGTTCCCGTCACATCAGCCGCGTGCAGCAGGCAATGCCTGAGCAGCAGGACAAGTGCCTGTCGTCGATCCGCCATGGCGGCAATGCGGTGCAGGAAGTCGCTCGGCTTTTCCTCGGCCTCGGCTACCGATGTGCGCCAGCTTTCCGGCGCCTCCCCCTGCCGCTTCATGTCGCGTGGAGCAGATGAGAGCAAGACACCGCCATTTCCGAAGCGCATCCACAAGCCGATGGCCACGATGAGACCAACGAGCACGACGGCAACCGCCAGAGGACCGCTGACAACCGGCTCTCGCGGGATCATCAACGGCTTGCGTTGTGGCGACGATGTTGTCGTATTCGACGCCGGTTCGACCTTTGGAGAGGCATCGCCATAGACGAGCGTGCAGCGCAATCCATTCTGCTGGCACTGCGCCGCATATTCGGCTCCGACGGCGCTCTTTTTTTGAGCGCCGCCCCCAACCTGCTGACTGTCGCTGTCTTGCGCCCACGCAGGCGACAACTGAGTTGAGGCGGCGAGCAATAGAGCCACCAGCAGGCCGAGGTTGCGGATGGCCATGCTCTAGGCGAAGACTTCTGCTCTCACTTCGGGGCGCAGAGGATCGGGCCCGAACTTGTTCGGACCCTCCGTGCCCCTGAGCACGCAAATCACCAACATCGCAAGGCCTGCAATGAAACCGACGGCGGGAATCATGTTCAGGATGAACAGTGCGAGATACCACCAAGCGGAAATGTTGCGATCATGGAAGCGGCGAACCTGAAGAGATATCTGCGGCAAAAACATTGCAAGCGCGAACAATCCACCGACGGCTCCGAAAGCGAATAACACTGACGAAGGTCCATCCTGAATATCGGAAAAGGCACCGGCCAAACTGGCCACGATTAGAAGTGCGATCCCTACAAGCACATAGAACAGTTGAAACCACCAGAACTCCGAGCGGGAGGCCCTGCCGGAAAAGGTTGCATATTTCTGCGTTAGAACAGTCCGAACGGCTTCAGTAAACCCCATTTCAATGCCCCCATTTATGCTGACGCAAGCGCGGTGATCCCCGGTCTCACTATCCTCTTGCTCGCAGTCATTTCAGACGAAAAACAGCTACAATTCAAACGTAGAAATTGCAATAAGTTGGTTGCATCGGGTCATTATTTTAAAAGCAATGCTTAACGCGTTGAGATTTTCACCTCGATGACCGCAAGGTGGACGTGAAGGTCCCTGACCTGTTGGGGAGAATTTCACCCGTTTAACGGGCTGTTTCCGCCTTACGCTCCCAACTGCATGACAAGCGATTGATGGCAGTGCACGCCGACGAGCACGCCTGAGGCGGAGGCGAGTGTGGCATTGTGCATGGCGCTTGCCGCATCGCCGGCGGCGAAGACACCCTTGACGGTGGTTTCCTTGTTGTCACCGGTGCGGATGATCGGCCCGAACGGGCCGCCGTCGAACTCGCAGCCGAGCTGTTCGGCAACCGGGCTCGCCATTGCCGTTTTCGGCGCGACGAACACGGCATCGAGCGGCACGACGCGGCCATCGGCGAGGCGAACGGCCTCGAGCTTCGGATTGTCGCCCAACAATTCGACGATAGGGCTGCGTTCGATCCGAACGCCCCGGGCGCTCAGCTTCAGCAATTGCTCTTCATCGGGCTCGAATAGCGCCTGGGTGAAAAAGGTCGTTACTCCCCAGTCCGGGATCATCATCGCCGAATGGGCCGAATGCGGATGGTTTGCAAGGACACCGAGCTTGCCGCCGCTCACCTCAAAACCGTGGCAATAGGGGCAGTGCAGCGCGGTACGGCCCCATCGCTCCTTGAGGCCGGGGATTTCGGGCAGCGTGTCGCTGACGCCGGTTGCGAGCACGATGCGCGCGGCCCGTTCTTCGCCGCCGCCTTCGGTGCCGACAATGAACGCGTCGCCATCCCTCCGTGCCCGAACGACTTTCCCCTCGCGGATGGTGATGGTCGGGTAAAGCGAGAGTTGGCGTTTACCCTCCCGCATGATCGCCGCCGGCGTCTGGCCGTCCTGGCCCAAGAACCCATGCGAGGCTTCAGAAAACCGATTGCGCGGCGCGCCGGCATCGATCAGTAGAACCCGCCGCCGCGCCCGGGCAAGCTGCATGGCTGCCGACAGGCCGGCGAAGTTTCCGCCGATGATAATGGCTTCAAACGACATGGAACTCTCCATTTGATATCGAACTCATGACTCAACATAAGTTACATGATCTGGCGCCGTCAAGCATCATGTTACTTGTCTTGTTACGATCCCCTTGCGATAATGATCCATCCGATCGACAGGAAGAGAACCATGCGCAATGACAGCCGCCTTTCACGCATGCTGCACGTGCTGATCCACATGGATAAGCACCAGCATTCGGCGACCTCCGACATGATTGCAAAGATGCTTAACACCAATCCGGTCGTCGTCCGCCGCACCATGGCCGGCCTTCGCGAACAAGGCTACGTCCGCTCCGAAAAAGGCCATGGCGGCGGCTGGACGCTGGTGCGTCCGCTGTCTGAGATCACCCTGCTCGACGTCTACAACGCCATCGGCGAGCCACATCTCTTCGCCATCGGCCCAGCCGACGATCAGCCGCAGTGTCTTGTGGAACAGGCGGTGAATGTCGTCCTCGGCGACGCGATGAAGGAAGCCCAGGCCCTGCTGCTGCGACGATTGGACAGCGTGACGCTGGACAAAATCGCAGCCGACTTCGAGGCAAAACTGACCGCGCTCCCGGCCACATCCTATTCCTGCGCTTATTGAGCGGGGATTACGTCCTGCGGTAGAGGAAATAACGGCCCTCCTTCACGTCGGCAGGCAGAGGCAGAAGCTCGGGGTGCTCCAGCGGCAGACCACCGACGGCGCCGCCGCTACGGGCGAGCACGCCGGCCCAACCGTCTCGTGGCAAGCGCACAAGGTGTGTCGTTTCCGCATCACTTTCCGTAAGGTTGCAAAAATCCGCTTGGCAATGGCGCATTGCTTCGGTACAAAACGCTCACCGCTTTAGTTCGAACACAAGGGAGGCGTTGCATGCCAGCAATCATCGAAACCTTCCCGTGCGGAATGTCCCGACGCTAGGTCATTTCCATTCGCGGCCCGCCTTAAGCGCGCCCGACATGCGGTTTTCCCTTAATTCATAGCCCGATTGATCTGACGGGATCATTTCGTCTCCCGCTTGGGCTGTGCCATCCAACTCTCTATTTTGAGGACCGGTCGCCGACACGGCGCCGAGCGATTAAAATGACTCGCAAGAAGCTCGATTTCCGCGCCGATGCCTATCGCCATGTGCTCGGCTTTGTTTTCCATCATTGGCGCCATCGGCCTGTCTTGGTGGGCGGTATCATCGTGTTGGTGATATCAAGCACCCTGGCAGAAGTCATGGTGCCGGTTTTCTCAGGCGAGATCGTCGATGCCATTGCCGGCGGCAATGCGGCTGACCGGGCGCTGCGCGCCTTCGTCATCGTCGTGGCTCTGGGCCTGACCAGCGTGGCACTGCGCTGGTTCATCTTCAACGGCATCATCCGGCTGACGCTGCGCACCATGGCGGATGTGGTCAATAACGGTTTCCACAAGGTG
>Ga0102590_1000351_pt1 | contig 110846 bp, 110 predicted proteins | sample AraplaMF_Col_mMF_FD_76859 | JGI IMG/M metagenome (GOLD analysis project Ga0102590, IMG submission 76859) | Arabidopsis root microbial communities from the University of North Carolina, USA - plate scrape MF_Col_mMF | ecosystem: Host-associated > Plants > Roots > Endosphere | place: USA... | reverse complement strand
CTGCATCCCTTCGACACGGGCCTTCGGCAAGCTCAGTCCCTGCTCAGGGCGAACGGCTCCCATCCCCGTTCGCCACACAAACCCCGTTCGCCCTGAGCTTGTCGAAGGGCCGGGCCGAGCCTGTCGAAGCCCTGGTGGATGCGCACCGGCGCCGCCGGCACGCTTCGGCTGCATCCCTTCGACACGGGCCTTCGGCAAGCTCAGTCCCTGCTCAGGGCGAACGGCTCCCATCCCCGTTCGCCACACAAACCCCGTTCGCCCTGAGCTTGTCGAAGGGCCGGGCCGAGCCTGTCGAGGCCCCGGTGGACGAGCACCGGCGCCGCCGGCACGCTTCGGCTGCATCCCTTCGACACGGGCCTTCGACAAGCTCAGTCCCTGCTCAGGGCGAACGGCTCCCATCCCCGTTCGCCACACAAACCCCGTTCGCCCTGAGCTTGTCGAAGGGCCAGGCCGAGCCTGTCGAGGCCACGGTGGATGCGCACCGGCGCTGCCGGCGCGCGCAGCGCAAACGGTCCCTCGCGGTTTCCTGAGGGGGTGCGCCCATCAGCCTCTTCCTGCTCAAGCGCAGTGCCGGCTTCCTCGCGACGCTGCTGGCCGCCTCGGCGCTGATCTTCGCGCTGCTGTCGCTGCTGCCCGGCAGCGCGGCCGACGTGCGGCTGGACACCACGGCGACGCCCGAAGCGCTCGAGGCGCTGAACCGCCAGCTCGGCCTCGACCAGCCGCCGCCGGTGCGCTACGCCCGCTGGCTGGCCGGCCTCGCGCGCGGCGACCTGGGCCACAGCGTGGCCTACGACACGCCGGTCGCCGAGCTGATCGCCGAGCGGCTGCAGGTCACGCTGCCGCTGGCGCTGGTCGCGATGGCCTTCACGACGCTCGCCGCGCTCGCGCTCGGCGTGTATGCCGCCGCCCGGCACCGCCGCCTCGGCGATGCCGGCGTGATGGCGCTCAGCCAGCTCGGCATGGCGGTGCCGAACTTCTGGTTCGCGATCCTGCTGATCCTGGTGTTCGCGGTGAAGCTGCAGTGGTTTCCGGCCGGCGGCTTCGCCGGCTGGGACGACGGCGCGGTGCCGGCGCTGCGCTCGCTGCTGCTGCCGGCGGTCGCGCTGGCGGCGGTGCAGGCCGCCATCCTCGCGCGCGTGACGCGCAGCGCGGTGCTGGAGGTGATGCGCGAGGACTTCGTGCGCACCGCCCGCGCGCACGGCCTCACGCAGCGCGCGGTGCTGTGGCGCCATGTGCTGCGCAACGCGCTGGTGCCGGTGCTGACGGTGATGGGGCTGCAGTTCGCCAACCTGATCACCGGCGCGATCGTCGTCGAGAAGGTGTTCGCGCTGCCGGGCCTGGGCCTGCTGGTGTTCCAGGCGATCGCCAACCGCGACCTGCTGGTGGTGCAGGACGTCGTGATGCTGTTCGCCGCCGCGGTGATCGCGATCAACTTCGCGGTCGACCTGCTGCTCGCCGCGCTCGACCCGCGGCTGAAGGCGGCGCACCGATGAGGCGCCACCCGAGCTTCGTCGCTGGCGGCGTGCTGGTCGCGCTGTGGCTCACGGCCGTCCTGGTGTCGCTGGCGTGGACACCGTACCCGCCGGCCGAGATCGACATCCCGAACAAGCTGCTGCTGCCGTCGGCCGCGCACTGGCTGGGCACCGACAGCCTGGGGCGCGACATCGCGTCGCTGCTGCTGGCGGGCGCGCGCACCTCGCTGCTGGTGGGGGTGGCCGCGGTCGGGCTCGGCGCGCTGTCCGGCACCGCGCTCGGCCTGCTGGCGGCGGCGCGGCGCGGCTGGCTCGACGAGCTGCTGATGCGCTGCGCCGACTTCAGCTTCGCGTTCCCGGCGCTGCTGACCGCGCTGATGCTGGCGGCGCTGTATGGGCCGGGCGTGTCGACCGCGGTGGCCGCGATCGGGCTGTTCAACCTGGCGGTGTTCGCGCGCATCAGCCGGTCCGCGGCCGGCGCGGTGTGGTCGCGCGACTTCGTGCTGGCGGCGCGCGCCTGCGGGCGCAACCGCCTGCAGATCACGCGCGACCATGTGCTGCCCAACATCGCGGCGGTGCTGATCGTGCAGGCGACGATCCAGTTCGCGGTCGCCATCCTGGCCGAGGCGGCCCTCAGCTACCTGGGCCTGGGCGTGCGCCCGCCGCAGCCGAGCTGGGGCCGCATGCTGAACGAGGCGCAGGAGTTCATGTTCCAGGCGCCGCAGCTCGCGCTATACCCGGGCATCGCGATCGCGCTCAGCGTGCTCGGCCTGAACCTGCTGGGCGACGGGTTGCGCGACCTGCTGGACCCGCGCCTGGCGCGGGAGCGCTGATGGACGCCGCGCTGCTCGAGGTCACCGGCCTGCGCGTGTGGCTGCCGTCGGCGCGCGGCGAGGTCGAGGCGGTGCGCGGCGTCGACCTGCGCATCGCGCGCGGCGAGACGGTCGGGCTGATCGGCGAGAGCGGCTGCGGCAAGTCGATGACCGCGCTGGCGCTGATGGGCCTGCTGCCCGACGCGGCGCGGGTCGGCGGCAGCATCCGTTTCGACGGCCACGAGCTGGCCGGGCTGGACGATGCCGCGATGTGCCGGCTGCGCGGCCAGCGCATCGCGATGGTCTTCCAGGAGCCGATGACGGCGCTCGACCCGCTGCAGCCGCTGTGGAAGCTGGTGTCCGAGCCGCTGCGCGTGCACCGCGGGCTGGACGCACGCAGCGCGCGGGCCGAGGCGCTGCGCCTGCTCGACCGGGTGCGCCTGCCGCAGGCGGCGCAGCGGCTGGATGCGCACGCGCACCAGCTGTCGGGCGGCCAGCGGCAGCGCGTGATGATCGCCGCGGCGCTGGCCTGCGGGCCGCAGCTGCTGATCGCCGACGAGCCGACGACGGCACTGGATGCGTCGCTGCAGCGCGAGGTGCTGGAACTGCTCGGCACTCTGGTGGCAGACGCCGGCATGGCCTTGCTGCTGATCTCGCACGACCTCGCGCTGATGGCGCGCAGTGTCGCGCGGGTGCTGGTGATGTACGCCGGGTCGGTGGTGGAGGAGGGGCCGGCGGCCGACGTGCTCGCGAGGCCGGCCCATCCGTACACGCGCGGGCTGATCGCCGCGCGGCCGCGGCTGGGCGCGCCGCGCGGGGTGCGCCTGGCGACGATCCCGGGCCGCGTGCCGGAGCTGGCCGACCTGCCGGCCGGGTGCCCGTTCTCGGATCGGTGTGGATGGGTGATCGACGCGTGCCACGCGGGCCTGCCGGCGCCCGTCGAGATCGGCCCGGGTCACGCGGCCCGCTGCATTCGAGCCGACCAACTCCCTGAATCCGCTCGCCCTGAGCTTGTCGAAGGGTTGCAGCCGCAGCGCGCCGGTGGTGCGGCTGCACATCCACCAGGGCTTCGACAGGCTCAGCCCGACCCTTCGGCAGGCTCAGGGCGAACGGGTTCGGTCAACGGGTTCGGTCACTTGTAGCCCATCGACTGAGGCAGCCACAGCACGATCTGCGGAAACAGCGTCATCGCCAGCAGCAGCAACAGCAGCATCACGATGAACAGCCAGCCCTCGCGCAGCATGTCCTTGATCGGAATGCCCGTCAGCGCGTTGGTCACGAACAGCAGCATGCCGAACGGCGGGTGGATCAGCCCGATCATCATGTTCAGCACGACCACGACGCCGAAGTGCACCAGGTCGATGCCCAGCGACTTCACCATCGGCAGCAGGATCGGCACGAACACCAGTAGCAGCACCGAGATGTCCATGAAGCAGCCGAGCACCAGGAACAGCAGGTTCACCAGCAGCAGGAACGAGGTGCGCCCGAGATCGAAGCCCGACAGCCACGCCGCCAGCCCCTGCGGCACCCCTTCGGCGGTGAATGCGTAGTTCATCATGAAGGCACCGGCCAGGATCATCGTGATCACCGCGCTGGAGCGCGTCGACTCCAGCACCACGCCCCACAACGTGCGCCATGTGAGCGCCCTGTACACCACGCCGGCCAGCACCAGCGCATGCAGCGCGGCCACCGCGGCCGCCTCGGTGGGCGTGAAGATGCCGGTGTAGATGCCGGTCAGCAGCAGGACCGGCAAGGACAGCGGCAGGGCCCCGCGGAACAGGATCTGCGGCCACTCGCGCAGCGGCACCTTGTCCTCGCGCGGCATGTTGCGCCGCACCGCGATGAACTGCACCACGCCCATCATCAGCAGCGCCATCAGCACGCCCGGCACCACGCCGCCGAGAAACAGCGCCCCCACCGAGCTGCCCGACACCAGCGCGTAGATCACCATCGGGATCGACGGCGGGATGATCGGCCCGAGCGTCGCGCTCGCCACCACCACCGCGCCGGCGAAGCCGGGCGAGTACTCGGGCTTCTTCAGCATCTGGCGGATCGTCACCAGCCCCGGCCCGGCCGCGTCGGCGATCGCGCTGCCGCTCATGCCGGAGAACACCACGCTGACCAGGATGTCCACCTGCGCCAGCCCGCCGCGCAGCCGCCCGACCAGGATGCGGCAGAAGTCGAAGATGCGCTCGCTGATGGTGCCGGCGTTCATCAGGTTGGCCGCGAAGATGAACAGCGGCACCGCCAGCAGCACGTAGCTGTTGTACAGCCCGTTCAGCACCTGCTCGGCCGCGAGGCCGACGTCCTGCCGCTTGACGACCAGGTAGGCGATGCCGCTGGCGATCATCGAGAAGCCGATCGGCGCGCGCAGCACGAAGCCGGCGACCAGCACGCCGACCAGGGCCCACAGTGCGGCCGTCATTCGGCCAGCCCGCCGCGTGCCAGGTGCCACAGCGTCCACGCGCTGCGCACCACCACCGATGCCAGCATCAGCGCGAACGGCAGGAACACCCACATGAACGGCAGCCCGAGCACCGGCGTGCCCTCGCGCGCCATGAAGTGGATGTAGTCCCAGCTGGCCGGCAGCGCCCACGCCGCGAGCCCGCCGAACAGCAGCGCGCCCATGATGCGGAAAGCCCGCCGCACGCCACCCGGCATCGCGTTGTAGACCAGGTCGAAGGCCACGTGCTCGCGCTGCGGCACCATGAAGGCCGTGGCCCACAGGATCACCCAGACGTACAGCACCACCGCCAGCTCGTCGGTCCAGGGCAGCGGCCGCTGGAAGCCGAAGCGCGCGACGACCTGCACGATGAAGACACCGAACAGCAGCACAAACAGCCCGCCGCCGACCGCCTCGGCGACGCGCTTGCACCCCCGCATCACGAGCGCGTGCCGTTGATGCGCTCGAGCAGGCCCTGTGGCCAGGCCTTCGCGTAGTCGGACGCCGCATAGGCCTGCTGCACCGCCTTGCGGAAGGCGTCGACGTCGGGCGTCGTCACCTGCAGGCCCTCGTGCTTGAAGAAGTCGACGAGCTGCGCTTCTTCCTTCAGGCGGTTGTCGTTGTTGTACTGCGCCGCGGCCTGCGCAGCCGCCTTCAGCTTCTGCTTCTGCGCCGCGCCGAGCGCGTTCCAGGTCTTGTTGGCCACCGCGATGAAGACGCCGTCGACCAGGTGGCTGGTCAGCACCAGTTGCCTGGTGACCTCGTAGAACTTGGCGGCGCGCACGGTGGGCAGCGGGTTGTCCTGGCCGTCGATGGTGCCGGTCTTCAGGCCCAGGTAGACCTCGCCGAAAGCCAGCGGCGTCGGCGTCGCGCCCAGCGCCTCGCCGAGGAACAGCCATTCCTTCGAGCCCGGCATGCGCAGCTTGACGCCCTTCAGGTCGGCCGGCGTCGTCACCTTGCGCGTGTCGCGCAGGTTGACCTGGCGCGTGCCCAGGTAGGCGGTGGCGAGCACGGTGACGTCGAGCTTGTCGGACACGCGCTTGAACATCTCGTCGCCGATCGGCCCGTTGAACACCGCCTGCTGGTGCTTCGGGTCGCGCAGCACGTAGCCGGCGGTGAAGATCGAGAACTCGGGCAGCAGCTTGGCGATGTCGAAGGCCGAGATCGACGCCAGCTCCAGGTTGCCGCGCGCCATCGCGGCCGGCTCGGCGCCCTGCTTGAACAGCGCGGCGTTCAGGTTGACCTGCACGTCGAACTCGCCGGGTGCGCTCTTGTCGAGCGCGTCTTTCAGCACCGTCCACATCTTCGCGTGCCAGTCGTCCGGCACGGCGGGGGTCGAGATGCGCAGCAGCGTCTTGTTCTGGGCCCACGCCGGCACGGCGGCCAGCCCGGACAGGGCCAGCCCGGCGGCGAAGCGGCGGCGTTGCGAAGCAAAGGTCATGCAGTCTCCAGGGTTCCTTGGGTTGTCAATCGACATCGACGTCCAGCGCGATCGGCTTCAGCTCGTGCTGCAGCGTGTGCATCCGGTCCAGCGTCAGCGCGACCAGCGGCGCGCGCACGCGCAGCCAGCCGGGCTCGCCCGTCAGGGCCGCCATGATGCCCTTGAGCGCCGGTGTCAGCGCGTAACCGCCGAGCATCGCCAGCAGCAGCTCGACGCGCGACAGGTCGTGCGGCGTGTTCGGCGCGTCGGGCCGGCCGGCCAGGCGCTGCACCACGTGCGGCATGAAGTTGGCCAGCCCGCTGATGGCGCCGGTGCTGCCGCGGCGCGCCAGCTCGGGCAGGTCGGGTTCGTGGCCGGTGTAGACCGTCATCGTCTCCATGAAGGCATCGGCCATCGCCAGCGAATGCGCGGTGTCGCCGCTGCTGTCCTTCAGGCCGACGATGGTCTGCGGGTACAGGCGCTTCAGCGTCTCGATCACCTTGCGCGACAGCCCGACGCCGCTGACCTGCGGGATGTGGTACAGGTACAGGCGCAGCCGCTCGTCGGCCGCGCCGTCGATCACGTGGCGGTAGCTGTCGATCACGCCCTGGTCGGACACGTTCTTCAGGAAGAAGGGCGGCAGCATCAGGCAGCCGTGGGCCCCGACGGCCAGCGCATGGCGGGTCAGCGCCAGCGTGTCGGTCAGCGCGGCACAGCCGGTGGACACCAGGATCTGCGCCGCCGGCACGCCCTCGCCGATCAGCGCATCCACCGCATCGCGGCGCTCGGCCACCGAGAACGACGGCCCCTCCCCGGTGGTGCCGAAGGGCACGACGCCGCCGCAGCCCTTGTTGTGGATCAGCGCGCGGGCATGCAGGCCCAGGCGGTGGTGGTCGATGCCCAGGTCGGGCTTCAGCGGCGTCAGCAGCGCCGGCCAGATGCCGTGGAACGAGGCGGATGCGGCAGGACTCGTCATGATGGATCTCCCCTTGTCGTGGGAGCGGGCCGGCGCGGCTCCCCTCGCGCTTTCGATCGGTGTCGTCAGTCCAGGGCGACCACGCCCTTGCGCAGCAGCAGGTTGCCGTACTTGCGCTGTTCGCCGGTGCGCAGGATCACGAAGGCCCGCTTCGCCTGCTCGTAGAACGCGAAGCGCTCCAGCGTGGCCGGCTCGCGCTCGCCGGCGGCGCGCAGCAGGCTGCGGAATTCGGCCACCGGCGGCGGCACGGCGCGCGCGTCGCCGACCACCTGCATGGTCCAGGCGGCCTCCGGCACGAAACCGTCGAGCGGGAACAGCGGCAGCAGCGCGCGCAGCACGGCCGGGGCATCGGCGCCGGCGATCTGCACCAGGCGGGCGCCGGCCTGCTGCGCCACCTGCGCGGCGGGGAAATTCGCGTCCACAATCGCGAGGTCGTCGCCATGGCCCATGCTGGCCAGCGCGTGCAACGCGTCCGGCGTCAGCAGCGGGGAAATGGTCTTGAGCATCGCAATATCCTTGGAAAGAGGGCGGTTTGCCATGGTAGGCGCCGCCCCCGCAGCCTTCAGCGGGACAAACCCTTCCGCGCATCATCACCACTCCGCCGGGAACCTGCCATGAGCTTCGCCAATGCCCTGACCCTGAACGTCGCCGAATCGCTGCCGCACGACGCGAAGCGCGCCACGCTGCTCGGCCGCCTGTGGGTGCCCGGCGCCGGGCCGACCCTGGTGACGCTGGCCGGCGACGACCTGCACGACCTGTCGACCGTCGAAGCCACCTGCAGCCAGCTGCTGGAGCTGGACGACCCGGTGTTCACGATCGAGTCGGCGCTGCGCAACGGGCAGGCGCCGCGCATCGCGTCGTACGAGGCGGCGCTGGCCAACAGCGACGAGGCCCGGCGCGACGGCACGCAGGCCTGGCTGATGGCGCCGTGCGACCTGCAGCCGGTGAAGGCGAGCGGCGTGACCTTCATCGCCAGCCTGCTGGAACGGGTGATCGAGGAGCAGGCGCGCGGCGACGCGGCCAAGGCCGACGCGATCCGCCGCTCGCTGACCGGCATCCTCGGCGGCAACCTGGCCGGCATCGTGCCGGGTTCGCCGCAGGCGGCCCAGGTGAAGGCGGTGCTGATCGAGCAGGGCGCCTGGTCGCAGTACCTGGAGGTGGGCATCGGGCCGGACGCCGAGATCTTCACGAAGGCGCCGCCGATGGCCGCCGTGGGCACCGGGGCCGACGTCGGCATCCACCCCGGCTCGTCGTGGAACAACCCGGAGCCCGAGGTGGTGCTGGCGATCGACAGCCGGCGCCGGGTGCTGGGCGCCACGCTGGGCAACGACGTGAACCTGCGCGATTTCGAGGGCCGCAGCGCGCTGCTGCTGGGCAAGGCGAAGGACAACAACGCATCGTGCGCGATGGCGCCGTTCATCCGGCTGTTCGACCGCCATTTCACGATCGACGACCTGCGGCGCTGCGAGATCGCGCTGCGCGTCGAAGGGCCGGACGGCTTCCGGCTGGAAGGCCGCGACACGCTGGCGAAGATCAGCCGCGATCCGCTCGACCTGGCGGCGCAGGCGATCGGGCCGAACCACCAGTACCCGGACGGCGTGATGCTGTTCCTCGGCACGATGCTCGCGCCGACGCAGGACCGGCTGGGCCCGGGCCAGGGCTTCACGCACGTGCTGGGCGACGTGGTCACGGTGTCGTCGCCGGCGCTGGGCGGGCTGGTGAACCGGGTGCGGCGCTGCGACGAGATCGCGCCGTGGCGCTTCGGGTTGACGGCGCTGATGCGCAGCCTGGCGGCGCGGCAGCTCCTCGATTGATGCTGCTCGAGCTGCAGGACGTGACCCGCCGCTACGCGCTGCCGCGCGAGCGGCTGCTGCAGCCGGCGCCGCAGGTCGAGGCGTTGCGCGGCGTCAGCCTGCAGCTGCAGGCCGGGCGCAACCTGGGGATCGTGGGCGAATCGGGCTCGGGCAAGTCGACGCTGGCGCGCATCGCGATGGCGCTGGAGGCGCCGACGAGCGGGCGGGTGCTGTTCGACGGACGCGACCTGAACGCGCTGGCGCCGGCCGAGTTGCGCGCGGCGCGGCGCGATTTCCAGATGGTGTTCCAGGATCCGTACGGCTCGCTCGACCCGCGGCAGCGCGTCGGGCGCATCGTGGCCGAGCCCTTGCCGGCCGGCACCGCCGATGCGGCGCAGCAAGTCGCGCAGGCCCTGGACGCGGTCGGGCTGCGCGCCGCCGATGCGGCGAAGTACCCGCACGAGTTTTCCGGCGGCCAGCGCCAGCGCATCGCGATCGCGCGGGCGCTGGTGACGCGTCCCAGGCTGATCGTCGCCGACGAGCCGGTCAGCGCGCTCGACGTCTCGGTGCAGGCCCAGGTGCTGAACCTGATGCACGACCTGCAGCGCCAGTTCGGCGTGACCTACCTGCTGATCAGCCACGACCTGGCGGTGGTGGACCACCTGTGCGAGGAGGTGCTGGTGATGCAGGCCGGCCGGGTGGTGGAGCAGGGCAGCTCCGAAGCGGTGTTCAGGGCACCGCAGCACGCGTACACGAGGGCGCTGGTCGCAGCCGCGTAGCCCGGATGCCAATCCGGGTCGGCCCTGCCCATGCGCTCCCGGATTGGCATCCGGGCTACCATCTTCCGATGAACGCCGCCCTCAAGACCCTCGCCACGCTGCTGCTGTGCACCGCCGCGCTCGCCGCTGCCCAGTCGCGCAAGGACAGCGCCGTCATCGGCATCACGCTCGAGCCGCCCGGCCTCGACCCGACCACCTCGGCGGCCGCGTCGATCGGCGAGATCGTCCACTACAACGTGCTGGAAGGCCTGACGAAGATCAACGTCGATGGCAGCGTGACGCCGCTGCTGGCCGACAGCTGGAGCATCGACCCCGACGGCCGGCTCTACACCTTCAAGCTGAAGAAGGGCGTCAAGTTCCACGACGGCGAAAGCTTCGACGCCTCCGACGTGAAGTTCAGCTTCGAGCGCGCCAAGGCCGAGGGCAGCACCAACAAGGCGAAGAAGAGCACCTTCGACAACATCAGCCGCATCGAGACGCCCGACCCGTCCACCGTGGTCCTGGTGCTGTCCAAGGCCGACGGCAACCTGCTGTTCCGCCTCGGCGAGAACACCGCCGTGATCCTCGACCCGAAGAGCGCACCCACCACCGCCACCAAACCCGTCGGCACCGGCCCGTTCCGCTTCGACAGCTGGTCGCGCGGGTCGTCGGTCACGCTCGCGCGCTGGGACGGTTTCCGCAACCCGGCCGCCATCAAGCTGAAGAAGGTGACCTTCCGCATCATCAACGACCCGTCGGCGCAGGTGGCCGCGCTGCTGGCCGGCGACGTCGACGCGATCCCGCGCTTCCAGGCCGCGCAGAGCCTGGGGCAGTTCCAGAACGACCCGCGCTTCGCGGTGGCCATCGGCGGCACCGAGGGCAAGACCATCGTCAGCATCAACAACCGGCGCAAGCCGTTCGACGACGTGCGCGTGCGCCGCGCCATCGCGATGGCGATCGACCGCAAGGCGGTGATCGCCGGCGCCCAGGAAGGCTACGGCGCGCCGATCGGCAGCCACATGGTGCCGATCGACGCCGGCTACGTCGACCTGACCGGCGTGAACCCGTACGACCCCGACAAGGCCCGCGCGCTGCTGAAGGAGGCCGGTGTCGCGACGCCGCTGAACGTGACGCTGACGCTGCCGCCGCCGCAGTACGCGCGCAAGGGCGGCGAGATCATCGCGGCCCAGCTCGCCAAGGTGGGCATCGTCGCGAAGATCGACAACGTCGAATGGGCGCAGTGGCTGTCGGGCCCGTTCAAGGGCAACTTCGACCTGACCGTCATCAGCCACGTCGAGCCGCTGGATTTCGCGGTCTACGCCGACCCGGCCTACTACTTCGGCTACGACAGCAAGGCCTACAACGAGATCATCGTGAAATACAACGCCAGCACCAACCCGAAGGAGCGGCTGCGGCTGCTCGGCGACGCGCAGCGCAGGCTGGCCGACGACGCGGTCAATGCCTTCCTGTTCCAGCTGCCGCAGTTCATGGTGGCCAACAAGCGGCTGAAGGGGCTGTGGAGCAGCTCGCCGGTGTTCGCCAACGACATGGGCGCGGTGAGCTGGCAATGACCGCGCTCGCCCAGCTGAGCGCGCAGGAGCTGCTGGCGGCCTATGCGACGCGCACGCTGTCGCCGCTCGAGGTGACGCGTGCGGTGCTGGCGAACATCGAGGCCTGGGAGCCGCGCCTGTGCGCCACCTATGCGCTCGATGCCGCGGCCTCGCTGGCGCAGGCCGCGGCGTCCGAGGCGCGTTGGCTCGCGGGCACGCCGCTGGGTGCGCTCGACGGCGTGCCGGCGATGATCAAGGAGAACATCGCGACCCGCGGCACGCCGGTGCCGCTGGGCACTGCCGCCACCGAGCTGGTGCCGGCGGCCGCCGATGCGCCGCCGGCCGCGCGGCTGCGCGAAGCCGGCGCGGTGATCCTCGGCAAGACCACGATGCCCGACTACGGCATGTTGTCGTCCGGGCTGTCGAGCTTCCATCCGCTGGCGCGCAACCCCTGGGACCTGCGCCGCAACCCGGGCGGCAGCAGCGCCGGTGCGGCCGCCGGTGCCGCGGCCGGCTACGGCCCGCTGCACCTGGGCACCGACATCGGCGGTTCGGTGCGCCTGCCGGCCGGCTGGTGCGGCATCTTCGCGCTCAAGCCCAGCCTCGGCCGCATCCCGATCTTCCCGCCCTACGCCGGCCGGGTCGCCGGGCCGATGACGCGCACGGTGGTCGATGCGGCGCTGATGATGGGCGTGCTGTCGCGGCCCGACACGCGCGACACGACGAGCCTGCCCTGGCAGGACATCGCCTGGCACCGGCTGGAGCGCCCGCTGCGCGGCCTGAAGCTCGGCCTGCTGATGGACGCCGGCTGGGGCCTGGCGGTCGAGCCCGAGGTGCGGGCGGCGGTCGAGGCCGCCGCGCGCGCCTTCGAGGCGGCCGGCGCGATCGTCGAGCCGGTGGCGCCCTTCATGACGCGCGAGATGATCGACGGCATGGACCGCTTCTGGCGCTGTCGCGCCTGGATGGACATCGCGGCGCTGCCCGAGGCGCGGCGCGACAAGGTGCTGCCCTTCATCACCGAGTGGGCGCGCGGCGGGGCCGGATTGAGCGGTGCGCAGGTGTTCCACGGCTACAGCCAGATGGGCGCGATGCGCGAGGCCGCGGTCGCCGCCTGCCGGCCCTTCGATGCGCTGCTGTCGCCGACCGCGCCGTTGCCGGCCTTCGCGGCCGAGCTGCCCTGCCCGACCAACGACCCCGCGCTACCCTTCGAGCACATCGCGTTCACGCTGCCCTACAACATGAGCGAGCAGCCGGCCGCCAGCATCAATTGCGGATACAGCGCTGACGGCCTGCCGATCGGCCTGCAGATCGTCGGCGCGCGGCACGACGACCTGGGCGTGCTGCAGCTGGCGCGCGCCTGGGAACAGCTGCGGCCGGCGCAGCGCCCCTGGCCCGCAGCCCGCCCATGAACACGGACCTGCGCGGCAACCCGGTCGGCACCGCCTCGGCCGAGGCCTTGGTGCACGCCGAGACCGCGCTGTGGCGCATGGCCTCGTTCTTCGACACGCCGCTGGCCGACCTGGACGCCGCCGCGGCCGCCGATCCGCAGTGGCTGATGCCGCAGGTGATGCGCGCGAACTTCCTGGTGTCGCTGACCGAGCCGGTGCTGCTGGGCAAGGCGCGGCTCGCGCTGCGCTCGGCCGACAAGCTGGCCGCGCAGGCGCCGTGGCGCGAGCAGGCGCACCTGGCGGCGGCGCAGGCCTGTGCCGCCGGCGACTGGCGGGGCGCGTGCGCGCTGTGGGACGAGATCCTGCTGGCGCATCCGCGCGACGGCTGCGCGCTGCAGTGGGCGCACCTGTTCGACTTCCACCGCGGCGATGCGCTGTCGTTGCGGCAGCGTGTGGCCCGCGTGCTGCCCGAATGGCCGCAGGGCGATGCGCTGCGGCCGTACGTGCTGGGCATGCACGCCTTCGGGCTGGAGGAATCGCAGCTGTACGACGCCGCCGAGGCGGCCGGCCGCGAGGCCTGCGCCGGCATGGCCAAGGTGCCGTGGGCCACGCACGCGGTCGCGCACGTGATGGAGATGCAGGGCCGGCCCGCCGACGGCATCGCGTGGCTGCGGCAGCGTCAGGGCGACTGGTCGGAGGGCAACGGGTTTGCCGGGCACCACTGGTGGCACCTGGGGCTGTTCCACCTGGAGACGCTGGACACCGGCGCTGCGCTGGCGCTGTACGACGAGCGGCTGGGCGGGCAGAACGCGTCGTTCACGCTGCAGCGGCTGGATGCGGCGGCACTGCTGTGGCGGCTGCAGCTGATGGGCGTCGACACCGGCACGCGCTGGCCGGACCTGGCGCGCGACTGGGACGTGTCGCCGGTGGGCGTCGGCCATTCGGCGTTCAACGCGCTGCATGCGCTGATGGCGCTGATCGGGGCGCAGCGTTGGGACGATGCGGCGGCCTTCGTCGAATCGGCTCGGCTGCAATGGCCGGCGCTGCCTGCGGGCCAGGCGGCGATGGCGAGCGAGGTGGCGCTGCCTTTGCTGCAAGGCCTGCTGGCGTTCGGGCAAGGCGATGTGCAGGCCGCCGTGCAGCGCATCGCGCCGCTGCGCGGGCAATTGCACCGCATCGGCGGCAGCCATGCGCAGCGCGACATCGTCGACCAGACGCTGCTGGCGGCCTGCGCGCAGGGCGGGGGCGGCGACTGGGGGCGCGCGCTGGTCAACGAGCGGCTGCTGGCGAAGCCGGTGACGCCGCTGACGGAGTTCTGGCAGCGGCGCCTGTAGCCCGGATGCCCATCCGGGGGTTGTCCGACACATCCCGGATGGGCAGCCGGGCTACACGTGCGGCTGCTTCAGCCCTTCGGTCGCATACGCCCGCTGCACGGCCGGCCGCGCCAGCACGCGCTGCAGGTAGGGCCCGAGCGCCGGCAGGCTGCGCGCCGGCCGTGCAAACCCGCGCGTCCAGCGGCACAGCATCAATGCGTACAGGTCGACCGCGCTGAACGACTCGCCCAGCAGCCACGGCCCGCCGTGCGATGCGAGCTCGGCCTCGAGGATGTCGACCAGCGCGTCGATGCGCGCCTCGGCGCGGTCCTTCACCTGCGCGACCGCCGCATCGTCATGCGCGTAGCGGTGCGGATAGAAGTACGAGATCAGCGCCGACTGCAGGCTGCTCGACAGCCACACCAGCCACTTGTAGAAGTGCGCCCGCTGCGCGCTGCCGACCGCCGGCGCCAGGCCGGCCGCGGGGTGCGTGTCCAGCAGGTGCAGGCAGATCGCCGCGGTCTCGTACAGCACCAGCTCGCCATCGACCAGCACCGGGATCAGCCCGTTCGGGTTCAGCTTCAGGTAGGCCGGCGACTTGTGCGCGTCGTGTTCGCGGTCGACGCGCACCAGCTCGAACGGGACGCCGAGCTCTTCGAGCAGCATGTGCGGCGCCATGCTGGCGGTGCTGGGGGAGTAGTACAGCTGGATCATCGAGGCGGCCCGGGGTGCGAAGCGCGCCATCTTATCGGGCGCCCCCGGCGCGGCCGTCAGCGCAGCATGCCGTCGGGCGCGGTCGCGTTGCGGTGGGCCTCGGCTTCCGCCTCGTTGTGGCGGAACAGGTCGGCCAGCGTCTTGCCCGGCTCGTCGCGGAACGCGTGCTCGGTGACGATGAGCTGGCGAATGCGGTCGACGCGGAAGCTGCGGAAGTTCTCGCGCGTCTCGCACCAGGCCGCGAGCGTCCACACCGCGCCCCAGTAGAAGCAGCCCAGCGGGCGCACGGTGCGTTCGCTGCTGACGTCCTTCAGGTCGACGTACTGCAGCTGCACGCGGCGGCGCGACTCGGTGGCCAGGCGCAGCGATTCGAGGTGCGAGCGCGCGCGCGGATCGAACTCGAACGACGGCGCATACAGCGCGAGGCTCTCGGCCGCGGCGCGCGCGGCGCTCGGCAGCACCGACAGGATCTTCGACAGCGCGGCATCGGCGCGCGCGGCCAGTGCGGCATCCAGGCGCGGCTGCGCGATGCGCACGGCGGCCACCAGCGCCTGCGCCTCTTCGCCGCTGAACATCAGCGGCGGCAGGTCGAAGCCGGCGCGCATGCGGTAGCCGACACCGGCCTCGCCTTCGATCGGCACGCCCTGCAGCTGCAGGTCGGCGACGTCGCGGTAGACCGTGCGCGCCGAGACCTCGAGCCGCTCGGCGATGAACTCGGCCGTGGTCAGGCGCCGCCCGCGCACGAGCTGCACCAGCTGGAACAGGCGGTCAGCGCGTCGCATCGGTGGGCGGGGCCTTCGTGGGGCCGGGGGTGGCGTTCATCGACGTCTCCAGGCGCGCATGCTACGCCAGCGCGTGCAGGCCGATGCGGTTGCCCTCGCTGTCGGCGATGTGGGCGAAGCAGCCCATGTCGCCGGGCAGCGTGACCTTGGGCGTGGTGATCTGGCCGCCGGCCGCCTGCACGCGCTCGAGCACCGCGTCGAGCGAGGGCTGGGCGTTCAGGTAGACGATGGTGCCTTGCTGCGACGGCGGGGCCACGCGCTCGCCGGCGATCAGGCAGCCGCCGATGCCGGGTTCGTCGTAGCCGAACACCGCGAGCGTCACGTCGCCCATCGGCTCGCGGCGCAGCGAGGTGGCGAAGAGCTTTTCGTAGAAGGCCTGGGCGCGGTCGAGATCGGTGACCGGGATCTCGAACCAGTTGAGGGCGCTGCGCACGGCATCGGTCATGGCAATCTCCGGGAAGGGGCGTTGAACGGAGCCGTGATGCTGCGCGGCGGCTGCTGACAGCGTGTTGTCAGCATGGGGCGGGCCGGTAGGATGCGCGGCAGACCCACCGCCCTCCGCCCCGATGTTCACGCTGCCGCGCACCGCCACCGCCCCGTTCTGCCCGTCCGAGGTTCGCGGCAGCATCGCCATCCCGGCCGGCGTGCCGCTGTGGCGCAAGCTGCTGCGCGTGGCCGGCCCGGGCCTGCTGGTGTCGGTCGGCTACATGGACCCCGGCAACTGGGCCACCGACATCGAGGCCGGCTCGCGCTACGGCTATGCACTGCTGTGCGTGGTGCTGCTGTCGAGCCTGGCGGCGATGCTGCTGCAGACGCTGAGCCTGCGGCTGGGGCTGGTGGCGCGCAAGGACCTGGCGCGTGCCTGCCGCGACCACTACCCGAAGGCGACGAGCCGCGTGCTGTGGCTGCTGGCCGAGCTGGCGATCATCGCGTGCGACGTGGCCGAGGTGCTGGGCAGTGCGCTGGCGCTGCACCTGCTGTTCGGCGTGTCGCTGGTCACCGGCATCGTGATCACCGCGTTCGACACGCTGATCGTGCTGGGGCTGAAGGGCAAGGGCTTCCGGCAGGTGGAGGCGATCGTGCTGGGGCTGATCGTCACGATCGGCGTGTGCTACGCGGTCGAGCTGGCGATGGTGGGGCCCGACTGGCGCGCGGTGGCGCAGGGCTTCGTGCCGCGGCTGTCGGCCGTGCAGGACCCGCAGGCGCTGTACCTGGCGATCGGCATCCTGGGCGCGACCGTGATGCCGCACAACCTGTACCTGCATTCGTCGATCGTGCAGACGCGCCACGTGGCCGCCGACGACGCGAGCCGGCGCGAGGCGATCCAGCTGTCGACGCTGGACACGGTGGTGTCGCTGTCGCTCGCGCTGTTCGTGAACGCGGCCATCCTGACGCTGGCGGCATCGGCCTTCCACGGCACCGGGCACACGCAGGTGACCGAGATCCAGGATGCGTACCACCTGCTTGACCCGCTGGTGGGCGGGGTGCTGGCGTCGGTGCTGTTCGGCGTTGCGCTGCTGGCCGCCGGGCAGAGCTCGACCTTCACCGGGACCATCGCGGGCCAGATCCTGATGGAGGGCTTCCTCGACCTGAAGATCCCGTGCTGGCAGCGCCGGCTGATCACGCGCGGGCTGGCGCTGCTGCCGGCGCTGGGCGGCGTGCTGTGGCTGGGCGAGGCGGGCGTCGGCAAGCTGCTGGTGGCCAGCCAGGTGGTGCTGAGCTTCCAGCTGCCGTTCGCGATCTGGCCGCTGATCCGCTTCACCAGCCGGCGCGACCTGATGGGCGTGTTCGCCAACGGGCCGTGGCTGAAGGCGGGGGCGTGGGGCTTGTTCGCGTTGATCAGCGCGGCGAACTTGTGGTTGGTGAGTGCGGTGTTTCGGTAGATCGAAGGGCCTGATCTCTGTACCCGTTGCTTCAGTCATCGCAGTTCGGTTCTAATCCGCCGGCTCGCGTTTCAAGCAGTCTCCTGAAGAAGTACCCAGGGCGCGAGCACACAGGCGTATTGCAGGCCGACGAGGAGAACTTCATGGCATTGAATTGCAGTTGAGCAAGGGACGTTGACGCGAAGCTTCACGCTTCCAGTCGTAGGAATGGCTCTGTCGCCGTCAGCTGTTGCTCTGGCCCTGACGGCCGCACCCCCGATTTGTGTTCCGATCAGCGAGTGGTATACGACGGGAGCTGCGGGCGATGCGGCTTGGCTCAATCTGTCATTGAAGGAGAAGATTGTTCCAGAGCTTCGAGGTGTGGCTCTCGGAGCCGGAAAGACCTTCGGAACAGGTCCCACCCCGGCGTTTCGATGGGCGCTTCCCAAGGTGGTGGGTGGATCGGCTCTCGCTGGAGCTCTCAGCAGCGATTCCACCCAATGCAGCTGTCAGCGATGAGAGGATCTTGTCCGTGAGTGCCTTCACGATCGTCTACGGCCTCATCTACCTGCTTGTCTTCAACGCGGTGGTCAAGCGGCTTCCATCGTCTTGGGCGTGGTGGCAAATGGGGCTCGCAGGGTTATCCTCTGTGATTTTGATCCACGCACTTCTGGAATTCCTCTCGCATGTTTCGATCAAGCGACGTCGACGAAAGGCGGCAAAGGCGCAGTCCATGCTGACCGGCGAGCCATCCGAGGAGGCAGGAATGCCCAACGGCCACGAGTCGGAAAAACAGTAGGACGAGGATCGATCTCAGGCGATGAGGCAACTTTCGATTGCCGCAAGTCGGACACTGATAGCTTGATGGTGTGTTGGTGGCATTTCGTTCGCTCCGGAGACCCCGCTCTCCGACAACCAATCGTGCAGCTGACAGCTCGGAGGTCTCAGTGGGTGAAACGGAAGCACTCAGGCAAAATCTCCAGACGTTCGAGAGACGGCTGCCCACGTTGCTGCTCAAGCATCGAGGGCAGTATGTGGTGATTGCGCAAGGCGAGATCGTCGAGATCTGCAAGACCTACGAGGCTGCAATCAAGTTCGGCTACAGCAACTATCCATCGGAGGATCAATACCATCTGCTCCAGCAGGTGGTTCCGATTCCCGACAGGGCCGACCTGCACCTCGCACCGGATTGATCAAGCCGCCACCCGATACCCCCGCGGAATCGCCCCCAGCAACCTCTTCGTGTAGTCCTGCTGCGGCTGCTCCAGGATCTGCGCCACGCTCGCCTGCTCGACCACCTCGCCATCCTTCATCACCAGCACCTCATCGGCCATGAAGCGCACCACCGCCAGGTCGTGGCTGATGAAGACATAGGACAGCCCCAGCTCGTCCTGCAGGTCCTTCAGCAGGTTCAGCACCTGCGCCTGCACCGACACGTCGAGCGCGCTCACCGCCTCGTCCAGCACCAGCACCTCCGGGTCCAGCGTCAGGCAGCGCGCGATCGCCACGCGTTGCCGCTGCCCGCCCGAGAACTCGTGCGGGTACTTGTGCATCGCGCTGTCGTCCAGCCCCACCTTGCCCAGCAGCGCACGCGCCCGGGCCTCGCGCTCGGCGCCATCGCGGCCGATGCCGTGGATCGCCATCGGCTCGGTCAGCGTCTGCCCGATCGTGAAACGCGGGTTCAGCGACGCATACGGGTTCTGGAACACCACCTGGATGCGCCGGCGCATCGGCAGCAGCTCGCGCCGGCTCAGCGCCAGCAGATCCTTGCCGTCGAACATCACGCGCCCGCCCACCGGGCCGCCGTTCGGCTCGTGCAGGCGCAGCAGCGTCAGCCCCATCGTCGTCTTGCCCGATCCCGATTCGCCCACCACGCCCAGCGTGTGCCCACGCCGCAGCGTGAAGCTCGCGCCCTTCACCGCGCGGAACTCCTTGCGGCCGAACACGCCGCTGCGCAGCCAGAAGCTCTTGGTCAGGTTGCTCGCATCGATGACGATCGGCGCCGCCGCATCCTTGGGCGCCGGTGCCGCCGCCGCCTCGCGGCCCGCGATGTGGTCGTCGATCACCATCAGCCGCGCCCCGCGCTGCTCCAGCGACGGCCGGCAGGCCAGCAGCGCCTTCGTGTACGGATCGCGCGGCGCGCTGAAGATCCCCGCCACCGGCCCCTGCTCGCGCACCGTGCCCTGGCGCATCACCACCACCTGATCGGCAATCTCGCCCACCACGCCCAGGTCGTGCGTGATGAACAGCATGCTCATGCGGTGCTGCGTCTTCAGCCGCGCCAGCAGCTCCAGGATCTGGCGCTGGATCGTCACGTCCAGCGCCGTCGTCGGCTCGTCGGCGATCAGCAGCTTGGGCTCGCACGACAGCGCCATCGCAATCATCACGCGCTGCTGCTGCCCGCCCGACAACTCGTGCGGGTAGGCCTGCAAGCGCCGCTTCGGCTCCGGCAGCCCCACCTCGACCAGCAAGGCCTCGGCCCGCGCCAGCGCCTGCCTGCGCGTCAACCCCAGGTGGCGCATCAGCGGCTCGCTCAGCTGCTGCCCGATCGTGAACACCGGGTTCAGCGAACTCATCGGATCCTGGAACACGCAGGCGATGTCCTTGCCGCGCAGCGCCTGCAGCTCGGGCAGCGTGGCCGCCAGCAGGTCGCGGCCCTGGAAGCTGATCGCCCCCTGCCGCTCGGCATTGCTCGGCAGCAGGTTCAGGATCGACATCGCGGTCACGCTCTTGCCCGAGCCCGATTCGCCCACCAGCGCCACCGTGGTGTTTTCCGGCACGTCGAAGCTCACGCCCACCGACTGGCCGTCGATGTCGCGCCCGACCGCCTGTGCACGCTGCACCACGCCGCCTTCCCTGCTGGTGCGGAACGACACCCGCAGGTCCTTGATCGACAACAAGCTCATTCCAGCCCCCGCAGCTTCGGATCCAGCGCATCGCGCAACGCATCGGCAAACAGCGAGAACGCCGTGACGAAGACCGCCATGAAGGCGGTGGCCGCCACCAGCTGCCACCAGTAGCCGAGGATCAGCTCGCTCTGCGCCTCGGCCAGCATGGTCCCCCACGACACGTCGTCGACGCCCACGCCCAGCCCCAGGTACGACAGGATCACCTCGAACTTGATGAAGCCCACCACCAGCAGCGACATGCGCACCAGGATCACGTGGCTGATGTTGGGCAGGATGTGGCGGAACATGCGCGATGCGGCCGATGCGCCGATCGCCTCCGCCGAACGCACGTATTCGCGCACCGAATGCTTCAGGAACTCGGCCCGCACCTGGCGGTACAGCCCGGTCCAGCCGACCAGCGCCAGGATGATCGCGACGCTGCCGATGCCGCGCCCGAAGATCACCGCGAACGACAGGATCAGCAGGATGTCCGGAATCGCCGTGAACACGCTGTACAGCCACTCGAGGAAGTCGCCCACCTTGCCGCCGAAGAAGCCCGCCAGCGCGCCCAGCAGCGTGCCGATCAGCGTCGCCACCACCGCGCCCAGCAGGCCGACGAACACCGAGGTCTGCGTGCCCTTCATCGCCTTGGCCAGCACGTCGCGCCCCAGGCGGTCGCCGCCGAAGGGCAGCGTCTCGCGCTTCACCGTGTCCTCGGCCTTGAACCTGGCAGCCCGCTCGTCCCATTCCTTGTAGCGCGGCGCCAGCGGGTCCACCGCCGACAGGTCGACGTTCGGCCCCTTGGGCACGGGGATGGCACTTTGCTCCACCGCGGGCGCCGGGCCCATGAAGGTGGGCGGCGCATTCGGCACGCCCACTTCCTTCTGCCAGTCGCGCGCCAGCAGGCCCACGGTGCCCAGCAGCACCAGCGCGGCAAAGGCCAGCACCACCACCATCGCGACCATGCCGACGCGGTCGCTGCGCAGCCGCTTCCAGGCGGCGCGCCACACGCCTTCGGACTGGCGCGGCCCGAGGACGGGGGGAGTCAGGACTGCGCTCATTTCAGCACCACCCGGGGATCGATCAGCTTGTAGAGGATGTCCGCGCCCAGGTTGACCAGCATCGTCAGCATCGCCAGGTAGACGGTGACCGCCTGGATGACGGGGTAGTCGCTGCGGTTCACCGCCAGGATGATCTCGCGGCCCAGGCCCGGGATCGAGAAGAACACCTCGATCAGGAACGAGCCGACGAACACGCCGGGCAGCGCCAGCGCGATGTTGGTGACGATAGGGATCATCGCGTTGCGCAGCACGTGCTTGAACAGCACCGTGCCCTCGGTCATGCCCTTGGCGCGCGCCGTGCGCACGTAGTCGTGGCCCAGCTCGTCGAGGAAGAAGGTGCGGTACAGCCGCGTCTGCGGCGCCAGGCCCACCAGCAGCGCCAGCAGCACCGGCAGCGGCACGTAGGTGACCAGGTTGGTCCAGGTGCTGTCGCTCCAGCCCTGCACCGGGAACCAGCCGAGCTGGAAGCCGAACAGGTACTGCCCGATGATGATGTAGACCAGGAACGACACCGACAGCGCCACGGTCGAGACCACCATGATGCTGCGGTCGGCCAGCGAGCCGCGGCGGTAGGCCACCCACATCGCGATCGGCAGCGCCACCAGCGTGTCCAGCACCAGGATCGGGATCATCACCGTCAGCGTGGCCGGCGCGCGCGTCGCGAAGATGTTGCTCACCGCCTCGTTGGTGGCCCAGCTGTGGCCCCAGTCCAGCGTGACGATGCTGCGGAAGTAGATCAGCAGCTGCTGCCACACCGGCTTGTTCAGCCCGAGTTGCTCGCGGATCGCGTCGATCTGCTGCGGCGTGGCATTCAGCCCGCCGAGGATTTCGGCGGGGTCGCCCCCGAAGTACTTGAACAGGAAGAACACCAGCAGCACCACCCCGATCAGCGTCGGGATCATTTGCCACAGGCGCCGTATCAGGTAGGCGGCCATATTGTCGTGAAGCGTCTCGGGTCGAGAAGAGAGGACCGGCCGCGCCCCACCGACCCGGGTGGGGGCGGCGGGCGGCATCGCGCCGGCAGTTGCCAGAAACTGGGCAGGCGCGAGTCTAAGGCCCGGTCCAAAGCCCTTCGCCCCGCGTTTGCCCTCAGGAACCCGGCAGCGCACGCAACTTGCATGCCGATCGGAAAGTTCCCGCGGCGCAGGCGGGGCAAGCCCGGAGGACAGCCGCCCCGGGCAGGCTCTAGACTTCGCGCCTCCGGCATGCCGCCGCGCCACGAGCGCTGCGGCGCGCCCTCCCACCAGGAGTTCCCGACCATGATCCGATGTGGCGCAGCCCGCCTGCTCGCGCTCTGCCTGGCCTTCACCGCCGCGGTGCACGCGGCCGCCGCCGACCCCGCCGCGCCGGCGCCGAAGGTGCTGCGCTATGCCTTCCCGGTCGCCGAGACCGGCTTCGACCCGGTGCAGCTGAGCGACCTCTATTCGCGCACCGTCACCGCCGGCATCTTCGAGACGCCCATCACCTTCGACTACCTGGCCCGCCCGGCGCGCATGAAGCCGAACACCGCGGTGGCGATGCCGCAGATCTCGGACGACTTCAAGACCTTCACCTTCACGCTGAAACCGGGCATCTACTTCCAGGACGACCCGGCCTTCAAGGGGCAGCGCCGCGAGCTGGTGGCGCAGGACTACGTCTACACCCTCAAGCGCCACTACGACCCGCAGTGGAAGAGCCCCAACCTGTACCTGCTGGAGAACTGCAGGCTGCTCGGCCTGTCGGAGTTGCGCAAGCAGGCGCTCGATTCGAAGCAGCCCTTCCCGTACGACCGCGAGGTCGAGGGCATCCGCGCGCTCGACCGCTACACCTTCCGCGTGCGCCTGGCCGAACCGTCGCCGCGCTTCCACCAGCAGATCATGACGGACGCCGGGGCCTTCGGCGCGGTCGCGCGCGAGGTGGTCGAGTTCTATGGCGACAAGATCATGGCCCACCCGGTCGGCACCGGGCCGTTCCGGCTCGCCGACTGGCGGCGCAGCTCGCTGATCGTGCTGGAGCGCAACCCCGGCTACCGCGAACGGCTGTACGACGAAGAGGCCGCCGCCGACGACCCGCGCTCGCAGGCCATCGCGCGCGCGATGAAGGGCAAGCGCATCCCGATGCTCGACCGGGTCGAGATCTCGATCATCGGCGAGGCGCAGCCGCGCTGGCTGAGCTTCCTGAACGGCCAGAGCGACTTCCTCGACCGCCTGCCCAGCGAGTTCTCCGGCATCGCGATCCCGAAGAACCGGCTGGCGCCGAACCTCGCCAAGCGCGGCATCCAGATGGACCAGGCGCCGCTGGTCGATGCGGTGCTGGCCGCGCTGTTCAACCAGGACAACCCGGTGGTGGGCGGCTACACGCCCGAGAAGGTGGCGCTGCGCCGTGCCATCTCGCTGGCCTACAACGCGCCCGTCGAGCTGCAGCAGGCACGCAAGAACCAGGCGATCCCCGCGCAGACGGCGATCGCCCCGGCGGTCTACGGCTACGACCCGACGGTGAAGACCGAGATGAGCGACTACGACCCCGACCGGGCGCGTGCACTGCTCGACACCTACGGCTACGTCGACCGCGATGGCGACGGCTGGCGCGACCAGCCCGACGGCAGCCCGCTGGTGCTCGAGTACGCGACCCAGTCCGACCAGCAGAGCCGCCAGCTGGCGGAGCTGTGGGACAAGAGCATGCGGGCCGTCGGCCTGCGCATGGTGTTCAAGACCGCGCAATGGCCCGAGAACCTGAAGGCCTCGCGCGCCGGCAAGCTGATGATGTGGGGCGTGGCCTGGTCGGCGACGACCCCCGACGCCGACACCTTCCTCGCGCTCGCCTACGGCCCCAACAAGGGCGGCGCCAACCATTCGCGCTTCGACCTGCCGGCCTTCAACGAGCTGTTCGTCAAGCAGGGCCGCCTGGGCGACGGTCCCGAACGCGAGCAGGTGCTGCGCGAAGCCAGCAAGCTGATGGTGGCCTACGCGCCCTACAAGATCAGCGGCCACCGCATCGCCACCGACCTGATGCACCCGTGGGTGCTGGGCTACCGCCGCAACCCGTTCGTGCGCGAGTTCTGGAAATTCATCGACATCGACACCGCGCTCGAGCAGGCGCGCACCACCCCATGATCCGACGCCTCTTCCTGACCGCCGCGTCCGCGCTGGTCCTGGCCGGCAGCGCCGCCGCGCAGCCGCAGCCCGCCTCCGCCCCCGCCGGTGCACCGACGGCCAAGACCTTCCGCTGGGCCTTCCTGGTCGCCGAGACCGGCTTCGACCCGGCCAAGATCAGCGACCTGTACTCGCGCTACATCACGACCCACCTCTACGAGGGCCTGGTGCGCTACGACTACCTGGCGCGGCCGTTCAAGCTGCAGCCCGAGGCGATCGCGGCGATGCCCGAGGTGTCGGACGACTTCCGCACCTACACCTTCCGCATCCGCCCGGGCACCTACTTCCAGGACGACCCGGCCTTCAAGGGGCAGCGGCGCGAGCTGGTGGCGCAGGACTTCGTCTACTCGCTCAAGCGCTTCTTCGACCCGGCCAACAAGAGCCCGTCCTACTCCGACATGAACGACCAGGGCTTCATCGGCGTCGACGAGCTGCGCCAGCAGGCGCTGAAGAGCAAGACGCCGTTCGACTACGACCGCGAGGTCGAGGGCCTGCGCGCGCTCGACCGCTACACGCTGCAGATCAAGCTGTCGCGGCCGCGCCCGCGGCTGCTGTACACGCTGGCCGACTGCAGCCTGTACGGCGCTGTCGCGCGCGAGGTGATCGAGTTCTACGGCGACAAGACGATGGAACACCCGGTGGGCACCGGGCCGTTCAAGCTGGGCGCCTGGCGCCGCAGCTCGCAGATCGTGCTCGAGCGCAACCCCGGCTTCCACGAGATGTTCTACAGCGCCGAGCCGAACGCCGACGACGCCGAGGGCCAGGCGCTGCTCAAGCGCTACCAGGGCCGCCGGCTGCCGCTGATCGACCGCGTCGTGATCTCGATCATCGAGGAGAGCCAGCCGCGCTGGCTGGCCTTCCTGAACGGCGAGACCGACCTGGTCGGCGTGCCGCTCGAGTTCGCGAACCAGGCGGCACCGAACGGCAAGCTGGCGCCCAACCTGGCGCGGCGCGGCATCCGGATGCAGCGCATCGTCAACTCGGACCGCACGCTGTACTACTTCAACATGGAAGACCCGGTGGTCGGCGGCTACACGCCCGAGAAGGTGGCGCTGCGCCGCGCCATCAGCCTGGCCACCGACGTCTCGCGCGAGATCAGCGGCGTGCGCCGCGGCCAGGCGATCCCGGCGCAGACGCTGGTGGCGCCCCACACCTTCGGCTACGACCCGAACTACAAGACCGAGAACAGCGACTACAACGTGCCGCGCGCCAAGGCGCTGCTCGACATGTACGGCTACGTCGACCGCGACGGCGACGGCTGGCGCGAGATGCCCGACGGCAAGCCGCTGGTGGTGCAGTACGCGAGCTCGCCCGACAGCCTGTCGCGCCAGTTCGACGAGCTGTGGAAGAAGAACATGGACGCGATCGGCGTGCGGCTGCAGATCAAGGCGGCGCAGTGGCCCGAGAACCTGAAGGCGGCGCGCTCGGGGCAGCTGATGGTCTGGCAGCTCGGCTACACAGCGTCGACGCCCGACGTGCAGGACGGCATGCAGCTGCTGTACGGGCCGGCCGCGGGCGGGCAGAACCTGGGCCGCTTCAAGAACGCGCGCTTCGACGCGATCTACGAGCGCATGCAGGGCATCGGCGACGGGCCGGAACGGCTCGCGCTGCTCGACGAGGCCAACCGCATCGTCACCGCCTATGCGCCGCACAAGTACAACGTGCACCGCATCGTCACCGACCTGACGCAGCCCTGGGTGCTGGGCTACCGCCGCCCGCTGTTCGTCAGCCGCTTCTGGCAGTACATCGACATCGACGACGGCCTGCGCCCGGCGCACTGACCGCGCCGCCCCCGACGCGATGGCACTGACCCGGCGCACCTGGCTTTCCGCGGCGGCGGCGCTCGGCGGCCTGGCGCGCCCGGCGGTGGCCGGGGCCGACAAGACGCTGCGCCTGGCGTTCGCCGCCGCCGAGACCGGGTTCGACCCGGCGCAGATCTCCGACGTCAACTCGGCGCTGGTCGCGTCAGCGATCTTCGAGCCGCCGCTCACCTACGACTACCTGGCGCGGCCGGTCAAGCTGCGGCCCAAGACCGCGGTGGCGCTGCCGGAGATCTCGGCCGACTTCAAGACCTTCACGTTCCGCATCCGCCCCGGCATCTTCTTCGCCGACGACCCGGCCTTCGGCGGCCGCCCGCGCGAGCTGGTGGCGCAGGACTACGTCTACAGCGTCAAGCGCTTCTACGACCCGCGCCTGAACTGCGAGAACATCTACGTGTTCGAGAACGCGAAGCTGCGCGACCTGAGCGAGCTGCGCGCACAGGCCCGCAAGAGCGGCCGGCCGTTCGACTACGACCGCGAGGTCGAGGGCATCCGCGCGCTCGACCGCTACACCTTCCGCATCCGCCTGGCCGAGCCGAACCCGCGCTTCCACTTCTGGTTCACGCAGGGCGCGCTGGTGGGCGCGGTGGCGCGCGAGGTGGTCGAGCACTACGGCGCGGCCATCGCCGAGCACCCGGTGGGCACCGGGCCGTTCATGCTGGCCGGCTGGCGCCGCGCATCGCGCATCGAGCTGGTGCGCAACCCGCGTTTCCGCGAGGAGTTCTTCGCGGCCGAACCGGCCCCCGACGACGCCGAGGCGCAGGCGGTCGCGCGGCAGCTGGCTGGCCGGCGGCTGCCCCTGGCCGAGCGCATCGAGGCCAGCGTGATCATCGAATCGCAGCCGCGCTGGCTGGCCTTCGTCAACGGCGCGCTCGACGTGCTGGAGCTGCCGGTGGAGTTCACGCCGATCGCGACGCCGGGCAACCGGCTGGCACCCAACCTGGCGCGCCAGGGCGTGCGGCTGCAGCGCAACGCGCAGGCCGACATGGTGCTGACCTACTTCAACATGGACCACCCGCTGGTCGGCGGCAACGCACCGCAGAAGGTGGCGCTGCGCCGCGCGATCTGCCTGGCCTACGACAACCGGCAGGACCTGGACGACCTGCGCCACGGCCAGGGCATCCAGGCGCAGTCGGTGGTGGCGCCATTCACCTCGGGCTACGAGGACGACTACCGCAGCACGATGAGCGAATTCAGCGTCGCGCGCGCGGTCGCGCTGCTCGACCTGTACGGCTATGTCGACCGCGACGGCGATGGCTGGCGCGAGCAACCCGACGGCCGGCCGCTGGTGCTGCGCCTGGCCTCGCTGCCCGACCAGCGGCAGCGCCAGTTCAACGAGCTGTGGCGCAAGTGCATGACGGCGGTCGGGCTGCGCATCGAGTTCGACATCGCGAGCTGGCCCGACCTGCTGAAGATGGGCCGCGCCGGCAAGCTGATGATGTGGGGCTTCAGCTGGGTCGCCGGCACGCCGGACGGCGGCTTCTTCCTCGGCATCGGCTACGGCCCGAACTCGCACGAATCGAACGACGCGCACTTCTCGCTGCCGGCCTACGACCGGCTGTTCGAGCGCCAGAACGTGCTGCCCGACGGCCCCGAGCGCGCCGCGCTGATGCGCGAGGCGAAGAACATGATGGTGGCCTACATGCCGTACAAGGCGCACGTGCACCGCACGGTCAGCGACGTGCTGCAGCCGCGGGTGATCGGCCACCTGCGGCATCCGTTCATGCGCGACACCTGGCAATACATCGGCATACAGTGAGGTTTCACCATGGCTGTTCCGAAACCGCAGATCCTGCGCTACACCGACTGGCTGGCGCGCGAGCGCGGGCTGCACTTCGATGCGACCACGCACGAAGGCTACGACGCGCTGTGGCGCTGGTCGGTCACCGATCTCGAGGCCTTCTGGCGTTCGATCTGGGACTACTTCGGCGTCGAGTCGACGACCCCGTTCACGCAGGTGCTGGCCGACGAGCGCATGCCGGGCGCGCGCTGGTTCGACGGCGCGCAGCTGAACTACGTGCAGCAGGTGTTCCGCCATGCCGACGCGGCGCATGCGGCCGGCCACCCGGCGATCGTGTTCCAGGACGAGCGCCTGCGCGAATGCGCCAGCCTGCTCGAATGGAGCTGGCCCAAGCTGCGCCGCCAGGTGGCCTCGCTCGCGGCGCACTACCGGCGCCTGGGCGTGGCGCGCGGCGACCGCATCTGCGCCTTCATGCCGAACACGCCGCAGACGGTGGTGGCCTTCCTGGCCGCGGCGAGCATCGGTGCGGTGTGGTCGGTGTGCTCGCCGGACATGGGGCCGGTCGCGGTGCTCGACCGCTTCCGGCAGATCGAACCGACGCTGCTGGTCGGCTGCGACGGCTATGTCTACGGCGGCACCCCGCACGACCGGCTGGCGCTGCTGCAGGCCATGGCCAAGGAACTGCCGAGCCTGAAGCAGGTGCTGCTGTGGCGCAACCTGGGCGGCGCACTGCCGGCCGGCTGGCTGGACTTCGACGCGCTGACCTGCGACGACGCGCAGCTGCAGGCCGAGCCGCTGCCCTTCGACCACCCGCTGTGGATCGTCTATTCGAGCGGCACGACCGGCCTGCCGAAGGCGATCGTGCACGGCCATGGCGGCGTCGTGCTCGAGCACCTGAAGTTCATGGGCCTGCACAACGACCTCGGGCCGAGCGCCGCGCACGGCGACCGCTTCCACTGGTACAGCGCGACCGGCTGGATCATGTGGAACTGCCAGATGGCGGGCCTGCTGCTCGGCACCACGCTGTGCCTGTACGACGGCAGCCCGTCGGGGCGCAGCCGGCAGCCGGACTGGAACACGCTGTGGCGTTTCGTCGCCGACGCGAAGGCCACCTTCTTCGGCGCCGGCGCGGCCTTCTTCGCCAGCTGCATGAAGGCCGGCATCGAGCCGGCGCGGCTGCCCGGGCTGTCGCGCCTGCGCGCGCTCGGCAGCACCGGCTCGCCGCTGCCGGCCGACGCCTGGCGCTGGGCCGCGCAGCACCTGCCGCACGTCGACGGCCGGCCGATGTGGCTGACCTCGCTGTCCGGCGGCACCGACTTCGCCGGATGCTTCGTCGCCGGGCTGCCGACGCTGCCGGTGGTCGAGGGCGAGATGCAGTGCCGCTGCCTGGGCGCCGCGGTCGAGGCCTGGAGCGAGCCCGACCCCGGCACCGGCCGCGGCCGCGCGCTGGTCGACGAGGTGGGCGAGCTGGTGTGCACGCGGCCGATGCCATCGATGCCGCTGTACTTCTGGGGCGACCCCGAGGGGCGGCGCTACCACGACAGCTACTTCGACATGTATCCCGGCATCTGGCGCCACGGCGACTGGCTGCGCATCACGCCGCGCGGCGGCGCGATCATCTACGGCCGCAGCGACGCGACCATCAACCGCCACGGCATCCGCATGGGCACGGCCGAGCTGTACCGCGCCGTCGAGGCCTTGCCCGAGGTGTTGGACAGCCTGGTGGTCGACCTGGAGTACCTGGGCCGCGAGAGCTGGATGCCGCTGTTCGTCGTGCTGCGCGAGGGGCGCGTGCTCGACGAGGCGCTGGTGGCCCGGCTGAAGCAGGAGATCCGCACGGCGCTGTCGGCGCGGCACGTGCCGAACGAGATCTTCCAGGTCGAGGCGGTGCCGCGCACGCTGTCGGGCAAGAAGATGGAGCTGCCGGTGAAGAAGCTGCTGATGGGCACGCCGGCCGATCAGGTGTTCAAGCTCGACGCGATGGCGAACGCCGGCTGCGTGGCGTGGTTCGCCGAGTTCGCACGCGCCAGGGGCTACAGCGGCAATTCGGTGAAGTAGCGGCCGCCGTGATAGATGAGCGGCTGTGCACCCTCGCGCCGCTCGCAGCGCTCGACCTCGCCGACGAAGATCACGTGATCCCCTTCTTCATACTGGCTGCGGTTGAAGCATTCGAACACCGCCGCCACGCCTTCGAGCACCGGCGCCCCGCCGACGCCTTCGCGAAAGCGCAGCCCGGCGAAGCGGTCGACGTCCTTGGCGGCGAAGCGCTCGGCCAGCGGGCGCTGGTCGGCGGCCAGGATGTTGATCGCATAGTGCGACCCGCGCGTGAAGGCCGGCATCGAACCGGCGCGCCGCGACAGGCTCCACAGCACCAGCGGCGGCGACAGCGACACCGAATTGAAGGAATTGGCCGTCAGGCCCACCGGGTTGCCGTTCAGGTCGAGCGCGGTCACGATCGTGACACCGGTGGCGAACATGCCGAGCGCAACGCGGAACTCCTGGGCCGAAAAACTGGGTGCCATGGGTCTCAGCATTGCATTCATTCCGGAATTGTCGCGGGCCGCCGCCCGCGTCGCCAACTCTCATTTGAGGGGGTGGCCCGGCTTCTACACTGTGGGCGCATGAGCGCATTCTCGACGATTCGACGCGCCGCCCGTGGCACCTGGGTGACGCTGGCCGCCGGCCTGGCCCTGCCCGCGCTGGCCGCCGGCCCCTGCCCCGAGCTGGCGCGCCGCCTGCCCAACCTGAGCCTCGCGCTGTGCGAACGCGCCGCGCTGAAGCCGGCCGGCGCCAGCTCGGTGAAGGGTGTCGCGCTGTACCAGCGCGACGTCGGCGCGCCGCAGCCGCTGCTGCTGCCGGGCGAGCCGGCGCCGCCCGCGCCGCGCCGCGTGCTGGTGCTGGGCGGCATCCACGGCGACGAACTGTCGTCGAGCGCACTGGTCTTCCACTGGATCGCGCAGGCCGGCGACACCGGCGCCGGCATGGACTGGCGCTTCGTGCCCGCGCTGAACCCCGACGGCCTGCTGCTGCCGCGCCCGACCCGCACCAATGCGCACGGCGTCGACCTGAACCGCAACTTCCCGACCCCGCACTGGGACCGCGAAGCGCCCGCCTACTGGGTCAAGCGCACGAAGAAGGATCCGCGGCGCTGGCCCGGGCCGGGCGCGCTGTCCGAGCCCGAGAGCCGCTTCGTCACCGACACGATGGCGGCCTGGAAGCCGGACGTCATCGTCACCGTGCACGCGCCCTACGGGGTGCTCGACTACGACGGCCCGAGCGTGCCGCCGCAGCGCCTGGGCCGGCTCTACCTCGACCGGGTCGGCATCTTCCCCGGCTCGCTGGGCCACTACGGCGGCGTGCACAAGGGCGTGCCGGTGGTGACGATCGAGCTGCCGAGCGCGATCCGCACGCCCACCGACGCCGAGATGCGGCAGATGTGGCTGGACCTGCTGCGCTGGCTGGACGAACGGCTGGCGCTGCGCGAACATCGCTGACCTCGGAGCATTCGCATGGCCTCCCTCGCCCGTCTCCTCTACGCCAGCGCGCACAACAACGCCTGGGCCAACCACCGGCTGCTGCAGGCCTGCGCGCAGCTGACGCAGGATGAATTCACCGCGCCGCGCACCGGCTTCTTCCCGTCGATCCGCGCGACGCTGAACCACAACCTGACGGTCGACGACTACTACATCGACGCGATCGAGCGCAGCCTGCGCGGCGCGCCGCCGCATCCGGCGCCGGGTTCGTTCTTCGACCCGGAGGAGCCCTGCGCGACCTGCGCCGAACTGGTCGCCGCGCAGCAGCGCATGGACCGGCGCCTGCTCGCGGTGTGCCATGCGCCGCTGGCCGACGAGGCGCTGCTCGACCACGTGGTCGACGTGCCGCGCACGACGCGCATCGACCCCGAGCCGCTGCACCGGCTGCTGGCCCACCTGTTCCAGCACCAGGTGCACCACCGCGGCCAGGCGCATTCGATGCTGTCGGGCACGCGCATCGTGCCGCCGCAGCTCGACGAGTTCTTCTGCGTCAACGATGCCGAGCGCCGCGAAGGCGACCTGCGTGCGATGGGCGTGACGGAAAGCGCAATCTGGCACGGCTGACGCGGCCCCTGCGGAATACCCGGCCGGCGCAGCACGTAGACACCTTGTGAGCAGCGTCCCCACCAGCTTCCGCCAGCAACTGCTCGGCACCATCCCGCGCCTGCGCCGCTATGCGCGCTCGCTGCTGGTGGACGCGTCGGTCGCCGACGACCTGGTGCAGACCGCGCTGGAGCGCGCGCTGTCGCACTGGCACCAGTTCGACCAGCGGCGCGACATCCTGGTCTGGGTGATCAGCATCGCGCACAACGCGCACATGGACAACCTGCGCCGCGGCGGCCGGCTGTCCATCGTCGACCCGCAGGAACTGCAGGCCGAGCAGGACCTGCGCGGCAGCGACCCCGGCGCCGACGTCGGCCTGCGCATGGACCTGGTGGCCGCGCTGCAGCGGCTGCCGGTCGAGCAGCGCGAGCCGCTGCTGCTGGTGTCGGTCGAGGAGCTGTCGTATGCCGAGTGCGCCGAGGTGCTGCGCATCCCGATCGGCACCGTGATGTCGCGCATCTCGCGCGGGCGCGTCGCATTGCGCGCGCTGCTGGACGGCCGCTCGCCGGCCCCGGCGGCGCAACCGCTGCGGCGCGTGGTTTGAACTGGAAGCAGAAGATGTCCGGCCCCTTCTCCACCCCCGACGAACGCGACGACGCGCTGAGCGCGTGGCTCGACGGCGAGCTGCCGCCCGAGCGGCGCGCACAGGTCGAGGCCTGGCTGCACGAGCACCCCGAAGAGGCGGCGCGCGTGCGGCTGTGGGCGGCCGACCGCGATGCGCTGCGCGCCCGCCTGGCGCCCGGCGCGACCGAGCCGGTGCCCGACCGCCTGCAGCAGCTGGTGTGGCAGCACGCGCCCGAGGCCGCGCCGCCATGGTGGCAGGGGCGCGGGCAGTGGGCGGCGGCGCTGGCGGTGTTCGTGCTGGGCGGGCTGGCCGGCGCCGGCGCGACCTGGCGGCTGCAGCCGGCACGCCCGGTGCTGGCGCAGGCCGGCGGCAGTGGCAACAGCAGCTGGGTGCAGCGCGCCGCGCTGGCACACAGCGTCTACGTGCCCGAGCAGCGCCACCCGGTCGAGGTGGCGGTGGCCGGCAAGACTGCCGAGGAAAGCCGCGCCCAGGAAGACCACCTGTCGCGCTGGCTGACGCGGCGCCTGAACGTGCCGGTCAAGCTGTTCGACCTGCGCGAGCAGGGCTACGAGCTGGTCGGCGGCCGGCTGCTGCCCGATGGCGCCGGGGCCGGCCCCGGGGCGCAGCTGATGTACCAGGCAAGCGGCGGCAGCACCCGCGTGACGGTCTACCTGCGCAAGCCCGACGAGGCCGCGCCCACCGCCTTCCGCTACGAGCGCGACGGCGACGTCGGGTTGTTCTACTGGGTCGAGGCCGGCACCGGCTACGCGCTGGCCGGCAGCCTGCCGCGCGAGCAGCTGCTGGCGCTGGCCGAGGCGATCTACCGGCAACAGCCGGCGGCGGCATCGGCCCCGAAGTAGCCGCGGGGCCGGTGGCCCGCCGTCTCTAGAATCGGCCCATGCCCGATTCCGCTCCCGTGCAGCCGCTGCCCGCGCTGTCGTCTTCCCGCGCTGCTGTCGGATACCGGCTGCTGGTGGTGACCGTGCTCGGCTTCGCGTCCGGGCTGCCGCTGGCACTCACCGGGCAGGCGATGCAGGCCTGGCTCAGCGTCGAGGGCATCGACATGGCGACCATCGGCTTCCTGAGCCTGGTCGGCCTGCCCTACACCTTCAAGTTCCTGTGGGCGCCGCTGATGGACCGCTTCGAGCTGCCCTGGCTCGGGCGGCGCCGCGGCTGGCTGGTGCTGACGCAGCTGGCGCTGGCCGGTGCGCTGCTGCTGATGGCAGCCACCTCGCCGGGCAGCGCGACGCGCAGCTTCGCGCTGCTGGCGGTGCTGGTGGCCTTCGTGTCGGCGTCGCAGGACGTGGTGGTCGACGCCTACCGCACCGACCTGCTGCCGCCGCGCGAGCGCGGCCTGGGCTCGTCGCTGTACGTGCTGGGCTACCGGCTCGCGATGATCCTGTCGGGCGGCGTGGCGCTGATCTGGGTCGACCCGCTGCAAGGCGGCGGCTGGTCCTGGCCCGAGGTCTACCGCGTGATGGCCGGGTTGATGGTGGGCGCGGCCGTGCTGTCGGCGCTCGCGCTGCCGCGCCTGCCGGTGGCCGAGCGGCCATCCAGCGTCGCGCGCCAGGACGTGCTGGGCTTCGCCGCGGTGCTGTGCGCGGTCGCCATCGGTTTCGTGCTGAGCGACCGCTACGGGTTGCCGCTCGCGACCGCACTGCTGTCGCCGCTGTGGTCGGGCAGCAGCCTGTCGCTGCCGCTGCAGCAGAAGTGGACCGAGCTGCTCGCGCTGCTGCTGGGCATCGCGTTCACGCTGCCGCTGGCTGCCTGGGCGGCGAAGGCGGCGCGCTTCGAGACGCTGCTGGGCGGCCTGCGCAGCTACTTCGGCCAGCCGGGCGCGGGCGCCTTCCTGGCCTTCATCGTGCTGTACAAGCTCGGCGACGCCTTCGCCGGCTCGCTGATGACGCCGTTCCTGCTGAAGGCGATGCAGTTCGGCTCGGCCGAGGTCGGCGTCGCCAACAAGCTGATCGGGCTGTGGCTGACGATCGGCGGCGCGCTGGTGGGCGGCGCGCTGATGCTGCGGCTCGGGCTGTGGCGCTCGCTGCTGCTGTTCGGCGTCTTGCAGATGCTGAGCAACCTGGGCTTCTGGTGGCTGGCGGTGAACGGCCGCGGCGTGATGCCGGGCCTGACGATCCCGGCCTTCGACTGGGGCATCGTCAAGCTGATGCACGCCACGCCGGTGGATGGCGGGTTGCTGATGGTGATCGCGTTCGAGAACATTTCCGGCGGCATGGGCACGGCCGCCTTCGTCGCCTTCCTGATGAGCCTGTGCAACCAGCGCTTCACCGCCACGCAGTACGCGCTGCTGAGCGCCTTCGCGTCGGTGGGGCGGGTCTGGGTGGGGCCGCTGGCCGGCGTGACGGCCGAGACCATCGGCTGGCCCAGCTTCTTCGTGATGTCGACGCTGCTGGCCGTGCCGGCCTTGCTGATGCTGGTGTGGCTGAAGGCGCCGGTGCTGGCGCTGGAAGTCGATCCGGCGCTGCCGCCGGGCGACGACTGACGGGCCTTGAGCCCTGGAACCTGCGCCCCCACCTTCGGTCTGATACCGCCATGAACCACGACGCCGACCTGCCCCCGATCACCTGCAGCTGTGCGCTGCATTCGCGCCGCCGCTTCGCGGGCACGCTGCTTGCCGCCGGTGCGGCGATGGCGGTGCCGGCGTGGGCGCGCGAGGGCGTGGACGTCGGCAACGAATCGCAGTTCGCGAAGCTGGTGCCGGCCGACCAGGTCGAGGCCGCGGCGACACAGCAGTATGCGCAGCTGAAGCAGCAGGCGGCGCAGAAGCGTGCGCTCGGCCCCGACAGCCATCCACAGGTGATCCGGCTGCGCGCGATCGCCGCCCGCATCATCCCGTTCAGCGCGCAATGGAACGACCGCGCCAACCGCTGGAAATGGGAGATCAACCTGATCGGCTCGTCGCAGATCAATGCGTTCTGCATGCCGGGCGGCAAGATCGCGTTCTACACCGGCATCCTCGAGCAGCTGCAACTGACCGACGACGAAGTCGCGATGGTGATGGGCCACGAGGTGGCGCATGCGTTGCGCGAGCACGCGCGCGAGCGCATGGGCAAGAACCTGGCGACGCAGGGCGTGATCGGGCTCGGCGCCGCGGTGCTGGGCCTGGGCAACCTGGGCCGCAGCGTGGCCGACATGGGCGGGCAGCTGCTGACGCTGAAGTTCGGGCGCGAGGACGAGTCCGAGGCCGACCTGGTCGGCATGGAGCTCGCGGCGCGCGCCGGCTACGACCCGCGCGCCGGCGTCAGCCTGTGGAACAAGATGGCGCAGGCCAGCAAGGGCGCGCCGCCGCAGTTCCTGTCGACCCACCCGTCGGGGCCGACGCGGATCCGCGACATCGAGGCGAACCTGCCGCGGGTGGAAGGCCTGTATGCGCGGGCGGCCAAGCCAAGCCAGCGCTTCGAGCCGCCCGCGAAGAAGTAGCCCGGAGGGGCATCCGGGCTACCAACGCGCCGGCAACGGGCGCTTGAGCACGATCTGCGTCCGGCTGACCGCAATGTGCCCACCGGCATCCAGGTCCTTCAGCAGCCGGCTCACCATCTCGCGCGAGCAGCCGACGCGGCTGGCGATCTCCTGGTGCGTCAGCCGCCCGGTGATGGCCCGCGTGCCGTCGGGCAGCGTGACCGCGAGGCTGTTCAGCAGGTGCGAGACGCGGCCGTAGACATCGAGCAGCGCGAGGCTGCGCGCGCTCTGCGTCGCGAGCCGCGCGCGATGGATCACGCGCGAGATCAGCTCGAACGCGAACTCGGGCCGCTCGGCGATGTGCTGGCGCAGCGTGTGCCGCGTGACCACGGAGCAGACGGTCGGCTCCAGCGTGATCACCGACGCCGAGCGCGGCCCGCCGTCCAGCGACATCTCGCCCAGGTATTCGCCGGGGCCGTAGACGCCATAGACGATCTCGCGGTCGCGCTCGTCGATCGAGAACGCCTTGACCCGGCCCGAGATCAGGATGAACAAGGTGTCGCCGTGGTCGCCTTCCTGGATCAGCAGCACGCCCTTGCGGTAGCGGCGCTGCTCGCCCCGGGCCGACAACAGGCCCAGCGATTCGGAGAGAGCGGATGCGTGAGAAAGGCCAGCGGCGGCGGAATCCATGGAAACGCTTCCCGGCGAATGGCCGGGAAGCGATCCAAAAACTCTAGCACGCCGCTGTCAGTGGGGCGTCAATGAGACAAGCCGGTCTTCATCGCGGGCGTGATCGGCGGCAGCACGGCCACGCGGTTCAGCAGGTCGCCGATGCTCGCCGTCTGCGTCTTGGTGCGGATGCTGCTGATCTGCGAGCGCACCGTCGACACCGCGACACCGGCCTCGCGCGCCACTTCCTTCGGCCGCAGGCCTTCGCACAGGCCGCACAGCACCTTGGTCTCGGCCGCCGTCAGGCTGTGCGTGCGGGCGAAGAAGTCGAGCGTCAGCGCCTCGCAGCGGTGGCGCTTGCCGAGCACCAGCATCGCCAGGCGCTCGTCTTCCGGCACCGGCATCGGCACGAAGGCGACCGGCATCACGCCGTTCTCGCGACTCAGGTTCAGCATGCGGCGCCGGCCGGTGCAGGCGCCCACCAGGGCAGCCAGGTAGGCGGGCAGTTCCTCGGCATGGCGGGGATGCACCTGGCCCTGGGTCGCGCGCAGGCAATCGCCGTCCTGCAGCGCCTGCCAGCCCAGCTGGTTGGCATGGCGCAGGCCACCGGCGGCATCGACCAGCAGCAGCCCGTGGTCCATCTCGTCGAGCATCAGCGTCAGCCAGTGCGCCATCGCCGAGGTGGCATGGCGGCGCTCGGGCCCGACGTAGGCGATGGGCTGCCGGTTGCTGCGTGCGCTGGGGGCGTGGCCGGGCTGGCGGGTTTCGGCCGGGGGGGAGAGCAGTTCATCCAACATGGCGCTGTCCTTCGAAAAAGGCGACACAGCGGAGCTGTTCACCTTGTTACAGCGTAGTGATGTCAGATGCCGGCAGGGGGTGAATACCGCCGTGCCGGTTTGTGATTTATTTACCGGGGCCGAGCAGCGCCAGCAGCCAGCGCGTCAGGTCGGCGATCTCGGGGCCGCAGACCGAATGGGGCATCGGGTACTCGTGCCATTCCACCGGATGGCCGAGCGCGAGCAGCGCGTCGCGCGAGGCGATGGCGCGCGCGATCGGGATCACCGGGTCCTGCCGGCCATGCGCCTGGAAGACCGGCACGCCGTGGTTGGCGCCGTGCCGTTCGGCGGCGGTCTGGGCCGCCAGCGGCAGGTAGCCCGACAGGCCGATCAGCCCGGCCAGGCGCTCGGCGTGGCGCAGGCCGGTCAGCAGCGTCATCGCGCAGCCCTGCGAGAAGCCGCCCAGCACGATGCGCGAGGCCGGGATGCCGCGGGCGCGCTCGCGGGCGATCAGCGCATCGACCAGCGCCTGCGACTCGCGCAGGCCGGTCTCGTCCTCGCGCCGCACCAGGTCGGCGCCGAGGATGTCGTACCAGGCGCGCATCACGTGGCCGCCGTTGATGGTGACAGGGCGTGTCGGTGCGTGCGGGAAGATGAAACGCACCGGGCCGGCGGCGGACAGGTCGAGTTCGTGCGCGAACGGCGCGAAGCCGTGCCCGCTGTCGCCCAGGCCGTGCAGGAAGATGATGCTGGCCGTCGGGTTCGGGCCGGTTTCGGATTCGAGGGTGTCGAGCTGCATGCCGCGATGCTAGCTCGACCTGCGGGCCTCAGAAGCGGTAGTTCACGCCCAGGCTCAGTTGCGGGATCGCGCGGATCCTGCCGACGCCGTCGCGCAGCTCCTGGGTTTCCTTGTTGACGTCGGCGTTCAGCTGGTCGCGCTGCGCGCCGGTCATGCTGTCGAAGGTCGGGCCGCTGACGGCCGAGCTGACGGTGGCGCGGCCGATGCTCGCGCCCAGGTCGAAGTGGAAGCCCCAGCCGCCCTCGGTCGTCGCCTGGTGGCCGTAGCCGAAGCCGACGAAGGGCGTCGTCGACGGGAACTTGACCTGCGCATCGAAGCGGTCGCCGGCCTGCGTCGTGTAGGTGGTGTCGCCGATCGTGATCTGGTTGTTGTTGGCACGGCCGACCAGGTCGAGCTTCATCGCGTTGAAGGTCACGCCGCCGGTGAGGCGCCAGCCGCCGCTGAAGAACCAGTCGGCGAACAGGCCGGCGCGGCTGAACTTCAGCTCGGCGTCGTAGTTGATGTTGTTCTCGGTCTCGGTGGTGCCGTGCTTGCCGAGCGAGGCGACGTCGGCCCGCAGCGTGACCGACGGGGCCACCGGCTGCGCAAAGCCCAGCATCGCGCCGTGCGTGCCGAGGCCGGTGTAGACCTCGCCGGCATGGGCGGTGGCGGCCAGCAGGCCCAGGCCGGACAGGGCCAGCGTCGTCAGCGTCTTGATCATCGGGAATCCTCGCGTCGTCTCGTCATGGAATGAAGGGGGCCCGCGCCGGTGGGCGGCCCTCATTCTTCAGCGACGCGCGCTTCGCGCATGCGGCGAACAGGCCGTGGCCTGCGGCGCTTTTCAGCGCTTCGTGCCGCTCACAGCGTGAAGTCGTAGTCGATGACCAGCGGCGCATGGTCCGAGAAGCGCTGCTCGATGTAGATGTGCTCGCGCAGCGCCTTCGCGGCCAGCGCAGGCGTCGCCAGGTGGTAGTCGAGCCGCCACCCGACGTTCTTCGCCCAGGCCTGGCCGCGGTTGCTCCACCAGGTGTATTGCTCGGCCTTCTGGTTCAGCGTGCGGAACACGTCGACCAGCCCCAGTTCGTCCAGCGCGTGCGTCATCCAGGCCCGTTCCTCGGGCAGGAAGCCGCTGTTCTTCTGGTTGCTGCGCCAGTTCTTGAGGTCGATCTCCTTGTGGGCGATGTTGATGTCGCCGACCAGGATGAACTCGCGCTCGGCCTTCAGCCGTTGCAGGTACGGCGTCATCAGCGCCAGGAAGCGGAACTTGGCCAGCTGCCGCTCCTCGCCGCTGGAGCCGCTCGGGAAATAGCAGCTGATGATGCTGAGCTTGCGCTTCGGGGTGTCGAAGCGCGCCTCGATGTAGCGGCCTTCGGCATCGAACTCCGGCGATCCGAAGCCCACCACCACGTCGCTCGGCGCCTTGCGGGTGTACAGCCCGACTCCCGAGTAGCCCTTCTTCTCGGCGAAGTGGAAATGGCCGTCCATGTCGTGCACGCGCTCGAAGCGGCCGGCGATGTCGGCGGCCTGGGCCTTGACCTCCTGCACCCCCATACAATCGGCGCCAATGCTTTCGGCCCAGGGCACCAGACCCTTGGTGGCCGCGGACCGAATGCCGTTCAGATTCAAAGACACCAGACGGAACACGAAAGACCTCCGATGAGCCCCACCGCTGACACCCTGGCCAAAGATTTCGTCAGCTTCTCGGTGGAAGCCGGCGTGTTGCGGTTCGGGGAATTCAAGACCAAGGCCGGGCGGCTGTCGCCCTATTTCTTCAATTCCGGCCTGTTCGACGACGGCGCCAAGCTGGGCCGCCTCGCGGAATTCTATGCGCGGCGCCTGCTCGCCTCGGGCGTCGGGTTCGACATGCTGTTCGGCCCGGCCTACAAGGGCATCACCCTCGCATCGGCCACCGCGGTGGCCCTGGCGCGCCTGGGCCGCAACGTGCCGTTCTGCCACAACCGCAAGGAAGCCAAGGACCATGGCGAAGGCGGCCTGATGGTCGGCGCGCCGCTTAAGGGCCGCGTCGTCATCATCGACGACGTCATCACCGACGGTGCCTCCAAGCGCGAATCGGTCGACATGATCCGCGCCGCCGGGGCGCAACCGGTTTCGGTCCTGATCGCGATGGACCGCATGGAACGCAAGGGCAGCGATGACAACCTGAGCGAGCGGTCGTCCGTTGAGGAATTCGAAGCAGCGTACGGCATGCCGGTACTCGCCATTGCGACGCTGGCGGACTTGCTGCAGTATCTGCAACACAACGACGACCCGGCCCTGCACAGCCACCTGGCACGCGTGGCCGCCTACAGAGACCGTTACGGGGTGTAAATGGCGAGGCTGTCCAATGCGATGGGAAGGGCAAACCCGGGGAGGCAGGCGCTGCTGATCGTGGCCCTGGTGGCCGCCAGCGGCAGTGCCGGCGCCGCGATCTACAGCTGCGTCGACGCGAGCGGGCGCCGCCTGACGTCTGACCGGCCGATCGCCGAATGCTCGGCGCGCGAGCAGCGCATGCTGAATGCCGACGGCTCGGTGCGCCAGGTGGTGCCGCCGACGATGACGGCGGACGAGCGCGCCGAGGCCGAAGCCCGGGAGCGCCAGGCCGCGGCCGACCGCGTCGCGCAGCAGGACGCCATCCGGCGCGACCGCAACCTGGTGACGCGTTTTCCCAACGAGGCCACCCACATGAAGGCGCGCGAAGCGGCGCTCGACGACGTGCGCAAGGGGGTCGCGTTCTCGCAGGGACGGCTGGCCGAGCTCGAGCAGGCGCGCAAGCCGCTGGCCGACGAACTCGAGTTCTACAAGGGCAAGAAACCGCCGTCCAAGCTGCGCCAGCAACTCGACGCCAACGATGCCGCGGTGGCCGCGCAGCGCTCGCTGGTGCAGAACCAGCAGGACGAGATCGTGCGCATCAACAACCTCTACGACGTCGAGCTGGAACGCCTGAAGAAGCTGTGGGGCGGGGCGTCGCCGGGGTCGATGGGGGCCTTGCCGGCGGCGTCGGCCCCACCGCCGCGAAAGAGATAACGCCGGCTGCCGTGCGGTCCCGGATTGTCATCCGGGTGACATGACGACCCCTCGCCCGGCGGGTACGCCGGTCGATCCCCCGAGGGGATGCGGGCCGGCTTGGGGCGGCCCGGCGCTCGGCCCGCTCGAACTCGTAGCCCGGATGCCAATCCGGGGGCCGCCGTCAACCGAGTTTCTTCTTGAGCAGCTCGTTCACCTGCGACGGGTTGGCCTTTCCTTTGGTCGCCTTCATCGCCTGGCCGACCAGCGCGTTGAAGGCCTTGTCCTTGCCGGCGCGGAACTCCTCCACCGACTTGGCATTGGCCGCCAGCACCTCGTCGAGGATGCGCTCCAGCTCGCCGGTGTCGCTCATCTGCTTCAGGCCCTTGGCCTCGATGATGGCATCGACCTCGCCGCCCTCGGACCACAGCTGCTCGAACACCTGGCGCGCGCCGCTGTTCGAGATCGTGCCGTCGGCGATGCGGCCGATCAGTGCCGCCAGCGTCGCCGCATCGACCGGGCTGCGCGCAATGTCCTTCTCCTCGGCATTGAGCCGGCGCGACACCTCGCCCATCAGCCAGTTGGCCACCAGTTTCGGCTGGCCGCAGGCCTTGGCCGCGGCCTCGAACCAGGCGCCGAAGGCCTTGCTCTGCGTCATCATCGACGCGTCGTAGGCCGGCAGCCCGTACTCTTTCTGGAAGCGCTCGGCCATCACGCGCGGCAGCTCGGGCATCTGCGAACGCTCGCGCTCGATCCATTCGGGAGCGATCACCAGCGGCGGCAGGTCGGGGTCGGGGAAGTAGCGGTAGTCGTGCGCATCTTCCTTCGTGCGCATCATCTCGGTCTTGCCGCTGTCGGGGTTGAACAGCACCGTGGCCTGCTGGACCTTCCCGCCATCCTCGAGCAGGTCGATCTGCCACTGGATCTCGGCGTCGATCGCCTGCTGCAAAAACTTGAAGCTGTTCAGGTTCTTGATCTCGCGCCGCGTGCCGAGCTCGGCACCGGGCTTGCGAACCGACACGTTGGCATCGCAGCGGAAGCTGCCTTCCTGCATGTTGCCGTCGCAGATCTCGAGCCACACCACCAGCGAATGCAGGGCCTTCGCGTACTCCACCGCCTCGGTGCTGGCGCGCATGTCCGGCTCGGTGACGATCTCCAGCAGCGGCGTGCCGGCGCGGTTCAGGTCGATGCCGGTCTGGCCGGCATAGTCCTCGTGCAGCGACTTGCCGGCGTCTTCTTCCAGGTGGGCGCGCGTCAGCTGCACCTTGTGGCGCTGGTCGCCGACGAAGAACTCGACCGAGCCGCCCTGCACCACCGGCGTCTCGTACTGGCTGATCTGGTAGCCCTTGGGCAGGTCGGGGTAGAAGTAGTTCTTGCGCGCGAAGATCGACAGCGGCGCCACCGTCGCGCCAACCGCCAGCCCGAAGCGGATCGCGCGCTCGACCGCGCCCCGGTTCATCACCGGCAGCGTGCCCGGCAGCGCCAGGTCGACGGCCGACGCCTGCGTGTTGGGCGCGGCACCGAACTGCGTGCTGGAGCCGCTGAAGATCTTGCTGCGCGTGGACAGCTGGGCGTGCGTCTCGAGGCCGATGACGACCTCGTAGCCGCGGATCAGGGGAGGGGTGCTTGCCATGGTCAGGTCGAAGGTGCGCGGGCGTGCCAGTCGGTCGCCTGCTGGAAGGCGTGGGCCGCGTGCAGCAGCGTGCCCTCCTGGAAATAGTTGCCGATCAGCTGCAGGCCCACCGGCATGCCGCCTTCGCCGAAGCCGGCGGGCAGGCTCATGCCCGGCAGGCCGGCCAGGCTGGCCGGCAGCGTGAAGATGTCGGCCAGGTAGTTGGCCACCGGATCGTCGCTCTTGTCGCCCAGCTTCCAGGCCACCGTCGGCGCCACCGGCCCGGCGATCATGTCGCACTGCGCGAAACAGCGCTGGAAATCGTCGGCGATCATGCGGCGCAGCTTCTGCGCCTGCAGGTAGTAGGCGTCGTAGTAGCCCTCGCTGAGCACGTAGGTGCCGATCATGATGCGGCGCTTGACCTCGGCGCCGAAAGCCTCGGCCCGGCTCTTCTTGTACATGTCGAGCAGGTCGCCGTACGCCGCGGCCCGGTGGCCGAAGCGCACGCCGTCGAAGCGGCTCAGGTTCGAGCTGGCCTCGGCCGGCGCGATGATGTAGTAGACCGGGATCGACAGCTCGGTGCGCGGCAGGCTCACGTCGACCAGCGTCGCGCCCAGCTTTTCCAGTTCGGCCAGCGCGGCGCGCAGCGCCCCGTTGACATCGGCGGCCAGCGCGGCCGGGAAGAACTCTTTCGGCAGCCCGATGCGCAGCCCCTTCAGCGGCTGCGCGGCCGTGGCACCCTGGCGCGGCTGCACGAGCGCCGCCGTGTAGTCCTGCGGCGGGCGCTGCGCGCTGGTGGCATCGCGCTCGTCGAAGCCGCTCATCGCCGACAGCAGCAGCGCGCAATCCTCGGCGCTGCGGCCGAACGGCCCGGCCTGGTCGAGGCTGGACGCGAACGCGATCATCCCGTAGCGCGAGCACACGCCGTAGGTCGGCTTGATGCCGGTGATGCCGGTGAAGCTGGCCGGCTGGCGGATCGAGCCGCCGGTGTCGGTGCCGGTGGCCACCGGCACCAGGCGCGCCGCGACCGCGGCGGCCGAGCCGCCGGACGATCCGCCCGGCACGCGCGAGCGGTCCCAGGGGTTGCGGACCGGCCCGAAGGCCGAGTTCTCGTTGCCCGAGCCCATCGCGAACTCGTCGCAGTTCAGCTTGCCCAGCGTCACCGTGCCGGCCGCGGCCAGCCGGGTCACGACGGTGGCGTCGAACGGGCTGCGGTAGCCCTCGAGCATCTTCGAGCCGGCGGTGGTGGGCAGCGCCTCGGTGACGAAGATGTCCTTGTGCGCGAGCGGCACGCCCAGCAGCGCGCCGGTCTCGCCGGCGGCGCGGCGCGCATCGGCGCGGGCCGCCTGCTGCAGCGCGCCCTTGGCGTCCACGCACAGGAAGGCGCCGAGTTGTTGGTGCGCGGCAACCCGTGCGAGCAGATGTTTCGTCGCCTCGACGCTGGAGACCTGGCCCGCGTCCAGCGCCCGGCCGAGCTCGGCGGCGCCCAGTTGGTGGAGGTCGTGCTTCATTCGATGACCTTGGGCACGAGGAACAGGCCGTCCTCGACGGCCGGCGCGCTGCGCTGGTTGGCCTCGCGGCGGTCGGTCTCGGTGACGACGTCGTCGCGCAGGCGCAGCGCCACCTCCTGCACCGCCGACAGCGGCGTGTACAGCGGCTCGACACCGCTGGTGTCGACCGCGCCCATGCGCTCGACGATCGAGAAGAATCCGTTCAATTGCTGCAGCATCGCCGCCTCTTCGGCGGGCTTGAGTTCGAGACGGGCGAGGTTCGCGATGCGGCTGACGTCTTTGGAGTCCAGGGCCATGGGGAATTTGAGCGTTGGAGAGGGTGCCGACGGGGCTGAATTCCAGGGGTGTTGGGGTATTATCCCCGGTTATCCACAAGCCTCTTTCGGCGTGCAAATTCAAGGGTTTGCAGGACTTTCGAGCGGCTCGCGGACCCCGGTTGGACTCCCCAGGTTGGACTCCCAAATTTCGCGCTCGCGGCGAGTGGCCCCCCGGCCGGTCGACGCCAACAAGAACACCCGCACATGTTTGCATCCCTGCGCCGCTACTTCTCCACCGATCTGGCCATCGACCTCGGCACCGCCAACACGCTGATCTACGTGCGCGGCAAGGGCATCGTGCTGGACGAGCCCTCGGTCGTCGCGATCCGACACGAAGGCGGCCCGAACGGCAAGAAGACCATCCAGGCCGTCGGCGCCGAGGCCAAGGCCATGCTCGGCAAGGTGCCGGGCAACATCGAGGCCATCCGCCCGATGAAAGACGGCGTGATCGCGGACTTCACGGTGACCGAGCAGATGCTCAAGCAGTTCATCAAGATGGTCCACGACTCGAAGATGCTGAAGCCGAGCCCGCGCATCATCATCTGCGTGCCCTGCGGCTCGACCCAGGTCGAGCGCCGCGCGATCCGCGAATCGGCGCTCGGCGCCGGCGCGAGCGAGGTCTATCTGATCGAGGAACCCATGGCCGCGGCGATCGGCGCCGGCCTGCCGGTCAGCGAAGCCAGCGGCTCGATGGTGGTCGACATCGGCGGCGGCACCACCGAGGTCGGCGTGATCTCGCTCGGCGGCATGGTCTACAAGGGCAGCGTGCGCGTCGGCGGCGACAAGTTCGACGAAGCCATCATCAACTACATCCGCCGCAACTACGGCATGCTGATCGGCGAGCCCACCGCCGAGGCGATCAAGAAGAACATCGGCTCGGCCTTCCCCGGCTCCGAGGTCAAGGAGATGGAAGTCAAGGGCCGCAACCTCAGCGAGGGCGTGCCACGCAGCTTCACGATCAGCAGCAACGAGATCCTCGAGGCGCTGACCGACCCGCTCAACCAGATCGTCTCCAGCGTCAAGAACGCGCTCGAGCAGACCCCGCCCGAACTGGGCGCCGACATCGCCGAGCGCGGCATGATGCTGACCGGCGGCGGCGCCCTGCTGCGCGACCTCGACCGCCTGCTGGCCGAGGAAACCGGCCTGCCGGTGCTGGTGGCCGAAGACCCGCTGACCTGCGTCGTGCGCGGGTGCGGCATGGCGCTCGAGCGGATGGAGCGGCTGGGATCCATCTTCACATCCGAGTGAACGTGACCTTTATCACACGGCCGGCGCGTCGCTGACGCGGCCGGCTTTTTCGCTTCAAAAGACATGCCGTTGGGCTCTTTCGACCGAACCCCACCGCCCTTCTTCCGACAGGGCCCGTCGGCTCTCACGCGGCTGATGTTCTTCTCCGCGCTGGCCCTGTTCCTGATGGTCGCCGACACCCGCTTCAAGCTGACGCAGCCGCTGCGCGCGGTGCTGGCCACCGTGCTGAACCCGGTCGAGCGGGCGCTGCGGGCGCCGGTCGACGCGGTCAGCGCGGCCAGCGACTACGTGATGGGCCTGCAGCAGGCGCTGTCGGCCGAGGCCCGGGCGCGGCGCGAACTGGCCGAGCAGGCCGCCCGCTCGGCGCGCGTCGAGCAGCTGCTGCAGGAGAACCTGCGGCTGCGCGCGCTGCTCGACCTGCGCCCGGGGCTGACGGTGCGCTCGCAGACTGCCGAGGTGCTGTACGACGCACCCGATCCGTACTCGCGCAAGGTCATCATCGACCGCGGCACCCAGCAGGGCGTGACGGTGGCCGCACCGGTGATCAACGAGGCCGGCGTGCTGGGCCAGGTGACGCGGGTCTTCCCGTACAGCGCCGAGGTGACGCTGCTGACCGACAAGGACGCCGCGATCCCGGTGCTGAACATGCGCACCCAGGTGCGCAGCGCCGCCTTCGGCAACTCGACTGGTGCCGGGCTGGAGCTGCGCTTCATGGCCGGCAACGCCGACGTGCAGGTGGGCGACGTGCTCGCCACCTCCGGCGTCGACGGCGTCTATCCGTCGGGCATCCCGGTCGCCAAGGTGGTCAGCGTCGACCGCCGCGTCGACACCGGCTTCGCGCGCATCGCGCTCGCGCCGATCGCGCAGCCCGATGCGGTGCGCCACGTGCTGGTGCTGGAGCCGCTGGGCCTGCAGATGCAGCCCAAGCCCGAACCCGCCGTCGACCCCAACGCGAAGCCGGCCGGCCGCAAGGGAGGCCGCAAATGATGCCGCGCGGCTCCGACCAGCTGCTGCTGCCGGCCAACCCGTTCTTCATCTGGGGCTCGCTGCTGCTGGCCTTCCTGTTCAACCTGGTGCCGTTCGGCCGCATCCCGGCGCTGCCCGACCTGCTGGCGCTGGCGCTGGTGTTCTGGAACGTGCACCAGCCGCGGCGCGTCGGGGTCGGCGCGGCCTTCGTGTTCGGGCTGATGATGGACGTGCACGACAGCGCGGTGCTGGGCCAGCACGCGCTCGCCTACACGTTGCTCAGCTTCTTCGCGATCACCATCCACCGCCGGCTGCTGTGGTTCGGGCTGCCGTCGCAGGCGCTGCAGATCCTGCCGCTGTTCGTCGCGGCGCACGCGGTGTCGCTGGTGGTGCGGATGCTGGTGGGCGGCATGCTGCCGGGCTGGGAACTGATGCTCGCGCCGGTGTTCGAAAGCCTGCTGTGGCCGGTGGCATCGTGGGTGCTGCTGGCACCGCAGCGCCGGCCGCCGGATCCGGACCAGAACCGGCCCTTGTGATCTCCACGCGGTCATGACAGAACTCAAGAACGTCGAGCAGGAGCTGGGGCGATTCCGCACCCGGCTGCTCGCGGCCGCCTTGTTCGTGCTGTTCGCCTTCGGGCTGCTGACCTTCCGCCTGGTCGTGCTGCAGGTGATGCGCCACGACGAGCTGCAGACGCAGGCCGAGAACAACCGCATCGCCGTGGTGCCGATCGTGCCCAACCGCGGGCTGATCGTCGACCGCAACGGCGTCGTGCTGGCCAACAACTACTCGGCCTACACGCTGGAGATCACGCCGTCGAAGGTGGACGACCTGGACGGCGTGATCGACCAGCTGTCGCAGGTGGTCGAGGTGCAGCCGCGCGACCGCAAGCGCTTCAAGCGGCTGATGGAAGAGACCAAGAGCAGCTTCGACTCGCTGCCGATCCGCACCAAGCTCAGCGACGAGGAGGTGGCTCGCTTCACCGCGCAGCGCTTCCGCTTCCCGGGCGTCGACATCAAGGCGCGGCTGTTCCGCAACTACCCGCTTGGCGAGGTCGGCAGCCACCTGATCGGCTACATCGGCCGCATCAACCCGGCCGAGAAGGAGAAGATCGACGAGTCGGAGGACGAGGCCAACTACCGCGGCACCGAGTACATGGGCAAGCTCGGCATCGAGCAGGCCTACGAATCGCAGCTGCACGGCGCGACCGGCTTCGAAGAGGTCGAGACCAGCGCCGGCGGGCGCGCGGTGCGCCAGCTCAAGAGCAACCCGGCGACGCCCGGCAACACGCTGGTGCTGTCGATCGACATCCGGCTGCAGGCGCTGGTCGAGGAGCTGTTCGGCGACCGCCGCGGCGCGCTGGTGGCCATCGACCCGCGCAACGGCGAGGTGCTGGCCTTCGTCAGCAAGCCCAACTTCGACCCCAACCTGTTCGTCGACGGCATCGACGCCGAGAACTGGAAGGCGCTCAACGAATCCGACGACAAGCCGCTGCTGAACCGCGCGCTGCGCGGCGCCTACCCGCCCGGCTCGACCTACAAGCCGCTGATGGCGCTGGCCGCGCTGACGCTGGGCAAGCGCACGCCGCAGCAGGCGATCAGCGACCCCGGCTACTTCTGGTTCGGCAACCACAAGTTCCGCGACGACAAGGAGGGCGGGCACGGCATGGTCGACATGTACCGCTCGATCGTGCAGTCGTGCGACACCTACTACTACATCCTCGCCAACGACCTGGGCGTCGACGCGATCCACGACTTCATGGCGCCGCTCGGCCTCGGCCAGCTGACCGGCATCGACATGCAGGGCGAGCTGCGCGGCACGCTGCCGTCCACCGAATGGAAGCGCACCGCCTACAAGCGCAAGGAATTGCAGAAGTGGTACCCCGGCGAGACCATCTCGCTGGGCATCGGCCAGGGCTACAACACCTTCACGATGCTGCAGCTGGCGCAGGCCGAGGCGGCGGTGGCCGCCGGCGGCAAGCGCTTCAAGCCGCACCTGGTGCGCGCGATCGAGAACGTCGAGACGCGCACGCAGCAGAAGCTGTCCGGCGACGCGCTGCCGCCGCTCGACTGGAAAGCCGAGCACGTGGAGATCATCCACCAGGCGCTGTACGGCGTGACGCAGGAAGGCACGGCGGCGCGCGCGTTCCAGGGCACGCCCTACCGCTCGGGCGGCAAGACCGGCACCGCGCAGGTGATCCAGATCAAGGCGAACGAGAAATACGACGCCAGCAAGGTCGACGAGCGCCACCGCGACCATGCGCTGTACACCGCGTTCGCGCCGCTGGACGAGCCGCACATCGCCGTCGCGCTGGTGGTCGAGAACGCCGGCTTCGGGGCCGGCGCCGCCGCGCCGATCGCGCGCCGCGTGTTCGACTTCGTGCTCGAAGGCCAGTACCCGAGCGAGGAGGACATCCTCGCGACACGCGGCGGCCAGACCTACGCGCCGATCGGCAAGCCGCGGCCCGCCGCGTCGGTGCCGCTGCCGGGGGTGTCGATCAACGGCGTCGCGGCGGCCGGCCCGAGCGTGCCGCCCGAGCTGGTGGTGCCGGTGGCGGCTTCCGCGCCTGCGGCTGCCGCTTCTCCCGCCGCCGCGGCCTTCACGTCCAAGGGCCACCGGCGATGAGCATCGTCTTCGAGAAGCCCTCGTACTGGCAGCGGCTGAAGCCGGTCTTCACCGGCTTCGACGCGCCGTTGGTGATCGCGGTGCTGCTGCTGGGCGCCGCCGGGCTCGTGACGATGTACTCGGCCGGCTTCGACCACGGCACGCGCTTCGTCGACCACGGGCGCAACATGCTGCTGTCGGTGGTGATCCTGTTCGTCGTCGCGCAGATCCCGCCGCAGCGGCTGATGCGGCTGGCGGTGCCGCTGTACACGGTGGGCGTCGCGCTGCTGATCGCCACCGCGGTGATCGGCGTCACGAAGAAGGGCGCGACGCGCTGGCTCAACGTGGGCGTCGTGATCCAGCCGAGCGAGATCATGAAGATCGCGATGCCGCTGATGCTGGCCTGGTGGTTCCAGCGCCGCGAGGGCCAGCTGCGGGTGCTCGACTTCGTGGTCGCGCTCGGGCTGCTGGCGATCCCGGTCGGCATGATCGTCAAGCAGCCCGACCTGGGCACGGCGATCCTGGTGCTGTCGGCCGGGCTGTACGTGATCTTCTTCGCCGGGCTGTCGTGGAAGCTGATCGTCCCGGTGCTGGTGATCGGCGGCGCGGCGATCACCGCGGTCGTGGTGTCGGAAGACCGCATCTGCCAGCCCGACGTGGTGTGGCCGCTGCTGCGCGACTACCAGAAGAACCGCGTCTGCACGCTGCTCGACCCGACCACCGACCCGCTCGGCAAGGGCTTCCACATCATCCAGGGGATGATCGCGATCGGCTCCGGCGGCGTCGAGGGCAAGGGCTTCATGAAGGGCACGCAGACCCACCTCGAGTTCATTCCCGAGCGCACCACCGACTTCATCTTCGCGGCCTTCTCCGAGGAGTTCGGCCTGGTCGGCTGCGTCTCGCTGATCCTCGGGTTCACGTTCCTGATCTTCCGCGGGTTGCTGATCGCGGCCGATGCGCCGACGGTGTTCACGCGGCTGCTGGCCGGCTCGGTGACGCTGAGCTGGTTCACCTATGCCTTCGTCAACATGGGCATGGTCAGCGGCATCCTGCCGGTGGTGGGCGTGCCGCTGCCATTCATCAGCTACGGCGGCACCGCGATGGTCACGCTCGGGCTGGGGCTGGGCATCCTGATGTCGATCGCAAAGAGCCGGCGGCTGATGCAGAGCTGACGGGCAGGGCCCACGACGCGCTAAGCTGTGCGCCTCGCCGCCACCCCCGGACGAACCGCATGAGCCTGCACCACCCCGCAGACGCAGTCGCACCCCTCCACACGAACACCCCGCCCGCCACCCGCGTGGGCATCGTCGGCGTCGGCAACATGGGCGGCGCGATCGCGGCCCGGCTGCTGTCGCTGGGCTGGCCCGTCGCCGTGCACGACATCGACGACCGCTGCGAGGCGCTGGCCGTCAGCTTCGGTGCGATGGCCTGCGCGACGCCATCCGGCGTGGCCGCCTCGAGCGAGGTGCTGATCGTCGCCGTCGTCGACGCGGCGCAGACCGAGGCGGTGCTGTTCGGCGCACACGGTGCGGCGCGCGGCCTGGCGCGCGGCTCGACGGTGCTGCTGTGCCCGACCATCGCGCCGGCCGATGTCGAGCGCTTCGCGACCGGGCTGCACCGGCACGGCATCGCCTGCATCGACGCGCCGATGTCGGGCGGCCCCGACCGCGCACGCGACGGCAGCATGAGCCTGATGCTGGCCGGGCCCGGCGACGCGATCGAGCGCCACCGCGCGCTGGTCGAATCGATGTCGTCGCGCGTGTTTCGCATCAGCGAGCAGCCGGGCGACGCGGCGCGCACCAAGCTCGTCAACAACCTGCTGGCCGGCATCAACCTGGCCGGCGCGGCCGAGGCGCTGGCGCTGGCCGAGCGCATGGGGCTGGACGTGGGCCGCACGCTGGACGTGATCGAGCAGTCCAGCGGCCAGAGCTGGATCGGCTCCGACCGGCTGCGGCGCGCGCTGCGCGGCGACTACCTGCCGCGCGCCCACACCCGGCTGCTGAACAAGGACACGCACCTGGCGCTGGGCGTCGCGCGCAAGGCCGGCGCGGCGACGGCCATCGGCGAAGCGGCTGCCGCGGTGTTTGCGCGGGCCTGCGAGCGCGGCTTCGCGGGGATGGACGATGCGAGCGTGTTCGAACTGCTGCGACAAGAGGACCGTTGAGCCATCCCCCCGAGGCGCACCTGCGGCGCATGAACCGCGTGCTCGACCACATCGACGCGCACCTGGCCGAAGACCTGCGGCTGGAGACGCTGGCCGACGTCGCGGCCTTTTCGCCGTTCCACTTCCACCGCGTGTTCCGCGCGTGGACCGGCGAGACGCTGCTCGATTTCGTGCGCCGGCGCCGGCTCGAAGCGGCCGGCGGGCGGCTGCGCCACGCGCCGCACGACAGCATCACGACGATCGCGTTCGCGGTCGGCTTCGAATCGGGCGAGGCCTTCTCGCGCGCCTTCAAGCGGCACTTCGGCATGACGCCGACCGCGTGGCGGCGCGGCGGGCAGCTGCTGTGGGAGCGGCGCCAGCACATGGTGCGCACGCAGCCGCTGCCACTCGGGCCGCCCTACCCCGTGGTGCTCAAGCAGTTGCCCGAACGCGAGGTGCTGTACTGGCGGGTGCAGGGGCGCTACGAGACGATGGTGTCGCAGGCCTGGGCCGCCTTCATGCCGCGCATCGAGGCACTGGGGCTGGGCGGCCAGCTGCGGCTGGGGATGGGGCTGGACGATCCGGACATCGCACCGGTCTCGCGCTGCCGCTTCGATGCCTGCGTGGTGCTGCCGCCGAACTGGCACGAGCCGGTCAGCGGGCGCGTGTCGCGCAAGCGGGTGGCCGGCGGGCTGCACGCCTGCCTGGTCTACGACGGGCCGGGGCCGCAGATGCAGCACGCCTGGCGGCAGCTGCTCAACGACTGGCTGCCGACCTCGGGGCTGATGGTGGGGGATGCGCCGTTCTTCGAGACGTATCCGGTGGAGCAGGTGCTGCCGGACGAGGGGCGCGTGGTCTGCGAGCTGTGCATGCCCGTGCAACGCTGACCCGGATCGGCGTCCGGGCTACGCCGCGGCCAGGCCGTGCCGTTGGCGCACCACGCGCCGGTGTGTCGCCCGCGCCGACGGCACCCAGCCCTGCCGGTACCAGCGCGCCGCCATCGTCAGCCCGCGCAGCCACTCGTCGGCCGCGTACGCGATCCACACGCCGACCAGCCCGAGCCCGAAGTACACGCCCAGCAGCCAGGCGCCGCCCGCCATCACGAACACCATCGACGCCGCGCCCGCCATCACCGGGAACTTCGCGTCGCCGGTGGCGCGCAGCGCGTTGACCACCACCAGGTTGAAGGTGCGCCCCGGCTCCAGCAGCACCGTGATCCACAGCAGCGTCGTCGCGGCCTCGATGATGCGCGGGTCGTGCGTGAAGAGCTGCATCGTCCACCGCGCCGTCAGCGCGCCCACCAGCGCAAGGCTGGTCGACACCAGCAGCCCCCAGCGCAGGCTCTTGCGCACCAGCCGGTGCGCTGCATGCAGTTGCCCCGCGCCGATCAGGTGGCCGACCAGGATCTCGCTCGCGAAGCCGATCGCCAGCCCGAACACCAGGATGAAGTACATGATCTGCATCGTGTAGCTGTGTGTCGCCAGCTCGGCCGCGCCCATGCGCGCCACCAGCGCGATCGTCACCAGCAGCGCCAGCCGGTAGGCCACGTTCTCGGCCGCACCGGGCAGCCCGATGTGCAGCACCGGACCGAGCCGGCGCCAGCGCATCACCCACCAGTCGCGCCGCGTCGGCACCAGGTCCAGCCGGCGCTGCCACAGCCACAGGTGGAAGGCGACGCCGAACGCGCGGCTCAGCGCCATCGCCAGCGCGAAGCCCGGCAGGCCCAGGCCCGGCACCGGGCCGAAGCCGGTCATCAGCGGCGTGCAGATCAGCAGGTGCAGGCTGTGCATCGCCAGCATGTTCATCAGCGTGTCGCGCGCATGCAGGTGCGCGCGCATCACCGACGACATGCTGGCGTTGAACGCATCCAGCGCCAGCGCCACCGCCAGCACGCGCAGGTAGGGCCCGGCGATGGGCAGCACGTCGGCCGGCGCGTTCAGCACGCTCAGCAGCGGATTGGCGCAGGCCGCCACCACCAACCCGGCACCCAGGCCGAGCCAGGTGCTCGCGCCCAGTGCCGCCCGCGCCGTCTCGTCGGCGCCGGCCCGGTTGCCGGCCCCCAGGTTCTGCGTGATCACCACGCTGACGCCCATGCTGATGATGCGGAACAGCAGGAAGAACGAGGCCTGCACGTTGTTGGCCAGCGCGAATGCGCCGGACGCGGTGTCGGACTGGCGCGACGCCAGCCACAGCCCGGTCAGCCCGACCAGCAGGCCCAGCACCAGTTCGGCCAGCAGCGGCCAGGTGAGGGTGATCAGCCCGGGGCGGGGCTGGGGGGCGGACGGTGTGGGGGCGGACATGGAAAGCAAGCGGCGGCGCGAAACCGCGATGATCGCCGCAATCGGTTGCGCGCGTCTGTTGGATCTTGCTCACGGATGCCGCGCGGGACTACGGGGCCTTGTGCTTCTTCGGGCCGCGCAGGAACTCGCGGTCGACATCCAGCGTCGACTTCACGCCGATGTCGGCGCGGTGCTTCTTCAGCCAGGCCGTGGCCGCACTTCGGCCCAGCGCGAACAGGTCGTCGAGGAAGGCGCGGTCGGTGTTGAACTTGCTGTTCGCGCCGTACGGACCCAGCCCGTCGTCGTCGGCCACCATGTGCAGCCGCAGGTCCTTGTAGCGGCCCGGGTCGAGCTTGCCTTCGCGCACCAGCCGCGACACGAACGAGATCGCGCGCATCTCCGACATCAGGCTCGCGTTGAAGGTGATCTCGCTCAGGCGGTCCATGATCTCCTCGCTGCGCGTCGGCGTGCCTTCGCGGATCAGCGGGTTGATGCGCACCAGCACGATGTCGAGCGCGGCGGTCTGGTAGATCAGCGGGTAGATCGCCGGGTTGCCGGTGTAGCCGCCGTCCCAGTACGGCTCGCCGTCGATCTGCACCGCCTGGAACAGGAACGGCAGGCAGGCCGACGCGAGCAGCGCATCGACCGTGATCTCGCGCCCGGTGAACACGCGCGCCTGGCCGGTGGTGACGCTGGTGGCGGTGACGAACAGGCGCAACCCGCTCGCATGCACCGCCTCCTCGTCGACGTGGCGGCGCAGCACGTCGCGCAGCGGGTTCAGGTTGAGCGGATTGAACTCGTACGGGCTGAACGAGCGGAAGAACGAGCTCATCCACTGGTAGCCGGGCAGCTTGTCGAGCTTGAAGTTGTCGGTCAGCGCGTGCGTCTGGCTGGCCGAGAACGGCGAGAAGATCGATCCGGAACGGCTGACGTCGCGCCAGAACTCGGTGAGCGCCTCGCGCGCACCCTCGCGGCGCCCATTCTTGTAGCCGGTGGCCATCACCGCGGCGTTCAGCGCGCCGGCGCTGGTGCCGGAGACGCCGCTGAAGCTGATCTGCTCGTCCTCCAGCAGGCGGTCGAGCACGCCCCAGGTGAACGCGCCGTGCGAGCCGCCGCCCTGCAGCGCGAGGTCGAGGCTGAGCCGGGCCGGGGCCTCGCCGTGGTGGGGTGCTTCATGGACTGCCATCGGGAAACTCCGCGGGTTAACCCGGAGCAGTCTATGTCGGATGCGACTGCGGCGCTTCGGCAGGGGGTGTCAGGCCCGACACGACGGCCGGGAAGCGCACCGTGAAGCGCGCCCCTGGCCCGAACACGGCGCCGGCCTGGTCGCTGAGGCCGGGGCGGTGGCGCAGGTTGGCGTCTTCCAGCGTGATCTCGGCGCCGTGCTGCTGCGCGATCTCGCGCACGATGGCCAGGCCCAGGCCGGAACCGTCGACATTGGTGCCGAGCGAGCGGTAGAACGGCTGGAACACCTTGTCGCGCTCGCCGGCCGGGATGCCGGGGCCGGAGTCCTCCACCTGCACCACCACCACCTGGCCGAACGGATCGTCGACCGCGCGCACCGTCACCGTGCCGCCTTCGGGCGTGTACTGCAGCGCGTTGTCGACCAGGTTGCGGATCAACTCGCGCAGCAGCACCGGCTGGCCGGGTACCGTGAGGCCGGGGCCGCGCTCCGGGCCCTCGTAGCCGAGGTCGATGCGCTTCTCGAGCGCGCGCGGCACGAAATCGCGCACGGCCTCGGCGGCCAGCCGCGCCAGGTTGACCGGCTGGTGCTGCAGCGCCTGCGAGGCGTCCTCGGCGCGCGCCATCGCCAGCAGCTGGTTCACCATGCGCGCGGCGCGCTGGCTGGAGCGGGCGATCTGCTGCAGCGATTTCTTCAGCGCCTGCGGGTCGCGCTCGCCGGCATCGATCTCGCGCTGCGCCAGCTCGGCCTGCGTGCGCAGCCCGGCCAGCGGCGTCTTCAGCTGGTGTGCGGCATCGGCCAGGAAGTGCTTCTGCGTGCCGATGCTGCGGTCGAGACGGGTCAGCAGGTCGTTGATGGCGCGCACCAGCGGCGAGACCTCCTCGGGCGCATCGCGTTCGTCGATCGGGCTCAGGTCGTGGCTTTCGCGGCGGCGGATGCGCTGCTGCAGTTCGTTGAGCGGCGCGATGCCGCGCGCCAGCGCCAGCCACACCAGCAGCACCGCGAGCGGCAGGATCACGAACTGCGGCAGCATCACGCCCTTGATGATCTCGGTGGCCAGGCGCGAGCGCTTGCCCAGCGTCTCGGCCACCTGCACCAGCGGCGTGTCGGTGCCGGCCGGCAGGCCGTCGGGCACGCCGACGCGCACGTAGGCGATGCGCACCGGCTCGTTGCTGATCTCGTCGTCGCGGTAGCGCACGACACCGGGGGCGGCGCGGTCCTCGTCGTTGGGCAGCGGCAGCGCGCGCTCGCCGCTCAGGTACTGGCCGCCCAGGCCGAGCACCTGGTAATACAGCGTGTCGGTCTCGTCGGTGCGCAGCAGCTCGGCGGCACTGGCCGGCAGCGCGAAGCTGGCCGACAGGCTGGCCGGGCCGGCAGCGCCGCCCGCATCCTGCACGCTGACCTGCTGCGACAGCACGCGCGCCATCTCGCCGAGCTGGCGGTCGAACGGCTTGTTGGCGATGCCCTGCGCGACCAGCCAGGTCAGCACCACGCTCATCGGCCACAGCAGCAGCAGCGGGGCGAGCATCCAGTCGAGGATCTCGCCAAAAAGAGACCGCTGTTCCTTCATGACCGTAGCCCGGATGAAATCCGGGATCCCGGATTGGCATCCGGGCCACGAACAGCGCATCGCGCATGCAGAGCAAGCGAAGCGCGCGACCGATCAAGCCACGACCCAGGATCCGGCTTTGCCGGGCCGAGGGTCGGCGCCCCTCGGGGGCAGGAGCGCAGCGACTGGGGGGCCCTGTTCAAGCTGCGATCTTTTCCAGGCAGTAGCCCAGGCCGCGCACCGTCGCGATGCGCACCGGCCCTTGCTCGATCTTCTTGCGCAACCGGTGGATGTAGACCTCGATCGCGTTGTTGCTGACCTCTTCGCCCCATTCGCACAGCCGCTCGACCAACTGGTCCTTGCTGACCAGCCGCCCGGCGCGCTGCAGCAGCACCTCGAGCAGGCTCAACTCGCGTGCCGACAGCTCGACCATCTGGTCGTTGAGGTAGGCGACCCGGCCGGTCGCATCGAAGGTCAGCGGCCCATGCTTGATCACGCTCGATGCAGTGCCCAGGCCGCGCCGCGTCAGCGCCCGCACGCGGGCTTCGAGCTCCTGCAGCGAGAACGGCTTGGCCATGTAGTCGTCGGCGCCGAGGTCCAGCCCCTGCACGCGCTGCTCGACGCTGTCGGCGGCGGTGAGGATCAGCACCGGCACCGCCGAGCCGCGGGCACGCAGCTTGCGCAGCACCTCCAGCCCGTGCAGCCGGGGCAGCCCGAGGTCGAGGATCAGCAGGTCGAATTCGTGCGCCGACAGCGCGGCATCGGCCTCGGTGCCGCTGGCCACGTGGTCGACCGCGTAGCCGCCGTTGCGCAGCGAACGCAGCAGCCCGTCGGCCAACACCTGGTCGTCTTCGGCGATCAATACGCGCATGGCTGCCTCCTGTGCGGCTCGCTGTCCCACCCATCGCGACCGCTGCGGTCATTGTAGGGAGAGACCCCGCGCGAACCTTGATCGATATCGGGTGCCGAACCAGAAAAGACTGTACAAACATCCAGCCTTTGCGATAATCCGCGCAACTCTAGGAGATCGCCCCCATGGATGCCCCCGTCAAAGCCGCCACCCTCAACACCGAAAAAGCCAAGGCCCTGCAGGCTGCCCTCGCGCAGATCGAAAAGCAGTTCGGCAAGGGCTCGATCATGCGGCTCGGCGAGGGCGAGGTGATCGAAGACATCGAGGTGGTTTCCACCGGCTCGCTGGGCCTGGACATCGCGCTCGGCGTCGGCGGCCTGCCGCGCGGCCGGGTGGTCGAGATCTACGGCCCGGAATCGTCGGGCAAGACCACGCTGACGCTGCAGGTCATCTCCGAAATGCAGAAGCAAGGCGGCACCTGCGCCTTCATCGACGCCGAGCACGCGCTCGACACGGCCTACGCGCAGAAGCTGGGCGTCAACCTGCAGGAGCTGCTGATCAGCCAGCCCGACACCGGCGAGCAGGCGCTGGAAATCGTCGACGCGCTGGTGCGCTCCGGCTCGGTCGACCTGGTGGTCATCGACTCGGTCGCGGCGCTGACGCCGAAGGCCGAAATCGAAGGCGAGATGGGCGATTCGCTGCCCGGCCTGCAGGCCCGGCTGATGAGCCAGGCGCTGCGCAAGCTCACCGGCACGATCAAGAAGACCAACACGATGGTCATCTTCATCAACCAGATCCGCATGAAGATCGGCGTGATGTTCGGCAGCCCCGAAACCACCACCGGCGGCAATGCGCTGAAGTTCTACGCCTCGGTGCGGCTCGACATCCGCCGCATCGGCAGCATCAAGAAGGGTGAAGAGGTCATCGGCAACGAGACCAAGGTCAAGGTCGTCAAGAACAAGGTCTCGCCGCCGTTCAAGACCGCCGAGTTCGACATCCTCTACGGCCAGGGCATCAGCCGCGAAGGCGAGGTCATCGACATGGGTGTCGAGGCCAAGGTGCTCGAAAAGTCCGGTGCCTGGTACGCCTACAACGGCGAAAAGATCGGCCAGGGCAAGGACAACGCGCGCGAGTTCCTGAAAGAGAACCCCGACCTGTCGATCGAGATCGAGAACAAGGTGCGCGAGGCGATGGGCATCCCGCTGCTGCCCACCGGCGCGGGTGCCGAGGCCGAAGAGTCCAAGCCGGCCAAGGCCCCGAAGGCCCCCAAGGAACCGAAGGAAGCGCGCGAATAAGAGCGCGCTGGCCCGGGCGACATGAAGACACGGCTGTCGCTGCGCGGGCGCGGCGTGCAGCTGCTGTCACAGCGCGAGCACAGCCGGCAGGAGTTGCGGCGCAAGCTGCTGCAGCACCTGCGCACGCCCGATGCCCCGTTGCCGGACGATGCCGAGCAGCAGGTCGACGAGGTGCTCGCCTGGCTGCACGACAAGGGCTACTTCAGCGAGCAGCGCTTCGTCGAGAGCCGGGTGCATGTGCGCGCGGCACGCTATGGCAACCTGCGCATCCGCCAGGAGCTGGCGCAGCATGGTGTCGCGCTCGATGCCGACACCGCGCAGAGGCTGAAAGACAGCGAACTGGCGCGGGCCCACGAGGTGTGGGCGCGCAAGTTCGGCGTGGCCGCGGCCGACGCGGCGGTGCGCGCGAAGCAGGTGCGCTTTCTCGCGAGCCGCGGCTTCTCGGCCGAGGTGATCCGCCGGGTCGTCAAGGGCGACCTGGACGAAGCCGCTTGAGGCGGCACCCGATCAGGCGGCCTTCTTGCTCACCGGCTTGGCGGTGGCGGCCTGGGCGGCTGCTTCGCGGGCGAGGCGGGTTTCCTTCTTCAGGTCCTTCGCACGCTTTTGCTTCTGTCTGCGGATACCGCGGTCCTTGTCGGCGCTCATGCCTATCTCCGTTGGGTTGAAAGAGCCGAGGTTTTACCACTGTCGCGGCACAGGCCCGGCACTGACCCGGTTGGTTGAGTGTGAAGCGATGCAGACAATGGCCCGGCGGCATCGCTGGCCGCGCCCCGGATGACGCCCATGACACCCAACCAACGCCGGAGATTCGTGCGCGCGGCCGACATTGCGCTACAGCTCGTCGCCCTGCTCGGACTCGTCGCCTGGTTCCAGGCCACCGACCCCGACTGCGCCTACACCACCGACGTGTTCCTCCAGCTTCGCATGTGCGACGCCACCTGGATCGAGGCCCCAGCGGCTCCGTCCTACGGCTGGCTCGCGGCCGCCATCGCGATGCTGCTGGCCGGTGTGCGACTGAGATGACCCGATGCCCGCATTGAACATCTCGATCGCGTTCTGCCTGCTGGTCGTCATGGCCGGCTCATGGGCCTTGCACTCCGTCGCCTGGATCTCGGTCACCGGCTTCGTCGCGGCCACCCTGTGCGTGTGGGCCACGCTGCATCACCCGGCCATCGGCCGCCGGATCCCGCCGTCGCCGATGGCACACCGGCTGTTCATCGTCGCCTACGCCTGCATGCCGGTGCTGCTGATCGCGGGTTTCGCGCTGCTGCTGCGAGCGTCCCTGGCATCTGGGCTATAAACCGCCGATGTCCAACCCCTACGCCCCGCCGAACGCCCGCGTCGAGGATCCGCAGCCGCCCAAGCGCGGCAGCTGGCTGCGCACGATCGGCCTGATCGCCGGCTTCGCGCTGCTGTCGCTGCTGCTGGGCTGGGTCGTCGCGCCGTCGCTGGCCCAGGTGCTGACCGACGGCGATTTCGCCCAGCCGACCACGCCGCTGCTGGTCTTCGACCTCGCGCTGTCCTGCGCCGCGTCGTACGTGTGCTGCCTGATGGCCGCGCGGCTCTCGCAGGGCCGCGCCGTCATCGCCGCGTTCGGCGTCGGTGCGATCGGCTGCGCGTTCTACCTGATCCAGGTGGGCGGCTTCGACGGCATGCTGCCCGGCGACTTCCCGCTCTGGTACGAGTACTTCCCTGCGAACCTGGTGTCCGCCTGGCTCGCGTCCGTCGTCGCAACCCGGGCCGACTCGCCATGAACTGGATCATCCTCGTCACCGCCGGCCTGTTCGAGATCGGCTGGGCCATCGGCCTCAAGTACACCGAGGGCTTCACGCGCCTGTGGCCATCGGTCGGCACGGTGGCCGCGATGGTCATCAGCGTGGTGCTGCTGGGCGTCGCGATGAAGTCGCTGCCGGTCGGCACCGCCTACGCGGTGTGGGTGGGCGTCGGCGCGGTGGGCACGGCCCTGCTCGGCATGGTGCTGTTCGCCGAGCCGGCGACGGCCGCCCGCCTCGCAAGCCTCGCGCTGATCATCGCCGGCATCGTCGGGCTCAAGCTCGCAAGCCCGTCGTAGGTCACGCGCTCAGTTCAGCACCGGCACGATCGGCGGCAGCGTCATCACCATCCGCACCAGGTCGCCGATGTTTCTTGCGCCGGTCTTCAGCCGCAGGTTGCTGATGTGGGTGCGCACGGTGCACACGGCGACCCCGAACTCGAGCGCCTGTTCCCTCGCAGACCGCCCCTGGCACAGCGCCAGCAACACCGTCTTCTCGGTCGCCGTCACCTTGTGCACGCGCGCGAAGAAGTCGATGCTGAGCGGCTGGCAGGCCTGGCACCGGCCCAGCATCAACAGCACCCGTGCGTCGTCGCTGCGGCCGGCCGCGTTGGCCAGCGGCAGCACCGCCACCGACCACGGCGCGGCATCGCCGCGCGCCGGCATCGGCACCAGGCAGCGCCGGCCCTCGCAAGCCCCGGCGATTGCCTCGCGAAGGCGGCGCTGGGTCGCGTCATCGGGACCGGCCACGCGCCCGCCGACGGTGCGCAGCCGGCCCGCCGCGCCACATTCGTGGCGCGCGATGCGGTTGGCCCAGACCACGCTGCCGTTGCCGCTCAGCAGCAACAAGCCGTAGTCGACGGCATCCAGCACGCCGAGCAGCGTCTGCTCGACCGGGCCGGACTCCGGCTCGTCGTCGCCGTCCTCGAACGCGTCGCACACGAAGGCCGCGTGCGCACCGTGCTGCAGCAGTGAAGTCGTCAGGTCCATGCGAGCTCCCCGGGTTGAGGGCCCGATTGCAGCACCGCCCGCGCGGCGCGCCCATCGGCCATGTGGCTGAGCCCGAAGGCTGAGCACCGCATGGTGCCCACGACGGCAGGCGTCGTTAAGATGGCCCGAGGAGGCGACGGGATGAACGTCCTGCTGATCGATGACCACGCCCTGTTCCGCGAGGGCATCGCGCTGTTGTTGCGTCCACTGGCGCAGCCGCTGACGGTGTGGGAGGCGGGCAGCTGCGAAGAGGGCCTGGCGCAGCTTGCGCGCCAGCCGGCGATCGATCTGGTGCTGATCGATCTTGCACTGCCGGGCATGTCCGGGCTCGACGGCATCGCGTTGATCCGCGAGCGCCACCCGGGCACGCCGGTCGTCGCACTGTCGTCGGCCGACGACAAGGACACCGTGCTGCGTGCACTCGACGCCGGCGCCATGGGTTTCATCCCGAAGAGTTCCACCTCGGCCGTCTTCGGCGGTGCGCTGCAGTTGATCCTGGCGCGCGGCATCTACCTGCCGCCGTCGGTCTTCCTCGCCGGACGCCATGCAGGCGCCGAGCGCCACGCGGCGCTGCCCCCCGGCGAGCCCGTGCCCGCCCCGGCCCGCGGGCGGCACCCCGAGGAACTCGGTCTCACGCCGCGCCAGGCCGAGGTGCTCTACCTGATCCTGCAGGGCAAGCCGGCGAAGCTGATCTGCCGCGAGCTCGACTTGGCGCCGGGCACCGTGAAGTCGCACACCTCGGCGGTGCTGCGGGCCCTCAACGTCACCACCCGCACACAGGCGGTCATTGCGGCGGGCAAGCTGGGGCTGCGCTTCGATCGACCGTAGCGGCGGCGTCTTCGCGCGGGCGCAGTGCCGCGCTGACGGCGCGCAGCAGCCGGTCGGCGCCGACCGGCTTGTGCAGCAGCACGGCACCGGCCTCGGCAACGCGCTGCTGCAGGCCCGACGCGACGTCGGCCGTCACCACGAACGCCGGGATCGCCTCCTGCACCAGCGCGCGGATGCACTCGATCCCATCGACCCCGTCATGGCCCTGCGCGATCCGGAAATCGGTGATCAGCAGGTCGGGCGCCCGCAGGTGCTGCGCCAGCTGCCGCACCCCCTCCTCGACCGAGGCCACCGCCAGCACGCTGCACCCCCAGTGCACGCACAACGCGTCGAGTGCGTCGCGGTTGCGCTCGTCGTCGTCGATCACCATCACGAACGCGCCGGCCAGCGCGCTGCGGTCCACGTCGTCCAGCGGCGGCATCGCCTGTTGCGACGGCAGGTCGTCGACGCGCGGCACCTCGATCTCGAAGATCGAGCCCCGGCCCGGCACCGAGCGCACCCGCAGCGGGTGGCCCAGGATCTCGGCGCTGCGCCTGACGATCGACAGGCCGAGCCCCAGCCCCTTCTCCTCGTCGAGCGACAGCCCGTCGAGGCGGAAGAACTCGTCGAAGATGTCGTCCAGGTGGGCGGCCGGGATGCCGATGCCGGTGTCGACCACCTGGATGCACAGCGCCGCGCCGCGCCGCCGGCAGCCCACCAGCACGCCGCCGTGCCGCGTGTAGCGGATCGCGTTCGCGACCAGGTTGCCGAGGATGCGCTCGAGCATCGCCGCGTCGCTGCGCACCACGCCGCGGCAGCGCGCCACCGTCAGGGACAGCCCCCGCGCCGCGGCCAGCGGCCCGTAGGCATGGGCCAGCTGCGCCAGCACGCTGTCCACCGCCACCGGCTGGATCTCGGGGTGCACCGCGCCGGCGTCGAGCTTCGAGATGTCCAGCAGGCTGGAGAACAGGTGCTCCATCACCGCCACCGACAGCAGCACCTTGTCGGCCAGCGCCGCCTGCTGCGCGTCGGCCAGCCGGTCGCGCAGCACGCTGACGAGCAGGCTGATCGAATGCATCGGCTGGCGCAGGTCGTGGCTGGCGGCGGCCAGGAAGCGCGTCTTCGCGGCATTGGCCCGCTCGGCCTCTTCCTTGCGCACCGCCAGCTCGGCGGTGCGCTGCGTCACCTTGGCCTCCAGGCCGCGGTACGACTCCAGCAGCTGGCGCGCCATGCGGTTGAAATCGTCGCCCAGCTGCTCGATCTCGTCGCCGGTGTCGAGCTCGATGCGGTGCGCCAGGTCGCCGGCCGCGATGCGGCGCGTCGCCTGGCGCAGCCGGATGATCGGTGCCGCCATGCGGCGCGAGAACAGCATGCTGGCGACCAGCGCCAGCACGCCGCCGACGGCGATCAGCAGCAGCGTGCGGGTCAGCGTGGCGAGCGCCGGCTCCAGCGCCTCGGATCGCGGCTGCTCGACGAACACCAACCAGTCGGGTGACTGCAGCTGGCGCGCCGTCACGATGACCGGGCGGCCTTCCAGGTCGTCGTGGTCCTCGGCGGCCAGCAGCGGCGCCGGGCCGGCACGCGAGCGGGCCACCTGCACCGGCGCGAACTGCGTCAGGTCGAGCTGGCGCAGCACATGGGTGGCGCGCGGGTGGGCGATCAGCCTGTTCGACGCGTCGACCACGAAGATGCGCCCGTTCTCGCCCACCTTCAACCCGGACACGACCTCGCCGAGGAAGCGCAGGTTCAGCGTCGCGACCGTCCAGCTGGGCGTGCGCGCGACCTGGGCGGCGGCCAGCCGGACGTACGGTTCGGCGCCTTCGCGGTAGAAGGTGCTGCCGTAACGCGGCGCGTCGCCGGCCACGCCCAGCAGCGCGCGCTCGGCCAGCGGCGCGCCCGAATCGATGCGGTCCGCCTCGCTCTTCGACACGTACAGCGATTCGCGGCCGTCGGCGTCGACCTCCTGCAACTCGACGATGGCCGGAAACAGCACCATCAGCCGGTAGAACTCCTCGCGCTTCTGCTGCCAGCCGAAGGCGCGGTCGCCCCAGGGCAGCTTGGCGGTGTCGCGCAGGCCGTCCTCGATGTTGCGCAGGTACTGCGTGATCTCACGCGCGGCGGCCTCGGCCTGCACGGCCTGCACGCCGGCGATCTGCTGGCGCGCCTCGCGGTAGCCGAACAGCATCTCCAGCCCGCTCGACGCGAGCAGCAGCGAGACGCTGATCACGCCGACGTGCACCGCATAGCGCCGTGCGATCGAGCGGCGCGGTGCCCGCGGGCTGTCGGTGCGGCGGCGCCCGGTCATTCAGAAGACCAGGTCGGCGCGCCGGACGATCGTGCTCGTCAGCGGCGTCGCCTCGGTGCCCGGCCCGGTGCGCACCGCGAGCACGAAGCGCTTGGGCCGCTCGACCGGGATCGAGCCCGGGTCTTCGCCGTCGAGCACGCGCGTGACCAGGTCGGCGAGCGTGTCCCAGACGAAGGCGGTGTCCTGCGCATAGCCGATCAGGCCGCCGGCGCGCACTTCGTTCGTCGTCGCGAACAGGCCGTAGCGGCCGAGGCGGCGGATGTGGTCGATGATGCGCTGCTCGGCCACATAGGACACGTAGGTCGGCATCACGTACCAGGCGTCGAAGCGGGCGGCGTCGGCACGGCCCATCAACGCGTCGACCTCGGCCTGGTCGCGGGCGTAGAGGATCGTCGCCGTCATGCCGAGGCGGGCCGCATCGGCCTGCACGCGCGCCTCGCCGCCGTAGTAGCTGGACCAGGAGCGATCGGTCAGCACCGCCACGGTGCGCACCTGCGGCGCGGCATCGTGCAGGATCTCCAGCCGCTTGCCGTCCAGCGTGTCGGCCAGCGAGATGCCTGTCATGTTGGCGCCGGGCCGGCTCATCGATTGCACGATGCCGGAGCGCAGCGGATCGACGTAGCACGAGAACACGACCGGCAGCGCCAGCCGCGCCCGGTGGGCGGCGCGCGCCGAATCGCCGGTGGGCGCGACCATCACGGCGGGCCGGCGCAGCGCGGCCGCCGCCACGGCGCGTTGCAGCACCTCGGCGTCTAGCGAGCCTTCGATGTACTCGAACACCGCGCCGGCCGCGACGGCCGGGTGGCGCGTGCGCATCGTGTCGACGAAGCGCCGGAACGCGCGATCGGTGTCGGCCGTCCAGTGGCCGATGTATGCGATCACCGGGCGTCGGGGGATCGTGGCGCTGTCTGCCGCGACCACGCATGCGATCGCGATCGAGGCCATCAACCGCAGGGCGTAGGTCAAATGGTTGATGCTCATCGCCCCCCCGATCACTAAGCTGCGTTGGCGCATCGGTGATGCGCATCCAAATTCTAGGAGTGAACCATGGCGATCGGCAGCAAGCAGAACTTCTTGTGGATCAAGGTGGTGAAGGTGCCGCAAGGCAGCCTCACGGCAGTGACCGAAACGGGCTCGAGCACCCGATGGCCACCGAGCGATCCGGATGCGCAGCCGGCCCACGGGCTGTTGGACGCCCGGATGCAAGCGCCTCTGGCCAAGCTCGAGAAGACCTTCAGCGCGGTCGAGCTGGCCAATGCGGCACCGCGCCCGGCGGGCGCGCTGGAGATGCTGTCCGGAACCCGTCCGCCCGGCGTGTACGCCGGCGCGGTGTCGAACGCGAGCTGGTGGAACTTCGACCGCGAGTACTGCGGAGATCCGAAATCCCAGACGCGCATCGTCGCGCATCCGTACATCGGTACGCGCGACGAGGCCGTGGCTTGGTTCACCGGGACGACAGACGGCAAGGACTGGCAAAAGGATGCGCTGAACTGCGCACTGCTGAGCTTCGACCAATGGATGTACTGAGCAACGGCAAGGAGACCCCATGGACAGCGCCAAGACTTCCGACGTGACGTGCACGTTTCCCGACGACGGCTGGACCGGGCGCTGGCGCCAGTGCAGCCACCAGCCGTCGCCGAACCTGCCAGCGGACTGGAAAAAACTCGTCAAGCTCGACCCGCCACCGCCGCACGCCGGCGCGGAGTGCGCCACGCTCCTTCTGCTGCGGGAACGGGAGCGACCCGCCCATCGCGAAGAGATCCAGGCCCAGGCCGAGAGCGAGCGCACCGCGATCTGGCCGGTGCAGCAGGTGCTCGGCTCGGCCGACCGCCCGCCCAAGCCGGCGACAAAGGCCCTGCACAGCCTGCTGCTCGACAACATCCTCGGGCCGATCTTCCAGTTCAAGGAGCAGTTCAACCGCGGGCGCCCGTACCACTGCTGTGCGGAGAACCTGGACCCGATGTTCGCGGACAAGGCCGACCCGCTGCACCCCGGCCACCCGGCCTACCCGAGCGGGCACGCGACGCAGGCGCATGCGCTGGCCTACCTGCTGGCGTCATGGTTCCCGCAGCGGGAGGCCGAGTTCCTGCAGGCGGCGGGCAAGGTGGCGAAGAACCGCGAGATCGCCGGCGTGCACTACCCGAGCGACTCGCTGGCGGGGAAGGCGCTGGCCCGCCAGCTGGTCGAGTTGCTGCTGCAGGATCCCGGGTTCAAGGCCGCGGCCGATCTCGCCCGCCGCGAATGGCCATGACCTACCGGCCGCGTCAATACAGGATCCGACAGCGGATCGTGTCCGGCAGCGAGGCCAGGTCGGCCAGCGCCGCCTCGGGCGCCTCGGTGTCGACGTCGATCACCACGTAGCCGACCTCGTCGCGCGTGCTCAGGTACTGCGCCGCGACGTTGATGCCGGCCTTCGACAGCCGCTCGTTCACCCGCGCGATCACGCCGGGCACGTTGCGGTGGATGTGCAGCAGCCGGCTGCGGCCGGTGTGCTCGGGCAGCGCCACCTCGGGGAAGTTGACGGCCGACGTGGTGGAGCCGTTGTTGCTGTAGCGCACCAGCTTGGCCGCCACCTCCTTGCCGATGTTGGCCTGCGCCTCCAGCGTCGAGCCGCCGATGTGCGGCGTCAGGATCACGTTGTCCATGCCGACCAGCGGCGATTCGAAGCGCGCGTCGTTGCCCTGCGGCTCTTCGGGGAAGACGTCGATCGCGGCGCCGAGCAGGTGGCCGCTCTTCAGCGCGTCGGCCAGCGCGTCGATGTCGACCACCGTGCCGCGCGACGCATTGATCAGGTGCGCACCCGGCTTCATGGCCTGGATCTGCGCGCGGCCGATCAAGCCCTTGGTCGACGGCAGCTCGGGCAGGTGCAGCGTGACCACGTCGGACGTGGCCAGCAGTTCGTCCAGGCCGTCGACCGCGCGGGCATTGCCCAGCGGCAGCTTGGCCTCGATGTCGTGGAAGACGACGGCCATGCCCAGCTGTTCGGCCAGCACGCCGATCTGCGTGCCGATGTGGCCGTAGCCGACGATGCCCAGCACCTTGCCGCGCACCTCGAACGAGTTCTCGGCGCTCTTGGTCCAGCCGTTGCGGTGCAGGATGGCGTTCTTGGCCGGGATGCCGCGCATCAGCATGATGATCTCGGCCAGCACCAGCTCGGCCACGCTGCGGGTGTTGGAGAACGGCGCGTTGAACACCGGCACGCCCAGGTCCATCGCGGTGCGCAGGTCGACCTGGTTGGTGCCGATGCAGAAGCAGCCGACGGCGACGAGCCGGGGCGCGGCCTTCAGCACCTCGGCCGTCAGCTGGGTGCGCGAGCGGATGCCGAGAAAATGCGCATCGGCGATCGCGTCGTGCAACGCGGCGCCGGCCAGCGCCTTGGGCAGCGTGACGACCTGCGAGTAGCCGTCGCGCCGCAGCGTGTCGACCGCCGAGGCGTGGATGCCTTCGAGCAGCACGAACTTGAGCTTGTCCTTGGGAACCGAGAGTCTGTTCATGGGCCGATTGTTGTGCAGCCGGCTTCGGCCCATTCAGCGAAAGGGCTTGCTGACGAAACGCGAGCCGGCCAGGCCGAAGCGCCAGGGCAGGTCGACGGCCTTGCTGATGCCGATGCGCGGGCCGCTCTGCACCGGCACGCCGAGCGGGGCAGCCTGCAAGCGGAACGGGCGGCGATCCAGGCGCATGCCGTTGAAGCTGGCGTCGACGCTGAGCGCCTGGCCGACGCGGCCGGGGCCGCTGCACAGCAGGCGCGGCTCGTCGACGCCGCGCCGTTCGCGCATCGTGTCCAGGCCCTGCAGCGGCTCGATGGCGCGGATCAGCACCCCGGCGCCATGGCCGGCCTCGCGGCACACGAAGTTCAGGCACCAGTGGATGCCGTACGAGCGGTAGACGTAGACGCGCCCGGGCGGACCGAACAGCGCAGCGTTGCGCGGCGTCAGGCCCGCGTGGCTGTGCGAGGCGGGCTCTTCGCGGTCGTAGGCCTCGGTCTCGACGATGCGGCCGCCGACGCCGTCGAGGTAGACGCAGGCGCCGATCAACGCGTGGGCAACTTGGTCGGCAGGGAGGAGGAAGTCGATGCGGTGCGAGGGCGGCATGCAGGCAGAGAATAGCCGGCCGATGCGATAACCTTCGACGATGCTCGACAACCCCAACCTCGCCGTCGCCTGCGCCGCCTATTTCATCGGTGCGGCCAGCCCCGGTCCGAGCATCGTCGCGATCATGGGAACGGCGATGACCGGCGGGCGCAGCCAGGCGCTGGCACTGGCTGCCGGCATCACGTTGTCGTCGTGGACGCTGGGGTTGATGGCGGCGCTGGGCCTGGCGTCCTTGCTCGCGACATGGTCGGGCGCGTTGACCGTGGTCAAGATCCTCGGCGGCCTGTACCTGCTGTGGCTGGCCTTCAAGGCGGGCCGGTCCGCGCTGTCGCGGGACGACGCTGCATCGCTGGCCGCCGCGGCGGTCGACGGCGGCAGCCGGCGCAAGCTGCTGCTGAAAGGCGTGGCGATGCACATCACCAACCCGAAGGCCATCTTCGTCTGGTTGTCGACGATCTCGATGGGGTTGCCGTCGCAAGCGACGCCCGTGGATTCGCTGGTGGTGTTCGGCGCCTGCGCGCTGCTCGGCGTGCTGATCTTCGCGAGCTACGCCATGCTGTTCTCGACCGCCGTCGCGCGGCGCGTCTACCGGTCGATCCGCCGCGTGTTCGAAGGAACCCTCGCGCTGTTCTTCGGCTTCGCGGGCCTGCGGATGCTGCTGGCCAGGCACCTGTAGCCGGCGCTCGCTCAGCCGCGGCTCGTCAGTTCTCGCAGGATCGTGCGGCCTTCGTCCCAGGTGCCGAGTCCGCTCGCGGCATTGACGTGTCCACGCGCACCGATGCAGACGAAGCGACTGCCCCAGGTCTGGGCCCAGCCGCGCATGCAGGCCTCGGACCCATAGGGGTCGTCGCTGCTGCACACGACGGTGCTCGCGAACGGCAGGCGCAGCATCGGGATGCGGCCGAAGTGCTTCGCGTCTTTCGGGAATGCCGGGCCATCCGGGTCGGGCACCGACACCAGCAGCGCGCCGTCGATCGCGTGCCGCGTGGTCGCCGCCCAGTGCGCGACGAGCAGGCACGCCAGGCTGTGCGCCACCAGCGTGACGCGCGGGCCGAACCGGTCGACCTCGGCCTCCAGCTCCTGCACCCAGCGCAGGCGATCCGGCCGGTCCCATTCGTCGTGTTCGAGCTTGGCGATGGCCGGATCGGCCTGTTGCCACAGCGTCTGCCAATGTCCCGGTCCGGAGTCGTTGATGCCGGCCAGCAGCAGGAGGGTGGTGGTCTTCATGTCGCTACGATACGCAGCCCGGCATGCCGATCCAAGGGCCGGTCATCGGAGTTCGAGCCTCGAAACCGATGCGTCATCGGCGGAGTACCAGAGGGAGCCCAGGTGGAACTCGACAAGAAGGATCGGCTGATCCTGGAGGCACTGCAGCGCGATGCGCGGCAAAGCCTCTCGGCGCTCGGCAAGCGCATCGGCCTGTCGCAGCCGGCGATGAGCGAACGCGTGCGCAAGCTCGAGGAGGCCGGCGTGATCGAAGGCTATGGCGCGCGCATCAACCTGCAGGCGGTGGGCGTCGGCCTGCAGGCCTTCATCCGCATCCAGACCACGCACGCGTCGATCCGCAAGTACCAGGACTTGTTCGAAGCCATGCCGGAAGTGTTGGAGGCACACCGCCTCACCGGCGACGACTGCTTCATCGTGCGCTGCGCGATCGCGGAGCCGCGCGACCTGGAGCGCGTGGTCGATGCCCTGGCCGCGCACGGCTCGGTCACCACCTCGCTGGTGCTGTCGAGCCCGGTGCGCAAGATCGTCGAGACCAGCCGGGGCGCGTCGAAACCCGGGCGGTAGCGCGCCGCCTCAGCCTTCGGCGCCGAGCGCCTTCTCGCACAGCGGCAGCAGCAGCGCACACACCTGCGCGCCGCTGCGCCCCGGTTCCAGCGAGCGGTACATCGCATGGCTGGTGAGCGCGAACAACAGGTCGACCGCGTCGTCGCCGCGCCGGCGATGCTGTGCCGGCGCGAGACAGCGCTTGACCAGCGCGCGCAGCAGCGTGCGCCGCAGCTCGTTGCGCTCGGTCAGCGCAAGGCGGAACTCCGGGTCTGCCGATGCCGCATCGTGCAGGCTGCCCACCGCCGGGTCGTGCGCCCAGAACTCGCAGAAGATCGTCACGATGCGGGCGAGCGCCGCGCGCGGGTCGGGCATCTTCATCGCCTCGGGGATGCGCGCCAACCCGCCTTCCTGGGCACGCTGGTCGAACACCGCCTCCAGCAGGCCGCGCCGCGAGCCGAACTTGTTGTAGACGGTCAGCCGCGTCACGCCCGCCGCCTTGGCCACCGCATCGAGCGAGAAGCCCGCCGCCGCACCCGGCTCGCGCAGCAGGCGCGCCGCCGCCTCGACCACCTTGGCCTGCGTGGCGGCAGCCGCGGCGTCGCGCGCCGGGCTCAGGTAAGACCGTGTCGCCATGTCGCGAACAAATGAATATACTGTTTGTATAGTGAATTTACCGCAGGGGATCGCATGCAGACCGTTCTCGTCGTCGTGTTGGCACTTCACGTGCTGTCGTCCGTATTCTGGGCCGGATCGAGCTTCACGCTGGCGCGCACCGGCGGGCGCGGTGCCGCCGCGTTGTTCCGCCCGCAGATGGGGGCGGCCACGGTCGCCGTGCTGACGGGCCTGTACCTGTGGCAGGCCGTTCATTCGGGCCCCGCCGGCACGCCGGAGCGGGTGCTGGGAGTGGGCATCGCCGCCGCGATCGTCGCGGCGGGGGTGCAGGGCTGGTGGGTCGGCCGTGGCCTGAAGGCCGGCCTGGGGGCGGACGGCGCCCCCGATGCGGGCATTGCGCGCGCCTACCGCATCGCCTCGGTGCTGTTGATGCTCACCGTGGTGTGCATGGCGATCGCGCGCTACGTCTGAGGCTCAGGCCGGACGCGGTGCCGGTCGCGTGTTGACGAACAGGCACAGCACGGCTGTCAGCAGCGCCAGCGAGATGTGCAGCCCGTAGACCGCGTTGAAGTCGCCGCGCTGCACCACGCCGTGGCCGAGCAGCACCACCGTGATCGCGACGCCGATCACCGCGCCGATCTGCCGCGTGGCCTGGTTGACGGCGCTGCCGACCGCGTAGTGCTGCGCCGGCAGCTTGCTCACCGCCGCGCCGGACAGCGACGGCAGCACCAGCCCGACGCTCAGGCCGCTGAGGAAGAGGCCCGGCAGCCAGTGCTTCAGGTACGACGGCTCGTTGCCCGGCACCAGCAGGAACCACGCGCCGGCCAGCGCATAGAGCAGCGCGCCGCCCACCAGGAACGGCCGGTGCCCGTAGCGGCCGGCCAGGCGGCCGGTGACGATGGCCACCGGGATCACCGTCAGCGGCCCGGGCGCGATCGCAAGGCCCGCCTGCGCCTGGGTGTAGTGCCACACGTTCCCCATGTAGAAGAAGAACGTGAAGAACATCATCGCGAAGGCGATGCCGAACGACAGCGTCGCGGCGTTCACCGCGCTGTAGGTGCGGTGGCGGAACAGGCCCAGGTCGACCAGCGGCTCGCGCACGCTGCTCGCCCAGACGATGAACGCGACGAAGGCGATCATGCCGGTGCCGGCGACGACGGACAGCTGGCCCGCCGTCCACGCCGGCGATTCGGATTCGACGATGGCCAGCGCGATGGCGCCGACGGCGACGATGAGCAGCGCCATGCCGACCACGTCGACCTTGCGGCGCGTGGTGGCCCGCGCCGACTCGCTCAGCAGCGCGGCACCGCGCCACAGCGAGAGCGCGCCGATCGGCAGGTTGATGAAGAAGGCCCAGGGCCAGCCGACCGTCTCGACGACGAACGAGCCGAGGCTCGGGCCGACGGCCGCCGCGAAGCCGGCCACCGCGCCCCACAGGCTCACGGTCAGTGCGCGCTTGTCCTGCGGAAACGCGCCGAGCACGATCGACAGCGATGCCGGCGTCAGCAACGCCGCGCCCACCGCCTGCAGCACCCGCGCGGCGATCAGCCAGCCCACGCTGCCGGCCAGCCCGCAGGCCGCCGAGGCGGCGATGAACACCGTGACGCCGAACAGGAAGACGCGCTTGCGACCGTGCGCATCGGCCAGGCCGCCGGCCGGGATCAGCATCGCGGCATACACCACCGTGTAGGCGTTGAGCACCCACGACATGTCGGCCGCGGTGGCGGTGGGGAAGCCGGCGCGCAGGGCGCCGAACGCGGCGTACAGCATCGTGCTGTCGAGCGAGACCAGGAAGGCCGCGACGCTCGCGACCCAGAACACGGGCCAGGGCGAGACGTGGGGGACGTGCTTCGCGACGGCCGCGGCGGGCAGGGTGGCAGGGGTCACGGGAGTTCCTTCGGTGGGAGGCCGGGCAGCGGACGGCGGGCGCTCAGGCGAGCGGCGGCAGGTAGACCGGCCGCGCGGCCGACAGGTTTTGCTTCACGTAGCGCGTGCGCTCGTCGGCCAGCACTTCGTCCTGGCCCGCTTCGAGGCCGTCGAGCGCGAGCTTGACGATCTCTTCGGGCGTGGCCTTCGGGCTGTCGATGCCGCGCGTGAGATCGGTGTCGACGAAGCCCATGTGCAATGCCAGCACCTGGGTGTGCTGCGGCGCCAGTTCGTGGCGCAGCGCGTTCGTCAGCGACCAGGCGGCCGACTTGCTGGCCGCATAGGCGGCCAGCTGCCCGGCATTGACCCACGAGACGATCGACAGCACGTTCAGCAGCGCGCCGCCGCCATGGTTCTTGAGCACCGGCGCGAAGGCCTTGCTGACGCGCAGCATGCCGAAGTAGTTGACCTCGAGCTGCCGGCGCGCGACCTCTTCGCTGTCGGCCGCGAGGAAACCGCCCTGGTGCGCCACGCCCGCGTTGTTGATCACGAGCGTCACGTCGCCCGCACGCGCCACCGCGGCGGCGACGTCTTCCTGCTTCGTGACGTCGAGGCGGATCGCCTCGACGCCCGGCTGCGTGATCGATGCCGGATCGCGCGCACCGGCGTACACCTTGCGGGCACCCCGCGCGAGCAGCTCGCGCGTGAAGGCGAGGCCGATGCCGCGGTTGGCACCGGTGACGAGGACGACGGCATTGCTGATCTTCATGGAAGGCTCCTTGCGTGGATGAACTGTCTGCATGATGCTCGTCATATTCTTGGGCGAGCGAACGGGAAAGAGGGTCTTGCGGGATGGAGCGTCAGTGGGCGGCCGGGGCCACAACGTCGTATTGCGCGAGCAGCGACTTGCGCGAGGCCGCGAGCACCGCGCGGCCCTCGGCGTTGTCGCCCAGGGCGCGTGCCAGCTGCAGCGTGCCGACCAGCGTGGCGGCGACGACGCTCGCCGCGCCGCTCGACGCCGGCGGAAGCTTGTCGTGCAGCGACGCGATGAGCCGGCGCACGCGCACGATCGACGCTTCGCGCACCGCGTCGGATTGGCGCGGCATCTCGGAGCCGAGCGCGGCCACCGCGCAGCCGCTCTCGAGCGACGACAGGTGCCTGTCCGCCAGGTAGCCCTCGACCAGCGAGCGGAACGCGCTGACGCCCTTGGCGGCGCGCTGCTCGGCCACACGCGCCACGCTCTCGTGCGCATCGCGGCCGGCCCGCTCGAGCGCCTCGACGATCAGCGCATCGCGCGATTCGAAGTGGGCGTAGAAGCCGCCGTGCGTGAGGCCGGCCTCCTTCATCACGTCGGCCACGCCGACGCCCGCGATGCCGTGCCGGCGGATGGCACGCGCCGCGACATCGACGATGCGCTCGTGCGTCTCTTCCTTGCGGCTGTTGGGAGTACGGCTCATGGCAGTGTCGACTTAATATGATGTGAATCATATTATGCCGAGCCGTGGGCGTCAAGCCGGGGTCGTCCAAAGATCGTATCGCCGTGTGTCCGCCGGTCCAGGCAGCCCATGCGCCGAGGTATAAAGCCGCTGCATCGTCACCCGCACCGACAGCCCCGCTCCGACTCCATGGCCTTGCAACTGCACATCACCTCTGTTCCGGCCGGCGAGGCGCCGCTCTGGGTCCGCGAGAAATGGGTCGGCCTGACCCTGCCGCTGCTGCCTCAGAAAGAAGCACCCTCACGCTTCATGACCTCGGGGGTCCTGACCGGCCCGACCGGTTTCATCGAGCGCACGTACGCGTGGCTCACCGGCCGGCTGAAGCCGCAGACCGGCTACGCGGTCGACGCGCAGATCGCGATCGGCATCCTCGCCAGCCGCAGCCCGGAAGCGGCCGCCTGGTGGCGCGACCATGCGCCGCACCTGATCCGGTTCAAGCGCTATTTCGTCTTCCAGCAGAGCGACGGGCACCTCGAACAGGGCCCGGGCTGATCGAGAACCTGCATGCACGGCCACTACACGCTGAAGAAGATCCGCATCCTCGGCGCCAGGCTCCACGTCCACTGGTCGGTGGTGGCCGCCGCGATCGTCCTGCTGCTGGCCTTGCAGCTGCGGCCTCTGCAGGCGGCGCTGGCCATCGGCTGCTACTTCGGCATCATCCTGCTGCACGAGGCCGGGCACGCCTTCGTCGCGAAGCGGCTCGGCTACCCGGCCACCGCGATCCGCCTGTCGTTCCTCCATGGCAGCTGCGAATACGAGCAGCCGTGGACGCTGAAGGAAGACGCGCTCATCGCATGGGGCGGCGTGCTGGCGCAGCTGGCCGTCGCGCTGCCGCTGATCCTGCTCGGCCGGCTGACGCCGCTGGCGACGGTGCCCTACGCCAGCACCGCGCTGGCCTTCCTCGGCCACTACAACCTGCTGATCGCGCTCTTCAACCTGCTGCCCATCCCGGGCCTCGACGGCGCGCTCGCGTGGCGGCTGGTGCCGATCCTCTTTCGCGAGGTCCGCGACCGCGCGGCCGCCCGCAAGATGGCCAAGGCGGTCATCCGGCGCGTGAAGTGACGTAGCGGTTGACGACGATCCCGCAGTCGTAGGCGGTCGACTGCTGCAAGCGCAGCCGCACGCCACCGGGCAGCAGGCCGAAGATCGAACGGCCGGAGCCCACCGCGGCCGGGTTGACGAAGAACTGGTACTCGTCGACCACGCCGGCCGCCACCAGCGCCGAGGCCAGGCCGACACCGCCGAACGCGATGACGTCGCCGCCGCCGCGGCGCTTCAGCGCCTGCACGGCTTCGACCAGGCTGCCGCGTGCGAGCACCGTGCGCTTGTCGGGCGCCATCCGCAGCTGGTGGCTCAGCACCACCTTGTCCACCGTGCCGATCTTGCGCGCGAAGGCGTAGCGCGGGTCGCCGGGGTGGGCGCGCGCAATGCGATCCCAATGTCCCAGGTAGCCTTCCTCGACCATCGGACGGCTCAGCAGGATGCAGCCGACGCCGTCGAGGACCGCGTTGAAGTCGGCCTGCAGGCGCGCGTCCCAGGTCCACGGGTCGTTCCAGTTCCAGACCTGCCAGCCGACGTCCGCATCGGCCGACACGCACCCGTCCACCGACATCTGCATCTGCAGGATGAGCCTGCAGGCCTTCACCCCGTCGGGCCGGTTGTCCTGGATCGTGTCTGTCACTCGCTGCTCCTCGGGTCGGTGGGCGCCGCAGGATGACACGGCGTCTGGTACCGTTGAAAGATCCACAACTGCCGATCTCAACCGGTCCAATCCGATGGAATTCCGCATCGACGTGCCGGCGCCCGGCTCGCGCGACCGCACCGGCGCACTGCACCGCCAGATCCGCGCGGCCATCATCGACGGCCGCCTCGCCGCCGGCGTGCGGCTGCCGACCACGCGCGAACTCGCGCTGACGCTGGGCGTGTCGCGCAACACCGTCGTTGCCGCCTACGAACACCTGGCGAGCGAAGGCTACCTGCTGTCGCGCCAGCGCGCGGGCACCTTCGTCGCCGGCACGACACCGCTGCGCCGCCAGGCGCCGGCGGCGTCCGCGGCACCGTCGCGCGCCGCCCGCCCGGCGCCCGCCTCGCTGCCCGACCCGTGGCGCCGCATCGTGCCGTGGCCGGGCGAGGCCATGGCGCCCGGACCCCGTTTCGACTTCCGCGTCGGGTTGCCCGACCATTCGCAGCTGCCCTGGGACGTGTGGCGCCGCCTCGGCGTGCGGGCCCAGCGCGACTTCGCGCGCATGCCGCGGGCCTACACCGACCCGGCCGGCGAGCCGCTGCTGCGCGCGGCGATCGCGGCCCACGTGTCGGCGTCGCGCGCGGTGGCCTGCAGCGCCGACGACGTGGTCCTCACGTCCGGCGCGCAGCATGCGTTTGCGCTGCTGGCCGAGATGCTCGTCACGCCGGGCAACACCGCGGTGGCCGTCGAAGACCCCGGCTACGGCCCGCTGTATGCGGCGCTGGCGTTCCGGGGCGCGCAGCTGGTGCGCGTGCCGCTCGACGGCGAGGGCCTGCGCGTCGACCTGCTGCCCGAATCCGCCAAGGTGGTCTGCGTGACGCCGTCGCACCAGTTCCCGGTCGGCACGGCGATGTCGCTGAACCGCCGCTCGCAGCTGCTGGCCTTCGCGCGGCAGCACCGGGCGGTGATCGTCGAGGACGACTACGACGGCGAGTTCCGCTTCGGCGGCCGGCCGCTCGACGCATTGCATTCGCTGGACGACCGCGGCCTGGTGTTCTACGTCGGCACCTTCTCGAAGGTGCTGTTCCCCGCGCTGCGGGTCGGCTTCATCGTGGCCCCGGACTGGGCGCGCGAGCGGCTCGCCGCGGCGCTGCACGCGACCTGCGGCGCGCCGCCCCTGCTGACGCAGCTGACGCTGGCCGCCTTCATCCGCGAAGGCCACCTCGGGCGCCACGTGCGCCGAATGCGGCGCAGTTACGCGGCACGGCGCGATGCGCTGTTGCAGGCGCTGCAGCGGCATGCCGGCGGGCGGCTGACGCCGCTGCCCTCGGTGGCCGGCCTGCACCTGAGTGCGCTGCTCGCGCCGCAGTTCGAGGCCGACGCGGTCGTCCAGGCGGCGGCCGCGGCCGGGGTGGCGGTCGAGGCGCTGGACCGGTCCGGGCGGCGGCGCGCCCGCTACAACGGGCTGACCTTCGGGCTCGGCCTGGTCGCCACCGACCAGGTCGCTGCCGGCGTGCGCGCGCTGTCGCGGGTGCTGGACGGCGCCTGAGCTCACAGCAGCAGCTTGACCCCGAACGCCGCCATCAGCGCGGCACAGGCACGGTCGATCGGCCGGCGCAGCGCCTGGTAGCGCCGGATCACGCGGGGCGTCGAGAACAGCCATGCCGCCAGGCCATACCAGAGCAAGGCATCGGCGAACACGAGCGCCACCGCCGCGACCCGCAGCGACGCGGCGGCATCGGCCGGCACCAGCAGCACGAAGATGCTGCCGAAGTAGGCCAGTGACTTCGGGTTCAGCAGGCTGGTCGTGAAGCCCCGCAGCAGGGCCTGGAGTGCCGGCCGCGCCGCCGCGGGCGCGGCGTCGACCTCGGCCGGCGGCCCGGCGCGCGAGCGCCACAGGCGCACCGCAAGGTACAGCAGGTAGACGGCACCGGCCACCCGGATGGCGGTCTGCAGGCCCGGCAGCAGCTCGAAGATCGCCGACAGGCCCGAGACGGCGACCAGCGCCCACAGGGCACCGGCCGTGGCCAGCCCGAGCGCGATCAGCAGCGCGCCGCGCCGGTCCTGCTCGGCCGCGGCGTACACGACCAGCAGGATGTTGGGCCCGGGGCTGAGGATGGCCAGGCTGTCGATGACGAACAGCGGCAGCAGGACGAGCATCGTCACGGAATGGCTCCTGGGGATGGATGACGCCGGCAGGATGGCATGCAGGCCCGCCGCGCCCAAGAGCCACAACGTGCGGGATCCACCGGTCCAGAAGCGGTTCGCTCAGCGTGCCTGCGCGCTGCGCAGCGCCTGCAGGCCCCGGATCACCGGATCGAGCCGGCGCACCACCTCGCGGCCGAGGGCCTCGAGGTCGCCGGCGCCTTCGGCACACGCCTGCTCCAGTGCGGCCGCCTCCTGCTGCACCGCATGGACGCCGAGCGCCGCGGTCACGCTCTTCAGGTCGTGCGCCATGCGGGTGGCAGCGGTCCGGTCGCCCGCCACCAGCGCGGCATCGAATCGCGCCGCGAAATCGGCCTGGCTGTCGCGGAACATGCCCAGCAGGCGGTGGTACAGCAGCTCGTTGCCCATCACCGACGCCAGCCCGGCGCGCGTGTCGATGCCCGGCAGGCCCGCCAGCGCATCGGGGCCGGCGCTGCCGTTCGCGCCCCCCGCGGAGGCCGGCGAGCCCTCCGCGACCGGCCGCAACCAGCGCGCCAGCGTCGCGAACATCTCGTCCACCCGGATCGGCTTGGCGATGTGGTCGTTCATGCCCGCGGCGAGTGCCTTCTCGCGGTCGCCCACCATCGTGTTGGCGGTCATCGCGATGACCGGCAGGTCCTGCAGGCCGGGCCGCTGGCGCAGCGCCCGCGTCGCGGCGTAGCCGTCCATCACCGGCATCTGGCAGTCCATCAGCACGCCGTCGAAGCGCTGCCGGCCCAGCAGGTCCAGCGCCTCCTGGCCGTCGCAGGCGATGCCGACGGCCACGCCGGCGCGGCTCAGCACGTCGAGGGCGAGTTCGCGGTTGATCGGGTTGTCCTCGACCAGCAGGATGCGCACCCCGCTCAGCCGCGCCTGGTGGCCGAGCATCGCCTCTTCGCGCTGCTCGCTGCGCGTGGGATGGCGCAGCGCCAGGCCGAGCGCGGCGCTGCAGGCGTCGAACAGCGTCGACGGCGTCACCGGCTTGGCCAGCAGGGCACCGACGCTGAGCTGCCGTTCGGCCAGGCGCTGCAAGGCTTCGTCGCGGCTGAAGGCCGTCAGCATCAGCACCACCGGTGGCGGGTGGCGCCGGGCGGCGCGCTCGCCGAGCCGGAGCATGCACTCCACGCCGTCCATGCCGGGCATCTTCCAGTCGAGCAGCACCAGGTCGTAGGGTTGGTCGCGCGCGTCGGCCAGGTCCACCTGGCGCAGCGCGTCCTGCCCGTCGACCGCGGTGTCGGCCGCCAGGCCCAGCGCCACCGTCATGCCGGCCAGCACTTCACGCGCACTGGCGTTGTCGTCCACGATCAGCGCGCGCGTCCCGCGCAGCCCCTCGTGCCGCAGCTCGCGCGGCTGCGCGGCCGGCCCGGCCTGCAGCCCGAAGCGCAGGCTGAAGTGGAAGCGGCTGCCCTGCCCCGGCACGCTGTCGACCGCGAGTTCGCCGCCCATCAGGCGCACCAGGTGCCGGCTGATCGCCAGGCCCAGGCCGGTGCCGCCGTAACGCCGGCTGGTCGAGGCGTCCGCCTGCGAGAACGGCTGGAACAGGCCCTGCTGCTGCCCGGTGCTCATGCCGATGCCGGTGTCGCGCACCTCGAACCTCAGCAGCGCCGATGCGGCGTCGCGCTCGAGCACGTCGACGGCCACCGCGACCTCGCCGCGGTCGGTGAACTTGACGGCGTTGTTGCCCAGGTTGAGCAGCACCTGGCGCAGGCGCGACGGATCGCCCACCAGCGCCATCGGCAGCTGCTGCGCCTCGACGAGCAGCAGCTCCAGGCCCTTGTCGTCGGCGTTGATGCCGATCAGGTTCGCCAGGTCCTCCATCACGTGGCCGAGGTCGAACGGGATCGACTCGATGTCGAGCTTGCCGGCCTCGATCTTCGAGAAGTCGAGGATGTCATTGATGATGCCCAGCAGCGACTCGGCCGACCGGTGCACCTTCTGCACGTAGTTGTGCTGCTGCGGGTTCAGCTTGCTCTGCAGCGCCAGGTGCGACATGCCGAGGATCGCGTTCATCGGCGTGCGGATCTCGTGGCTCATGTTGGCGAGGAACTCGCTCTTCGCCTGGCTCGCGACCTCGGCCCGCTGCATCGCCTCGGCCAGCTGCGCGGTGCGCTCGCGCACCGCCTCTTCCAGGTGGTCGCGGTGGTTGCGCAGGTCTTCCAGCGCCTGCTTGCGCGAGGTGATGTCGGTGATCAGCCCGTCGAAGCCGGGCGCGGCGCCGCCCTGCGGAACGCCGTCGCGCGGCTGCCGCGCGTTCAGCTGCACCCAGATCGGCCGGCCATCGGCGCGCGTGAGCTCGAGCTCCATGCCGGCGATCTCGCCATCGCGCGCCAGCGCGGCGAACTGCGCATCGACCTGTTCCGGCGTGAACAGCGCCCGGCCCGCGCCGCCGTTCACCGCCGCCATCAGCTCGGCCGGCGTGGCATACCCCATCAGCCGCGCCAGCGCCGGGTTGGCGTCATGCAACCCGCCCGACCGGTCGAGGCGGAAGATGCCCTCCAGCGAGTTCTCGAAGATGCCGCGGTAGGTGGCCTCGCTGTCGCGCAGGCGGCGGGCCGAGTCGCGCAGCCGGTCGGCCATCGCGTTGACGCGCGCGGCCAGGCGCCCCAGTTCGTCGCCCGACTCGATGGGGCAGCGGGCGTCGAGGTCGCCATCGGCGATCCGGTCGACCACCGACTCGAGGCGGTTGATGGGCGCGCTCACCATGCGCCGCAGCAACAGGAAGGTTGCCGCATACAGCAGGGCGACGATCGCGGCCACCAGGGCCAGCGTGGTGCGGCGTGCCGCGGCGATGGCCTGCTCGACCACGGCGCGGGTCAGCACGACCCGGGCCTCGCCGATCTTCTGCGGCACGGCAGCGCCCGGCGGCGCGTACTCGATCGCCTGCACGCGCACGATCGGATCGGCCAGGTCCTGCAGCGGCGTCTTGATGACCTCGGACACCGGCCCGTAGCCGACCGCCGTGATGCTGAACTGCGCCACCTCCGGGTTGGGCGCCAGCGCCGCGAGCTGGCTGTCGATCGCGGCACGGTCGACGTTCCACAGCGCATAGGCGACCGAGCGGCTGAACAGGTCGGCGATGCGGCCGGCGCGGCCTTCGAGCTCGACGAGGCGGCGTTCGCGCTCGCGTTCGAGCAGCACGTAGGCCGAACCGGCCGCCACCAGCGCCACCAGGGTCACCAGCGCCACCACCAGCTTCGTGTGCAGGCTGGTCATGCGGGGCCACCCGTGTTGCGGCAGGCGCATGTCAGCTCGGGCGCAGCAGCGACGCCAGCGTGAAGTCGTAGCCGCCGGGCTTCGGGTGGAAGACCTTGGAGTACGCGCTGAAGTCCGGCGCGCCGTCGCGCTTGTACACCGCATGGTCGTAGCGCTGCGCGGTCTCGCGCGTGACCACCAGCATGTAGTCGAGCTTCTGGGCCAGGCCGCCGTGGGCGGCGAAGTCGACGCCATGGTGGTAGTCGTGCAGCAGCACCATGGCCCAGGCGCCGATGAAGAAATGGCTGCCCAGGGTGGCCGCCAGCCCGCCGTCGAGCAGGCTGGCCAGCGCGTCCGGCCAGGCCCCGGTGCCGCCGACCAGCACCCGGGCGCCGCGCGCCTTCACCGCGCGCATCGCGCCCAGCGCCATCGAATCGTTGCCGGCCCAGATGATGTTGACCTCCGGGTAGCGCGACAGCAGAACGCTGGCCTTGCTCTCGCCGTCGGCGCCGCTCCAGTCGCCGAAGGCCAGCTGCAGGATCCGGCCGCGCCCCGAACGGGCGATGAAGTCGGCCACGCCCTGCGCGCGTTCCAGCGAGACCGGCGTGCTGCGGTCGCCGGTGATGCCGATCACCAGCGGCTCGCGGCCGCCGAGCTGGCGCACCAGCGCTTCCATCAGCCGGTATTCGGCGCGCGCCTCGTCGGTCGTCGCGGTGCCGATCCAGTTGCGCAGCTGCTCGCGCTCGTTGCCGACCTCGCGCCGCTGCTCCGGCGTCAGGTCGTTGTGGATCAGCAGCAGCTTGACGGGCGTGGGCGCGAACATCCGCAGCATCTGCAGCGCGGCCAGCTTCTCGTTGACGATCACGACGTAGTCGGGCGGATCGGCGCGTTGCGCGACGCTTTCGGCCTGGCGCAGCATCAGCAGGTGGTCACGCTCGGCGTACAGCACCTCGAGTTCCATGCCGAAGGTCCGGGCCGCGGCCGCCATCAGGCGGGCGGTCATGTGCCAGTGCGGGCCCTTGCCGCGCTCGACCGGCTCGCCGGGGTTCAGGAAGACGACGCGCGGCGCCGGCCGCTGCGCCGCCACCTGCCCGGCCGTGCACAACAGGCCGGCGCCAGCGATCAAGGCATTTCGGCGATCCATGGGGCAAACCTCTCGGCTTGGCCGGGGAGACCGGCTCGCCCCGCATTGAACCATGCGCACCGGCGTCATGTCACTTCTCGTTGACGCGGGGTCCGGCCGGCGCCATACTTTCCAACATTGGAAACAATCAGAGGCCCGCATGAGCACCCTGGCGCTCCATTACCACCCGCTGTCGTCCTACTGCCACAAGGTGCTGATCGCGCTCGACGAGCTGGGCGTCGACGTCGACAAACGCTTCCTGAACCTGGGCGACCCGGCCGAGCGCAGCGCGTACCTCGCGCTGTGGCCGACGGGCAAGATGCCGCTGCTGGTGGACCGGGGCCGGCCCGTCCCGGAGACGAGCATCATCATCGAGCACCTGCAGCGGCACCATGCGCAGCCGGGCCGGGCGCTGATCCCGGCCGACCCGGACGAGGCCCTGGAGGTGCGCTTGTGGGACCGCCTGTTCGACCTGCAGGTGATGACGCCGATGCAGGCCTTCACCGCCGACCTGCTGCGGCCGCCGGGCGAGCGCGATGCGCAGGGCGTGGCGCGCGCACGCGAGACGCTGGCGACGTCCTATGCGCTGGTCGACCACCACCTGCAAGGCCGCACCTGGATGGCCGGCGAAGCGTTCAGCCTGGCCGACTGCGCCGCCGCGCCGTCGCTGTTCTATGCACTGACCTACGTGCCGCTGCCGCCGCAGCACGAGCGCCTGGCGGCCTACTTCGAGCGCCTGATGAATCGGCCGTCGGTGGCGCGCACGGTGGAGCAGGCCCGGCCCTGGTTCAAGTACTACCCGGGGCGCGCCGGCCTGGCGCGGCGCTTCTTCGACCCGGCGGCCGCCTGACGATGCGCACGACCACCGACCCGGCCCGGCTCGACCGCATGTTCTTTGCGCTGTCCGACCTGCAGCGCCGCGGCATCCTCGAGGCACTGAGCAACGGGCCGGCCTCGGTGACCGAGCTGGCCGGGCCGCTGGGCATGGCGCTGCCGTCGGCCGTCAAGCACCTGGCCATCCTCGAGCAGGGCGGGTTCGTCGTCTCGGAGAAAGCCGGGCGGGTGCGCACCTACCAGGTCGACCCGAAGGCCTTCGACGCGATGCAGGCCTGGGTGGCGAAGCACCAGCGGCGGCTCCACGCGCAGTTCGACCGGCTCGACGCCTACCTCGCCGAGCAGAAAACCAGGGCCAAGCGATGAAGCACACCCCGAGCACGCACACCGATTTCGTCATCGAACGCGAGTTCGCCGCCACGCCCGAGGCGGTGTTCCAGGCCTGGGCCGACCCGGTGGCCAAGCGGCTGTGGTCAGACTGCCATGCCGAGCACACCACCGACTACAGCCTCGACTTTCGCCCGCTCGGGCGCGAGACGCACCGCGTCGCCTACCCGGACGGGCGGGTGCAGCAGATCGAGAAGGTCTTCTTCGACATCGTGGCCGCGCGGCGGATCGTGTTCGCCTACGACATCCGGCTCGATGCGCGCCCGCTGTCGGTGTCGCTCGTGACAGTCGAGTTCTCGCCCAGCCGGCGCGGCACGCGCATGGTGTACACCGAGCAGCTCGCCTACCTGGATGGCCACGAGGACCGGGCCCGGCGCCTGCACGGCACGCAGGAGAGCCTGGACCGGCTGGTGCACAGCCTGTCCAGGCACTAGCCTTGCGTCACTGCTTGGGCAGGGCCGGGATCGCCTGGTTGCAATCCCCCTTCAGCGGCAGGTTGCGGCAGACGTACTGGCCGGCCGTGTTCTCGGTGGCCGCGCCGGCCGGTGCCGGCTGGTGCACGCGCTGCTTCCAGATCTGCCACAGCATGAAGCCGTCGCCGGGGCGGCCCTTGTTCCTGACGTAGTTCACCAGCGTCTCGACGTTGTAGTAGGGCGTGGCGATGTTGTTGCTGCCGTTCAGCATGTCGGCGTCGTACTGCACGCCGTTGGCCGGGATCTTCAGCACCGCGCCGCCGGCGCCTTCGGGGGCGATCTCCATGCCCATGTGGATCGGGCCGCTGTAGATCGCGCGGTAGGACTCGTAGCCTTCGCGCGGGTCGTAGTAGTCGCCGCCGTCGTAGCCCATCAGGTTGACGTGGCTGAGCTTGCTGCCGCGCGTCTTGACGGCGGTGTACATGACGCCGCCGAACGGCGAGCCCCATTGCACCTTGCCTTCCTCGAACGGCGAGCCCTTCACGTAGTAGGCGCCGGTGGACCAGCCGGCCACCGAGATGCCGAGCTTCGCGCCGCGCGACTGGATCTCGCTGTAGGTGGCGTCGATGATGCCGACGATCTGCGCATCGGTGTTGCAGGCGAAGTTGGCGGCGTCGAGCTTGTTGCACGACGAGCCGTTGACCTCCCAGTCGAGGTCGACGCCGGAGGCGCCGAGGTCCAGCGCGAGGTCGACGACGCTGCGCGCGTTGTAGTTGGCCCATTCGCTGCCCTGGCTGTAGGCCCAGCCGCCGAACGACAGCCAGACCTGCGTGCCGCGGGCCTTGAGGGCCGCGATGTTGTTGCGCAGGTCCTGCGCCTGCTGCGCGCTGAAGAAGCGCTGGCCGTTGCTGGTGGCCGCGCCCTCGACGAACTCGAAGCCGGCCATCGACTGGTCGAACGCGTAGCTGCCCTTCACGTACTGCGTGTTGGGCTTCGCGAAGGCCAGGTTCAGGTGCGTGAAGTAGTTCGGGATGTTGGCCGGCGTCAGGTCGTAGAGGCTGGTGTTCCAGGTGCCGGAGTAGCCGATGTAGCTGCGGGCCGACGGAGCCGGTGCGGGCGCTGGCGCTGGCGCAGGAGCCGGTGCCGGGGCGGGGGCCGGCGCAGGAGCCGGTGCCGGGGCGGGGGCCGGCGCGGGAGAGGGTGCCGGGGCGGGCGCGGGCGCGCCGCAGTCGTTCACCTTGGTCCAGGGCTGGCCGCTGCCGGCCGGGCCGTTGTTGGTTGACGGGTTCTGGCCCTGCGTCCACCAGTTGGCCTTGTAGTTGACGGTGCCGACGCTCGCCTGCTGGCCGCTGCCGTAGGCGGTGGTGGCATTCCAGAGCGGCTGGCAGCCGGGCGCGGGCGCGGGCGCGGGGGACGGCGCCGGCGTGGGCGCGGGAGCCGGGGCAGGGGTCGGTGCAGGCGCCGGCGCGGGCGTGGGCGCAGGTGCCGGCGCGGGAGCGGGGCCGTCGGCCGGGCCGATGTCGGTCCACAGGCTCGCGGTGGTCGGGTTCCAGCCGGTGCTCGCGTAGTCGGTCTGCGCCACCGTGGCGCGGTAGTTGCGGCCGTTGAAGGTGACCAGCGACCCGGCAGCGTAGAAGGTGTCGGGCTTCCAGGCCGGATAGCTGGAGGCGTAGATCGAGGTGCTCACGAGGACCGAGGCGAAGGCGCCGAGCAGGCGCAGTCGGTTCGAGCGCGGAAGGGTGGCGGGCATGAAGGATTCTCCGAATGGGCGGTCGGTGTGGCGTTCCGGCACTACGGCTGTCGGGACCCTCGCCAAGGCCTCGCGTCCATCGATGCCGACGCACTGCCGAGCGAGCAGACGGGACTCTAATCGGTTCAATACCATTTCAGTACCACTTACGGGGTGAAAGTGGTAATGGTTTGTGCTGAGACGGCCTCACTGGCGGCGCTGGAGGGGCCGCAGGGAACCTTGCAGAGAGAATCGAGGCCAGAGTCGCGGCGACCAGGGCCCCCTGGCCGGTGCTCGTCAAAGAAGCTGGAAGAGTCCTTGCGTATGAATCGTGACCTGCTCTGGATCGGCGGCATCCTCCTCGTGACCTTGGGCGGCACATTCCTCAACGAGAAATACAACCTGCCGAATCCCGAACTGGAGCGCAGGTTGGTTGGCTGCTGGGCCGGCGCGACCGCGAGCGCAACCACCCTCGCCGGCGCTTTCGTCCTGCAGGTCAACGCCGATGGGACGTTCAGCGAGACCGGAATCGAGAAGCTGATCAACGACCCGAAGTTCACCAAGGTCGTCAATGGATCGGGAAGCTGGAAGTTGCAAAAGGACCGATGGACGCTCAGCTATGACGAGTCCACCGCGATGTTCCTGTTTCCTCGCGCAGGGCATTCGCTGAATCTCGTCGTCGCGGAAGTGACGGAAGACGAGATTTCGGCGAAGGCGGGCACCTCGGTTTCTCTGCCGTACAAGCTCTCGCGCGCGCCAACCCATGGTGGACCCTGCAAGGTCCAGAGCCAGGCTTCACATGAGCGTGCCGAACCTCACCCGCGCGCGAAGAACGCCTCGACCAACCGCACCCAATACGTCCCACCCACCGGCAGCAGCGCGTCGTTGAAGTCGTAGTTCGGGTTGTGCAACTCGCACGGGCCCATGCCGTGGTACGTGGCCTCGCGGTGCCCGCCGCCGCCATTGCCCAGGAACAGGTAGCTGCCCGGCACCTTCTGCAGGTAGAACGAGAAGTCCTCGGCGCCGCCGTGCTGCGGCGTGTGGCCGTCCACCTTGTCGGCGCCGAAGGTGTCCTGCGCCACCTTCATCGCGAAATCGGTCTGCGCATCCCAGTTCACCAGCGGCGGGTAGGCGCGGTGGAACTTCAACTCGCCGGTGCCGCCGTGCGCCTGCGGCAGCATCTCGGCGATGCGCCGCATGTTGCCCTCGATCTCGTCCAGCACCTCGGTGCTGAAGGTGCGCACGGTGCCGCGGATCACCGCTTCGCCCGGCAGCACGTTGTACGCATCGCCGGCGTGGATCTGCGTCACGCTCACCACCGCGACGTCGATCGGGTTCTTGTGGCGCGAGATCAGCGTCTGCAGCGCGCCCACCATCTCGGCGGCGATGACGATGGTGTCGACCGCCTTGTGCGGCTGCGCCGCGTGGCCGCCGGTGCCGCGCACGATGATGTCGAAGCGGTTGCTCGACGCCATCGTCGGCCCCTTGCGGAACGCGAAGTGCCCCGCCTCGAAGCCCGGCATGTTGTGGATGCCGTAGATCTCCTCGCACGGGAAACGGTCGAACAACCCGTCGTCCATCATCGCCTTGGCGCCGGCGTTGCCGCCCTCTTCCGCCGGCTGGAAGATGAAGTTGACCGTGCCCTCGAAATCGCGGTGCGTCGACAGGTAGTGTGCCGCGCCCAGCAGCATCGCGGTGTGGCCGTCGTGGCCGCAGCCGTGCATGCGGCCCGGGTTCTTCGAGGCATGCAGGAAGCGGTTGTGCTCGGGCATCGGCAGCGCATCCATGTCGGCGCGCAGGCCGATCGCGCGCTCGCCGGGGCCGCGCGCGCCATGCAGCACGCCCACCACGCCGGTGGTGCCCAGGCCGCGGTGCACCGCGATGCCCCACGACGCCAGGCGCTCGGCCACCAGGTCGGAGGTGCGCGTTTCCTTGAAGGCGAGTTCGGGGTGCGCGTGGATGTCGCGGCGCAGCGCGGTGAACTCGGCGTGCTTGTCTTCGATCTCGGCGATGAGGCTCATGTCAGCTGGTCCTTCACGTAGTCGGCAATGTCGCGGGAGACCCCGGAGAGCGCATCCTGCAGGCCCTGGAAGCCGGCACTGCGCTCGCGCGTGGTCTCGTTCATGTAGAGGCCGCGGTGGATCTCGATCTGCAGGCTGTGGCGGCGCTCGGCCGGCCGGCCCAGGCGGGCGATCAGCGCCACGCCCTTGAACGGGTCGTTGATCGCGACGCTGAAGCCGCGCCGGCGCAGCGATTGCGCCACCAGCGCGGTGAACCCGGGCGCGGCCGTCGTGCCGTCGCGATCGCCCAGCACGAAGTCGGCGAGCGGATGGTCGCTCTGGATCTGCAGGCCTTCGTACGAATCGGCGGGCATCGAATGCAGGTTCAGGTGCCACACCGCGCCGAAGCGGGCGTAGGCGGATTCGATCTGCTCGCGCATCGCGGCATGGTACGGCGCATGGCAGGTGGCGATGCGCCGCTGCACCTCGGCCACCGTCAGCTTGCGCGCGTAGATGGGCCACTTGCCGTTCTTGCCCGCGTCGCGCCAGACCAGGCCGATGCCCAGCCGCGTCTTCTCGCTCGGGTTCAACGGGGTCGGCCAGGGCTGCGCCAGCATGCCGGCATCGATGTCGTCGACGTCGCGGTTCGGGTCGATGTAGGTGCGCGGGAAATCCGCCGCCAGCAGCGTTGCGCCCACCGACGGCAGCGCCTGCCACAGCACGTGCACGTCGGTGTCCTCGCCGCCGCGCAATTGCGCCAAGGGCACGGCATGGCCGAAATCGTCGGGGTAGCGCACGCCACTGTGCGGCGAGTCGCAGACCAGCGGCAGCGGCTCGCCCTCGGGCAGGCGCAGCGTGAAGGGCGGCAACGGCGTCGTCATGTCGGGGGATCGTTCAGGTGGCACGCGCTGGTGTGGCCGGGCTGCAGCGTGCGCAGCAACGGCGCCTCGACCTTGCAGCGCGGCATCGCATGAGGGCAACGCGGGTGGAAGGCACAGCCCGGCGGCGGCGCCAGCGGCGAGGGCAGTTCGCCCTGGATGGGCTGGTAGGCGCGGCGCGTGGTCTCGAGCGTCGGCAGCTCGGACAGCAGCGCCTGCGTGTACGGGTGGTTCGGCGCGCTGAAGATGGTTTCGGTCGGCGCGACCTCGACGATGCGGCCGAGGTACATGATCACCACGCGGTCCGACACGTGGCCCACGACGCCCAGGTTGTGGCTGATGAAGAGGTAGGTGAGGTCGAACTCGCGGCGCAGCGCGAGGAACAGGTTCAGCACCTGCGCCTGGATCGACACGTCGAGCGCGGCCACCGCCTCGTCGCACACGATCAGCCGCGGCTTCAGCGCCAGCGCCCGCGCGATGCCGATGCGCTGCCGCTGCCCGCCCGAGAACTGGTGCGGGTAGCGCTGCGCGTAGTCGGGGTCGAGGCCGACCTGGCGCATCAGCGCACCGACGTACTCGGCCTTCTGCGAGGCCTTCACCAGCCCGTGCACCACCGGGGCCTCGCCGACGATGTCCAGCACGCGCATGCGCGGGTTCAGCGACGCCATCGGGTTCTGGAAGATCATCTGCACGCCCAGGCCCCAGGCGCGGCGCTCGCCGGCATCCATGCCGGCCACCGGCTTGCCGAGGTAGCTGACCGTGCCCGCGCTCGGCGGGTTGATACCGGCGATCACGCGGCCCAGCGTCGACTTGCCGCAGCCGGATTCGCCCACCACGCCGATCACCTCGCCGGGGCGGATCTCCAGGTCGACGTCGGCCACCGCATGCACCACCGAGGCGCGATGGCGCGCCCCGAGCAGGTTCGCGATGCGCCCGGCCAGGTCGACGCCCTTCACGAAGCGCTTGGAGATGCCCTTCAGTTGCAGCAGCGGCGGGGATTCGAGCAGCGTGTCCATGCGGTGTTCAGGCCGTCTCGGCAACCAGCATGTTCCAGCATCGCACGGTCTTGCCGGCAGGGCCGGGTTCGGCCTGCGGCACCGCCAGGCAGGCCGCGGTGGCGTGGGCGCAGCGCGGCCGGAAGGCGCAGCCCTGCGGCAGGTGCAGCAGCGACGGCGTCATGCCGGGGATCTGCCGCAGCAGCGTGCCGTGCGTGGCGCGCGTCGGGATCGAATCGACCAGCCCGCGCGTGTAAGGGTGCGACGGCCGGTTGATCACGTCGGCCGTGGCACCGCTCTCGACGATGCGCCCGGCATACATCACCGCGATGCGGTCGGCCAGGCCCGACACCACCGCCAGGTCGTGCGTGATCCAGACCATCGCGGTGCCGGTCTCGCGGCACAGCTTCTGCACCTCGTACAGGATCTGCGCCTGGATGGTGACGTCGAGCGCCGTCGTCGGCTCGTCGGCGATCAGCAGCCGGGGACGGTTGAGCAAGGCGATGGCGATGGCCACGCGCTGGCGCATGCCGCCCGAGAGCTGGTGCGGGTAGGCCTGCAGCCGCTCTTCGGGCGACGGGATGCCGACCATCGCCAGCGCATCGCGCGCCCGCGCCAGCGCGGCCTTCGCGCCGGTCTTCTCGTGCGCGTGGATCGCCTCCACCATCTGCGTGTCGACGCGCAGCACCGGGTTCAGCGTCATCATCGGATCCTGGAAGATCATCGCGATCTCCTTGCCGCGCAGCGCCTGCAGGCGGCGCTCCGGCGCACCGGCGAGTTCTTCGCCCAGGTAGCGGATGTGGCCGCCGACGATGCGGCCCGGCGGATCGATCAGCCCGATCACCGAGAAGCCGGTGATGCTCTTGCCCGAACCCGATTCACCGACCAGCCCGAGGATCTCGCCGGCGTGCACGCGCAGGTCGACGCCGTCGACCGCCTTCACCACGCCGCCGTGGGTGAAGAAGTGCGTCTGCAGCCCCTGCAGCTCGAGCACCGGCGGTGGCGGCAGCGTCATCGTCAGTGCGCGTTGTGCGGGTTGAGGATGTCGCGCAGGTGGTCGCCCACCAGGTTGATGCCGACGATGGCCAGCGCCAGCGCGATGCCGGGGAAGAACGAGATCCAGTAGTTGCCCGACAGCAGGAACTCGAAGCCGTTGGCGATCAGCATGCCCAGCGACGGTTCGGTCACCGGCACGCCGACCCCGAGGAAGGACAGCGTCGACTCCAGCGCGATGGCGTGCGCCAGATCGATGGTGGCGATGACGATCAGCGGCGGCAGGCAGTTGGGCAGCATGTGGCGCAGCAGCACGCGCGGCCAGCCGAGCGACATGCACTGCGCGGCCTCGACGTATTCCTTGGCGCGCTCCACCAGCGCGGCGCCGCGCGCGGCCCGCGCGAAGTAGGCCCACTGCACGATGACCAGCGCGAGGATCACCTTGTCGACGCCCTTGCCGAGGATGGCCAGCAGGATCAGCGCGACCAGGATGGCCGGGAACGACAGCTGGATGTCGACGATGCGCATCAGCAGCGCGTCGATCCAGCCGCCGAAGTAGGCGGCCGCCAGGCCGACGACGCTGCCGATGGCCAGCGCCGCCGCCACCGAGAGGCTGCCCACCAGCAGGCTGGTGCGCAGGCCGTAGAAGATGGCCGAGAGCAGGTCGCGCGCCTGGCCGTCGGTGCCCAGCCAGTAGGTCATGCTGCCGGCCGCGTCCTTGCTGCCGGGCGGCAGCTTGGAGTCGAAGATGTCGAGCTTGCCGATGTCGTAGGGGTTCTGCGGCGAGATCCACGGCGCGAACAGCGCGGCGAACACCGCCAGCGCCAGCAGCACCAGGCCGAACACCGCCAGCCGGTTGGCGATGAACTCGCGGCGCAGGCGCTGCCACGGGGTCTCGGGTGGCGGCAGCGCGGCCACCGCATCGGCGACCACGCCGTCGGTCATGCCTTGGCCCCCTGCAGGCGCACGCGCGGGTCGAGCACCGAATAGAGGATGTCGACCGCCAGGTTGAGCACCACCAGGAAGAACACGATCAGGATCAGGTAGGCCACGACCACCGGGCGGTCGAGCGTGATGATCGAATCGAGCAGCAGCTTGCCCATGCCGGGCCACGCGAAGATGGTTTCCGTGACCACCGCGAAGGCGACCACCTGGCCGAACTCGAGCCCGCCGACCGTGATGATCGGGATCATGATGTTCTTCAGCAGGTGCACGCGCAGGATGCGGCTCCAGCCCAGGCCCTTGGCGCGCGCGAACTTGATGTAGTCCATCGGCAGCGCCTCGCGCGTGGCGGCGCGCGTGACGCGGATGATCAGCGCGCCCTTGGCCAGCGCGATCGTCACGGCCGGCAGCAGCAGGCGCGACCAGCCGTCGAGCGTGAGCACGCTGAGGTCGAGCGGCCCGACATTGACGGTGGCGCCGCGCCCGCTGGCCGGCAGCCAGCCCAGGTAGACCGCGAACACCATGATGAGCATCAGCCCGACCCAGAAGTTGGGCAGCGAGAAGCCCAGCACCGAGCCGGCCATGATGCCGCGCGTGCTGAGCGCCTGCGGCCGAAGGCCCGCCCAGATGCCCAGCGGCACGCCGATCCCCATCGACAGGCCCATGGCGACGACGGCCAGCTCCAGCGTGGCCGGCATGCGGTCGAGGATCAGCCCCATCGCCGACTGCCCGGTCAGGAAGCTCTTGCCGAAATCGAACCGCAGCGCGTGCGACATGAAGATGCCGTACTGCTGCCACAGCGGCTTGTCGAGGCCGAAGGACGCGCGGATCTCGTCGCGCTCGAGTTCGGTGGCCTCGGCGCTGGCCATCATCGCCACCGGATCGCCGACGACATAGAGCCCGACGAAGACCAGGCCCGACATGACGGCCATGACGAGCACGGCCTGCAGCAGGCGGCGGATGATGTAGGCCGACATCGCGGACTGCCCTGCGCCGTCGTTGAATGATTACTTGGCCGGCACCGCGAACTGGACCATGGTCTGCTGGTCGGCCCGGCCCTTGAAGCTCACGTCCTTCTTCATCGCCCACACCGAGTGCTCGAAGTGGAGGGGCAGCATCGCGAACTCCGCCATCGCGAGTTCGCTGGCCTTGGCGAGCGTCGCGGCGCGTGCGGCGTCGTCCATCTGGTTGGCCGATTCGGCAACCAGCTTGTCGAGTTCGGGGTTGGAATAGCGGCTGCGGTTGGTGGTGCCCAGGCCCTTGTCCTTGTTGGGCGTGACCAGCAGCGCGTTCAGCGTGTTCGACATTTCGCCCGTCGCCGTGCCCCAGCCGGCCAGGTAGGCGCTGTAGACGAAGGTGTCGCGGTTCTTGAAGAACACGGCCGGCGCGTTGGCATCGATCGAGGTCTTGATGCCGATGCGCGTCCACATCGCGGCCAGCGTCTGCGCCACCTTGCTGTCGTTGATATAGCGGCCGTTGGGCGTGCCCAGCACCAGCGAGAAGCCGTTCGGGTAGCCGGCGTCCTTCAGCAGCGCGCGGGCCTTGTCCGGGTTCGGCTTGGCGGCGGCGGTGAGGTTCTTGCTGGCGCCGAACATCGGGTAGGGCAGCAGCTGCGCGGCCGGCGAGGCCACGCCGCCCATGATGCGCGAGACCAGCGCCTGGCGATCGATGGCCAGCGAGAGTGCTTCGCGCACGCGCTTGTCGAGCAGCGGGTTCTTGCCGTTGGCGTCGGGGATGCCCGGCGTCGTCTCGCCGTTCTGGTCGAGCGCGACGTAGATGACGCGGTTGGAGGCCTTGGTCTCCACCGTGAGCTTGGGCTCCTTCTTCAGGCGCTCCAGGTCGTCGGTGGGCGGGTCTTCGACCAGGTCGACGTCGCCGGCCAGCAGCGCGGCCACGCGCGCGGCCGGGTTGCTGATCGGGCGGTAGATGACCTTGTCCCACGCGGGTGCCTTGCCCCAGTAGTTGGGGTTGCGCTCGAAGACGATCTCGGAGCCTCGCTTCCACGAGACGAACTTGTACGGGCCGCTGCCCACGAGGCCGGTGCCGGCGTTCAGCTCGGTGGTGGTCTTGCCCTCGGGGGCCGCGCCGGAGGCCGCCTTGGCCGACATGATGGGCAGGCCCACCATGTTGATCGCCAGCAGCGGGTAGGGCTCGGAGGTGGTGATGCGCACCGTCAGCGGATCGGCCGCCTCGACCTTGTCGACCTTCTGCAGGTAGACCTTGAAGGACGACGGGCTGTTGGGCACCTTGGCCACGCGGTCCATCGTGAAGACGACGTCGGCCGACGTGAGCGGCGTGCCGTCGGAGAACTTCACGTTGGGGCGCAGCTTGAAGGTCCAGACCTTGCCGTCGGCCTTCCAGGATTCGGCCAGGCAGGGCTCGGGCTTCAGGTCGGCATCGACGCAGACCAGCGGATCGAACAGCGTCTGCGACAGCTGGATGTTGGGCGTGAGCGCGTGGTACTGCGGGTCCATCGACGTGGGCTCTGTCTTCAGGGCCACCACCAGGTCGCGCGCCATCGCGGTGCCTGAAATCGATGCGCAAGCGGCGATCGCGGCAGCTGCCAGAAGGGATGCAGGTCCAGACATGAGCTCGTCTCTCCAGTGCCGGTCAAGAAAAAAAGAATACTACGCAAGAAGCGAACCAGGGCTGGCGTCAAACCCTCATGCTGCGTGCCGCCCGTTCGTGCCGCTACCGCCCGTCCACCAGGCGCGCAAACTCCCCCGATCGAAACCGCGCCAGCACGAAGTCGACGAACACCCGGGTCTTCGCGGGCAGCAGCTTCTTGCTCGGGTAGTACAGGGAGAGCGGCCCCGCATCGCCGTACCACCCCGGCAGCAAGCGCACGAGCTCGCCGGTGTGCAGCGCGGCGAATGCGAACGGCATCGGCAGCAACGCCACGCCGAGGCCCATCCGGGCCGCCTGCGCCACGGCTTCGGGATCGCTCAGGATGAGGCGCGGCAGGCACTGGACTGCCTGCTCCTCGCCTCGCCGCGACCGCAGTGTCCATGGCCGCACGCGCCCGGTGGGTGACGAGCGCCGCAGGATGCCGTCGAAGGAAGCCAGGTCGGCCGGGCTGCGAGGGGGCGTTCGCGCGGCCATGTAGGCCGGCGAGGCCACGGCCACGACATGCACCGGACCGAGCTCCCGCGCGATGACGCCGGACGGCAGCGCGAAGCCGCCACCGATGGCGGCATCGAAGCCCTTCCCGACGATGTCCACCTGCCCGTCGTCGAAGTGCAGGTCGGGGACCACCCTCGGGTAGCGGGCCAGGAAGTCGCCCAGCAGCGGCACCACGAAGTGGCGACCGAAGGCCGCCCCCATGCTGAGCTTCAGGGTGCCCGCGGGGTTCTCGTCGGTGTCGCCGGCGGTCGCAACGGCGGCCTGCAGCGAGGCCAGCGGGCCTTCGACCTGCTGCAGGAAGCGCTGGCCGCTTTCGGTGAGGGCCAGGCGGCGCGAGCTGCGGTGGAACAGCCGCATGCCCAGCGCCTGTTCCAGGCGCGCGACGTTCTTGCTGATGCCGGCCGGCGTCAGCCCCAGGACCCGCGCGGCGGCCGAGAAGCTGCCGTGCTCGGCCGTCTGGACGAAGGAGACCAGCTGCTGCACGTTCGTCATGGTTCATCTTAAACCGATGGTTGAAGCTGGTTGCCTGCCGCCCGGCTGGTTCTCGCGCCGGCGTCGCCCCACACTGCCGACACGCCCTTCATCTCGAAGGGCAGCCCGCCAGAAGGAAACTCCCATGCGCCCCCTTTCCCTGCTCTTCGCTTCGTTGATGTGGATCGCCGCACCGTCCCTGTCTTTCGCACAGGGCTTCAGTTTTCCCAAGTTCAGCGTCCGCAGCATCGAGACGCAGGGCGCCACGATCCACGTCCGTTCGGGCGGCTCGGGTCCGGCCGTCGTCCTGTTGCACGGCTATGGCGAGACCGGCGACATGTGGGTGCCGCTCGCGACCGACCTCGCCAAGGACCACACGGTCATCGTTCCTGACCTGCGCGGTCTCGGGCTGTCGTCGAAGCCCGCGGGTGGCTTCGACAAGAAGACGCAGGCCGAGGACGTCGCCGCCGTGCTGGCGGCGATGAAGGTCGACCAGGCCGACGTCGTGGCGCACGACATCGGCAACATGGTGGCCTTCCAGTTTGCCGCGCAGCACCCCGAGCGCGTGCGCCGCCTGGTGCTGATCGATGCGCCGGTTCCCGGCGTCGGGCCGTGGGAAGAGATCCTGAAGAACCCGCTGCTGTGGCACTTCCGGTTCGGCGGCCCCGACATGGAGCGGCTGGTGGCCGGCCGCGAGCGCATCTACCTCGACCGGTTCTGGAACGAGTTCTCGGCGTCGCCCGCGCGCTTCAGCGAAGCGGCGCGCAAGCACTATGCCGCGCTGTATGCGCGCCCCGGCGCCATGCACTCGGGCTTCGCGCAGTTCGCGGCCTTCGACCAGGACGCCGTCGACAACCGCGCCTTTCTTGCCGCCGGCGGCCGGCTGAAGATGCCGGTCTTCGCCGTCGGCGGCCAGAAATCCTTCGGGCCGATGATGGCGACGGTGATGCGCGCTGCCGCCGACGACGTGACGGAGGGCATCGTGCCCGATGCCGGGCACTGGATCATGGAAGAGAACCCGCGGGCGACGACGCAGCTGGTTCGCGAATTCCTGGTGCGGTGAGGCGGCCAGTCAGCCTCGCCTTGCCCGGCCCTCGCGAGACCGCGCGACAGCCAACAGGGTTTGCTCATATGCCGCGCCGAACTCCAGCCGCGTGACGTCGCGGTAGCGAAACAGCCGGTCATCGTTGTCCCACGCGGCGTTCGTGCTCAGCCAGCGAAGAGCGTAGGTTTCTTCCGATGCCATCCGGATCACGCCGACTTCGACTTCATCGGGCCGGATCTTCTCCCGGTCGATGACGAGTACGCCGAAAGCAGCCTGTGCCGACTCCATCAGGCTTCGCATCGAGGTCGCATCGATGTGCGCCGGCACCACCGGCTCCTGCTGCTTCAGCTCGATCGCACGTTGGAGGAGGTCAAGCTTCTCGAACGACTTTGAGATCGACCCGATGTCTTCGCGCCTGAACGCGCAGTAGCCATCGAGGTCGAACCGATCGCTGACACGGTGAAGCACGACGAGCGATTCGCTTTCGGCGACGATGAAGCCGTGCCACGGCGACGCATCCATCGCTCGGACGACCTCGACGAGAGCAGCACCGATGCGGTCGATCCGGGGCCTGCGACTCGCCATCGCTCAAGGCTTCCTGCTGAGCTCCATCACCATGCGCGTCAGCAGGTAGAAGCGCGGCACGACGCTCTCGACCTCGGCGTACTCTTCCGGCGTGTGGATGCCGCCGCCGACGATGCCGAAACCGTCGAGCGTCGGAACGCCGACGTCGGCCGACAGGCTCGCATCGGCGGCACCGCCCGAACCCTCGATGGTGAGCTTCTTGCCGATCTCGGCATAGATCGATTCGGCCGTCTTGACCAGCGCATCGGATTGCGGCGTGCGCGGCATCGGCGGCAGGCCGCGCGACAGCGAGGTCTTGACCTGCGTGTCGGCGATCAGCTTGTTCTGCGAGACGCGCGCCAGGTCGCGCTCGATGCGATCGAACTCTTCGCGCGTCACGGCACGCACGTCGCCCTTGGCCGAGGCGTTCTCGGGGATCACGTTGGTCGCGCCGTTGGCGTTCAGCACGGTGAAGTTGATCGTGGTGAGCTTTTCCGCATCGCCCAGCTTGCCCAGCTGCAGGACCTGGTGGGCCACCTCCATCGCGGCGTTGCGGCCCGAGTCGGGCGCCACGCCGGCATGCGCTGCGCGCCCCTTGACCTCCACGGTGGCCGTGGCACTGCCCTTGCGCCACACCACCAGGCCATCCGCCGGGCGGCCGGGCTCCAGGTTCAGCGTGACGTCGTGTTCCTTGGCCACGCGGCGGATCAGCGCCGAGGTGTCGGCCGAACCCACCTCTTCATTGGTGTCGAGCAGGAAGGTGATGCGGCCGTAGTCCTTGAAGTTCATCGCCTTCAGGATCTTGATCGCATACAGCCCGGCGACCACACCGCCCTTGTTGTCCATCACGCCCGGGCCGTAGGCGCGGCCGTCCTTGACGTAGAAGGGCTTGGCCTTCGCCGCGCCATCCGGGAACACCGTGTCCATGTGCGCCATCAGCAGGATCCTGCGCGTGCCGCTGCCGTCGAAGGTCGCGACCACGTTGGTGCCGGGGTGCGGCGTCGCCGGGAAGGTCTCGATCTTGCCGCCGAGCTTCTGCAACTCCTCGACCACCACGCCCCGCACCTTGTCGAGGCCTGCGGTGTTGGCCGACCCGGAGTCGATGTTGACCAGGCGCTCGAGCAGCTGCAGGGCTTCGTCCTTGTAGCCGGCGGACCGGTCGAGGACCTCTTTTTGCGGCTCGGCATGCAGCGCAGGGACCAGCAGCGCCGCGCCGAGGCCCAGCAGGAAACGGGATGCGGATGTGGATTTGAATGTCATGGGACTCAAGCCTACAGGAAGCGTTCGAGCAGCCGGCGCGAATGACGGTCCAGCGCGCGCCGGTCGGGGATGCGGAAGTTGATGCCCTCGGCGCTGGCGATCAGCAGCGCCCCCTCGGCGAGGCGGCGGATGTCTTCCTCGCCCCGGAGCACGAAGCGGGTCGGCCCGCGGTCCGTCGTCACGCTCCAGGTGCTGGGCGTCGAGAAGCTGGACACCGCCTCGATGCGCTGCACCGTCGGCACGAACTCGCGGCCGGCCAGTTCGTGCTCGACCAGCGCGCGGGCCTCGGCAGGCAAAGCGCCCAGCAGCGGCACCCAGGCAAGTTCGCGCCCCTCGGTGCCGACCAGCGACACGCCCTCGGCGGGCGCGCTCAGCGGAAAGGCCCGCACCGGCACCACGCCCTCGTGCACCGTGCCGTCGAGCAGCGTCAGCACCAGGCGGCCGAAAGAGTTGCGTTCGAGCTGGAACATCGTCATTGCCCCGCGGGATGGGCCGCCGGCGCCGGCGGCGCCAGCAGGAGGTCGTCACCGCCGCTGCCGTCATCGTCGACCCGGCGCGCCTGCGCCTCGTACAGCCGCCAGTAGGCCCCCTGCCGGGCGATCAGCTCGTCGTGCGGGCCGACCTCGACCACCCGGCCGCGGTCCATCACCACCAGCCGGTCGGCCTTGCGCAGCGTCGACAGCCGGTGCGCGATGGCGATCGTGGTCCGCCCCTGCACCAGGTTGTCCAGCGCCTTCTGGATCTCTTTCTCGGTCTCGGTGTCGACGCTGGACGTGGCCTCGTCGAGGATCAGGATGCACGGGTCGATCAGCAGCGCGCGGGCGATCGAGATGCGCTGGCGCTCGCCGCCCGACAGGCCCTGGCCGCGTTCGCCGACCATCGAGTCGTAGCCCAGCGGCAGGCGCAGGATGAACTCGTGCGCGTGCGCGGCGCGCGCCGCGGCCACGATCTCGGCCCGCGTGGCGCCCGGCCTGCCGTAGGCGATGTTCTCGGCGATGGTGCCGAAGAACAGGAAGGGCTCCTGCAGCACCAGGCCAATGTGGCGCCGGTAGTCGGCCACGCCGAAGCGCCGGATGTCGACGCCGTCGACCTGGATCGCGCCGTCGCTCACGTCGTAGAAGCGGCAGATCAGGTTGACCAGCGTGCTCTTGCCCGAACCGCTGTGGCCCACCAGGCCGATCATCTCGCCCGGGCGGATCGCAAGATCGAGGCCGCGGATCACGCTGCGGTTGCCGTAGCGGAAGCTCAGGCCCTGCATGTCGATCGCGCCCGCCGGCGCCTCGATCTTGACCGGCTGGGCCGGCTCGGGCACGTTGGACACGTGGTCGAGGATGTCGAAGATGCGCTTGGCGCCGGAGGCCGCCTTCTGCGTGACCGAGACGATGCGGCTCATGGAATCGAGCCGCGTGTAGAAGCGCCCGATGTAGGCGATGAACGCCGTGAGCACGCCCACCGTGATCTGGCCGCGGCTGACCAGCCAGATGCCGAAGGCCCAGACCACCAGCAGGCCCACGTCGGTCAGCAGCGACACCGTGGGCGAGAACAGGCTCCAGGTCTTGTTGAGCTTGTCGTTGACGTCCAGGTTGGCCTGGTTGGCCTCGCGGAAGCGCTGCGCCTCGCGCCGCTCCTGCGCGAAGGCCTTGACCACGCGGATGCCGGGGATGGTGTCGGCCAGCACGCTGGTCACGTCGCCCCAGACCCGGTCGATCTTCTCGAAGCCGGTGCGCAGCCGGTCGCGCACGATGTGGATCAGCCACGCGATGAAGGGCAGCGGCAGCAGCGTCACCAGCGCCAGCCAGGGGTTGATCGAGAACAGGATCACCGAGGTCATGCCGATCATCAGCACGTCGGTCGCGAAATCGAGCGCGTGCAGCGACAGGAAGACGGAGATGCGGTCGGTCTCGGAGCCGATGCGCGACATCAGGTCGCCGGTGCGCTTGGCGCCGAAGTAGTCCAGCGACAGCTGCAGCAGGTGCTCGAAGGCCGCGGTGCGCAGGTCGGCCGCGATGCGCTCGGACACCAGGGCCAGCAGCCAGGTGCGCGCCCAGCCCAGGCTCCAGGCCAGCAGCGCCGAGCCCAGCAGGCCCGACAGCAGCAGCAGCACGTAGCCGGCATCGATGCGCTGCCCGTTCTGGAACGGGATCAGCACGTTGTCCATCAGCGGGATGGTCAGGTAGGGCGGCACCAGCGTGGCCGCGGTGGACGCGAGCGTCAGCCCGAAGCCGGCCGCCAGCTGCCGGCGGTAGGGCCGGGCGAAGCGGCCCAGGCGCAGCAGCACCCAGGTCGACGTGGGCGGGCTGTCGTCGTCGGCCTCGTCGTCGTCGGCAGGCTCCTGCGGCGGCGCGGCATCGCCCGACTGCAGGCGCTCGAAGCGGGCGGCGAACTCCAGCACCGCGTGGTGCTGGGCCAGCGTGAAGCGCCAGACGGCCAGCCGGCCGGCGCCATCCAGCAGTTCGAGCGATCCGACGCCGGCATGGTCGCCATGGCGCAGCTGCAGGCCGGCGGCCAGCGGCCACTCCGACCACTGCCCGGCAGACCAGGCCAGCAGGCGGCGATCGGTGAGCGCCAGCGCGCCGGCCGTGAAATGCAGCGCAGGGTCGAGGTCAACCTCCAGCGTCGCCAGCACGTTCTCGTCGCTGTCGAGCCGGCCGGCGAGTGCCTTGCGCCATTCCGGGGGCAGGCCCGGCACGGCGGCGACTGGAGAAGAAGATTGCATTCGATGTGTGAGAAGACCGGGGCCTCTTGCCCCGGCTGGGACGCGGATTTTCACCCAAGCCGGCTCGTGCAGGGCCGACCCGCGCACAATTGGCCCTCAAGCTCCCGCGCCCGCCCATGAGCCACAAGAACGACATCCAACTGCTGCGCATCAATTACCTGCACGGCCCCAACGTCTGGACCTACCGCCCCGTGCTCGAGGTCTGGCTCGACCTCGGCGAGCTGGAAGACTGGCCCTCGCACCAGTTGCCCGGCTTCAACGACCGGCTGACCACGCTGCTGCCGGCGCTGATCGAGCACCACTGCGGCGTCGGTGAGCGCGGCGGCTTCCTGCAGCGCCTGCAGGAGGGCACCTGGGCCGGCCACGTGCTGGAGCACGTGGTGATCGAACTGCTGAACCTGGCCGGCATGCCCACCGGCTTCGGGCAGACCCGCAGCACCTCGCAGCGCGGCGTCTACCGCATGGTGTTCCGCGCCCGCGACGAGAAGGTCGCGCGCAGTGCGCTGGCGCAGGGCCACCGGCTGCTGATGGCGGCGATCAACGACCAGCCCTTCGACGTGGCCGCCGCGGTGGCGCAGGTGCGCGAGCAGGTCGACGACTCGTACTTCGGCCCCAGCACCGCGGCCATCGTCGCGGCGGCGACCGACCGGCGCATCCCGCACGTCCGCCTGAACGGCGGCAACCTGGTGCAGCTGGGCCATGGCGCCCGCCAGCGCCGCGTGTGGACGGCCGAGACCGACCGCACCAGCGCGATCGCCGAGGGCATCGCGCGCGACAAGGACCTGACCAAGCGCCTGATCGCCTCGTGCGGCGTGCCGGTGCCCGAGGGCCAGGCCGTCGAGACGCCGGCCGCGGCCTGGGAAGCGGCGCAGGACATCGGCCTGCCGGTGGTCGTGAAGCCGAGCGACGGCAACCACGGCCGCGGCGTCACGCTCGACCTGCGCACCCAGGCCGACGTCGAAGCCGCCTTCGAGGTCGCCGCCCGCCACGGCAGCGGGGTGCTGGTCGAGCGCCACATCACCGGTGACGAGCACCGGCTGCTGGTGATCGACGGCAAGGTGGTGGCCGCCGCGCGCGGCGAGACCGCCTGGGTCACCGGCGACGGCCAGTCCACCGTGACCGAGCTGGTCGACGCGCAGATCAACACCGACCCGCGCCGCGGCCCCACCGAAAACCACCCGCTGAACCAGCTGGGCCCCGAGAACGATGGCGTCATCCTGGGCGACCTGAAGCGGCAAGGCCTCACGCCCGCGTCCGTGCCCGAGGCCGGGCGCAAGGTGCTGATCCAGCGCAACGGCAACGTCTCGATCGACTGCACCGACCAGGTTCACCCCGAGGTGGCGCACGTGGTGACGCTGGCGGCGCGCATCGTCGGCCTGGACATCGCCGGGGTCGACCTGGTGGCGCAGGACATCGCCCGTCCGCTGCACGAGCAAGGCGGCGCGATCGTCGAAGTCAATGCGGGCCCCGGGCTGCTGGTGCACCTGAAGCCCGCGGTCGGCACCCCGCGACCGGTGGGCCGGGCCATCGTCGACGCGCTGTTCCCCGAGGGCAGCGGCGGGCCGCACACCGGCCGCATCCCCATCGTCGGCATTGCCGGCACGCGCGACACCACCCGCATCGCGCGCCTGGTGGCCTGGCTCGCCCACCTGCGCGGCCAGCGCGTGGGCCTGGCCTGCGCAGACGGCCTGTACCTCGACCGCCGCCGCCTGAACGCCGGCGACGCGCGCCACTGGGAGGTGTCGAGCCGGCTGCTGGTGAACCGCAACGTGCAGGCCGCGGTGTTCGAGAACGACGCCCGCAGCGTGCTGCGCGACGGCCTGGCGTACGACCGCTGCACCGTGGGCGTGGTCACCGATGCCGACGGCGCCGACACGCTGGCCGAGTTCGACGTGCAATCTGCCGACCAGATGACCAAGGTGCTGCGCACGCAGGTCGACGTGGTGCTGGACGACGGCGTCGCGGTGCTGAACGCGTCCGACGAGCGCGTTGCCGCGCTGGCACCGCTGTGCGACGGCGACGTCATCCTCTACGCGGCCGATCCGCAGACGCCGGCGCTGCTGGCGCACCGCGGCGCCGGCGCGCGCGGCGGACGCGCCGTGTACCTGCGCGACGGCCGCCCGGTGCTGGCCACCGGCAGCGCCGAGACCCGGCTGGCGCCGCTGTCGCGCCTGGCGCGCGGCGGCACGGCCGACGAAGCCTTGCTTGCCGCGATCGCCACCGCCTGGGCGCTGGACATCCCGCCCGACCTGATCATCTCCGGCATCGAGACCTTCGATGCCCACAACGCCACCCACGCGCAGCCCGCCTGAGCCCTCGACCGCCATGGAAGTTTCCCGAATTCGCGCGCTGCGCGGGCCCAACCTGTGGAGCCGGCACACGGCCATCGAAGCCATCGTGTCCTGCCCGGACGACGAATGCGCAGTCACCGCCCGCCCCGGCTTCGAGGCCCGGCTGCGCAAGCTCTTCCCGGCCGTGGGGGCGTTGCGCACCGGCGGTGCGGTGTCGCTGGCCCACGTGCTCGAGGCCGCGGCGCTGGCGCTGCAGGAAGAAGCCGGCTGCCCGGTCAGCTTCAGCCGCACCCAGGCCACGTTCGAGCGGGGGGTCTACCAGGTCGTCGTCGAGTACAGCGAAGAGACCGTCGGCCGCCTGGCCTTCGAGATCGCGCAGCGGCTGATCGAGGCGGCGCTGGATCCGGCGGCCGCCTTCGACGTCGACGCGGCGATAGCCCGTTTGCGCGAGACCGACGAGGACGTGCGCCTGGGCCCGAGCACCGGCTCCATCGTGCAGGCCGCGGCGGCGCGCGGCATCCCGTGGCGGCGCCTGACCGAAGGCAGCCTGGTGCAGTTCGGCTGGGGCCGGCACCAGCACCGCATCTGGGCCGCCGAGGTCGACCAGACCAGCGCCGTGTCGGAGGCGATCGCGCAGGACAAGGAGTTGTCGAAGCAACTGCTGCGCGCCGCCGGCGTGCCGGTGCCCACCGGGCGGCCGGTGGCCGACGAGGACGACGCCTGGGTGGCGGCACTCGAGGTGGGGTTGCCGGTGGTGGTGAAGCCGCAGGACGGCAACCAGGGCAAGGGCATCACCGTCAACGTCACCACGCGCGACGGCATCAAGGGAGCCTACAAGGCCGCGGCCGAGATCGGCGACGTGATGGTCGAGAAGTTCCTGCCCGGCAGCGACTACCGGCTGCTGGTGGTGGGCGACCGGCTGGTGGCTGCCGCGCGGCGCGAGCCGCCGCTGGTGCTGGGCGACGGCGAGCTGACGGTGGCCGAGCTGGTGGCCAAGGTCAACACCGATCCGCGGCGCGGCGACGGCCATGCCACCTCGCTGACCAAGATCCGCATCGACGACATCGCCGTGGCGCTGCTGGCCGAGCAAGGCCTCACGCCCGGCAGCGTGCCGGCGCGCGGCCAGCGCGTGCCGCTGCGCCACAACGCGAACCTGTCGACCGGCGGCACCGCCACCGACGTGACCGACGACGTGCACCCCGAGGTGGCCGAGCGCGCGGTGGCCGCCGCGCAGATGGTGGGCCTGCACGTGTGCGGCGTCGACATGGTGTGCGAGAGCGTGCTGAGGCCGCTGGAAGAGCAGAGCGGCGGCATCGTCGAGGTGAATGCCGCGCCGGGGCTGCGCATGCACCTGTCGCCGTCGTACGGCAGGCCGCGCAACGTGGGCGAGGCCATCGTCAACCACTTGTTCGAGCCCGGCCACGACGGGCGCATCCCGGTGGTGGCCGTGACCGGCACCAACGGCAAGACGACGACCGCGCGGCTGATCGCCCACCTGTTTGCGAGCAGCGGACTGGTGGTGGGCATGACCAACACCGACGGCGTGTACGTGGACGGCCGGCAGATCGATTCGGGCGACTGCAGCGGGCCGCGCAGCGCGCGCAACGTGCTGCTGCACCCCGACGTCGAGGCGGCGGTGTTCGAGACCGCGCGCGGCGGCGTGCTGCGCGAGGGGCTGGGGTTCGACCACTGCAAGGTCGCGGTGGTCACCAACGTGGGCGCCGGCGATCACCTGGGGCTGAACTACATCACCACGGTCGAGGACCTGGCGGTGCTGAAGCGCGTGATCGTGCAGAACGTGACGCCGAAGGAAGGCTATGCGGTGCTGAACGCGGCCGACCCCATCGTCGCGGCGATGGCCGACACCTGCACCGGCAAGGTGATCTTCTTTGCGGCCGACCGGCACCATGGCGTGATGACCGAGCACCGTGCGCTGGGCGGGCGCACGGTGTATGTCGACCGGGCGCTGGACGGCGGCTCGGTGGTGGCGGCCGAGGGCAACTGGCGCGAGCAGGTGCGGCTGGCGGACATCCCGATCACGCGCCAGGGCACGATCGGCTTCCAGGTGGAGAACGTGATGGCCTCGGTGGCCGCGGCCTGGGGCGCGGGCCTGGGGTGGGACGCCATCCGCAGCGGGCTGGCCAGCTTCGTCAACGATGCGCACAACGCGCCGGGCCGCTTCAACGTGATGGACTACAAGGGCGCGACGGTGATCGCCGACTACGGCCACAACCCCGACGCGATGCGCGCGCTGGTGGCGGCCGTGGATGCGATGCCGGCGAAGCGCCGCTCGGTGGTGATCAGCGCCGCCGGCGATCGGCGCGACCAGGACATCCGCGACCAGACGGTGATCCTGGGCGCTGCCTTCGACGACGTGCTGCTGTACCAGGATGCGGCCCAGCGCGGGCGCGCCGACGGCGAGGTGATGGCGCTGCTGCGCGACGGGCTGAAGGGTGCAAGCCGCACGACGCGCATCGAGGAGATCCGCGGGGAGTTTGCGGCGATCGATGCGGCGCTGGCGCTGCTGCAACCCGGGGACCTGTGCCTGGTGCTGGTGGACCAGGTGGAAGAGGCGCTCGCGTACCTGGGGCAGCAGGTGGCGGGCGCGTAGGGATGTTGGCGCCCCGCAACGCAGAGGCCCCGCGACGCTTGCGCGCTCGCGTCGCCGCCTGCATCATCCGCACCCTTGCTGAAGGCGCCCACGACAGCGCCCGCATGACGGAGATTTCACCCATGTCCTCCCTGTTCATCTCGACGATCGACTGAACACGGTTCCCGTGCCCCGGCTGAACCGTGTCTGTTCACAGATACGGCCTCAGACCGCGCGGCAAGCAAAGCCCCGCCGCCATTGAGCCGGGGCTTTTGCTTTTCGGGAACCGAATGAGTGCACAACTGCGCTCCCGCGCCCTCCAGGAGGGGCGGGTCAAGGCCTTGCGCCGCATGAAACAGCCGATGACGCTGGTGCTCGAAACGAGCCCCGGCGAGCGGGCGCCCGTGGTGCGCGCGCTCGGCCAACACATCCAGAGCCGCAGCGCCCAGCGCCGTGCCGACCGCATGGCCCTGCAGGCGCTGCTGCGAAGAGAGGATTGGGATGAATGACTTGCGCGAACAACTGGCGCAGAGAAGCCGACATCTGCAGGAGATCGCCGCCCAGCTCAAGACCGAGCTGTTCGGCATCGACCCCATCATCGACCGCGTCATCGATTCGGTGCGCGCCTGGTACGTGCTGCCCGAGCTTGTCTCGCGGCCCGTCATCGTCTGCCTCTGGGGCCTGACCGGCACCGGCAAGACCCAGCTGGTGCGCCGCCTGGCGCAGCTGCTGGGCTTCTACGACCGCTTCGTCGAAGTGCAGATGGACGGCTTTTCCAACGGCGCGAGCTGGCGCGGCGCGCAGAGCATCTCGGGCATGCTGGCGCAGTCTGGCGTGCGCGAGGGCGAGCCGGGGATCCTCGCGCTCGACGAGTTCCAGCGCTTCCGCACCATCGACACCAAGCGCGGCGAACTGCGGGTGGAGCGCTACCAGGACGTCTGGGCGCTGCTCTCCGATGGCCGCATGCCACCCGGGCTTTCGCTGTTGGGCGACATCGAATCGTCGATGGCCGAGGCGGCCTTCGACGCCGAACGCGCCGAGGCCGGCGATGCCAAGCTGCGCTTCAAGCTGCGCAGCTGGGAGGCGCAGGAACTGCAGCGCAACCTCAAGCTCGACGAACCGCTGACGGAGATCATGGCGTGGACGCCCGAGCAGATCCAGGAACGCCTGCGCGACTTCAGGGAACGCGGCCAGCAGCGATGGGAGACCGACTACAGCCGCCTGCTCGTCTTCGTTTGCGGCAACCTCGACGAGATGTACGAAGACCTCGCCACCAGCGTGGACGACTGCGACAGCGATGCCGACATCTTCCACGCGCTGACCGGCAGGTTGAGCGTCATCGATGTGAAGCAGGCGCTCAACAAGCGCTTCAAGCCCGAGCAGGTGGCGCGGCTGGGCAACGAGCACGTGATCTATCCCTCGCTCTCGCGCCGGGCGTACGAGCAGTTGATCGAGCAGTGCTGCGCCCGGTATGCCCGCGAGACCGAGGCGCGCTGCGGCCTGCGCTTCGAGTTGGCCGCCACTGTGCGCGAGCAGATCTACGCCAACGCGGTCTTCCCTGCGCAGGGCACCCGGCCGTTGTTCTCGTCGCTGCACGCCATCCTGGGCGCCGGCCTGGCCAAGGCTGCGCTGTGGGCGCTCGAACTCGGTGCCGAGGCCGGCGACAGCGTGGGCCTTGCGGCCGATGGCCGCAGCCTGATCGCGCATTGGCACGGCCAGTCGCACGCCATCGCCGCGCCCTTCGAGATCAGCCGCCTGCGCCAGCGCAACAACGCCGACTTTCGCGCCCTGCTGGCCGTGCACGAGGCCGGGCATGGGCTGGTGCACGCCCTGCTCTTCGGCCGCGCACCACAGGAGATCAAGATCCACGTGGCCAGCTTCGAGGGCGGCTACAACGCCTACACCTCGCGCAAGGTCTGGTCGCGCAGCAACCTGCTCGACTCCATCTGCACCAGCTTGGCTGGCCGCGCCGCGGAACTGCTCGTCTTCGGCCCCGCGCTGTGCTCGGGTGGCGCGGAGAGCGACCTGCGCAAGGCCACCGAGACGGCCGCCCGCATGCTTCGCCACCTGGGCCACGGCCCGCGCATCGGCCGCAGCGACGTGTCCACCAACAGCGACGACAACCTTTGCACCGACGTGGAAGCCACCAACGCGCCGATCGAGGCGCTGCTGCAGGCCGAGCACGCACGCGCGACGGGGCTGATCGAAACGCATCGCGGCGCGCTGCTGGCGCTGGTGGACGAACTGGTGGACCAGGGGCAGGTCACGCCGGCGCGGTTTGCGGCGGTGGTGGGGTTTCCGTTGGGGAGGCACGAGGATGCGCTGGATCCGTATGCGCAGAAGCTGGCGGATTTTCGGGCGGACGGGCGGGAGCGACTGAGGGCGTAGATGGGTGGCGATCGGGGACGCCGGGATTCCACGATGGCGAAACAGGGTAAACCCGGCATTCGCAACGAGCCCGATGAGCTTGTCGATTCGGGTGGCGGCCGAGCGTCGTGTGGGTGGAGCCTGCAGATGGCAGGAACTTCAGCCCTTTCGGTATCACCAGGAGACCCCCATGACCAAGATGATCTTCGTGAGCCTGCCGGTCACCGACCTTGCAGCCTCGATCGCCTTCTACAAGGCGCTGGGATTCGAGCAGAACATGCAATTCAGCGACGCCGCCGGGGCCTGCATGGTCTGGAGCGAATCGATCTACACCATGCTGCTCACCCACGCCAAGTGGCGCACCTTCACCGAGCGGCCGATCCCGCCCGCCGGCACCAGCGCGGTCATGCTGGGCCTGACCCTGGACAGCCGGGAGGCCGTCGATCGGATGAACCAGGCCGCGGCCGAGAATGGCGGCCAGGCCGACGTGAACCCCGTGCAAGACCTTGGCTTCATGTACGGCCGGGATCTGGCCGATCCCGACGAGCACCTGTGGGGGGCGATCTGGATGGATCCGGCGGCGGTGGCGGCGGGCGGCCAGGCGGCTTAGGTACTGCCGGGGGCCAACGCCGCAACGAGGTGCCCGGTGAATCGGACCGGCGTGCGAACATGCCAGCGTGAACGCGACGTCAACCCTCTGCCGCGTGGCTTGCGCGCGCTGCCTGCGGCCGCAGGTGACCTGCTTGTGTGCGCTGACAAAGGCGACTGCCCATCGCACCGAAGTGCTGGTCCTGCAGCACCCGCAGGAACAGCGGCAGGCCAAGAACAGCGTCGCGCTGCTGCGTCTGTCTCTGGCGCACTGCGAGGTGGTCGTGGGCGAACGCTTCGAGCCCGGGGCGTTGGCGGCACTGTTGCAAAGGCCTGGGAGGGACACGCGGCTGCTCTACCCGGACGTGCCCATGGCCCCGGCGTCGTCAGCCCCTGCGACAACGGCGGATGCGCCTGTGCGCCTGGTGGTCATCGATGCGACGTGGCGCAAGAGCCTGCGCATGCTTCTGGAGCACCCGATCCTGGCGGCGCTGCCGCGGCTGTCGCTGGACGCGCCAGTGCCGACCCGCTACCGGGCGATTCGCGCGGCGCGCCGAGCCAACCAAGTCTCGACACTGGAAGCGACCGTGCAGGCGCTGGCGACGCTGGAGGGCCCGTCCTTCGACGCTGCGCCACTGCTCGACGCGTTCGGCCTCTTCGTCGCGGGCGTTGCGGCCCGCCAGCGGCATCAGGCACCCTCGGTCAAGACGCAAGGCTCCCGCCTGTGAGGCCAAGGCGTCGACGCTGGGGGCGCCACGGCGGCAGACCCGGCGGGCATTCTGCAGCGACACTGCTCCAGCGCCGGCACAGGACGCATTCCTCGTGCCAGGCGCGCCATGTCGATTTGGCTTCCCGTCGTTCGTCGATGGGATGCGAGGTGCCCTCAGGCGGGAGCGCCCACTGTTCAACTTGAGAGGAGTGAAGACATGTCCTACATCGACGGTTTCGTGATCGCGGTCCCTACAGCCAACAAGCAGAAGTTCATCGAGCACGCGCGCCATTTCGACTCGATGTTCATCGAGCTGGGTGCGATCCGCGTGATCGAAGGTTGGGGCGACGACGTCCCCGACGGCAAAGTGACCGATTTCCGCCGCGCAGTCCAGGCCACGGGCGAGGAGACGGTGGCCTTTTCGTGGGTCGAATGGCCGGACAAGGCCACGCGCGACGCAGCCATGAAGAAGATGATCGAAGACCCGCGCATGGATCCGTCCACACCCGGCAACCCGCCCATGCCCTTCGACGGCAAACGCATGATCTTCGGCGGCTTCGAACAGGTGGTCGAAGTGAAGGCTTGAGGGGCGGGCGTCTGGCGCGAACTGTCGGCCCCGTCCGGCTGCTTTCGGGTAGGCTGCCTACGCTGTAGATCCAACAGGAGTCCCACCGATGCATCAAGGCTCTTGCCATTGCGGCGCCGTCCGTCTCACGCTGCCATCCACACCGGAAGTTGCCACGGATTGCAACTGCTCGCTCTGCCGGAGGATCGGCGGCCCCTGGGTGTACTTCGAGTTCGGGACGGTGACGATCGAAGGCCACCCCAGCTCGACCGAGGCCTACGTCCAGGGCGACAAAACCCTGCGCACGATCCGCTGTCGGCATTGCGGCTGCGTCACTCACTGGGAGCCGATCGAGGCGAAGACTGGCGCGAGACATGGAGTGCACCTCGGCAACTTCGACCCGAAGTTGATTGCCTCTGTTCGAGTTCGCAAGTTCGACGGTGCGGACACTTGGAAGTTCTTCGACGAGTGAGTCGGCATCCGGCCACAGGCTGTCGGTCGCGAGCGGCGGCTTTCGGGCGGGTCCGCCCAATCACAAATGCGCTAGGGAAGCTCTGCAAAACCGGCCTGAGGCTTGCATAGACGAAGGGCATGATCGCCAAGCGAGTTGAGCCGATGAAGCAACTGGGACTGGGACTGAATCTGTCGACCAAGAAGACGCGCAAGC
>Ga0102590_1000350_pt1 | contig 111636 bp, 95 predicted proteins | sample AraplaMF_Col_mMF_FD_76859 | JGI IMG/M metagenome (GOLD analysis project Ga0102590, IMG submission 76859) | Arabidopsis root microbial communities from the University of North Carolina, USA - plate scrape MF_Col_mMF | ecosystem: Host-associated > Plants > Roots > Endosphere | place: USA... | reverse complement strand
GCCGATGGCAAAAAGCTTATAACGCGGGGTGGAGCAGCCCGGTAGCTCGTCAGGCTCATAACCTGAAGGCCGCAGGTTCAAATCCTGCCCCCGCAACCAAAACCCAAAAAATCTCCTCCGTAAAATAAAAGAAATCCTCTGAAAATCTCCAAATCCAAACTGGCCACCGCAACGAAGCCGTAAGCAAAAGTCGTTGCCTCGCCTCGTCGGGCCCGGTAAGAACGCAAGCCGCTACGGAAAGCACCCGGCTGCGGTCGCGGTCATCGCCATGCATGTTCTCATATCATCGGCGTGGCCTGCGAATTTTTGCACAAGTCCTTTGGATCGACGAATGGCGATAACGGCCCTGCAGATAGCGGACAGCGCGCTGATCCTTCCCCTGATCAAGCAGCAGTCGGTGACGATGCTGGAGGCCTACAGCGCCAATCCGCGGCTGAGTTCCGTTTTTGCGACACAGCAGCGGTGGCTGCTTGGCCATATGGCATTGGGCCTTCATTTCCGAGCCGCCGCGCAGGGCGAGCTGACGACGCTCTCCCGTTTCCTGACAAGCGTCACCGAGCATGCGGTCTCCAGCCGCAACACCGGCGACGCCTTCATCAAGGAAATGATCCATTACGGTTACGCCAGCCTGGTGGATGCAGCCAACGACCGACGCTCGCGGCCCATATCCATCTCGACCGTCGCACTGGAAGCGATCCATACCTGGGCCGCGATACATCTGGTCACGCTCGACCGTTTCGACAACGGCCGTCGTCTGGAAGTATTTCAGGCTGCGGAAGGCGCCATCGCCCGTCTGCAGCCGGAAATCGCCGACGGCCTGCTGACGGACCCCGTCATTCGCCAGCCCCAGAAAACGTTTTCGCTGTTCACCTGGCTCAACAACGGCGGAGTGATCATGGAATGGCTCTTCGCGGGGCTCGGCGAGATCAGTTCCGACGGCCGGCGCTATCCGACACCGGTCGCTTCGCTGGCCGACATGGCAGGATGGCTGAAGCTCTCGCGCACCCATCTCGACCGCAAGCTGCGCGAGGCTGAGACTATGGGAAGCCTCGGGTGGGCCGGCCGGCGGGGCAATTCCGCCATGTGGGTCTCAGCCGGCTTCGTGCGGGAGATGATCGAGGCACAGGCGGCAAAACTCGCTGTCATCGATGCCGCTTTCGAGCGTTGTTTTTCCCGTTGATCCTCTACCGGCGTTCCAGATTTCGAATGTTCCGACGCAGCCGTATCGCGAAGGATTGACGAGCGGCGTTTTCAGGAGCGCATCGGGGCGACATCGATGACGGTGCGCCGGCCGGCACCGGTTCTCCGGGCGAGCTGCGAAGGTTACCGGGGGCGGCGCACGGCCCGCACCTTGCCGCTGGTCCCGCCGCCGCAGAAGAATTGATCCGCGCCATCGGATTCAAGGCCGGAGACGCCCACGCCCAGCGGCATTTCGAGCATTTCCAGCACGGTTCCGGTCTCGGGGTCGATACGCCTCACTTCGCCTTCGTCGCCTTCCCAGACGCCGTGCCAGAGTTCGCCGTCGACCCAGGTCACGCCGGTGACGACACGATTGGATTCGATGGTGCGGAGGATCCTGCCCGTATCGGGATCGACCTGATGGATCTTGCGGCCGCGATATTCGCCGACCCAGAGCGCGCCCTCCGCCCAGGCGAGACCGGAATCGCCGCCATTCCCGGGCGCGGGGATCGTCGCGACGACGGTGCCCGTCTTCGGATCGATCTTATGGATGCGATCTTCGGCGATCTGAAACAGATGCCTGCCGTCGAAGGCCGTTCCCGCATGCGAGGCGACATCGATGGAACGCACCGTTTCGCCGCTTGCCGGATCGAAGGCGTTCAGCTTGTCTCCGGAGGCGAACCAGACGTGCTGGCCGTCGAAGGTGACGCCATTCACGCGATCGGCCCCCGGGAAGGGTCCATATTCTCGGATGATTTCGGCTTGAGATTTTTTCATGTGCTCATCCTAGTCGTTCGGGAGCGGACCGGGGAGTAACAAGATTGTCGGGAAACCCGGCACGGACGGGGTCATCCACCGGCGTGCGCGTCCCTGACCGAACCATTGCACCTTGCCGGCGTCCGAAAGCTGTTCCAGCGCCCGCTGCACGGTGCGGGCGCTCGCCCCAAGCGCAATCGCCAGCGCCGAGCTCGACCACGCCTCGCCATCGGCAAGGAAGGCGAGCACCGCCGCATGCTGTTCTTCGACCGGCGGCGCCAGCACGATGACGTCGTGGTTGCCGCATGGCGTCAGAGCAAAGCCTCTCCTTGTCGCCGTAACGTCCGCCAGTCCCCGGAGTTCGGCCCGCAGCCGCCCGATTTCCACCCGCAGCCGGGCGCGATGCGATTCGTCCGCGTGACGGGCCCGAAAGGCGCGGTAAAGCAGCGCGCTTCTCGACACGTCGCCCGGCCAGCCTTCGCCCAGCGCGCGGGCCAGCGCGAACAATATCGGGCGAGACGCGAGAGATACCTGCGTGTCTCCGCGCCGCACGCTATTGCGGCATGCATCCACCACCAGCACCCCCGCGGCGAGGGCCGTTTCGACCTCTTCAAGCAGGAGCAGGCGTTCGCGGCCTTGTGCGATCACCCGTGCCGCAGGCGTCTTCAGGACAAGGGATGCGCTTTCGACCTCCGCCGTCAGCGCGGGAATGCCCGCTTCCCGCGCGGCTTCCTCGGCGCGACCAAGTGCTCTGCGCGCCGCCTTCGTCTGCAGGCGGCGGATCGCCACCCCTGCCACGACCAGTTCATAGGCAGCTTTCGATGCGGGCGGAAGCGGAGGTGGGTCGAAGGCGGCGAGAATGCGCTCGGCCGCGTCGAGGCGCCCGATCAGCAACAGGCGCCGGACCTCCAGATTGACCGCGTGTGCCGCGTTCACCCGGTCACCATGCGCTTCAAGCACCGCCCGAGCCTGGTCGAGTGCCTTTACCGGCCACGCAAGATCGCGGGAGACCAGTGCGATCTCCGCCTCGGCGACGACGCATCGCGCGCGGGCCATCGCCTCTTTCGGGCCGAACGCGCGGGCGGCACTTTTGAGCAGGGCCTTTGCCCGGGCGAGATCGCCGAGCTGCGCCATGGCGATGCCTCTAAGCGCAAGTGCGGGCGCATCGTCGCGCAGCGACACCCGCTTCAATGCCCCCAGAGGATCACCCGAGGCGAGCGCCCGCGCCGCGGCCGTGATCAGCGAGTCCATCGGAATCCCGTCACACTTGTCACTCTCACCATTCGATATCCGGCCCTAGTCTATCTCGTGACCACCAACCTGCATCTCAACAAACAGGAGGTTCATATGCGAAATCAAGTCGTTTCGCCGGAAGAATGGCTGAAGGCCCGCCTTGAGTTGCTCGCCGCGGAGAAGGAGTTCACCCGCCAACGGGATGCGCTGACGCGCCGCCGCATGGCGATGCCCTGGGAGCGGGTGGAGAAATCCTACCGGTTCGAAGGGCCGGATGGCGCGCTTTCACTGGCGGAGCTCTTCGACGGCCGCTCGCAGCTGATCGTTTATCACTTCATGTTCGGGCCCGATTGGGAGGAAGCGTGCAAGTCGTGCTCGTTCTGGGCGGACAATTTCAACGGCATCCCGATCCACCTCAACCATCGCGACGTGACGTTCGTTGCCATTTCGCGGGCGCCGCTTGCCAGCATCGAGGCTTACAAAAAACGCATGGGCTGGAGCTTCCCGTGGTTTTCCTCGAACGGCAGCGATTTCAATTTCGACTATCAGGTCTCGGTGAAGCCGGAAGATCTCGCCACGGGCCAAGCCTATTACAACTACAAGGTTCAGCCGAGCAACGCATCCGAGGAAGTCGGCATCAGCGTCTTCAGCAAGAATGAAGGCGGCGAGGTGTTCCACACCTATTCCTGCTATTCGCGCGGCGTCGACATGCTCAACGGCGCCTATCATTTCCTGGATCTCGTGCCGAAGGGCCGCGACGAGGACGACCTCCGGTTCCCGATGGCCTGGCTGCGCCGTCACGACCAGTATTGAGGCCTCAGGCCTTTTCCGGGTGTTCGACGGGTGGCGGCAATCGACGCAACTCCCGGCCTGACGTCCGGCAAACAATGCCATCCCTGCCATCAAATCCGGAGACATGACATGAGCAAGTCCTATATCGGCGGATGCGCCTGCGGCGCCATTCACTACGACATCCCTGCGGAGCCGCTGGTGATGAACGATTGCCAGTGCCGTCAATGCCAGCGCGACAGCGGCACCGGGCACGGATCCTACCTGACCTTCCCGCGCGCCGCGGTGACGGTTCACGGGCAGGCGAATACCTGGGATCTCGTCGGCGACAACGGCTACGTGAAGTCGCGCGGTTTCTGCGCCAATTGCGGGACGCTGGTCTATCTGACCTTGCCGGCCGTCCCGGACATCTTTGTGGTCTATGCCGGCAGCCTGGAGGATCCGAGCCGCTACAGGCCGCAATTCGTCTGCTGGACGGCGGCCGGCCATCAATGGGACCACATGGACCCGGACCTGCCGAGGTTCGAGAAGATGCCGCCCGCCTAGCCGGCAAGGGTCAAATCCCCGACAGGTGGCGGCCGGTATCGAACCGACGGCGGACGCCATCACGGGATCAGTGGCCTGGAGGCAGGTGGCTCACGCCGAGTTTTGCGACGAGCGTCTTGTTTTTTGATACCGGCGTTCTCTATAGATCAGAGGCGGCTGGATTTGTTCGAATGCAAAACAATGAGATTGCAGCTCTGATCAATCGCGTGGCGATCGGCGATCGCAAAGCGTTCGCGGCGTTGTATAATGCGACGAGCCCGAAACTATTTTCGATCTGCCTGCGTATCTTGAAAGACAGGGCCGACGCGGAAGAAGCGCTTCAGGAAATCTATGTCAGGGTCTGGCAGCGCTCCAGGACTTTTGCCGTCGATACCGGTTCGCCTCTGGCCTGGCTGGCAGCGATCGCGCGCAATCACGCGATCGACATCCTGCGGGCCAGGAAACCTGTCGCCGAAGACCTGGATGACGCCTACGATCTTGCCGATGACGGCATTCTCAACCCGGAGCAGCAGGTCGCCATGGCTGATGAAGGCCGCCGCATCGATAATTGCATGCAGGAGCTCGATTCCGTGCATGCGGGTGCGGTTCGACGTGCCTATGTGGAAGGTTTGAGTTATCTTGAACTGGCGGAAGAACTGAAGGTGCCTTTGAACACGGTGCGCACATGGCTGCGCCGGAGCCTTCTCAAACTGAGAGAGTGCATGCAGCGATGACGTCGGGCGAACAAAGTCAGGGCAGGCGGCCGCAGGACGAGATCCTGGCGGGCGAATATGTGCTCGGCGTTCTGTCGCTGGAGGCGCGTCACGCCGTCGAACAGCGGATGGCGAGCGACCGTGCCTTTGCCCGGATCGTCGAACGATGGCAGGCGGACCTTGCCTCCCTCAACGACGAGTATGAGGACGTTGCACCGCGCCCGGTGGTCTTCAGCCGGATCGAAACGCGGCTCTTCGGCCCCACGCGTGCTGTCGCACCCTCGTCCGGCCTGTGGAATTCCGCGCAGTTCTGGCGGTGGCTCTCGCTTGGCACATCGGCGGTAGCTGTCGCCGCCATTGTCTATGCGTCCGGGGCCGGCCCGAAGCCTCAAAGATCGGCTCCGCTGGTGGCGGAACTTTCTTCGACCAACAGCCAGATCAGCCTGCTGGCTTCCTACGATGCCGGAAACGGCCGTTTGCGGATCGTGCCTGTTGCCGCCGGCGGCCGCGAAGAAAAGTCGCTCGAGCTCTGGCTGGTGCCTGGAAGCGGCAATCCGCGGTCTCTTGGCGTCTTCCAGCCGGACCGCGCGGGGGAACTCGTCATTCCCGCCGATCTTCGCGGCAACATCGCCGAAGGCGCGACGCTTGCCGTCAGCCTCGAACCATTCGGCGGCTCGCCGACAGGTGTGGCGACCGGCCCCGTGGTGGCGAGCGGCGTTGCCCGCAGGCCCTGACGATTTTCCCGGCATGACGGTTTGCAGCGACTTCGTGACTGTATGTTTGCACACGCGTCACAAAAGTTTAGCAGGGAATAAATAAGGTGGCCTGAGTTTCACTTCGAGGCTTACCTGATGATCTCCCTTCTCCGTGCTTCCCGCACGGCAATGGCCGTTTGCGCTATTGCCGCAGCTTCCGTTTTGCCCGCCATGGCCCAGAGCCGTCCGGACCTCACCGTCGCCGTTGCCGACATTCCGCCGACGCTGGAACCGGCGCAGGAGCTTTCCAACGTCGGTACCCGCGTCACCTATTCGATGTTCGACACGCTGATCCGCCGCGATTTCCTGTCCTCGCCGAAGGGCGACGGGTCGAAACTTGTGCCTTCGCTCGCCGAAAGCTGGAAGCGCATCGACGGCCGCACGCTGGAGGTCAAGCTGCGGCCGAACGTCAAGTTCCACAACGGCGAGATCATGACGGCCGACGACGTGGTCTTCACCTTCTCGCCGGAGCGTCTCAGCGGCAAGAACGCCGTCATGAAGCAGGGTCCGGGCTTTTTCGGCGGACTTGAAAAAGTCGAAGCGATCGATCCCGCGACCGTCCGTTTTGTCACCAAGAGCGTCGATCCGATCCTCGAGCAGCGTCTGGCGTCCTGGGCTTCGTGGATCGTCAACAAGAAGGACTGGATGGCCAACGCCAACGGCAAGTTCCCGAAATTCCCGGTCGGCACCGGCCCGTTCAAGCTCAGCGAATACAAGCCGAACGAATCCATCAAGCTGGCCGCCTTTGACGATTATTTCGGCGGCAAGCCGACCGTCCAGTCGGTCATCTTCCGCGTCGTGCCGGAACAGGCGACCCGTATCGCAGGTCTCGTTTCCGGCGAGTTCGACATCATCGCCAATGTCTCGCCGGACCAGATCCAGCAGATCAACAGCTATCCGGATATCGAAGCGCGCAGCGTCGTCCTCGCGAACGCCCACGTGCTCGTTTACAACACCGAAAATCCGGTGATCAAGGACAAGCGTGTCCGCCAGGCGATGAACCTCGCCATCGACCGCAACCTGCTCGTCGAGGCGCTGTGGAACGGCCAGGCCGTGGTGCCGAAGAGCCACCAGTTCCCCGAATTCGGGGCCCTTTACGACGACAAGCGCGCCGGCCTCGTCTACAATCCGGAAAAGGCCAGGCAGCTTCTGAAGGAGGCCGGCTACAAGGGCGAGGAAATCCACTATGCGACCCGCGCCAACTATTACCTGAACGCCGTTCCTGCTGCCCAGGCGATCATGGAAATGTGGAAGGCCGTCGGGATCAACGGCAAGCTCGACATCGTCGAAAACACCGACACGATTACCGGCGATCTCAAGATGGTCCGTAACTGGTCGAACTCGATCCGCTATCCTGACCCCGCCGGTGGTCTGTGGAACCTCTGGGGCCCATATAACGGTCCCCAGCAGAACAAGGAATGGACGCCTGTCGAGTTCAACAAGCTCGGCGAGGAACTGGACCAGAGCTCCGATCTCGCCAAGCGTCGCGACGTTTTCCAGAAGATGCTCGACGCATGGGAAGACGATGCTCCAGGCACCATTCTCTACCAGCCGCTCGAAACCTACGGCGCGCGCAAGGCCGTGAACTGGAAGCCCTATAACTTCTACTACATGGACCTGCGTCCCTATAACCTTACGGTCGAGGCCAAGCGTTCGTGACGGTTCTCGAAGCTGATCGTCTCTCCGCCGATTCCAATCGGCGGAGAGACCCCATCTCAAGCCGTGGTGCAGCCAGAGTGGACACCGTTCTTGCGGTGGAAGGCCTGACAGTGGGCACGGGCCGCGCCGATCTGGTGATCGACGTTTCGCTCGACGTGCGCGCCGGTGAAACGCTCTGTCTGGTCGGCGAGAGTGGCTGCGGCAAGAGCCTGACCTGTCTCGCCGCCATGGGCCTGACCTCCGAGCCGCTGATCCGCAAATCCGGCCGGATTTCCTTTCTCGGACAGGATCTTTCCCTGCTTCGCGAAAACCAGCTCGCCGAGATCCGCGGCCGCGACATGGCGATGATCTTTCAGGATGCGACGGCGGCGCTCAATCCGGTGCGCCGGGTCGGCATGCAGATCGCCGAAGTGCTGGTCGTGCATCGCGGGCTCACCTGGAGCCAGGCGATGAAACAGGCGGTGGAGCTGCTCGCTTCGGTCGGCATTCCCGATCCGGCCGGCCGCGCCAACGCCTATCCGCACCAGCTTTCCGGCGGCATGAACCAGCGCGTGATGATCGCCATGGCGCTCGCCTGCCGGCCGAAACTTTTGATCGCCGACGAGGCGACGACCGCGCTCGACGTCACGACGCAGGCGCAGATCCTGAAGCTGATGAAGGAGCTGCAGGCGGAGACCGGTGCGGCGATGATCTTCGTCACCCACGATCTCGGCGTCGTGGCCGAAATCGCCGATCGCGTCGCGGTCATGTATTCCGGCCGGGTGGTCGAGACCGCTACCGTCGACGATCTTTTCGAGCGGCCGCTGCATCCCTATACGCGCGGGCTGATGGCCTGCCGGCTGCATGCGACGACCATCAGCCATGGCCGCATCGCAGCGATCGAGGGCACGGTGCCGAGCCCGTCGCGGCGGCCTGAAGGCTGCAGTTTCCGGCCACGCTGTCCCTATGCGAGCGATGAATGTCTGGCGCTGCCTGCGCTTCGCTCGATCGCCGGCATATATGGTGCCGATCAGCATCGGGCCGCATGCCATTTTGCCGAGGACTTCGCGAGGGCGGGTTCATGAGCGGGAAAGGCAGGCTGGTCCTCGACGATATCGTCCGCGTCTATCGCTCCGGCGGCAGCCTGTTCGGCGGCAAGACCGTCGTGCGCGCCGTCGATGGGGTCAGCATCACGCTCGAACCCGGCGAAACGCTCGGCATCGTCGGCGAAAGCGGCAGCGGCAAGTCGACGCTCGGGCGCATCGCCGCCGGCATCGAAGCCCCCACATCAGGCCATGTCACGCTCGATGGAAAACCCTATGCCCGCATCGGTTCCACCGCCTGGCGGCGCGAACGGCGCGGCGTGCAGATGATCTTTCAGAACCCGTCGAAGGCGCTCGATCCGCGCATGGCGATCGGCGGCCAGATCGAAGAAGCCATGCAGGCCCATGGGATGTTCGACGCCGCAGGCCGCAAGCAGCGCATGAGCGAGATGCTGGCGCTGGTCGGCCTGCCGGGCATGGGCGCGCGCTTTTCGCATCAGCTTTCCGGTGGCCAGCAGCAGCGGGCGGTGATTGCCCGTGCCCTGGTGCTCGACCCGAAAGTGGTGATCTGCGACGAGGCGGTGAGTGCGCTCGATGTCTCGGTGCAGGCCCAGATCATCAATCTGCTCAACGATCTCAAGGCTCGTTTCGGGATCGGTTATCTGTTCATCTCGCATGATCTCGGCGTCGTTCGCCATATCAGCGACCGGATCGCGGTGATGCGGAAGGGCGTCATCGTCGAGGCCGGGCCTGCCGCCGAAATCTTCGCCAATCCCCAGCATGAATATACGCGATCGCTGCTGGCCGCCGTGCCGGCAGCGACGCCCGCGGAGCGCCGCGCCCGCGAGCGTCTGATCGCTTGAACAGCCAGGAAGAAGCCCAGGAAAAAGCCATGTCGTCTCTGCCCGCCATCATCGCCCATCGCGGTTATTCCACCCTCTATCGGGAAAATTCGCCTGCAGCCTGGATCGGGGCGATCGAGGCGAAGGCTGACTATATCGAGGTGGACGTGCGGGTGACGCGCGACGGCGGGATCGTCTGCTGCCACGACAAGGACCTGCAGCGCCTCGTCGGCCGGGACGATGCGATCGCCGACATGGCAAGCGCGGAGCTGGCGGCGATCGAGGCGGACGGCTTTCCCGCCGCGCCGCCGCTTGCACTGCTCTTCGAGACGGTGCCGGAAGACCGGCCGATCCTGTTCGACGTGAAGGACGAGTTGCCGGGTTCGCTGGATATCCTGCTGGCGGTGCTTGCAAAGGTACCGAACCGCGCTCTCACGCTCGGCCTGCATTCGTCAGGCTCCGTCAGGCATATGCGGGACGGCGGCTGGACGCGGCCGGTCCTCGGGCTGATCAAGGGTTTCGACGAGGAAGCCTTTTTCGCGGCCGGCGGCGATATCCTGCGCATCTGGGAATGGGACACGGCGCCGGGGCGCATCGCCGGTCACGTCGAGCGCGGCCGGCCGGTCTGGATCACTGCCGGCGAAGGCGCCACCGGCCGCAGGGTCGGGGACTTTGCCGACGCGGAGCTTTTGCGCATGACGCGCGAAGGCGCTTCGGGTTTCCTGGTCAACGACCCGGTTGCTGCCCGCAATGTGTTGGAAGAAGCGCCGGGGACGCGGTCATGAGACTGCAATTCATCCTCGTCAAACTCGTGCGCGGGCTGCTGACGATGCTGCTTGCGGTGACCTTCGTGTTCGTCGTGCTGCGCCTGTCGGGCGACCCGGTGACGATGATGCTGCCGGACGATACGCCGGCTTCGGTCATCGCCGAATACCGGGCGATGTGGGGTCTCGACAGGTCGCTGCCCGAACAATATGTCCGCTACATCCTCTCTGCGGCACAAGGTGATCTCGGTTATTCCTTCCGCGACGACCGGCCGGCGCTGGCGGTGGTGCTGGAGCGGGTGCCGATGACGCTGCTGCTCGGTCTTTCCGGCTTTGCGATCACCGTGGTGATCGGTCTGTTCGCCGGTATCGCCGCAGCGCTGAAGCGCGGCACGGGCATCGACCATGCCGCCATGGCGTTTTCGATCTTCGGCCACAGCATGCCGAACTTTTTCCTCGCCATCCTGATGATCCTGCTGTTCTCGATGACCTTACGGGTGCTGCCGAGTTCGGGCGGTTCGACCTGGTGGCATCTCATTCTGCCGGCGGTGACGCTCGGCATCATCAATGCCGGCACAGTGGCGCGCTTTACCCGCTCCTCGATGCTGGAAGTGCTGCATCAGCCCTATATGCGCACCGCTCGCGCCAAGGGCCTCAGGCTGACAAGGCGGGTGACGTCCCACGCCATCCCGAACGCGGCGATCCCGGTCGTCACCATTCTCGGCCTTCGCCTCGGTGCGCTGATCGCCGGGGCGATCGTTATCGAGTCGGTCTTCGCCTGGCCGGGCATCGGCCTGATGCTGGTCAATGCGGTCAGCCAGCGGGATCTTCCGGTCGTCCAGACGATCGTGCTCCTCGTGGCGCTCACCATGGTCGTCACCAATTTCATCGTCGATATCGCCTATGGCTGGCTCGATCCACGCATCGAAACCCGCGAGGCCAAGGAAAGCTGATGAGCATCGGGCAATCGGCGCCGGCGGCAAAAGCCGGCTGGTTGAGGATCAGGATGGCCGGCAGGCCGCGCCTCATCATTATCCTCTGCATGGCGTGGCTGGCCTTCGTGCTGATCGTCGCGATCGGCGCGGATCATCTGGCGCCCTACAGCTACACGGCGCAGAGCCTGCTCAGCCGCCTGAAGGCGCCGGCCGTGCTCGGCGGCGACCCGCGGTTCCTGCTCGGTTCCGACGGGCTTGGCCGCGATGTGCTTAGCCGGCTCATTTATGCCACCCGGATGAGCGTTCTGATCGCGATCGTCGGCTCTCTGATCGGTGCGACCTTCGGCACGCTGATGGGGTTCCTGGCGGCACATTTCCGCGGGATCGTCGAAGACGTCATCATGGTCTTCGTCGATTTCCAGGCGAGCATGCCGTTCCTGATCATCGCGCTCGCGGTGCTGGCCTTTTTCGGCAACAATTTCGAGCTCTTCCTGGTGGTGGTCGGACTTTACGGCTGGGAGATCTATGCGCGGCTGACCCGCAGCCTGGTGCTGCAGGCGAAGGGCCAGGGTTATGCGTTTGCGATCGGCACGCTCGGCGTCCATCCGGTGCGCATCTATGCGCGGCACATCCTGCCGAACATCCTGAGCGTGCTGATCGTTCAGGTAACGCTCAACTTTCCGGAGCTGATCCTTTTGGAAACCTCGCTCAGCTTCCTCGGCCTCGGCATCCAGCCGCCGCAGACCAGCCTCGGCCTGATGCTGGGCGAAGGGCGCAACTACCTCGCCACCGCCTGGTGGACCGGCGTGCCGGCCGGCATCGTGATCTTCCTGACGACGCTGTCGATCAGCCTCTGCGGCGACTGGCTGCGCGACAAGCTCGATCCGACGCTGAAAGTAGCTGAAAGCTGAAGGTCAGGCCTCGGTCTCGCCGATATCCCAATAGAGCCCGGCCATCATCGCGAGGCCTTCGCGGACGATCGAGATCGGCAGATGCTCGTTCGGCGCGTGCTGCAGGCATCCGGGGTAGGAATGCGGGATCCAGATGGTCGGCAGGCCGAGCAGGTCTGAGAAGATGTTGTTCGGCAGCGAGCCGCCGAGATTGGGCAGGATCGCCGGCGGGACGCCGAGTGTCTTGCCGATCGAGGCGACGACGCGCCTGACCCACGGATGATCGGGATCGAGGCGGCTGGCGAGAAAGATCGCGTCGGTCGGGTCCTTGACCACGACGCGGTCGTAACCGGCATCGATCAGCGCCTTGCGGACGGCCGGGACCACAGCATCCGGATCAACACCGACCGGGAAACGCAGCTGCACACGGGCGCGGGCCTTGGGCGGGATGGCGTAGAGCGGCTGGGCGAGGTTGCCGCATTCCATCTCCATCACCTCGAAGGAGCTCCAGGCGAAGACCTTTTCCTCCGGCGTCAGCCCCGGTTCGCCCCACCAGGGCTCGATCGGCGGGTCGCCGGCGGCGGGCGTGATGTGGCAATCCTTCAAAGCGATGCGGACATTTTCCGGGATCGAACCCGGTGTCATCTCAGGCACCTTGATCTGCCCGGTGCGGCCGACCAGCGCGGTGATCGCGTGGCAGAGTTCGATGCCTGGATTGGAGAGGATGCCGCCCCAGTTTCCGGAATGCTGGAAGCTTTCGCGCGCATGGATTTCCAGGTGGAAGGACATGCCGCCGCGCGCGCCGAGAAAGATGGTCGGGCGGTCGAGGGCAAGGCGCGGGCCGTCCGAGGCGATGAAGACGTCCGCCTTCAGCTCGTCCCTGTGGGCGGCGCACATTTCTTCCAGCCCCAGCGAGCCGGATTCCTCGCCCATCTCGATCAGGTATTTGAGGTTGAAGCCGAGCGAACCTTTTGTCGCGAGCAATGCTTCGACCGCGGCGAGGTTCACCGCATGCTGGCCCTTGTTGTCGGCCGTGCCGCGGCCATACCAGGCGCCGTTCCTTTCGGTCATCTCGAAGGGTGTGAGGCCTTCTTCCCACTGGCCGTCCAGCCCGGCGACGACATCGCCATGGCCGTATTGCAGGACGGTGGTGAAGCGTGGATCTTCGATGCGTTCGGCGAGCAGAAACGGGCCGGGCGCCGTATCGTTTTCGTAGATCTTCGTAACGAAGCCGAGCCGCTCGAAGAATGGCTGCATGTCGTCGGTGACATAACGCCAGAGATCCGGCTTGTTGGCGGCGACGCGGCTGGCGGATGGGATCGCCACGCGCCTGCGCAAGGTTTCTTCGAAGGAACCGTCATCGAGATAGCCCACGGCCTTGTCGATCGTTGCTTGGCGGGAGGCTATCGTCATCCGGGCATCCTTGAAATCAGGCGGTCTTGACCTTGGCGGGCGGTGGAAAGACCGAGGCGTTCGAGAGGTCGAGATCGAAATGGCAGCGGAACATGCCGCCGGTCTCTGTCGTCTTCTGCGGCGGCACCGTATTACGACAGATATCCTGCGCAAAGGGGCAGCGGGTATGGAAACGGCAGCCGGACGGCGGAAAGGCGGGATTCGGCAACTCGCCGGCGATCGGATGCAGCGAGCGGTCGCTGGTATCCATGTCCGGTGCCGCGTCGATCAGCAGGCGGGTATAGGGATGGCGCGGCTTACGGAACAGTTCTTCCGATGTTGCCTCCTCCACCAGTTCGCCGAGATACATGACCCCGATCCGATCGGCCATGATGCGCACGACCGAGAGGTTGTGGGTGATGAACAGGCTGGTGAGGTGGAGGTTCTTCTGCAGGTCGCGCAGCAGGTTGAGGATTTGCGCCTGCACCGAAACATCGAGCGCGGACGTGGGTTCGTCAAGGATCAGGAATTCCGGTTCGCCGGCGAGCGCCCGGGCGATGCAGATGCGCTGCCGCTGGCCGCCCGAAAACTCCTGCGGATATTTTTCAGCGTCGGCTGCCGAGAGGCCGACCTGAACCAGCAGTTCATCGACGCGGGCGCGGATGGCGGCACGGCCCTGGCGCAGCTTATGAACGCGGATCGGTTCGGCGATGATGTCCTCGATCGTCCAGCGGCCGTTGAGCGAGGAATAGGGGTCCTGGAAAATCATCTGCAGGCGCGGCTTGTTGCCTGCGGCATTCGGCGGAAAGTTGATTTCGCCCGATGTCGGTGCCATCAGGCCGGATACCAGCCGCGCCAGCGTGGACTTGCCGCAGCCGCTTTCGCCGACCAGGCCCATGGTCTCGCCATGGCGAACGGTGAGGCTGACATCGCTGACGGCCCTGGTGCCGCCGGCCTCCCCCTTTTTCAGCCGTTCCAGAAGGCTCTGGCTGCGGCGATAGACCTTGCTGACGTGATTGAGGATGAGGAAATCGGAAGCGCTCATGCGTTCACCCTTTCCAGCGGATGGAAGCAGGAAAAGGCAGAGCTTGCCTCATGATGGAGCGGCGGAATGGTTGCGCGGCAATCGCCCTCCGCCTTGAAACAGCGCGGATTGAAGGCGCAGCCGGGCGGAACCGACCCAAGGCCCGGCATTGCGCCGGGGATCTGGTCGAGCCGCATCTCGCCGGTGGTCGACGGCATCGGCGTCGCGCGGATCAGGCCGCGGGTATAGGGATGTTTCGGCGCGTTGAAGAGTTCGCCGACCGGGCTGATCTCGGCGACGCGTCCGGCATAAAGCACCGCGACGCGATCGGCCATCTTGGCGATGACGCCGAGATCGTGGGTGATCAGCATCATGCTGACATTGCTTTCCCGGTGCAGGTCGCGCAGCAGTTCGAGGATATGGGCCTGGACGGAGACATCGAGCGCTGTGGTCGGTTCGTCGGCGATAACGAGCATGGGATCGGCGCAGAGCGCCAGTGCGATCACCACCCGCTGCCGCATGCCGCCTGAAAGCTGATGCGGGTAACGCTTGAACTGCACATCCGGATTGGGCAGGCCGACACGGTCGAGCCAATCCAGCGCCTTCTTTTTCGCCTGACTGCCGCTGAGTTTCAAGTGTGCCTGGATGGTGTCGCAGAGCTGCTGGCCAATGGTGATGACCGGGTTGAGGCTGGTCATCGGGTCCTGGAAGACGAAGCCGATCCGGCCGCCGCGCACGCTGCGCATCGCTTTCGGAGAAAGCTGGTCGATCCGGGTGCCGGCAAGGGTGATGGTGCCGCCGGTGCGCTTCAGCGGCGGTACGAGGAGGTCGATGATCGCAGCGCCGGTGATCGACTTGCCGGCGCCGGATTCGCCGACGATGCCGAGCACTTCGCCGGGATTGATGAAAAAGGACACCTTGTCCAGTGCGGTGACCAGTCCTCCCTCGCGGTTGATGGTGACGGTGAGATCGCGGACGTCGAGGAGCGGAGCGGTTGATGTGATCATGAGCGGCCCCGCAGGCGCGGATTGTAGACGTCGCGCAGATGGTCGCCGAGGATGTTCACCGACACGACGAAGAGGACAAGCGTCAGGCACGGCCAGACCGAGATCCACCATTCGCCTGATTGCAGGAAGTTGTTGCCGTTGCGGATCAGCGTGCCGAGCGACGGCGAGGTGACCGGGATACCGATGCCGAGGAAACTCAGGGTCGCCTCGGTGATGATGGCGATGCCGAGATTGATGGTGGCGATGACGAGGACCGGCGCCATGACGTTCGGCAGGATGTGCAGGACGATGATCGACAGGTTGCTGCGGCCGGTGATGCGGGCGGCCGAGACATAGTCCTGGTCGCGCTCGATCATCACCGAGGAGCGGATGGTGCGGGCATACTGGACCCAGAAGGCGATGCCGATGGACATCACGACGATGGCCATCGCGGTGCCGACACTGCGCTCGGCGCCGAGCACGGCGCGCGCGGCGCCATCGATGATCATCGCCAGCAGCAGGGCGGGATAGGCGAGCTGCACATCGGCGACGCGCATGATGAAGGCATCCACCTTGCCGCCGACGAAACCGGCGATCAGGCCGAGGCTGCCGCCGAGGACAAGGCCGATGGTAACCGACAGGAAGCCGACGATGATCGAGGTGCGCATGCCATAGGCCATGGCGGTGATCAGGTTGCGGCCCTGGTCGTCGGTGCCGAGCGGGAAATCGGCAGAACCGTCGGCCATCCACGCCGGCGGAATGAAACTGTCCAGCACCGACATGCCGGAGAATTCGAACGGATTCAGCGAGAACAGCGGCACGACGAAGGCGTAGATCAGCAGCGCGAAGATCACCACGGCGCAGAGAGTGGGGCCGGGCGCCCTGCGCATGGCGTGCAGAAGCTTGCCGCCTCTGCTGCGGCGCCTGGCGATTGCGGGGGTGTTGACGACAGGCGTCATGATTGCCTCCTCAACACGCGGGCGTCGATCAGCGGATAGAGCAGTTCGACGACCAGATTGATGACCATGAAGACCAGGCCGACGAAGATCAGGTAGATGGCGATGACCGGTATATCGGCGCCCTGGATCGATTGCAGGAAGAGCGAGCCGAGGCCCGGCCAGGCGAAGACGTTTTCCGTCACCACCGAAAAGGCGATGATATTGCCGAGCTGCAGGCCGAGCATGGTGATGACCGGCAGCAGCGTGTTCTTGATGGCATAGACATACCAGATGCGGGCTTCCGACAGGCCGCGGGCGCGGGCGAAGCGGATGTGTTCGCTCTGGCCGACTTCCATCAGCTGGGTGCGCAGCATGCGGATGATGAAGGCAACCTGGAAGGTGGACAAGGTCGCTGCCGGCAGGAGGATCGCCCGCCAGCCGGAGACGGTAAGAAGCCCTGTCTTCCAGAAACCGAGATCGACAACCGTGCCGCGCCCGAACGAGGGAAGCAGGCCGAGCTGCACCGAAAACACCGCGATCAACAGGATGCCGACGACGAAGTTGGGCAGGGTGATGCCGGCGGTCGAGATCAGCATGATGAAACGGCCGAACAGCGAGTTGGGGTGAACGCCGCAATAGATGCCGGCCGGAACGCCGACCGCGATGGTGATCAGCAGGCTGACGAAGGCGAGCTCGACGGTGGCGGGCAGGCGCTCGGCGATCAGGTTCGCAACCGGATCCTGGGTGCGATAGGAAAAGCCGAAATCGCCCTGCAGCATGTTGCCGATGAAATGCAGGAAACGCGTCCAGAGGGGCTGGTCTAGGCCGAGCTTGGCGATCAGTTCCAGCCGCTCATTGACGGTCGCATCGGCCGAGAGAAGCGCCGCCAGCGGGTCGCCGATATTGGCGACCAGCAGGAAGGCGATGAAGCTGATCACCAGCAGGACGATAAGCGTCTGCACGATCCGTGACGCGGCGTAATTCAGCACGACAAATTCCTCAGCAGCAGCTATCCCCGAGCTTGTCGAGGAAGGCGGTGCATTTTTCGAGCTCGGAAATGGCGACCGACTCGTCCGGCTGATGGGCATCGGCGATATCGCCCGGACCGATGACGACCGAAGGGACGCCGGCGATCTGGAAGATGCCCGCTTCCGTGCCATAGGAAACATAGCGGGGTTCGCTGCGGCCGAGAAGGCCCAGCAGTTCCGCGTCGAGTGCCGGGTCGTTATTGGGTTTGAGGCCGGGGATGCTGGCCTGGACATCGAAGACGATGCCGCAGGACGGATCGATCGCCTTCATCGCCGGCTCGAGCTTCTCAGTGGCAAAACGCTTCATGTGGTCCAGCACCTCATAGGTGCTCTGACCGGGGATGAGGCGCATTTCCCAGAAGAACTCGCAGTTTTCGGAGACGATATTGCCGTGCAGGCCGCCTCTGATGACGGTCACCTGGGTCGTTGAATAGGGCGGGTCGAGCCCTTCGAATTGCGGGCCGTTGCGCATGTCCTCGCGGATGCGGTTGATCTCGGCGATCATGTCGCCGGCCACCATGACCGCGTTGACATAGCGGTCCGGTTGCGAGGAATGACCGGGCTTGCCCTTGATGCGGCACCAGCCGATGAGGCCGCCCTTGTGGGCCGCGATCATGTCCATGCTGGTCGCTTCGCCGATCACGGCAAGGCGTGGTTTCAGGTCGCTTTGGCCAACCCATTCGGCCATCGAACCCACGCCGGTGCAGCCGACTTCCTCGTCGTAGGAGAAGGCGAGATGGATCGGCTTCTTGAGGTTCTTCCTGGCGATGCCGGGCACGGCTGCGAGACAGCAGGCGAGAAAGCCCTTCATGTCGGTGGCGCCGCGGCCGATCAGGCGGCCGTTCGCTTCCCTCAGCGTCCACGGATCGCCGGTCCAGGCCTGCCCCTCGGTCGGCACCACATCGGTGTGGCCGCTGAAGATGATGCCGCCGGGCGCTTCCGGGCCGATCGTGATCAGCACGTTGGCCTTGTCGCCCTCCGGACTTAGAAAACGCCGGACACGCCCCCCGAAGGGGGCGGTCTGGTCTTCGACATACTGGATCAGCTCCAGGTTCGAAACGGCGCTGACGGTGGGGTAGGAAACGAGGCCGGCAAGCTGCCTGGAGATGTCGGACGCAATCGTCATTACTTCACCGTGAAATAACGCAGCGGGTAGGCAAGGTCGGCCGGCTGGACGACGGTGACGTTGTCCTTGACGCCCCAGAGAATGTTCAGCTGGTGAAGCGGGATGAAGGCGACGTCGGCTTTCATGATCTTGAAGGCCTGGGTGATATACCCGGTGCGCTTGGCCTGGTCGGTTTCCTTGCCGATCAGGTCGATCAGCTTGTCGACTTCCGGATTGGAATAACCGCCGATGTTGAAGGCGCCGAGACCGCTCTTGGCGTCGCGGGTGGCGGCGATCGAGGTCAGGAAGATGTGGGCGTCATAGGTGGCCGGCGAATAACCGAGCATCGCCATGCTGGTATTGTATTCCGGCGGGTTGACCTGGGTCGCCCATTTGGCGGTCGGCTGGGCACGCGGATCGACCTTGATATTGATGCGGGCAAGCGAGGCGGCGACGGCAAGGCAGGTCGCCTCGTCGTTCATGAAGCGGTCGCTGGTGCAATCCAGTGTCACGGAGAAACCGTTTTCATAGCCGGCTTCCTTCATCAGCGCCTTGGCCTTGTCGACATCCGGCTTGACCGGTGCGCCGAGCGCCGCATCGAAACCATTGACCTCCTTGCCGATCGGCAGTCCGACCGGGACCGAGAAATTGCGCATGATGCGTTTCTGGATCGCGCCGGTATCGATCGCCAGTTCCATCGCCTGGCGGACCTTCAGCTCCTTGAAGGGGTTCTTGGTCTTTTCGCTGCCGAAGATCAGGCTGTCGCGGGCAACGTCCGGCTGGATGTAGATGGTGCGAAGATCCGGGCCGGCCTGCATGTGCAGTTTCGGATCGTTCTCGATGCGCTCGGCATCCTGCGGCGGCACGCCGTCGATCATGTCGACTTCGCCGGAGATGAGGGCCGAGACGCGGGTCGACGGGTTGGGGATCACGAAGAACGTCGCATTATCGACATTGCCGGTCTTCTTGTCCCACCAGCCCGGGTTCGGTGCAAAGACCGTCTTCACGCCCGGATCGCGTTCCTTGATGACATAGGGGCCGGTGCCCATGGCGTTACGGTTTGCGAAAGTTTCGGTGGCGTTGTTGGCGGCACCCGGCTGTACGGTGTTGTTCGCTTCGGCCCATTCCTTGTCCATGATGTACCAGTTGGTGATCTGGTTCGGCAGGATCGGGTTGATGGCGCGGGTCTTGATGCGGACCTTGTAGTCGTCGACCTTCTCGATCGAGGCAATCGAATTCAGGTTCGCCTTGATGCCGCCGGCCTGGCCGCGGGTCAGCGAGAAGACCACGTCATCGGCGGTAAAGGCGTTGCCGTTCGAAAATTTCACGTCCTTGCGGAGGCTGAATTCCCAGGTCGTGCCGTCGACCTGTTTCCATTCGGTCGCAAGCGCCCCTTCGATCTTCTGCTCGGCGTTACGGCGCACGAGCGGTTCGTAGACATTGGCAAGGACGGCGAAGATCAGCGTGTTGGAAACCGCATGCGGATCGAGCGTATAGGCATCGAGCGGGCCGGCGAACTTGAAGTCCGCCGCTTCCGCCATGCCGCCAAGCGGGGCGGCCAGGGCAGCCGCGGCGATCGTGCCCAGCAGCATCTTGCGTTTGAATGCGGAAAACGAAAAAGACATCATGATCTCCTAAGCGCGCCACGAGACAGTCGGGATACGGGACAAGGATGCGGCAGATATTTTATGGCTAAAATATCTCGACGGAGTGAGCTCGGAAAGTGTGAGCATGCGGCCGTTCCCTGTCGTTGTTTTTGGTGCCTACTTGCGAGGCTTGGGCAAACAATAGGCGATTTAAGGAAACATGCAAGCATGTTTGATCAAATGAGCGTAACTCTTTTGGGTGGGCAAAACACCGGCGTGCGCAGGCGCTTCCGAAGCGCCAAGCGTGTCGGAACATTGCAGATATTTCAATAGATTAGCTGTAGCCGCCGCCTTGAGGCGGTCAGGTTCCCGCGAACATCGGGCCGCCCTTGTGGGCCGGAAAACCGTAGCCGTTGATCATCACCAGATCGATATCGCTGGCTCGCGCGGCAATTCCTTCCGCCAGCAGCGCCGCACCTTCCCCAGCCATAGCCCCCAGCATTCTTTCGAGAATTTCGTTCTTCGAGAACGCGCGTGGCGCGATGCCCTTTTTGGCGCGGGCAGCTTCTATGATGGCGGTGACCTCCGGATCGATGGTGCGCTTGCCCTCCGGATAGACATACCAGCCACGTCCGGCCTTCTGGCCCAGACGGCCCGCCTCGCAGAGCGTGTCGGCGATCTCGACATAACGCGCCGAAGGATCGCGGGTCGCCGCCTGTCGCTTCCGGCGCGCCCAGGCGATTTCAAGGCCGGCCATATCGTAGACGGCGAACAGGCCCATCGGGAAGCCGTAGTCCTCCAGCGCGGCGTCGATCTCGTGCGGCAGGGCGCCGTCTTCCAGCAGGAATTCGGCCTCGCGGCGATAGGCGGAGAAGATGCGGTTGCCGATGAAGCCTTCGGTGACGCCCGTGACGACCGGCAGTTTTCGCAGTTTCTTGGCAACCGCGAGACCCGTTGCGAGCACATCCGGTGCCGTCTTGGCGCAACGCACGACTTCCAGGAGCCGCATCACATGGGCAGGCGAGAAGAAATGCAGGCCGAGCACCCGTTCCGGGTGGGCGGTCGCGGCGGCGATCTCGTCCGGGTTCAGGTAGCTGGTATTGGTCGCCAGCACCGCATCCGGGCGGATGACCTTGTCGAGGCGCTGGAAGAGGCTGGTCTTGACGGCGAGATCGTCGAACACGGCTTCGACGACGAGATCGCAGGGAGCAAGATCGGGGTCCGTCGCCGTCACGGAAAGCCTTGCCTTCTGGGCTTCGAAGCCGGTCTGATCGAGGCGGCCCGAGGCGACGTTGCGTTCCAGCAGGCCGATGATGCGCTCTTTGCCCTTTTCGGCGGCTTCGGCGGTCTGGTCGAGGCCGATCACCGAATAACCGGCACCAAGGGCCGCAACGGCGATGCCGCTGCCCATCAGGCCCAGGCCGCAGATGCCGATCGTCCTGACCGGACGAGGTTCGACGCCTTCCAGACCTTCGACCTTGGAGGATTCCCGTTCCGCGAAAAAGACATGGCGAAGAGCCGCGGCCTCGCGGCTGTCGCGGAGTGCGAGGAATGTGGCGCGTTCGTCCGCCAAGCCTTCCGCAAAGGGGCGGTTGGACGACGTGACCAGCCGGACCGCTTCGGCCGGCGCCTTCTGGCCGCGTGCCCTGGCAAGGATCCTGGCCGAGGTTTTTTCGATCTCGGCCGCATCGGAGAGCGCGATCGTGAGTTCGCCCGTGCGGCGGAGTGGTTTTCCGGCCAGTGCCGACACTGCGGATGTTGCGGCTTCGACGAGATCGCCTGCGGCCAGTTCATCGACGATCCCGAGTTTCAGGGCTTCCTCGGCCTTCACCGAACGCCCCGACGTGATCAGGTCGAGCGCCGCCGGAATGCCGATCAGCCGTGGCAGGCGTTGCGTGCCGCCGGCGCCGGGTACGATCCCGAGTTTGACTTCGGGCATGCCGACCTGCGCAGCCGGCGCGGCGACGCGAGAGTGGCAGGCAAGTGCGACTTCGAGACCGCCGCCGAGTGCTGCGCCGTTCAGGGCAGCGACGACGGGCTTCGACAGGCCTTCGATCTTCTCGATGACGGAAGGCAAGGTCGGGTCCATGGCCGGCTTGCCGAATTCCTTGATGTCGGCGCCGCCGATAAATGTCTTGCCGGCGCCGGTGACAACGACGCCGGTCACGTCGGCTGCCGTTTCCGCGTGCGCAAGCGCTTTGGCAAGCCCACCGCGGACATCGACGGACGTGGCGTTGACCGGCGGATTGTCGATCGTGACGACCAGAACTCCGTTGCGGGTCGTGGCGGAAACCGTGGCGGAAAATTCGATCGTCTCGTTCATGATAGCCTCAGGCCGGAATGACGGCGGTCGCCTGGATTTCGATCTTGGCGCGGTCTTCCACCAGCGCCACCACCTGCATGGCGGCCATGGCGGGGAAATGCTTGCCGATGATTTCGCGATAGGCCTGGCCGATACCCTTGAGGTTGCCCAGATATTCGGCCTTGTCGGTAAAATACCAGGTCATGGTGGTGATGTGCTCGGGTCCTGCGCCGGCTTCGGCCAGCACGGCGACCACATTCTGCAGCGTCTGCTTCACCTGCCCGACGAAATCGTCGGTTTCGAACTGGCATTGGCCGTTCCAGCCGATCTGCCCGCCGACGAAGATCTGGCGGCCGCTGGCGGCAACGCCGTTGGCGTAACCGATCGGTTTTGCCCAGCCTTCAGGCTGCAGAATCGTGTGCATCATCGTTCTCCAAATGCTGTGTCAGCGCTGCGCGCATATCGTCCGGCCAGGGAAGGGCCTTGTGGGTTTCGTGTGAGGTCGCGACGAGACGCTGCTTCGCCGTCCAGAGCAGCCGGTCGCGGGACCGCACCTCGTATTCGAGATCGGCAGAACTGTTGCCGACCCGCATGACCCTGATGGAGAAATCCATCATGTCGCCGTGGTAACCGGGGCTCTTGAACGCGACGTCCAGAGTTACTGTCGGCACGCCGATCTTGCGGTCGTTGATCATCTCCGGCCATGGCGCGCCGATCGCGCCGAAAAACTCCTCGCAAACCCCGACCATGATGTTCAGGTAAGAGGGGAAATAGGCGATGCCGGAGGGGTCGCAATCTCCGAAGTTCAGGCGGCGGGAGGTCGTGTAAGCCATGATCACCCTCACGCCTTCAAAAGTTCGCGGGCGATGATGAGCTTCTGGACCTCGGTCGCACCTTCGTAGATGCGCAACGCGCGGATCTCGCGGTAAAGGCTCTCGGTGATCTCCCCGCTCTTGACGCCGCGGCCGCCGAAGATCTGCACGGCGCGGTCGATGACGCTTTGCGCATTCTCGGTTGCCACCATCTTGGCCATCGCGGCCTCCTTGGTGGTCGGCAGGCCCTGCACATCGCGGCGCCAGGCGGCGCGGTAGGTGAGGAGCGCGCCGGCATCGATCTCGGCCGCCATGTCGCCGAAGGCTGCCTGGGTGAGCTGCAGGTCGGAAAGGTGGTTGCCGAACATCGGCCGGGCCCTGGCATAGGCAACCGCCTCGTCCAGCGCGCGCTTGGCAAAACCGAGCGCCGCCGCCGCGACGGAGGCGCGAAAGATGTCGAGTGTCCGCATGGCGATCTTGAAGCCTTCGCCGGGTGACCCGAGCAGGCGCGAAGCCGGAATCCGGCAGTTTTCGAAGCGGATCGTCGCCAGCGGATGCGGGGCGATCACGTCGATGCGCTCGGCGATCGAGAAGCCCGGATCGTCGGCGAAGACCACGAAGGCGGAAATGCCGCGCGTGCCGGGCGCTTCGCCGGTACGGACGAAGACCGTGTAGACATCGGCGATGCCGCCATTGGAAATCCAGGTCTTCTCGCCGTCGAGGACGTAGTAGTCACCGTCCTTGCGGGCGGTGCAGGCCATGGCGGCGACGTCCGAGCCGGCTTCCTTTTCCGACAGCGCGAAGGCGGAAATCCATTCGCCGGCCTGTGCTTTCGGCAGAACCGTGCGGCGCAGTTCCTCGGAGCCGGACAGGCCGATCGCGCCGGTGCCGAGGCCCTGCATGGCGAAGGCGAAATCTGCAAGGCCATCATGCCAGGCGAGCGTTTCGCGCGTCAGGCAGGCGGCGCGAGAATCGATCGCCCGGCTACCGCCGGCGCCGGTCGCGGCATCCAGAAGGCCTGCCTGCCCGAGCGCCCTGACGATCGCCCGGCAGGCGCCGTCGGTATCGGAATGGTCGATATGGCTGAGAGCGCCGGAAGCCGCAAAGGCGTCCAGTTTTTCGGCGAGCGCCTTGTGGCTCCCGTCGAAGAACGGCCAGTCGAGGAAATCGCGGGCCGGACCTTTGAGCGTCGTCGGGGCGGCCATCAGTTGCCCTCGAAGACCGGCTTGCGTTTTTCGGCGAAGGCCTCGAAGGCGCGGCGGAAATCCTTGGTGGCCATGCAGATCGCCTGGGCCTGCGCTTCGGATTCGATCATCTCGTCGATGCCCATCGCCCATTCCTGGTTCAGCATAGTCTTGGTCATCGTGTGGGCGAACCACGGCCCATCGGCCAGTGAATGAGCGAGCTTCACGGCTTCGGCTTCCAGAACGTCGCCGGGATGGATGGTGTTGAAGAAGCCCCAGGCTTCGCCTTCGCGGGCGTTCATCGTGCGGCCGGTGAACAGGAGTTCGGCGGCGCGGCCCTGGCCGATGATGCGCGGCAGGATCCCGCAGGCGCCCATGTCGGCGCCGGCGAGGCCGACGCGGGTGAAGAGGAAGGCTGTCTTGGCTTCAGGCGTGGCCAGCCGGATGTCGGAGGCCATGGCGAGGATCGCGCCGGCACCCATGCAGATGCCGTCGACGGCAGCAACAATCGGCTGCGGGCATTTCTTCATGGCCTTGACGACGTCGCCGGTCATGCGGGTGAAGGCCAGGAGATCCGGCATCGCCATGTGCGTCAGCGGCTCGATAATCTCGAAGACGTCGCCGCCGGAGGAGAAATTGCCGCCGGCGCCGGTCAGAACGATCGAGCGGATGTCGGAGGCGTAGACGAGATCGCGGAAAAGGTCCCGCAGTTCCGCATAACTTTCGAAAGTCAACGGATTCTTGCGTTCCGCCCGGTTCAGGCGAATGGTCGCGACACGGCCGTTTTCGCTGACTTCCCAGAGAAAATGCTTCGGCTGATAATCCTTGAACGGGCGGAGATGTCCCGCCATCGATGCCTGTTCGCTCATCCTGCCAATACCTCCCCACCGGCAACCGCGATTGCCTGTCCGTTGATCGATGCAGCACCGGGCGATGCCAGCCACAGAACGGTGTCTGCGACCTCCTCCGGCTTCACCAGCCGCCCCTGCGGATTGCTCTTCGTGAATTCCTTGAGCGCCTGTTCTTCCGTCCGTCCGGTCTTTTCGACGATCGTTTCGATCGAGCGGGCGATCAGCGGCGTATCGGTAAAGCCGGGGCAGACGGCATTGACGGTGATGCCGGTCTTGGCCAGTTCCAGCGCCAGCGAGCGGGTGAGGCCGACGACGCCGTGCTTGGCGGCCACATAGGCCGAGACATAGGCGTAACCGGTCAGCCCCGCGGTCGAGGCGATATTGATGATGCGGGCGCCTGCTCCGAAAGCCTTGAGATCCGGCAGCACGGCCTGGGTCACCAGGAACACGCCGGTGAGATCCACCGTCATGACCCGGTTCCACATATCCAGCGAGGTCTTTTCGAAAGGCGCGCTCGGGCCTTCGCCGGCATTGTTGACGAGGATGTCGACCGGCCCGAAAGAGGAATGCGCCGCCTTCAGGCCGTTGTCGATCGCCATTTTGTCGGTCACGTCGAAACCGTCGGCGACGCAGACCCTATCCTTGCCGAGCTTGTCAGCCAGCGCCGCCAGCGGCTCCGCCCGGCGGCCGGCGAGCGTCACCCGCGCACCGGCTTCCACCAGCGCCGTCGCGATCGCTGCGCCTATCCCCGAGCCCGCGCCGGTGACGAGGGCGTGGCGGTTGGCAAGCCTGGCGGAGGTCGCTTCGCTCATGACGCGATCCTTATTTCGCCGCCGTCGGGCCGACGGCCGGAGGAGCAATGGCGGCCGCAGCGCGCGCGAGGTTGGTCTCGTATTGTGCCTTGCCGGAATAATACTGTTTCGGCCACGGAATGTTCGTCAGGCCGATCTTTGCCGCTTCGTGCAGAACCCACGCAGGGTCGGCCAGATGCGGGCGGGCGACGGCGCAGAGATCGGCGCGGCCGGCGGCGATGATCGAGTTGGCATGGTCGGCTTCCGAGATCGCGCCGACGGCGATGGTCGGAATGCCGATCTCGTTGCGGATCTTGTCGGAGAAGGGCGTCTGGAAGAGGCGGCCATAGACCGGCTTTTCTTCCTTCCAGACCTGGCCGGACGAGCAGTCGATCAGGTCGGCGCCGGCATCCTTGAACATCTGCGCGTAGATCGCCGCGTCTTCCGGCGTGTTGCCGCCCTCGAACCAGTCGTGGCAGGAGAGGCGGACGGAGATCGGCTTGTCCGCCGGCCAGACCTCGCGGATCGCCTTGAAGACTTCCAGAGGATAACGCGCGCGGTTCTCGTGGCTGCCGCCATATTCGTCGGTGCGGATATTGGTGAGCGGCGACAGGAAGCTCGACAGAAGATAGCCGTGGGCGCAGTGCAGCTCGAGCCAGTCGGCACCGGCTTCGGCGGCATATTTCGCTGCGCGGACGTGGTCGGCCTTGACCCGGTCCATATCGGCGCGGTCCATCGCCTTCGGAACCTGACTGGTCTTGAGGTATGGCAGCGCCGATGCGGAGATCAGATCCCAGCCGCCTTGCTCGACCGGCTGGTCGATGCCTTCCCAGGCGACCTTGGTCGAGCCCTTGCGCCCCGCATGGCCGAGTTGGATGCCGACCTTGGCGGCGGAATTGTCGTGCACGAAGGTTACGAAGCGTTTCCACGCAGCGGCCTGCTCGTCGTTCCAGAGGCCGAGGCAGCCGGGGGTGATGCGCGCATCCGGCGAGACGCAGGTCATTTCCCCAAACACGAGGCCGGCGCCGCCAAGCGCACGGGAGCCGAGATGGACCAGATGGAAATCGTCGAGCATGCCGTCCTTGGCGGAATACATCGCCATCGGCGACATGACGATGCGGTTCGGCAGATGGGTTTCGCGCAGTGAATAGGGTGTGAACATCGGCGGCAGGGTGCGGCCGTTGCCTGATACGTCGATGCCGTTTTTCTTCGCGAACCAGCGCTCGTAACCTTCCAGCCACTTGGGATCGCGCAGGCGAAGGTTCTCGTGGCTGATGCGCTGCGAGCGGGTCAGCATCGAATACATGAACTGTTCCGGCTCCAGCGTGTCGGCATAACGCTGTCCGACCACTTCGAACCATTCCATGGCGTTGCGCGCCGCATTCTGGATGCGGGCGACGTCGACGCGGCGGATTTCCTCGTAGGTTTCGAGGACCGCCGGGATCTTGTCCTTGTCGTGGCCCAGCTTGTTGAACTGGTTGGTGAGCTCGATCGCGTCGTCGATGGCGAGCTTGGTGCCGGAGCCGATCGCGAAATGGGCGGTATGGGCGGCGTCGCCCATCAGCACGACATGCGAATTGCCGTTGAAATGGCTCCATTTGCCGCAGATCAGGCGGTTGAAGTTCAGCCAGGCGGAGCCGCGCAGGTGCCGCGCATTGGTCATCAGCTCGGAGCCTTCGAGCACTTCCGAGAACAGGTCCTGGCAGAAGTCGATCGAGCCCTGCTGGTCCATCTGGCCGAGGCCGTGCTTTTCGTAGGCCTCCTCGGTCGTCTCGACGATGAAGGTCGAGGTCTTGTCGTCGAACTTGTAGATATGCGCCTGGAACCAGCCATGGTCCGTCTTGCGGAAATCGAAGGTGAAGGCGTCGAACAGCTTGTTGGTGCCGAGCCAGATATAACGGTTTGGACGGACCACGAGGTCCGGCTCGAAGACTTCCGGATAACGGTTGCGGATCTTCGAGTTGAAGCCGTCGGAAGCGATGATCAGGTCCGCGTCCGGATAGTCGATATCGCCACTGGAATCGGTCTCGAAGACCAGTTCGACGCCGAGCGCCTCGCAGCGGCGCTGCAGGATGTTGAGGAGTTTCTTGCGGCCGATGCCGACGAAACCGTGGCCGGAGGTGCGCTGGCGCGTGCCCTTGAACAGCAGCTCGATATCGTCCCAATGGTTGAACGCATCCTCGATCTCGGCGGCGCTTTCCGGATCCCAGGCCTTCATCGAAACCATGGTGGCGTCGGAGAAAACCACGCCCCAGCCGAACGTGTCGTAGGGCTTGTTACGCTCGATGACGGAGATCGAGTGCTCCGGGTGCTGCTTCTTCATCAGGAGCGCGAAATAGAGACCGGCCGGGCCGCCACCGATACAGACGATGCGCATATCCAAGTCCTCCTGGGGTCAACCGTTCATTATTTTAAGTTTAAAGTATATGGCGTCTGGTCAAACCGTCAAGCGGATAATTCCTTCGCCATGGCATTTATCGGGGCGGCCTGTTCAGGCCTCGGTTTTCCGCTCCAGCCAGCCCGGATCGTATTCGGGGAGCGGAATCGCATCGAGAAGCGCGCGGGTATAGGCCGCCGAAGGGGCGGCGAAAACCTGCTCGCAGGGGCCTTGTTCGACGATCCGGCCGAGCTGCAACACATAGACATGGTCGCAGATGGCGCGGATGACGGAGAGATCGTGGCTGATGAAGGCCATGGCTAGACCGAGTTCCCGCGAAAGCTCTTTCAGCAGCTTCAGGGCCTGCGCCTGGGTGGAGACGTCGAGGCCCGAGACGATCTCGTCGGCGAGCACGAAATCCGGTTCCATCAGCACGGCGCGGGCGATGCCGATACGCTGGCGCTGGCCGCCGGAAAGCTCGTGCGGATATCGATCGAGGCACGCGGTGGGTAGCGAGACGCGGTCGAGCACGGCCTTGACCCGCGCCAGCGCCTCGGCGGTATCGCCGGCAATGCCGTGTAGCAGAAGCGGTCCGGTCAGGATGCGGCGGATCGTGTGGCGCGGGTTCAGCGAGGCCATGGGGTCCTGGAAGATCATCTGCATGCGGCGCCGCAGCGGCCGCATCTCGTTTTCCGGGATATGGGTGATGTCCTCGCCGTCGAAAGTTATGTTGCCGGCGGAGACGTCGACAAGGCGCAGCAGCGCGCGGCCGAGGGTCGTCTTGCCGGAACCGGATTCGCCGACGATGCCGATCGTCTGGCCACGGCCGATGCGGATATCGACGCCATGGAGAACAGGCGTCGGGGTGTGGCCGCCGAACAGGCCTGCGCGCTTGCCGTAGGTGACTTCGATGCCGGTCGCGACGAGGAGGTTTCTGTCCATCAGCGAATCCCGATCTCCTGGCGGAGCGCATGGAAGATTTCCTCCGGCACCGGTTCCAGGCCGGCATCCGGCCGGTCGTAGCGTGGGCCGGCGGCGATCAGCGCCCTGGTGTAGGCATGCTGCGGGTTTTCGAGCACCGAGCGCACCGGCCCCTCCTCGATGACCTTGCCGGCATAAAGAAGCGTCACGCTGTCGCAGATCTGCGCGACGATGCCGAGATCGTGGGTGACGAACAGCACGCCGGTGCCGTGTGCCTCCTGCATGCGGCGGATGAGGCGGAGGATTTCCTTCTGGACGGTCACGTCGAGCGCTGTCGTCGGTTCGTCGGCGACGACCAGTTCCGGATCGACGGCGAAAGCCGCGGCGATCAGTACGCGCTGGCGCATGCCGCCCGAAAGCTGGTGGGGAAAGCTCGCCATCACGCGGTCGGGATCGCGGATCTGCACATCGGCCAGCAGCTGCAGGGCGCGTGCCTCGGCCGCCCTGGCTGAGAGCCCACGTTTTAGCCGAAGCCCGTCCGCCAACTGGGCGCCGATGCGGCGGCCCGGATTGAGTGCCGTCTGCGGGTCCTGGGGGATCAGCGCGATTTCCGAGCCCATGATACTGCGCAGTTCCTGCGGCTTCATGGCCAGAAGGTCGCGGTTCTTGAAATTGATCCAGCCGCCGGTGACGCGGACGGTGCGCGGCAATATGCCGAGGATCGCCTTGGCTATGGTCGACTTGCCGGCGCCGCTTTCCCCGACGAGGCCACGGACCTCGCCTTTCTTCAGGGAAAGGCTGACATCGCGCAGGACCGGCAGACCGCCTTCGCGATCGGAGACGGCCGAGAGGCCGGTGACGTTGAGAAGCATGTCTGTCATCGTCTCATCACCGGATCGAATGCCCGGCGCAGGCCGCCGCCAAGCTGGTTGAAGGCGAGGACGGTGGCGAAAAGCACGGCAAGCGGCGCGACAAGCAGCCACCAGGCGTGGTGGATGAGCTGGCGTCCCTGGGCGATCATGCCGCCCCATGTCGGTGTGTCCGACGAGACCGACAGGCCGACGAAGGAGAGGATCGCCTCGACCACCACGGCGATGCCCATTTCGAGGCTGACGAGCGCGATCAGCACCGGAACGATATTGGGGAAGATTTCGCGCGTCAGGATTTTCATACGTGGGAAACCGACGGTGCGGGCGGCGGTGATATAGTCGAGCTGCGCCTGGGCCAGCGTCTCGGCGCGAATGACGCGGCAGAATCGGGTCCAATCGATGATGACGATCGCGGCGATGACCGAATGCACGCCGGAGCCGAAGACGGCGACCAGCAGGATCGACAGAAGTACCGGCGGGAAGGCCATCCAGATATCGACGATCCGCGAAATGATCCGGTCGGTCCAGCCGCCGTACCAGCCGGCGAGCAGGCCGAGCACGGTGCCGATCAGCGCCGCGAGGCTGGCAGAGACGACGGCGACGAAAAGCGCGATGCGGCTGCCGTAGAGAAGCCGGGAGAGGACGTCGCGGCCGAGATCGTCGGTTCCGAGGTAATAACCGGGCTCGGCGCCGTCGAGCCAGGCCGGCGGCAGCGAGCCCAGCATCAGGTCCTGTTCAAGCGGGTTTTTGGGCGCGATCAACGGTGCGAGGATTGCGATGACCAGGAGCAGCAGAATGAAGCCCCCGCCGAACAGGACTTTCGGCTCGGTAAGCAGGGTTTTGAACCGCGAGGGCGGGCGGAACTGCGCCGCGGGCCCGGTAATGGTGATCGGTTCAGCCATGACGGAGCCTCGGGTTAAGGGCTGCGGCCAGGAGATCAACTCCGAGATTGATGACGATAAAGATCGCGCCGAAGACCAGCACCAGTCCCTGGATCAGCGGCAGGTCGCGGTTGATCACCGCGTCGATCGCCATGTTGCCGATGCCGGGATAGGAAAAGATGCGCTCGACGATGACTGTGCCGCCGACCAGGAAGGTGAACTGCACGCCTGTCAGCGACAGGGCCGGGCCGATGGCGTTGCGCAAGGCTTCCTGCAGTACCAGCCGCACTTCCGACATGCCCTTGAGGCGGGCCAGAAGCACGTAATCCTGCACCATGGCCTCAAGCAGCGCCTCCTTGAGAATACGGGTGATGACGGTGGCAAGCGGCAGGGCGAGCGCCAGCACCGGCATGACCATATGGGCGGCGATATCGAGGAAGATGTCAAAGCGCAGGCGGACGAGGCTTTCGGCGAGGTAGAACGGCGTCGTGAAATCGATCGACAGCGTCGGGTCGATCCGGCCGGAGAGCGGGAAGATCGGAAAAAGCACGCCGAGCAGGAGAACCAGCGCCAGCGCCCAGACGAAATCGGGCACTGCCAGCAGCACGCCGTTGGTGGCGTCGATTGCCGGTTCCAGCGGTGTGCGGCGAGACAAAGTGCCGATGACCGCCACCGCTCCGCCGATCAGCACGGCGACGACCAGAGCCGCGAAGGCGAGTTCGAGCGTTGCCGGCAGGCGTCCCAGCAGCAGTTCCAGCACGTCGCGGCGCAGCGATATCGAGGTGCCGAAATCGCCGATCACCACCGCCTGCAGCCAGACGCCGAATTGCGCCGGCAGGCTGAGATCGAGGCCATATCTGGCGCGCAGCGCCAGGATATCGGCAGGGCTTGCGCCCGGTGCGATCATCATCGCGATCGGATCGCCCGGTACGACGCGCAGCAGCACGAAGACGATCAACGCGACGCCGAACAGCGTCACGGCTGCCATGATCAGTCTGTTGAGGATGGATATGGCGATCATATGTCGAGAAGTCCCTTGCCCCTCACCCTAGCCCTCTCCCCGCCTGCGGGGGAGAGGGGACTTGCCCCACGTGACCTTGATGCATGGTCAGGCAGCGCGGCATATTCCTTCTCCCCGCGGGCGGGGAGAAGGTGGCGGCAGCCGGATGAGGGGCTGAGTTGCCCTTGCGGCGTTCGTCAACCTAGGCCTTCGACACCAAGGTCGGCTGCAGCGCGCCGGACACATTCGGCACGACCTTCAGCTTGTCCTTGTAGACGATCGGCTGGACATATTGCAGGAGCGGGATGACGTAGCCCTGTTCGGCGATGTATTTGCTCACCGCCTTCCAGCCGGCGATGCGCTTCTTCTCGTCCTTTTCGCCCCAGAGCGGCATGATCATGTTGTCGAGATCGTCGGTGTTCCAGACGGAATGCGGCGAGGGACCGAACATGGCAAAGCCGGTGGAGGTGGTCGGATCGGCGATCGCGTTGCCCCAGTTGTAGAAAGCGGCGGGGGCGAGCTGGTCGGCGGCGCGCAGTTCGTAATGCTTGGCGATCTCGTAGACCTCGATTTCCGCCTCGATGCCGACGCGGCGCCACATGCCGACGATCGCCTGGATCATTTCGTAATCCTTCGGCTTGAAGCCGCGCGTCGTCTGGATCTTGAACTTCACCGGCTTTTCGGTCGAGAAACCGGAGGCCTTCAGGAGTTCCTTCGCCTTGTTCTGGTCGTAGCCAACCTTGATCGAGGCGTCATAGGCGTCGTATTCCGGCGCTTCCAGCGTATCGATCGGCACGCCGTAACCCTTCAGCAGCCGGTCGACGATCGCCTTCTTGTCGATTGCGTGGTGGGCGGCAAGACGCACGTTCTTGTCGAGCATGGCGTCGATATTGTTGAGGAAGATCATGCCGATATCCGAGATCGGCTTGGCTGCACCCTTCAGGCCCTTCTTGTCCTTCAGGCGGTCGTATTCCTCGTAAGGGATTTCGAGCGTGATATCGGAGGAGCCGGATTCGATTTCGGCGACGCGGCTCGTCGCATCCGGCACGAACTTGAAGACGACGGTTTCGAAAGCCGGCTTGCCGCCGTAATAGTTCGGGTTGGCCTTCAAGCGCAGGAAGGCATTGCCCTCATAGGCATCGACCATATACGGCCCGGTGCCGATCGGCTTCTTTTCGAAACCTTCGGCCCCGACCTTTTCGTAATATGCTTTCGGCATGACATAGCCGGTGAGGAAGGCCATCCATTTGAAGAAGGTGGGGTCGTATTGCTTGACGTCGCCGGTGATGCGCTTGCCGTCGATCTTATAGTTGGAGACGCCGCCCCAGACGAACTGGATCGGATTGCCGGTCTCGGGCTTCGCGGCGCGCTCCAGCGACCAGACGATGTCGGCCGGGGTGAAATCGGAGCCGTCGTGCCATTTGACGCCCTCGCGGACATCCATCCAGACCTTGGTCTTGTCGTCGTTCCAGCCCCAGGCGGTCAGCAGGCCCGGCTGGAAGGAAAGATCGGGACCCTGACCGATGAACTGGTCGAAGATCGAGCGATAGATCGCCTGGATCGTCGGGTTGACGGCTGAGGGACCGACCGTCGGGTCGAAGGAGGGCAGGTTGACGTTATAGGCGATGGTCAGCGTCGAGCTGTCCTGCGCGAAAACTGCATTACGTCCGGAAAATACGCCTGTCAGAAAAGTGGCCGCGCCAAAGCCCAATGCCTGGCGCCGGGAGAGCGTCGTCATGATCTAACTCCATTGTTCCCTGGTGGCCAAACTTGCGGACAGGCTGTCCGTGTCGGGCTCATTCGTGTGAATGGTTGAACGTTAAAATAAGTGCGAAACGGCGGCAAGGACTATTTGCAACCGAACGTTTGCGATTTTTATGCCGAAGCGATCAAATAATATGCATTAGCATATATAATGGTTCTTGTTGCCGCCGGTGATCATACGATGAACGCTTGGAATAGCGCGCAGTATTCCCACGGCATTTGTGAATTGACAAATGCCCGGTGCAGAAAATATGCTTTTGCAAATGATTATCGAATGAAGCCGACAAGGCGAAGGGGAACTGCCATGGCCGAGCGATCTTTTGCGCGCGAAGTCGAGGATCTCAAACTTGGAGAAGGCGAGATTTTCCGGGGTGAAGGCATTCTCGCCATCACCAAGGCGCTGCTGCAATCCGGCGTTTCCTATGTCGGCGGTTACCAGGGCTCGCCGATCTCGCACCTGATGGACGTGCTGGCCGATGCCAAGGACATCATGGAGGATCTCGGGGTTCATTTCGAGACTTCCGCCTCGGAAGCGGCAGCGGCGGCGATGTTGTCGGCCTCCGTCATGTATCCGGTGCGCGGCGCGGTCACCTGGAAATCGACGGCCGGCACCAACGTTGCCTCGGACGCGCTCTCCAACCTCTCCTCCGGCGGCGTCAACGGCGGCGCGCTGATCATCCTCGGCGAGGATTTCGGCGAAGGCTCTTCGATCATGCAGGAACGCAGTCATGCGTTCGCGATGAAGTCGCAGATGTGGCTCCTGGACCCGCGTCCCAACCTGCCGGCGATGGTTCAGGCCGTGGAAGATGGCTTCCAGCTTTCGGAAGCCTCTAATACCCCTGTCATGCTGGAAGTGCGCATTCGAGCCTGTCACGTGCACGGTCAGTTCGTCGCAAAGAACAACAAGCGACCCGATTTCACGCTGAAGCAGGCGCTGGAAAACCCGGTCCGCGATGTCAATCGTATCGTCCTGCCGCCGGCGAATTTCGCGCAGGACAAGGACAAGCTGGAGCGCCGCTGGCCGGCCGCCGTCAACTTCATCAAGGAGAAGAAGCTCAACGAGCATTTTGGCCCCGAGGAAGGCGAGATCGGCATCATCACGCTCGGCGGTCTCTACAACGGCGTCATGCGCGGCCTGCAGCAGCTTGGCCTGGCGGATGTCTACGGCAATTCCTCGATCCCGATCTATGTGATGAACGTCGCCTACCCGATGATCGACGACGAAGTGGTCGATTTCTGCCTTGGCAAGAAGGCCGTGATCATGGTGGAAGAGGGCGCTCCGGAATATATCGAGCAGTCGCTGCACACGCTGATGCGCCGCCGCGACATAGAGACCCGCCTGCACGGCAAGGACATCCTGCCGCTCGGCGGGGAATATACCGCGCCTGTCATGATGAAGGGGCTGAAGACCTTCATCGAGATGTACGATCGGCTGCTGCTCGGCAACCAGCCGCCGGTGCCGGATCCGACGCCCATCCTCAACGACCCCAAGGTCAAGGCGCTGGCCGAAGTCGTGCCGGCACGTCCGGCGGGTTTCTGCACCGGCTGTCCGGAGCGGCCGATCTTTGCGGCCATGAAGCTGGTCGAGAAGGAACTCGGCGAACATCACGTCTCGGCCGATATCGGCTGCCACCTGTTCTCGATCCTGCCGCCGTTCAATATCGGCGGCACGACGATGGGTTATGGCCTCGGGCCAGCGTCGGCTTCCGCATTCAACGTCGAAGCCGACAAGCGCTCGATCGCGGTCATGGGCGATGGCGGCTTCTGGCACAACGGTCTTGCGACCTCGGTTGGCAATGCCGTCTTCAACAAGCAGGACGGTGTCATCCTCGTCGTCGACAATTTCTATTCGGCAGCGACCGGCGGCCAGGACATCCTGTCGTCGCGGGCCATCAATCCGAACCGCAAGACCAACAACTCGATCGTCAATGCGGTGAAGGGCATCGGCGCCACCTGGGTGCGCCAGATCGACCGCACCTATGATGTCGGAAAGATGCGGGAGACGCTGAAGGAAGCGCTGACCAGCAAGGAAAAAGGCCCGAAGATCATCGTCGCCTCTTCCGAATGCATGCTGAACAAGCAGCGCCGGGTGAAGCCGCAATTCAATAAGGCGGTCAAGGACGGCAAGCGCATGGTCAAGGAGCGCTTCGGCGTGGACGAGGACGTCTGCACGGGCGATCACGCCTGCATTCGGCTTTCCGGCTGCCCGTCGCTGTCGGTCAAGCACACGGACGATCCGTTGAAGGACGATCCGGTTGCGGCGATCGACAATAGCTGCGTCGGCTGCGGCAATTGCGGCGAGGTTTCGGAAGCGGCGGTTCTCTGTCCTTCGTTCTACCGCGCCGACGTCATCCACAATCCGACCGGCTGGGACAGGTTCCTCTCGAGATTCCGTAGCTCGGTGATCGGCTGGCTGCAGGCCCGCCGTGCCGCCGGCCGCGTCGTGTTCGCGGAGGCTTGATCCATGAATGAGACGGTAAACCCCAAGACGCTCCATGCTTCCGACAAGCCCCTGACGCTTGCCATCATGGCCATGGGCGGCCAGGGCGGCGGCGTGCTGGCCGACTGGATCGTCGGCCTTGCCGAAGAGCAGGGCTGGATGGCGCAGTCGACTTCGGTGCCGGGCGTTGCCCAGCGTACCGGCGCGACGATCTATTATATCGAGATGCTGCCGGCCCGTGACGGCGTGTCGCCGATCTTCTCGCTGATGCCGACGCCGGGCGATGTCGATGTCGTGCTCGCCGCCGAATTGATGGAGGCCGGCCGCTCCGTGCTGCGCGGCCTCGTGACGCCGGACAAGACAACGCTGATCGCCTCGACGCACCGTTCTTTCGCGGTTGGCGAAAAGGAAAAGCCGGGCGACGGCATCGGCGATCCGACCGTGGTGGTCGGGGCGACCGATTTCGCCGCCAGGCGCACCATCGCCTTCGACATGGATACGCTAGCGCTCAGGAACGGCAGCGTCATCTCCGCCTCGATGTTCGGTGCGCTTGCCGCGGCGGACGTGTTGCCTTTTTCCAAGGAGGCGTTCGAGGCGACGATCCGCGGCGGCGGCAAGGGCGTCGAGCCCAGCCTGCGCGCCTTCAACGCCGCCTATGAGCGGACCAGGGCCAAACCGCGGGACGAAGTCACCGCTTCGGCGCCGAAGCGTTTCGATGTCATGCCGGAAACAGCCGGACATCCGGAGCTCGATCGCCTCGTCCATCGCCTGCGGGCCGAATTCCCCGAGGTCGCCTGGCCGCTGCTGTTTGCCGGCGTCAAGAAGCTCACGGATTTCCAGGATCCGGCCTATGGCGGCGAATATCTCGACCGGGTCGGCAAGCTTCACGCGCTCGACCGCGGCAATGGTGGCGAGGATCGCGACTATGCCTTCACCGTCCAGTCGGCGAAATACGTCGCCGTCGCCATGGCCTATGACGATGTGATCCGCGTCGCCGACCTGAAAACCCGCGGCTCGCGTTTCGATCGTGTCCGCAAGGAAGTCGGCGTCAAGCAGGACCAGCTTCTCTATATGACCGAATACATGCATCCGCGCATGGAAGAAGTCGTCGGGACCATGCCGAAGACATTGGGCCTGTGGGTCGAAAGCCGTCCGAAGGTTTTCGCATGGCTCGACCGTCGCATCAACAAGGGCCGCCGGGTGCAGACCGGCACGCTCTTCTGGTTCCTGACACTCTACACGCTGGCGGCACTCCGCCGCATCCGCCGTGGCACGCTGCGGCACGCGCGGGAAATCGAGCATCGCGAAGCCTGGCTCCAGACGGCGACGTCGCTGCTTTCGCGGAACTACGACCTCGCGGTCGAGGTGATCAACAATCGCCGGCTGGTGAAGGGTTATTCCGACACCCATGCACGCGGGCTTTCGAAGTTTGATCGGGTGATGTCGGCGCTGGGGACCCTGGCGGACCGTGAAGACGGTGCGGCCTGGATGAAGCGCCTGCGTCAGGCGGCATTGCTGGATGAAAACGGCATTGCGCTGGACGGCGCGTTGAAGACGGTTTCCACGCTTTGAAGCGAGAGCCGTCGCGTCCTCGCGGCGGCATGCCAATCCGCTTCGCATACCAGCCGGTCGCCGCAATGATCATCCCCGGCTGGAAGCCGCCAGGGCGGTGTTCAGAACCTTGCTGCAGAAGTTCATATTCAGCAATGGGTTAAGAGATGTGGGCCCGCGGGTCGGGTCCTGTCCGCTGATACAGGCAACCACCAGTGCCGACAGCGTGGCCTGGCGCGGATTTATGGCGCCGGTCGGGGTGGCGACCGGCTTGCCGTCCGGCCCAATGACGGGGCGGCCGACCAGAGCGACCAGAAGATTGCCGTATTGGCTGAGAATGATGGAATAGGCATCATGGCCGATGAAGCCGTTGGCATAGGCCTCGCAGGCTCTATACAGGCCGTCGCGTAGCGCCAGCACCGCACCGGCGCGACCCTCTCCCTCCTCGATACTCTCATCCGTCTTGGCATCCGGCGCGACTTCGGTCGTGGTTCCGGTCGAACTGGTGATCTTGACCGTCGCTTTGGCGGATTTGTCGAAGGCAACCGTGTAGTCCGGGCTGGGTTCGCTGCAAATGATCGAATAACCCAGTCGTTTGCGTTCGGTGATGAGCCTGAAATTGCCGGTCATGACCAGAGATTTGGTGCCGCCGATTTCGGCTTGCTGCACTTTTTCATTCGCGGAGGTACAACCTACCAATGCCGCCGCGAGCGCGGCAGCGCAGATCTTGTCAAACATGTCCCCGATCCCCCTGCAGCAACTTGCTGCCAGCGTCGGCATCTCCACTCTTAACCGGTGGGCCCTGGATGCCTCGGATGGTTAATGTGCGTTAAGAAATCATGTTTTGCAATCAAAAGTTATAATGTATTTATAAAACACGCACCTGCCGGATGAGTTCTTCTTGAACAGGGTGGGTTTGAGCTCGGCTGGCTGCACGCAGAACACGCTCAAGGCGGCGGTCATGTTCCGGTTTTAAGCATACAGACACATTATAGCCGCGATCCCGTTGCTTTTGCTGCGCATCTGTCCAAAAACTAGATGCGAAGTTCTTCAGCACCGGCAGCTCACATGGAATCCACGGATCGTCAGCCAAGTCGCTTTCGAGACATCCTTGAGACGTATCGTCCTTACCTCATCGCTGCGGCGGCGTTGGCGGTTTTCGCGTTCACGACTTTTGCGATCTACAACCTCACGAACGAGGTCAGCTATGACGACGTTATCGAGGCTCTCGCCAATACGCGCTGGTCTTCGATCGGCCTTGCGGTGTTCTTCACGGCACTGAGTTTCGCGGCCCTGGTCGGATACGACGTGAATGCGATCACCTATATCGGCCGGTCGCTGCCTTTCGTGCCTGTCGCGATAACGGCGTTCAGCGCCTATGCCGTGGGCAATACGGCCGGATTTGGCGCGCTCAGCGGCGGCGCCATCCGGTTCCGCGCCTATTCGCGCCTGGGGCTTTCGCCGGACGATATCGGGCGCGTCATCGCGTTCGTGACGCTCGCCTTCGGCATCGGGCTTCTGGCGGTCACCGCGCTTGCGTCGCTGGTCACGGCGCCGAGGATCGGTGCCATTCTCGACATCGACGGGGATTGGGTGCGCGCCGGCGCGGTGGTGATCATCATCGTGCTGACCGCCGTCGTGATCCTCGGGCGAGACGGGCGGACGGTTTCGGTCGGAAGCCTGAGCATCCGCCTGCCGGATACCCGTACGTCCTCGCAGCAGTTCCTGATCACCGCACTCGATATCGCCGCCTCGGCTTCCGTCCTCTACGTGCTTCTGCCGCAGACGGAAATCGGCTGGCCTTCCTTTCTGGCCATCTATGCGACGGCCGTCGGCCTCGGGGTCCTGAGCCATGTACCCGCCGGTCTGGGCGTCTTCGAAACGGTGATCGTTGCCGCACTTGGCAACAGGGTCAGCCTTGACGAAGTGCTCGGCAGCCTCGTTCTCTACCGCGTCATCTATCACGTCCTGCCGCTGCTGATTGCCACGCTGGTGGTGATCGGCGTCGAGATCAGGCAGCTTGCGCATCACCCCGTCGCCTCGACGCTCCGCAAGCTCGAATTCCGCCTCGCGCCGCCGCTTCTGGCAACTTTCTCGATGATCGCCGGGGCCATGCTGATCTTCTCGAGCGTGACCCCGACGCCGGATTCCGACATCAATTTCCTCGGCAACTACCTGCCGCTGCCGGTGTTCGAAGGCGCGCATTTCCTGTCCAGCATTCTCGGCCTGCTGCTGTTCGTCGCGGCGCGCGGCATCGGCCAGCGGCTGGATGGCGCGTGGTGGACCGGCATGGTCTGCACTGCCTTGGCGCTGGTTCTCGCCTTCATGCGGGCACTCGCGCTTTTCGAGGCGACGTTCCTGATCATCCTGCTGATCGGCCTGTTTCTCAGCGCCAAGCAGTTCAAGCGCCGGGCATCGCTGTTCGGACATGTGCTGACGCCAAGCTGGATCGCGGCCATGTTCATCGTCGTCGCCGCGGCGATCACGGTCCTGCTGTTCGTCTATCGCGAGGTGGACTACAGCCGGGAGCTCTGGTGGCAGTTCGAGTTCTCCGGGGAAGCGCCGCGCGGATTGCGCGCCGTCCTCGGCCTGGCGATTTTTGCGGCGACGATCTCCGTGTTCAGCCTCCTGCGGCCGGCGGCTCGACGTTCGGCATTGTCGACGCCGGGCGACCTCGAGCGGGCAGTGCAGCTCGTCATGGCGCAGGACAACGCCGACGCCAATCTTGTACGGATGGGTGACAAGCGGCTGATGTTCTCCGAAAGCGGCAAGGCCTTTATCATGTACGGCATCCAGGGCCGTTCCTGGATCGCGCTTTTTGATCCGGTCGGACCGCAGGAGGAGAAGGCGGATCTTGTCTGGCGTTTCGTCGAGGAGGCCCGTGCCCAGGGCGGCCGTGCCGTGCTTTATCAGATTTCGCCGGGCCTCCTTTCACATTGCGTCGATGCGGGTCTCAGGGCCTTCAAGCTCGGCGAACTGGCGATCGTCGATCTGTCGCATTTCGACCTCAAGGGCAGCCGGCTTGCCGCGCTTCGCCAGGCCATCAACAAGGGCGTCCGGGAAGGTTTGGAGTTTTCGGTCATCGAGCAGCCGGATGTGATGACCCATGTCGAAGAACTCAGGCGCGTGTCGGATGCCTGGCTCGAAGATCACAACACGCGCGAGAAGACCTTCTCGCTCGGCGCCTTCCGGGATGACTATGTCAGCGCCCAGCCGGTCGCGATCCTCAGGAAGGACGGCAGGATTGTCGCCTTCGCAACGTTGTCGCTCACCGATACGAAATATGAAGGCACCGTCGATCTGATGCGCTTCATGCCGGGCGCCCCGAAAGGCTCCATGGATTTCCTGTTCGTGAAGATCATGGAATATCTTCGCGATGCCGGTTATGGACATTTCAATCTCGGCATGGCCCCACTTTCGGGCATGTCGACGCGCGAGGCTGCGCTCGCATGGGACCGGATCGGCAGCGTCGTTTTCGAACACGGCGAACGGTTCTACAATTTCAAAGGGTTGAAAGCTTTCAAGTCGAAGTTCCAGCCCGCCTGGGAGCCGCGTTATCTGGCTGTGGCAGGGGGCGTCAGCCCCGCCATCGTGATGATGGACGCAACGCTTCTGATCGGCGGCGGCTTGAGAGGAGTGGTCGGTAAATGATGTTTCTACGTTCTCTTTCGATGGCGCTTGCCGCCCTGACGTTCGGCGCCCTGACGTTCGGCGCCTTGACGGCTGCTGCCCAGGATCAGCAGGATTATCACACGGGCCTGATCCCGCAGCCGCGCATCCTTGTGCCGAACAATGGCAGCGATCTCGAAGGCATCGTGTTCCTGATTTCCGGCAGTCGGGGCTGGGGCGCGCCGGAGGATGCCGAGGCGCAGAAGCTGCTCGCCGCCGGCGCGGCCGTGGTCGGCATCGATTTCCCGTCCTATGTCAAATCGCTCAACGCCGATGACGGCGAGTGCATCTACATGGTGTCCGATATCGAGGATGTCTCCCAGCAGGTGCAGCGGCGGATCGGAAACCCGCAATACCGCCACCCGATCGTTGCCGGCATCGGGGAAGGCGGCGCGCTGGCGCTTGCGATGATCTCCCAGAGCCCGGCCGCGACGATCGAGGAGGCAATCGCCGTCGATCCGCTGGCGGGCATTCCGTTGGCCAAGGAACTCTGTACCCCGGCATCCAAACAGAAGGCCGGCGATCGCACGATCTACGGTTTTGACGACGGCGCGTTGCCGGCGGCGGTGGCGATTGTTTCCACGCCTTCCGCCGATGCCGGCGGCAAGGCGCATGGACAGCGCCTGAAGCAGGACCACCCGGAGGTGGAGCTGATCAATTCCGGCGAGACGCCGGATGTGGCGCTGTCGCAGGTGCTCGCCACCCGTATCGCGGCGGCCGGGCGGATCAACCAGCCGCTCGACCTTCCCCTGACCATTCTCCAGGCCAAGCCGGCCATGAACACGATGGCGGTGATCTTTTCCGGCGATGGCGGCTGGCGCGACCTCGACAGCGAGGTGGGCGGCTATCTTCAATCGCAGGGCATTCCGACGGTCGGACTGGATTCGTTGCGTTACTTCTGGTCCGAACGCACGCCGCAGGCGACGGCGGATGATCTGTCAAAGATCATCGAACACTATCGCCGGCAATGGGGTGTCCAGAACGTCCTGCTGATCGGTTACTCGTTCGGCGCGGACGTGCTGCCCGCGACCTACAATTCCCTGCCGGCCGCGGACCGTGCACGGGTCAAGCAGATCACGCTGCTCGGCCTCTCGCGTGACGTGGACTACGAGATTTCGGTCACCGGCTGGCTTGGCGTCGCAGGCGCTGGCAAGGGTGGCGATACGATGAAGGACGTCGTCAAGATCGATCCGAAGATCCTTCAATGCGTCTACGGCACGGATGAGGACGACGACCCCTGCCCGACGCTGAAGGACAAGGGCGTGGAAGTCGTGCCGATCGAGGGCGGTCATCATTTCGACGAGAACTATCAGGCGCTCGGCAAGCGCATCCGCGACAGCCTGCAGACACGGCTGTCGAAATAGCCCGATCAGATTTCGTGCTTGCGGATGTTGAGGAGGATCTTGTGCAGCGTGCCCGTGAAGGCGCGGTATTCCTCCTCGTCGATGCCGTCGAACATCCGCACCAGTGAATCATACATGGTCGGCCAGAAGCGGCCGAAAGCGGCGCGGCCTTCCTCCGTGATGGTCACGTCGCGGATGCGCATGTCTTCTGCGCGGGGCGTGCGGCGGATATAGCCCTGCTCCTCGAGGGAATCGAGCGTGCGGCTCATGGTCGACTGCTCGATGACGGCAAAGATCGAAAGCTCGTTGATGGTGAGCGAGGCGGAGACGCTGAGGACCGCGAGCGTGCGCATCTTGGCGGTCGAGAGCTCGTACTCGCGCAATTCCTCCGCCATGTTGGAATTCCAGCGGGAGATGATCCGGTTCATCAAATAAGGCGCGAAATGGTTGAGGCCGATCTCGCCCATGGTCGGCCGATTTTCCTGATCGCCTTCCTGGTGCCAGCGCAGCACCACGCCCGAAAACCGTTCTGCCATGAAATCCATCTCTCCTAAGCCGCCTCGCTTCAACGCAGCGACGATGCGAGCAGAAAGCCCGAGCCGCCCGACAGCCCCGGTCCCGGATGGGTCGAGGCGCCGATATGATAGAGGTCCGGCACGTGGGTGCGGTGGTTAACAGACGACTTGAAGGGTCGCCAGAGGAAAAACTGGTCGAGTCCGCAGAAACCGCCATAGGGATCGCCGCCGACGAGGTTCATGTTCAACGCTTCCAGGTCAGCAGGCGAATAGGCGCGGCGGGCGAGCTTGATCTCGGCGAAGTTCTCGATGTGGCGGGAAAGCAGTGCTTCGATGCGGTCGGCGTAACGTTCGCGCAACTCCTCGGTCCAGCGGCCGTCGGCGGGCGTGGCGATCTCGCCGGCCGCGTCGCCCTTGATGAAGCGCGGCGCTTCGGGAAGCTGCAGCCAGAGAACGGATTTGCCATCCGGCGCGCGTGAAGGGTCGAAGCTGGCTGGTTGGCCGACACAGACGGTCGGTTCGGCGGGCAGCAGGCCGCGTTCGCATTCGTTGGTGGCGCGGGAGACGCCATCGAGGCCGGGCGTCAGGTGCAGCAATGCCACCTTGGCGAGATCCGGATCCCCCTTCCAGCGCGGCGGTGCGGAGAGGGCATAGTGGATCTGCATATTGCCCTTGCCGTATCGATACCGGGCCACGCCTTCCTGAATCTCGGTCGGTGCCGGCTGCGGCCAGTCCCTGAGCAGCCGGTCGTAGATCTGGTTCGGCGTCGTCGAGCACACGACGCCGGATGTGGCGTTGATCGTTTCGCCGCCAACCAGCCGAACGCCGGCGGCCTTGCTGCCCGGGCCGGGAAGGATGCGTTCGACATCCGTACCCGTGCGGATCGCGCCGCCCTGATCGGCGATCAGTCGTTCGAAAGCCCTGACGAGGTTCGCAGCGCCTCCCTTGACGATCGGGCAGCCGGCAAGTTCGATGGCAAAACCGATGACCTTGACCATCTCGGCCGAATAGGCGCTTTCCGGCGCCAGGCCGCAATGCAGGACCCAGGGCGCCCAGAGGGCGTGGGCGGCTTCGGACCTGTAGGTGGTTTCGAGGTAGCCGCGTGCGGGCGTCAGGGCATCGCCGAACCAGGCGGCAAGCTGGCGCAGGCCCTTGCCCCAGCCCTGTCTGGCGACTGTCTTCAGCGTCGTGCCGGACCAGAGCGCGCCGCCGAGCAGCGAGAACAGGAAGGCGGCATCGGCCCCGAGGGCGTTCATTTCCCGGTCAAACGCCTTGCCGTCGCCGGCGGCCAGTGTCTCGAAGGTGGCGACGTTGCGCTGGCGGTCTTTCGAGAGGATGACGGAAGAACCGTCCGGCCGCAGCACGCCGGACGGCAGGTCGGCATGGGCGAATTCAAGGCCGCGGGCTTCGAGATCCTTGCCGAGCGCGCCATAGGCGGGCGAGGTCAGGAACAGCACCATGGTGGTGGCCATCACGTCATGGGTAAAGCCCGGCGCCGTCACCTCTTCCGTGCGCAGGCAGCCGCCGACGCGGTCGCTGCGTTCGAGAATGAGGACTTTCTTGCCTTTCTTGCCCAGCATGGCGGCGGCAACCAGTGCGTTGATACCGCTGCCGACGATGATGTAGTCGAAATCCGCCATGCCGCACGCCTTTCCGCTGGATACAGAAAGGGCCGGAACCTTTCGGCCCGGCCCCTTTTTCGGATCAGGCGATCAGCGCCAGCGCGCGAACCGGCGAGCCGGTGCCCTTGACGAGCTTCAGCGGTGCGGCGATCAGCACGGCGCCCTTCGGCGGCAGCTGGTCGAGGTTGGACAAGGAGGCCAGGCCGTATTTGCCGGCTCCATGCATGAGGTTATGGGCCGGGAAGGGCGGGTTCATGCCGCCGGCCGAGCCGGCATCGGTGCCGATGGTTTCCTGGCCCCAGCCGATGATGTTTTTCGAGATCAGGTATTGGATCGCTTCGGCAGTCGGGCCGGGCGAATGCGGGCCGTTCTCGTCGGCATTCAGGAAGGTTTCGGTGGAGCCGTTGCGCTTGTACCAATCGGAGCGCATCAGCACCCAGCTGCCGGCTTCGATCGCGCCATGCTCGGCTTCCCATTCCTTGATGCTGTCGACGGTCAGCAGATAGTCCGGGTTTTCGGCGGCTTCTTTGGAACGGTCGATGACATTGACCGGCGCGACGAAATTCTGCGGCGGGATGGTGTCGGTCGTGTTGTTTTCCTTGTCCTTGCCGGTGATCCAGTGACAGGGCGCATCGAAATGGGTGCCAGTATGCTCGCCGAGCTCCAGCCAGTTCCAGGCCCAGAACGGACCGTCCTCGTTATATTCGGAGATGGTATGGACGGCGACCTTCGGCGTATTCTTGCCGAACTGCGGCGGCAGGTAGAGAACGGGGGTGTCCGGCCCGAGCGGCGCCGTCAGGTCGACGACCTTGACCGAGCCGGAAAGAAGAGCGGAAGCGAGACTGGTGAGCGTGGTGGAAGACATGGTGCCGGGTTCCCCTTGAATGACCGGTTTCGTGAGCCGGGCGGCAGGCCGATTTCCTCTCCGGCCGCCGCTAACCGATGAGCGAGCCTATTGCAGAAAATATGAGGATGCAAGCAATCGGCCAGGGCTGCGCCGCGCAAATTTGCGTGGTCGTTTTGTATGAGAAATACCCGGGATTTTCATGCGGAATGGCACTTCGCTGTCTCGATCAAGGGCGGGTACAGCCCGCCATCGGCTTCTCGACCGGTTGCCCGCCCTTGATGCCGTTTCCAGAAAATGTATGCATATGGATAAATAATGGGAACAGGGGACGGGACGATGACGGCTTATGACGCGGTGGTGATCGGAGCGGGCCATAACGGGCTTGCGAGTGCCATCCACCTGGCCGCAAAGGGCTGGTCGGTGGCTGTCGTCGAGGGCAAACCGGATCCGGGCGGTGCGGTGAAGACACGCGAGCTTACGCTGCCGGGCTTCCGGCACGATCTTGCTGCCATGAACCTGTCGATGTTTGCGGGCTCGCCCTTCTTCGCCACCTACAAGGATGAATTGATCGCCCATGGTCTCGGGTTTGTACCGGCCAGACACTGCTTCGCCAGCGTGTTTCGGGATGGGACGCATCTGGGCGTCTCGACCGATCTCGAAGAAACGGCCGGAGCGATCGCGGCGATCTCTCCGGAGGATGCGGCGGCATGGCGAAAGCTGTTCGCAGAATTCGGCTCCGACGCTCCGCATATTTTCGGGCTGCTCGGTTCGCCGATGCCGTCGCTTGCCGCTGCGAAAGTGGTCTGGAAGGCGTGGCGGGAGAAGGGCAGCAGCTGGCTTTACGATACGGTGCGCATGCTGCTCGCCTCGCCCCGCGATTTCCTCGATGCTCGGTTCCGCAACGACAAGGTCAAGGCGATGATGAGCGCCTGGGGACTGCATCTGGATTTCGCGCCGGATGTGGCGGGCGGTGCACTTTTTCCCTACCTCGAAAGCATGGCGAACCAGGCTTTCGGCATGGTGATCGGCCAGGGCGGTGCCGATACGATCGTCAAGGCGATGACCGGGCTTTTGAAGGCGAAGGGCGGTGAACTGATGCTCGGCACGCCGGTCGAGCGGGTCGAGACGACCGGCGGCACGGCGACCGGCGTCAGGCTTGCCGACGGACGGGTGGTCACGGCCCGCAAGGCGGTCATCTCGAACGCTCATCCACAGCTGTTGTTCGGAAAGCTCGTCGACGCCGATCCCGTCCGGGAAGCATTCGATCGCAAGGTCGAAAGATTCCGCGCCGGACCGGGCACGATGATGATCCATCTGGCGATGGACGGCCTACCCGATTGGAGAGCCGGCGAGGCGCTGAAAGACTATGCCTATGTGCATGTGGCGCCGGATCTGGCGATGATGTCCAGGGTCTATTCGGAGGCGATGGGCGGCCTGCTGCCCGCCGAACCGGCTTTGGTCGTCGGCCAGCCGACGGCGCTCGACCCGTCGCGCGCGCCGAATGGCAAACATGTGCTCTGGGTCCAGGTGCGGGTCCTGCCGGCGGAAATCCGTGGCGACGCGGCCGGGACCATCGCGGGTACGGATTGGGATGCGGTGAAGGATGCCTATGCCGACCGGGTGCTCGACATTCTCGAGACCTATGCGCCGGGGACGAAAGCGAAAATCCTCGGCCGCGCGGTATTCTCTCCGGCCGATCTGGAGCGGGAAAACCCGAACCTGATCGGCGGCGACAATCTTTCCGGCAGCCACCATCTCGACCAGAATTTCCTGTTCCGGCCCGTGGCGGGTTATTCGCGCTACAAGACCCCGGTGAGGTCGCTCTATCTCTGCGGCGCGTCCACGTGGCCCGGTGCCGGCACGGGGGCGGGCTCCGGCTTCATGCTGGCAAAAATGCTGGCCGGGAAAGGCTGAGCGCGAACCTTTGACATTTCAAATATCTGCTTCTAGACCTTGGATCGGTTACAGAGGCAGCATTCGGAATGGCAGAAGCGGAAGCGACCAACGTCGATCTGGAGATCATCGTTCAAGGCGTCCAAGGGCGGTCGAAGCCCGAGCTGCGCCTGTGGTTGCGCATGCTATCGACGACCAAGCTGATCAGCCAGGAAATCCGCCGGCGTCTGCGCGCAGAGTTCGGCGCGACGCTGCCGCAGTTCGATTTGATGGCGCAACTCTATCGCGAGAAGGACGGGCTGCGGCTCGGCGAGCTTTCCAGGCGCACGATGGTCACCAACGGCAATGTCACCGGCCTTGTCGAGCGGCTGGAAGCGGACGGCTATGTGCAGCGGCTGACGCCGGACGGCGACCGGCGCGTGACTGTCGCAAAGCTCACCGATGCCGGCACGATGCTGTTTGCGGCGATGGCCGCGGCGCATGAGGGCTGGCTGCAGGACATGATGGCGGATGTCGATCCGCGTATGGTCGGCGCCCTGTGGTTGGAGATCGGTTCGGTCAAGAGTTCCGCCAGCAATCATCTCTCCGGTGCGGCCTTCGAATAACCGCGTTGCCGGGAATCTCAGCGCTTCTTTTCCTTGTTGAACTTCTGTTCGAGAAGATTGACCAGCCGCACCATCGGCCAGAGGAAGGCGATGTAGATCAGCGCGGCGCCGATAAGCGGCGTCGGATTGGCGTAAAGCGCCTGCGCGTCCGTCGCCTCCTTCAGGAGTTCCGGCAGCGCGACCGTCGAGGCAAGCGAGGTATCCTTGAACATCGAAACGCAATTGTTGGTCATCGGCGGAATGACGATGCGGATCGCCTGCGGCAGCACGACCTTGCGCAGGGTGACGAAGAAGGGCAGGCCGAGGGCATCGGCCGCCTCGAACTGGCCGCGCGGAATGCCTTCGATGCCGGAGCGGAAGATTTCCGCCGAATAGGCGGCCATGACGATCGAGAAGGCGAGGCCCGCGGACGTCCAGGACGACAGGCGGATGCCGACGAAGGGCAGGGCGTAATAGATGAGTATCAGCACCACCAGCATCGGCGCCGCGCGAAAGATGTCAATGTAGAGCACCGTCAGATAGCGCACCGGCTTCGGCCCGTAGAGGCGCAGGAGCGCGATCACCAGCCCGCAAGGGATGCCGAAACCGATGCCGGCGACGCCGAGCAGGAAGGTGTTGATCAGCCCGCGCAGCAGCGCCGGAAACGCGTCGCCGAGAACCCCGAGATTGAAGAAAGTGTCGAGGAGGGTCATTTCCTGGTGCCTCTGTGCTCACGAAAATGCCGGCCGTCGCCGGCCGGCATGAGTGGGATTTGCAGAATCGATAGCCGGCTTATGGCTTTGGCAGCGGCTGTTCGACGGCGGATGCCGAACCGGCCGCCGGATCCGAACCGAACCACTTCTTGTGGATCGCGGCCAGCGTACCGTCCTTCTTCATGGCGGTGATCGCGTCGTTTGCCTTGGCGAGCAGCGGATGGTCCTTGGTCATCATCAGGCCGTATTGCTCTCCGGTCTTGATGCGCACCTTGACGGCGAGGTCCTTCATCTTGAGGAAGGCGTATTCCATGCCCGGAACGTCGCTGACGGCCACGTCGGCGCGGCCGGCCGAGAGATCCATCAACAGGTCCTGCTGGGCGTTGTAGCTCTTGATGTCGCTGATGCCGTATTTTGCCTTGTTGTCCTTGGCCCACTTGTCGCCGGTGGAGCCGGCCAGAACGCCGACGACCTTGCCCTTCAGATCCTCGATCTTGGAAACGGTCGCTTCCTTGCGGGTGGCGATGCCCATGTCGGCATCATAATAGGGCTGCGTGAAGGACTGGCTGCCAAGGCGCTCCTTGGTGATGGTGATCGAGGAGATCGCGACATCGATGCGCTTGGAGGAGGTGGCGGCGAACAGCGCCTGGAAACCGAGGTCGGAAATCTCGACCGTCATGCCGAGGCGTTTTGCCACTTCATTGACGATATCGACCTCGAAACCTTCGAACGTGCCCGTGGCCGTCTTGTATTCGAAGGGCGGGTTGCTCGGATAGGAGCCAACGACGAGCGCGGCGGCCGAAGCAAAGCCGGCGCTTGCGACGGACAGGGCGGCGGCACCTGCGAGGCCGAAAAAGGCGCGGCGGAAAAGGGTCATGGTCATGATTTCGTTCCCTCTGTTTTCGTGACCGGCGGGCATTTTCCTCTGCCGGATCGGATAGGATTCTTCTTGGTTGTTGGTCAATGCAGCGGCCGGGCACAAGCTCTCCCCCAAGAGCAATCCAGCGCCCTCTCAACCCCTCTTTCCACGCGCGATCGGAGCGGATCGTGATCGAAAATCCAGCAAGTTTCAAGCGGAAAGATTGAAGCTTAAATCAAGTCCGAGAGGTCCGTTCGGAGGGATAAATCATGGGGCGTGAATAGTTTAGGTTTAAACTTGTTTTTTCGTGTCGCCGGTTCGATAGTGGGCGCGACAGGGGAACAGAGGCCGCCGGCAACCGTTGCGGCTTCACAGAAAAGCAGGAACCAAGCCATGCGTTTTGCCTATTTCGCCTTTTTCGAAAACACCGATGGCAGCGAACTTGCCGTGAGCAAGGCGGATGTCGAGACCGTCGCCGAGATCGTCAAGCTGACGCCCGGCCTCACTTCGGCCAATCTCTATACGCCCGAAGTCACCAAGGACATGTACAACAAGGACGAGCAGTCGCCGATCTTCGGCATGCAGCTCTATTTCAACGATCTGACGGATCTGGAAGACGCAATGGCGCCGGCCGGCCACCTGCATCAGCTTGCCGCTTCCGGCGTGCTTTCGAGCATTCGCGGTGCGAAGGGCACGCAGCAGGCCATGTATGTGCGGCATTTCCCGGTCGACGATGTCAGGCTCGATATCGAGAAAAACGGCAATCCCTGTTCCTACGTGGTGCATTATACCGGTCCGGCTCAGGACCTGAACGTCTGGATGCACCATTATGTCAGCCACCATCCGCAGGTGATGCGCACCTTTCCGGGCATCCGCAAGATCGAGGTCCTGTCGCGGATCGACTGGTGCGGTTTCCTTCCCTGGGAGCGGGTCAACCACATGCAGCGCAACCGGGTGATGTTCGACAGTCCGGCCGCGCTTCAGGCAGCGCTGCAATCGCCGGCGCGCATCGCCATGCGCGAGGATTTCAAGACCTTTCCGCCCTTCGAAGGGGGCAATTCCCATTTCCCGATGGAAACGCAGATCATCGTCCCTTGAAGGCGATGAGGCTATTCAGAGCTTGATATGGTCCCGGTCGAGATCCGCGACCGAGCGGCAGCCGAGAAGCGCCAAGGTGCGGCGGGCCTCTTCTTCGAGGATGGTGATGGCGCGAGCCGCACCCGCTTCGCCGCCGGCTGCCAGACCATAGAGTGTCGCACGGCCGGTCATGACCGCATCGGCGCCGAGCGCCAGGGCCTTGACGATATCGGTGCCGCGGCGAAAGCCGCTGTCGGCGAGGATGGTGATCCTGCCTTTCAGCTTGCTGGCGATCTTCGGCAGGACGGTGATCGGCGAAGGCGCCCCGTCAAGCTGGCGGCCGCCGTGATTGCTGATAACGATGCCGTCGGCGCCCGCATCCACGGCCAGTTCCGCATCGCGCATCGTCATGACGCCCTTGATGATCAGCGGGCGTTTCCAGATTTTCCGCAGATGGCGGATGTGGTTCCAGTGAAGGTCCGGCTCCACCTGCTCGCGTGACCAGATGGCGGTGCGGGCAAAGGTCTGCTGGTCGGCAGGCAGGAAATCGAGGAGGTTGCCGAAGGGCGGGATGCCGCGCGCCATCACCGACAGCGCCCAGCGGGGGTGGCAGAGAATATCCAGCTTATGGCGCAACGTCGGGTCCATGCCGGAGCGATAATTGCGGCGGTCCCATTCGCGGTTGCCGAATGTCGCCGCGTCGGTCGTCACCATCAGCGCCTGGCAGCCGGCACGTTCGGCGCGGCCGACCAGTTCGTCCATGAAGGTCTGGGAGCGGAAGACGTAAAGCTGCATCCAGTGGGAGAGGTTCGGGATGCCGGAAAGCTCCTCGATCCGCAGGTTGGAGACGGTGCTCTGGGTAAAGGTGACACCCGCCCCAGCCGCCGCTTTGGCCAGCAGCCGATCGCCTTCATATTGGAAGAGGCCATTGAAGCCGGTCGGTGCGACGATCAAGGGAAGTCGCATCTTCCGGCCGAAGATCGTCGTCGAAAGATCCGGCACGCCGACGCCTGAGAGCGTCGAGGGGCGGAATTCGATTTCCGAGAAAACTTCGCGGTTGCGGCGGAGTGTCCATTCGTCCTCGGCGCCGCCCTCGAGATATTCCAGCACGAAGGCCGGCAGGCGGTTGCGCGCCATGGCCTGGAGGTCGGCGATGGTGACGGCTCGGTTCACATTCCTGCCGCTGTAATACTTCCGCCCGGCGAGCGCCATTACTCCACCTGATAGCCGGCTTCCGCCAGTACCGGCGACCATTCGGCGTTGACATCGTCCGGCGGCACCGCAGCGAGCAGGCTGCGGGTATAGGCATGCTGCGGATTGGCAAACACCGTCTCGGTCCTCCCGCTTTCCACCACTTCGCCACGATACATGACCATCACCCGGTCGCACAGATAACGGACGACGGAAAGGTCGTGGCTGATGAACAGCATCGAGAAGCCGTGCTCGTCGCGCAGTTTCAGCAGCAGGTCGAGAAGCTGGGCCTGAACCGAGACGTCCAGGCCGGAGACGATCTCGTCGGCAACGAGGATGCGCGGCAGGGTGCAAAGCGCGCGGGCGATGTTGACGCGCTGCTTCTGGCCGCCTGAGAGCTGAGAAGGGAAGCGCATCGCGGCATCCGGCGGCAGGCCGATTTCCTTCAACAGTTCGGCGGCGCGGTCCATGCGCTCGCGGGTGCTGTTGTGCACGCCGCTCGCCTCGTTCGCCTGGGTGACGATGCTGCCGATCCGCCGGCGCGGGTTGAGCGCCGATTGCGGGTCCTGGAAGACCATCTGGATATATTCGCGGCGATAGGCCTTTTCCGCATTGCCGTTAGCGGTGACATCGCGACCGGCGAGCGTGATCCTGCCGTCGGTTGGCGTATCGAGGCCGACGACGAGGCGAGCGAGCGAGCTCTTGCCGCTGCCGCTTTCTCCGACGATGCCGACGAACTCACCCTCGCCGAGGGTGAAATCGACGCTGTTGACCGCCTTGAAGGCGTTGCGCCTGGCGAACGGGCTCCAGGCGGTCGTATAGGCCTTGGTCAGTTTTTCGCCGTTGAGATGGATCCTGGTCGAGGCGATCTCGCGGCCGGGCGCCAGTGGCGGCGGCACGATGTCCGGCGTCTTTTCGGTGCGGATGCAGGCGGCGATATGGTTGGGACCGATATCGGCGAGCGGCGGTTCGATCTCCGTGCAGGCCTCGATCGCGTTCGGACAGCGGGAGGCGAAGCGGCAGCCTTTCAGTTCTTTCAGCACCCGCAGGCCCGGCATGCGTTCCGGCAGGATGAAGAGACCGCGGCGCGGGCCCGATATGTTCGGGTTGGCGAGCTGCAGGCAGCGCGTATAGGGATGTGCCGGTGCCGAGAAAAGCTGTTTTGCCGGGCCGCGTTCGGCCGGGCGGCCGGCATAGAGCACCATGATCTCGTCGCTGATCTGCGAGGCGAGGCGCAGGTCGTGGGTGATGAAGATCACCGCCGTGCCGTCGCGCTTCTGCATTTCGGCGATCAGCTTGACGATGCGGGCCTGGATGGTGACGTCGAGCGCGGTGGTCGGCTCGTCGGCGATCAGCAGGCGCGGGCGGCTGGCAAAGGCCATGGCGATCAGGATGCGCTGGCACATGCCGCCGGAAAGCTGGTGCGGATATTTTTCCAGAAGCGCTGCGCCATGCGGCAGATGGACAGCCTCGAATTCCTTGAGAGCCCGCTCGCGCCAATGCTCCCCGGGGGCAAGACCGATGCGCAGAAGGTGTTCCTTCATCTGCTGGCCGACTGTCAGAACCGGGTTGAGGCCGGAAAGCGGCTCCTGCGGAATGAAGGCGATGTCACGGCCGAGAAGGTTGCGCCGGCGTTCCGCCGCCATCGACACCAGGTCTTCGCCATCGAAGGAAAGGGTGCCCTTGGTGACGGCAAAACCCTTCGGCAGATATTGCGAGATGGTGCGGCCGATCATCGACTTGCCGGCGCCGGATTCGCCGACCAGGCCGAGGATCTTGCCGGGTTCCAGCGAGAAGTTGAGATCGGTCAGGACCGGAAAACTTTCCTTGGCTCCGAGCGATTCAACGCAAAGATTTTTTGCTGAAAGAATGGGATTCTTGGCTGAAGGAATGGCCATGTCAGGTGCGCTCCGTCTGGGTCAGGCGCGTATCGAGCGTGCGGCGCAGGCCGTCGCCCAGGATATTGAAACCGAAGACCGCGAAGAAGATCGCGAAGATCGGCGCGATCAGATTGAACGGCGCGTCGTAGATGTTCTGGCGCGCATCGGCGATCATCTGGCCCCAGGCGGCGGTTTCGGAGCCAACGCTCATGCCGACGAAGGACAGGATCGCCTCGACGATGACGGCGACGCCCATTTCGAGGCTCATCAGGGTGATCAGCAGCGGCAGGGTGCCGGGCAGGATTTCGCGGGTGATGGTGCGCCAGTGCGAGAAGCCGACAAGCTGGGCGGCCGAAACATAGTCGCGGCGGCGCAGCACGATCACCTCGCTTCGCAGCACCCGGCAGAAGCGCGTCCAGTCGACCAGGACGATGGCCAGCACGACGTTGCGCAGGCCGGTTCCAAGGCCCACCATCAGGATGAGCGACAGGATGACTGGCGGGAAGGACAGCCAGATCTCGACAACGCGGCCGATCAGCCAGTCGACCCAGCCGCCGAAATAACCGGCGACGTGAGCAAAGAAGGCGCCGATGATCATCGCACCGATCGAAGCGCTGAACGCGACTGTCAGCGCGACGCGGGCGCCGAAAATCAGGCGGGAGAGGACGCAGCGGCCGAGGCTGTCGGTGCCGAGCGGAAACATCGCATCGCCGCCATCGGCCCAGATCGGCGGAGTGAGTATCGACAGCAGGTTCTGCTCGTTCGGATCGTTGGGCGCCAGATAGGGCGCGAAGATCGCGCAGACGGCCAGAATGAAGATGATCACGAGGCCTGTCTGGACGCGGCCGGATTTCAGCCAGAGCGGAAGCGGTCGCATATCAACGCACCCTCAGTTTCGGGTTGAGGATCAGGTAGAGGCTGTCGACCACGATGCTGATCACCAGAACGGCGATGCAATAGGTGAGCCCGGCGCCCTGGATGATCGGCAGATCCGCGTTGCGGATCGCATCGACCATCAGGTTGCCCATGCCCGGATAGGAATAGATGATCTCGACCAGCAAGGTGCCGCCGAACAGGAAGCCGAACTGCACGCCCATCAGGCTCAGTGTCGGCAAGATGGCGTTCTTCAGACCGTGACGGATGAGAATGCGCTTTTCGGAAAGCCCGCGAAGCCGCGCCTGCTGGATATAGTCGTCCTGATAGGCATCGAGCAGGCTCGAGCGCAGCACGCGCATCAGCGACGGCGACAGCGCGATGCCGAGCGCCAGACAGGGCAGGATCATGTGTTCCAGAGCGTTGAGGAAGGTCGAGATATTGCCGGTGATCAGGCTGTCGAGCAGCAGGAAGCCGGTCACGACCGGGCGCTCGAAACCGGGGCTGAGGCGGCCGGTGAAGGGCAGGACTTCGAAAAAGACGCCGAAGATCAGGAGCAGGAACAGGCTCCAGAGGAATTCCGGAAGCGACAGCAGCAGGATGGAGAGGAAGTCCATCACCGCTTCGGCGCGGGTGCCGCGGACATAAAAGAGGAAGAGGCCGCCGGCCAGGCCGAAGACGGTGGCGACACCCATGGCGATGACGGCGAGCTCGATGGTGGCCGGCAGGGTCGAGCCGATCAGGCTCGTCACGTCCTGGCGGAAGTGAATGGAGCGGCCGATATCGCCGTGGAAGAGCTTGTTCAACCAGATGCCGTATTGCTGGTAGAGCGGCAGGTTGAGCCCCATTTCGGTGCGCATTGCCTCGACTTCCTGAACCGTCGCATTGGGCGGCAGGGACATGGCTGCCGGATCGACCGGCAAAATGCGCAGGATGCAGAAGAGAAGCGCGGAAACTATCAGCAGGATTGGTATCGCGGTCAGCACGCGCTTTACCAAAAGCTTGGCAATGGTCGCAAACATGCGCATGCCCCGTATTACGATGTCAGGGAAGGGGTCCGGATTGACTCCGGACCCGATAAAACAGATTGGTCAGATCTTCGCTTACGACCAGGACATGGTGCTGCCCAGAACCCAGGCATTGCCATACTTGACGTAGTTGAGGCTCTTCTTTCGGACCAGCGTCTGGACGCTCTGCAGGATCGGGATGTTGGCGCCGGTCTCGACGGCTTCCTGCGCGACCGCCTTGTAACCGGCGATGCGCTTTTCATAGACCGGTTCGACGAACAGCTTGAGGATCTTGTCGCCGATCTCCTGACCCTTCCAGGCGCCGAACGGCATCTTGGGGTTCATCAGATAACCGGAGAAGATTTCCGGGTCGCCGGTGGCGTTGTCGAAGCTGTAGAGCGTCGCTTCCGGCAGCTTGCCGCCACGGTTGAGCTCGAAATATTTCGAATATTCGATCTGTTCGAGTTCGACCTTGAGGCCGACCTTCTGCCACATCTGCACCAGAGCGCGGGCAATATCGAAATCGCTCGGGAACTGGCCGTTGGTTGCGGCAAGCTTGAAGGTCGCCGGCTTGTCCGCCGTATAACCGGCGTCGGCGAGCAGCTTCTTCGACAGTTCCGGGTCGTAGGCAAACTTGTAATCGGGCAGGTAACCCGGCGTGCCGGGCGTTGCCGGTATCGAGAGCGGCACGGCGGCGCCGCCGTAGAACGCCTTGGAAAGTGCTGCCTTGTCGATCGCGTGGTGGGCGGCGAGACGGACGGCCTTGTCGGTAAAGCCCATGTCGTTGCGCATTTGCAGAAGGATCAGGCGGGTGAAAGGGTTGATCTCGGCGGTCAGGCCTTCGGTCTTGCCGAGCCGCTCAGCTTCGCGGACCGGGATGTTGACGGTCAAGTCCACCTGGCCGGACTGGATGGCGGCGGTGCGGGCCGACGGATCCTTGATGATGTCGATCGTGACGCGCTTGATCTTCGGCTTGGTGCCGAAATAGTCGTCGTTACGCTCCAGCACGATGCGGGAATTCATCTGGTAGTCGACGAGCTTATAGGGGCCGGTGCCGACCGGCTTCTTGGCGAATTCTTCCGGGCCGACGGATTCGACATATTTCTTCGGCACGAGGTAGCTGCCGAGGAATGCAAGCCATTGCGGCGCGGTCGGGGTCGGGGCGGAGAATTTCATTACGCCCGAGGTCGGCGAGAGGATCTCGATGTCGGTCAAGGTGCGCCAGGAATTGGCGATGTCGAGCTTGAGGCCGGACTTGATACGGTCGACGAAGGTATATTTGAAATCCTCCATCGTCATCGGATCGCCGTTGTGGAACTTCACGTCGCTGCGGATTTCGAACGGCATCGAAAGGCCATCCGGCTTCAATTCCCATTTGGTGATGAGATTGGCGATCAGCTTCAGGTCCGGCGACTGGTCGAGCGGCTGGTCGAAGACCATCTTGAAGAGCGGCTGAGCATCCGGAACGAAACGGAGGTTCGGGTCCCAGGACGGCACGTCGGACGGCCAGCCGATGGTGACGTTGTCGGTATCTGCGGCAAAAGCGATTGTGGCCTGTGACAGCACGGAGCCGCTGACCGCGGCGAGGCCGAGCATCTGCAGGAGATTTCTGCGGTCGATTTCAAAAGTCATGACGATCCCTCTGGTTTGCCCGTCGATCGCGACCGACGGACCTGCGGCGGTTGGTGAAACGCAAGCCTGCAATCCTGCCAGGGGCTTCGATTTTTTCTTTTTGAGCCGCTTTTCGCGGTCGTCCCCTTAACAATTGAGGGGATCGTAGAACGAGGTATAAATTACTTCAAGCCTAAAATTTCGGATCGTGAGAAATTGAGAATGCGATCGACCTTTGCGTGTGGAAGGCCGAAAATGCGGGGTTTTTATCAGCCTGCAGGTTGAGAACGGGGTAAAGACGATCGCCAAATTGGTGACCAGAAACCGATCTCGTAAAAATCCGTTGACGTCCTTTCCAATTATTTTATGCTTAAAATGTCTTTTAGGGAAATGACGCCTCAGCGCGGCTGAAAGAGGGACGTTCATGATCGATCCGCATTGTCATTCCAGTAGCATCATGGTGGAGCGCCCGGCGGCAGTCGCCTTCGAACTGATGTCGGATGGGCTGAAGCAGGGGCAATGGGCCTGGGGCAGCCTCAACCGTACCGAGGTGGAGCCCGGCCTGTTCTGCGGCACCTCGACCTTCACGGGAAAGCAGACATTCGTGCGGCTGAATGTCGACAGGGCGCGCTTCCAGGTGGATTACGAGGTCGGCGCCGCCAAGGAGGCCATGCAGTTCCGCAACATGTCGCGCGTCATCCCGGGCGAACTCCTGCGGATGGGGCCGGACAAGTGCGTTGTGACGCTGCTGACCTGGCGGTTGGAGACGCAGACGGATGCGGAGTGGATCCAGTTCGGGACGATCCACGAGGCCGAGATGTTCCTGATCAAGGGCATCCTGGAACGGGCATAAGGACAGAACCATGCATTCTCCCTACCTCCTCTTCGAGAACCAGGCGCTGAAAAACCCGGATGCGCCGATGCTGATCGCGCCGGCCAGCGCCAGGCTGGCTTATGCGCCCGAGGGTTTTCGCCATAGCTATGGCCAGGTTTTCGCGCGCGTCGGTCTCCTGAAGCAGAAGTTCGCGGCGGCGGGGTATGGGATCGGATCCCGCGTGGCCCTCCTCCTCGAAAACCGTCCGGAATTCTTCGACTACTGGCTGGCGCTCAACGCGATCGGCGTCTCGATCGTGCCGATCAATCCCGATCTGCGCCGCGACGAGCTGCTGTTCCAGCTCGACATGGCCGAGGCGCCGCTGATGGTGGTCATCCGCGAGCGGCTGGATGATCTGTGCAACATCGCGCCCGGCAAGGTGACGGTGATCACCGCCGGTGACGACATTCCGCCCTCGCCGCAAACGCGCGAGGCAAGGCCCGGCGGTCCGGAAGCGGAATGCGCCCTGCTGTTCACCTCCGGCAGCACCGGCAAGCCCAAGGGCTGCATTCTCTCGAACATTTACTTCATCGGCATCGCCGAATGGTACACCACGCAGGGCGGCATCGCCGCGATGGGCGAGGGAGCCGAAGTGGCGCTGACGCCGCTGCCGATGTTCCACATGAATGCGCTCGGCTGCACGGCGGTTGGCATGATCATGAAGGGCGGTGCGATCGTACCGCTCGACCGGTTCCATTCGAGCAGCTGGTGGGCGTCGATCGCCGATTCCGGCGCGACGATCATTCACTGTCTCGGCGTCATTCCCGCGATCCTGCTGCAGCTGCCGGCCGTCGAAGCCGAGCGGGCACACAAGGTAAAATTCGCGCTGGGCCCGGGCGTCGATGCCCGCCATAAGATCGAATTCGAGGCGCGCTACGGCATCCCGATCGTCGAGGCCTGGGCGATGACCGAAACCGGCGGGCGGGCCGTGACCACCACCGCGGCGGACGATTACACGCCGGGTTTGCGCTGCATCGGCCGTCCGCGTGCCGGCATGGATTTCCGCATTGTCGACGATGCGGGCATGGATGCGGAAATCGGCAAGCCGGGCGAATTGCTGGTGCGTGCCAAAGGCGCCAACCCGCGCGACGGTTTCTTCAGCGGTTATCTCAACGACGAAAAGGCGACCGAGGAGGCGTGGGAAGGCGGCTGGTTCCACACCGGCGACGTCGTTTATGCCGACGAGAAGGGGCTCCTCTATTTCTTCGACCGCAAGAAGAGCATCGTACGGCGCAGCGGCGAGAACATCGCCGTGCTGGAAGTGGAAGCCGCACTTGCCAAGGATCCGGCGGTCAAGGCTTCGGCGGTAACGCCCGTGCCGGACGATCTGCGCGGCGAGGAGGTTTTTGCCTTCATCGTCGAAGGCGATGTCGCAGGAGCGGGCGAGCCGACTGAGAAGGCGAAGCGGATCATCGAGGCCGCCGGCGCGCATATCGCCTATCACAAACTGCCCGGCTACGTGGTTTTCATCGACAGGCTGCCGGTGAGTTCGACGCAGAAGCTGCAGCGCGGCGAGATCAAGACGATGGCGGCCAAGGCCGTCGCAGATGGTTCGGCGATCGACCTCAGGAAGCTGAAGGCATCGATCCGCAAGGCGGGATGAACTCTCTTACGGTCCATCACCGCTTCTGATATACTGTAAATCACAGCTTAAATCCTGATATGGAGGCTTGCATGACCCCGGAAAAGATCCTCTACGAGACGTCCGTTACCGCGCATGGCGGTCGGGAAGGAAAAGCGCAGAGCACCGACGGCAGCTTTGCCGTCAATCTGTCGGTGCCGAAAGGGCTTGGTGGCCCCGGGGGCGAGGGGACCAATCCGGAGCAGCTTTTCGCAGCCGGTTATGCGGCCTGCTTCCTCGGTGCGGTGAAGCTCGTGGCGCGCACCAGCAAGATCGCGCTGCCGGACGACGTTTCGATCACCGCAAAGGTCGGCATCGGTCCGGTGCCGGTCGGTTATGCGCTGGCGGTCGAGCTTGTGGCTTCCTTGCCCGGCATCGAGCGCGCGGTCGCGGAAGAGATCGTCGCCGGCGCGCATGAGCGCTGCCCCTATTCCAACGCGACGCGCGGCAATGTCGACGTCAAGCTGACGGTGGCCTGATGGTCTTTTCCCGCGCGCGGCAATCCTATGACGGCGTGGTTCTGGCGGTGCCGGTGACGGTGCCCTACCAGCGCTATTCCATCGAGACCGCGCATTGGTGGATGGGCAAGGCGCTGAGGGCTCTGGCCGATGGCGCCGGCATCAGCCACCGGGATTTCGACGGTTTTTCGGTCGCGAGCTTCACCATGGGGCCGGATGTGGCTGTCGCTCTGACGCAGCATTTCGGGTTGTCGCCGCGCCATATCGACCACGTGCCGATGGGCGGGGCTGCAGGCATCGTCTCGCTCCGCCGGGCGGCACGGGCGGTGCAGGCGGGCGATGCGGACATCGTCGCCTGCGTGGCGGCCGACACCAACCGGGTCGATAGTTTCCGCAGCCTGCTGGCGGGCTTCTCCCGGTTTTCACAGGATGCCGTCTATCCCTATGGGGCCGGTGGCGCCAACGGCAGTTTCGCACTGATCGCCAGACATTACATGGATCGCTACGGCGCGACGCGCGAGGATTTCGGCAAGCTCTGCGTCGCCCAGCGCGACAACGCGCTGCGCAATCCCGATGCGCTGATGAAGAAGCCGCTGACGCTGGAGCAGTACATGTCGGCGCGCGCGATCGCCGAGCCCTTCCATCTGTTCGATTGCGTCATGCCCTGCGCCGGTGCGGAAGCCTTTCTGGTGATGCGTGAGGAGACGGCCACTTCGCTCAAGCTTCCCTTCGTCCGGCTGTTGTCTGCCATCGAACGGCATAATGCGTTTGCCGAGGATCCGGTGCAGGTGCGCGGCGGCTGGGTTGTGGATCGCGACGAGCTTTACGGCATGGCCGGTTCGGCGCCCGGCGACATGGATTTTGTTCAGACCTATGACGATTATGCGGTGATCTCGATGATGCAGTTCGAGGATCTGGGTTTCTGCGCCAAGGGCGAGGGGCCGGATTTCGTGCGCCAGCACACGTTCACGGTGGACGGATCCTTTCCGCACAATACGTCCGGCGGCCAGCTTTCGGTCGGTCAGGCGGGGGCGGCCGGCGGGCATCTCGGCATTACCGAAGCGATGCGCCAGCTTCTGGGGACAGCGGAAGGCAGGCAGGTAAAGAATGCGAAACTCGGGCTGGTTTCGGGCTTCGGCATGATCAACTACGACCGCGGTCTTGCCTCTGCGGCCGCTATTCTGGCGAGGGCGTGATGACCGAACCTCTCGCCAGGCCAAAACGCAAGAACCCGCTTGCCCGTACCACGCAGCCGCTGCTGCCGCCTCAGGCGCGCAGCCGCAAGGCACATGGGTTTACGCTTGCGGCCGCGACCGGCCGCTTCATGCTGCAATGCTGCGGCGAATGCGGGCGTTATACCTATCCGGCGCGCGAAGCCTGCCCGAACTGCCTTTCGTCGGATCTGACGTTCCAGGACGCGCCGACCGGTGGTGCGCTGCTGTCGGAAACCCGGATCGAGGTCACCAGCGATCCCTATTTCCGCGAACACATGCCCTGGCGCACCGGGATGGTTCAGCTCGACTGCGGACCGGTCGCCGTCGTGCATCTGCATGGCGACTGCGGCGGGCCCGGTAGCCGGCTCAAGCTCTCCCTGCAGCTGGACCGGGCCGGGCAGGCCGTGTTCTTCGCCAAACCCGTTTCGGAGGTGCCGCACATGGAAGACGATCCGCAATGGCGCGAGATGACCGCCGATCCGAAGCACCGCCGGATTTTGATCACCGACGGGCGCGGCCCGCTTGCATTGCCGCTGGCGCAGGCTCTCAAGAAAGCCGGAGCGGCCAGGATTTTCGTCGGCGTGGCCGACCGCTGGAAGCCATTTGACCAGCAGGCGCCGCTGGAGGCGATCGAGGGGGTCGAACTCGTCGATCTGGACCTGACGAGCGAGCGTTCCGTGCAGGATCTGGCGATGGATATCGGTGCCAAGGTCGAGATCCTGATCAACACCGCCGATCATGTCCGGCCGGCGCATCTGTTCGATGCGGGTGCCGCCAATGCCGCGCGCGAGGCGATGGATCATACCGTGATGGGACTGATGCGCCTCGCCCAGGCTTTTGGTCCGGTAATGCGCTCGCGCGGCGCCGACGGCGCGACCGGCGCCGTTGCCTGGGTCAACGTGCTCTCGGTGCACGGCCTCAGCAATGCACCGCAATTCGGCGTCCATTCCGCCACCCATGCCGCCTGCCTGTCGTTGTCGCAATGGCTGCGCACCGAGCTTCGGCCGGGCGGCATCCGGGTTCTCAACGCCTTCGCCGGGCCGCTCGATACCGAATGGTTCCAGATGGTGCCGCCGCCGAAGGTGGCGCCCAAGGCTCTGGCGGACGCCGTTCTCGACGGATTGAAGCGCGGTCTGGAAGATATTTATGTCGGTGATGTCGCCAAGGATATCGAGGCGCGGCTGTTCGACAATCCGAAAGCCGTCGAGCGGGAGGCCGGCCAATGAGCGACGATATTCTGGGCAAATTCGCCGGAGCCTTGGCGAGCGGCGCGGTCCGCGTCGTCGATCTTACCCACACGCTGTCGCCGGATTTTCCGGTCATCGTCATGCCGCCGGAACTGGGGCAATCCGCGCCGTTCCGCATGGAGAGGATTTCCCGCTACGATGGCGGCGGACCGGCCTGGTATTGGAACAACCTCTCGTTCGGCGAGCACACGGGCACGCATTTCGATGCCCCGATCCATTGGTATACGGGCCGCGACCTGCCACTCAATTCCGTCGATACGCTGCCGCCGGCCGACATGATCGCGCCGGCCTGCGTGATCGATTGTTCGCAACAGGCGAACGAGGATGCGGATTTTCTGCTGACCGTTTCGGATGTCGTCAAATGGGAAGAAGAGCACGGCCGCATTCTACCGCGCTCATGGGTCCTGCTTCGTACCGACTGGTCGAGGAAGTCAGGCGCCGCCTATGCAAACCTCCTTGCCGATGGCGCCCATACGCCCGGGCCGGACGCGGACGTCATGCGCTGGCTGGTGGCGGAACGGGACATTATCGGCTTCGGGACGGAAACGATCGGCACGGATGCCGGGCAGGCCGGGCATTTTTCACCGCCCTATCCGGCGCATCATTACCTGCATGGTGCCGGCCGCTACGGGCTGCAATGCCTTACCAATCTCGACCATTTGCCGCCGAAAGGCGCGATGATCGTCGCGGCGCCGCTGAAGATCCAGAACGGCTCGGGCAGTCCGTTGCGCGTGCTCGCGCTCGTTCAGGAGCGCTCGACCGGATGAGAGCCGCTCGCCACGCGCCGGGCGGCCGTGTCGTAGAAGCTTGTCAGCAGTTCCAGCATTTCCGTCGCGTCACCAAGCCCCTGTTCCGCATGGTCCATCTTCTGGATCAGCGAAATCAGCAGATGTCGGCGCAGGGCGCGGTAATCATGGGCGAGCTTGGTGCCCTTGCGGGTCGGCGTGTAGAGCGTGTCCTTGCGCGAACGGCCCTTGACGCGTTCGATCAGCTGCAGGGTCTGCAGCTTCTTGATCGCGTATTGAATGTTAGCGGTGTCGTCGCGGCCGAGAAGCCTGGAGATTTCGCCAAGCCCTTTTGGCTTGTTGCGATAGCGGATCGTGTGCAGGATGGCGGTGTCGAGACCGCTCAGACCCGCGCCGGCCAGTTCGCTCGAGCATTCAGCCTGCCAGCGCAGGAAGGCGGCCGAAATCCGCCACAGCGACCATTCGAATTCCGTCAGCGCGGCTTCCGACATCTCGACGGTCGTATCGCTCAGGGGGTTTTCGGGCGTGATCGGCGAATTCATGCGGCTCTCCGGGCGGTTTCTGCAACGAGAGTAAAGCCTTAAATTGGTGTTTTGACGAGCACGAAATCGCAACCGGCAAGCGAACGAAACGAGGGGAACAATGCGCATCTTCTGGCAAAGCTTCATCGATGCCACTTCAAGTGCCGCCTATATGAAGCGGCTCTCCAGCTATCTGAACAAGATCGCCGAGCCGGGCACCACGGTGGATGTTTTCGGCATCAGCCCGCCGGACCGGCATTTCGGGCGGCTCGCGGAATTCCGCTGCGCGGCGATCGCGATCGACAACGGGCTGGAGGCGGCGAGCCGCGGCTACGACGCGGTCGTCATCGGCCATTTCCAGGATCCGGGGCTCTACGAACTCAAGTCGGCGCTGACCATTCCGGTGATCGGTGCGGGCGAGGTCTGCATGCACTATGCCGCACGGCTCGGGCGGCGCATGGCGCTCGTCACGCTCGATGACGTCTTTCAGGTCTGGCACTACGAGCAGGCCGATCTCTACGGCCTCGGAGGCCGGGTCAAGCACGTGGTCGGCATGAACTGCGAGCCTTCGGATTTCAGCGCCGCCTTTGCGGGCGACGACGAGGCGCGGTGGCGGATGCTTGAAAACTTCACCGCCTGCGCTGAGCCGCTGGTGCGCGACGGCGCCGATGTCATTGTGCCTGCAGGCGTGCTTCCCGGCCTGCTGGTCGGCGGCGAATACGGGTTCAAGGTCCTGCATGCGCCGGTCGTCAACACGGCGGCGGTGGCGCTGAAGAGCGCCGAGATGGACGTGCGTCTACAGAAGATCAACGGCATCGAAGTGAGCCGCGGGCCGTTCTGCGCGCTCGCCAACGAGCACGCGATCGAGGATTTCCGGACGTTCGTGGCCAAGGGCCGCCAGGCGCCGCTGTTTCCAAGCGACACCTGAAAACGTCACATCGTCAGCATCAGGCGTCCGCGCGAAATGGCGCCTTTTTCCATCAGGCGATGGGCTTCGGCGGCTTCGGACAGGGGCATGGTGCGGGCGACCTGGGGTTTCAATATGCCGGCGCCGGCGAGATCCATCATCGCCTGAAGCGCCGATTTGTCGTCGGTGATCATGGCGCGGGTAACCTTGACGCCGAATTCCTCGCCGCGGTCCCTGATCGGATCGGCGACAAGCCAGACCATATGGCCGCCTTTTTTCAGAACCTTGTAGGACTTGTCGTGGACTTCTCCGCCCATGAGTTCGAAGACGATGTCCTGATCGGTGAGGATTTCGGAAAAATCCTGTTCGTCATAGGCGATGACGCGGTCGGCGCCGAGGCCGAGCACGTAGTCGCGATTGGTCGAGCGGCAGGTGGCGGTCACGTAGGCGCCGAGATGGTGGCACAGCTGCACCAGCAGTCCGCCCACCGCGCCGGAACCGGAATGAACGAGAACCTTGTCGCCGGATTTGACTTCGGCGGTGCGCACCGAGATCCAGGTGCTGACGCCGGCATTGGTGAGCGCCACAGCGTCGATGGTGGAAAGGCCGTCGGGAATTTTGACCGCATGCTTTTCATCGACCGCGATCAATTCCGCGTAGCCACCCTGGGAGAAAGTCCCGGCCATCACCACGGCTCGGTCTCCCGGTTTGAAGGCCGTGACACCGTCGCCGACCGCCGCCACCGTGCCGCCGCCGTCGCGACCGGGCACGCTCGGCATAGGCAGGGTGAAATGGTTTTGCAGGTGCCCGGCGCGGAGCTTCCAGTCGAAGGGGGTGACGCTGGCGGCTTCGAGTTTCACGAGGATCTGACCGGGCCCGGCGACCGGATCGGGCAGGTCGACATAATGCATCACATCGGCCGGGCCGTGTTCGCTGTACTGTATGGCCTTCACGTCTTCACTCCCGGAAATTGTTGCGGCTTATGCGGAGCGCGCCGCGGTGACGTCGGCCGCGATGCCGGCGCCGAGGAATCTCGTATCGCTTGAGAGCAGGTAGAAGCTGATGCCGGCCTGCGACCATCTGCCGATGTCATCGGGAGAAGGGCGGAAGATGCCGACGGCCTTGCCAGCCTTGCGGGCCGCTCCGGTGATCTCGAGAATGGCTGCGTCGAGCTTTCCGGCTCCATCCGGCCCCATCGCGTCGATCGAGACGGAGAGGTCGCCGGGGCCAATGAAGATCACGTCGACGCCCTCTACGGCGACGATGTCCTCGACATTGGCAAGGCCGTCCGCGGTCTCGATCTGGATCGCCAGGACAATGTTCTCGTTGGCGGATTTCAGATAATCGGGGATGCGGTAACCATAGCCCGCGGCGCGCCCGGGTCCGACGCCGCGTTCGCCGATCGGCGGATAACGGGTCGCCAGAACCGCCGCCTTGGCCTGCGCAGCGTTCGAAACGCGGGGCACCAATACGCCGGCTGCTCCGGCATCCAGCGCTCCCGCAATCGATTCCGGAGCATGGCCCGGCACGCGCACCATGGCGGGTACACGATGCACGTCCGCGGCACGAACGAGATTTTCGATGAGTTCCCGGCCGATCTGGGCGTGTTCGGCGTCGATACAGATGAAATCCAGACCGGCCGCCGCAGTCACCTCGATTGCGACCGGGTGAGGGATCGCCGCGAATGTGCCGATGACGCGCTCGTGACCGATACATTTCTTGCGGAAGTCGCTCATTGGGACGCCTCGTGAAAATCTGCCGCTATGGCTTTGAACCTACACTGATTTAAAGTTTAAGCCTAAAATTCTTGAAGCCGCAAGCTGATTAAATCGTATACTGAAAATCGCTTCTTTTGAGGGCTAAACGCGGCAATCGGGAATATATGCTTGAATAATCAGAAAATCAGTATACGGTTTTGACGGGAGATTTCGATGCTGAAGCTGAGCGACAATCTGGTCGATGCGATCTATGCCGATCTGCGGCAGAAGCTGCAGCGGAGTGCTGTTTCGCCGAGCGATCGCCTTGTGGATACCGAGATTGCCAACGCCCGCGGCATTTCCCGCATGCCGGCGCGCGAGGCGCTGCTGCGGCTGGTTTCGGAAGGGTATCTGGTCGGCACGACGCGCGGCTTTGCGGTCCGGGAACTGTCGCTGGAAGACATTTCGGGGCTTTTCGAAGTGCGCCGTCAGCTCGAACCGCGTGCGGCGGCCTGTGCCGCCCGCGACATGACGCCCGAGATCGAGGCGGAGATCACGGCGGCGATGAACCGGGTGGAACGGGCGCTCGGCGAAAGCGACATTCCAGCTCTGCTGGCAGCCAATGTCGATTTCCGCAATGCCTGGCTGAAGGCGGTCAGCAATCCGCACATGGCGGCGACGATTTCCCGCTTCATCGATTATTTCCAGTCCGTGCGGCTCGGCACGTTCGCCGATCCGGGGACTGCGGAACTTTATATCGATGGCCTTTCCCGCATCCACGCGGCCTTCCTCGCGCGCGATCCGCTGATGGTGCAGGACCGCATGACGCTTTTCATGTTCGCGGCGGAAGAAGCCTATCTCTCCGTTCGGCGGCGCCAGTTGCAGGAGGCGGAGGCCCAGCGTCCCGCCCGCAGAAGAACACAAAAGAGAGGAACAGCATGATCAAGCCGCATCCGCTGAAGGGTCCCAGCAAACTGAAACTCGGCGTCTTTTCGCCGAATGCGGACGGGGGACTTGCGATTACCGACGTGCCGGAACGCTGGCAGGCGCGCTGGGAGGACAATCTCAACGCCGTGCAGATCGCCGATCGCGGCGGGCTCGACTTTTTCCTGCCGATCGCTCGCTGGAAGGGTTTCGGCGGCAAGAACCGGGTGCGCGAATGGTCGTTCGAGACCTTCACCTGGGCGGCAGGCCTTGCTTCGGTCACCGAGCGGATCGGTCTTTTCATGACCGTGCATGTGCCGCTCGTGCACCCGCTCTATGCGGCGAAGGCGCTGGCGACGGTCGACCATATCAGCAGCGGCCGGGCCGGCCTCAACATCGTCTGCGGCTGGAACCCGAAGGAGTTCGGCATGTTCGGGGTGCCGCTGGTCGAAAAGGGTTACGACCAGGCCGACGAATGGCTGGAGATCATGGAGCGGGCCTATGCGTCCGATGCGCCGTTCGACTATGACGGCACCTATTACAAGCTGAAGGACGTCGTCAGCCGCCCGGCGAGCCTGCAGTCGCCGCGGCCGGTCACCATGAACGCCGCCTTCGGCGGGCCGGGCCGGGATTTCGCGGCGAAGAACTGCGACTACCTGTTCACGACCTTCACCGAGATTTCCGAAGCCGGAAAACATGTGGAGGACATCAGGAGCCGGGCGGACAAGCTCGACCGCGATGTCGGCGCCTATACGGTATGCCACGTCGTTTGCCGGGAAACGCAACAGGAGGCGGAGGACTATTATGAGCGTTATGCGGTGACGATGGCGGATCACGCGGCGGTCGACGCGCATATGGCCGGCAAGAAGGAGTTCACCCAATCGCATGACAAAAGCGCGTATGATCTCTATCGCAAGCGTTTTGCCGGTGGCGCCGGCGGCTATCCGCTGGTCGGCACGCCGGAAAAGATCGTCGAAGACATGATCGCCATATCCGAACAGGGATATTCCGGTATTGCAATGTCCTTCGTAAACTACACCTATGAGCTGCCTTTCTTCTGCGATCGCGTCGTGCCTTTGTTGAGGGATGCGGGACTAAGGGTCGAATGACGATGGATATCCTGAGCGACGAAACGGAAACAACGCGGCTGGCCTTCCGGGAAGGCATGGCCCGGCTGGCGGCGGCGGTGAATATCGTCACCACGGACGGGCCGGGCGGGCTCGCGGGTTTCACGGCGTCGGCCGTCTGCAGCGTCACCGACCGGCCGCCGACGCTTCTCGTCTGCCTCAACCGGTCAAGTTCGGTCGCCGGGATGTTCGAGAGAAACCGGGTACTCTGCGTCAATACGCTCGCCGCAGGCCATGAGCCGATGTCGAAACTGTTCGGCGGCTCTACGCCCCAGGACGAGCGGTTCGCGGTGGGCGACTGGGTACTCGGCGCGACCGGATCGCCGCGGCTGACCGATGCGATCGTCTCGTTCGATTGCGAAGTGGAAAACGCGGTTGCGAGCGGCACGCATCACGTGCTGTTCTGCCGGGTCATCGGGATTGCCCATGGCCCGGCGGATGAGGAGGCGCTCGTCTATTTCCGGCGCCGCTATCATCATCTCAAGTGAGATGAAGACCTCCGCCGGATCGGGCTCCGTGGAGGTCTTCCTGTTTATTTCGACTTGGCGATGATCTCGCCGAGCACGGTGTCGAAACGGTCGATCTCGTCCACCTTGTTGTAGTGGACCATGGAAACCCGCATCCAGCCGGTGTCCATGGCAAGACCGAGGCGCTTCATCAGGCGGGGTGCGAACATGTGTCCGTCGCGGCTGCCGATATTGTTCCTGCCGAGCTCTACGGACAGATATTGCGGCGAAAGGCCCGGAATGTTGAAGCAGATGGTCGGAACGCGCTTTTCCACCTGAGCTTCATCGGAAACCCCATAGATGGTCGCACCGTGCTTCTTCAGCACCGACAGCATCTTCTTGGACAGCGTCTGCTCATAGGCGCGGATGGCGCCCATGGCGGCGGCAAGCGCATCGCGGCGGGAATGTTCGCCTTCGGGAAGGAACCTGCGGCCGAGATCTTCGAGATAAAGCACGGCGGCATTCATGCCGGCGACGTTCTCGTAGGTGAAAGTGCCGACCTCGATCTTGTAGGGGGGCACGTCCGGAATGAAGTCTTCCTTGAAGGTGGGGAGCCTGACCAGCGCATCATAACGGCCCCAGAGAAAGCCCATATGCGGCGAGAAATTCTTGTAGCCGGAGCAGACGAGATAGTCGCAATCCCAGGCCTGGACGTCGATCAGCGCGTGCGGGCCGTAATGCACGCAGTCGAGGAAAACCTCGGCGCCGGCCGCATGCGCCAGCTTGCCGACGGTTGCCACATCGACGATCGTACCGATCGAATGGGCGGTCACTGTGCAGGCGACCAGGCGGGTCCTGTCGTTCAGGAGCGGCTTCAGGTCGTCGGTATGCAGCATGCCATCTTCGCGCATCTTCCACCAGACGATCCTGGCGCCGTCGGCTTCCAGCGCCGTCCAGGTGGCGATGTCGGCGTCATGGTCCATGTCGGTGACGATGATCTCGTTGCGCTCCTTCAGCATCTTGGCGATGCCGAGGCTGACGAGGCGGATGAAGGATGTGGCGTTGAGGCCGAAGGAAATTTCCTCCGGACGGTAGGCATTGACCAGCAGACCGACCGAGACGCGAGCCTCGGCGATCGTGCGGTCGACGCCCTGGCTGTGCAGGTAGGGCGCCATGCGCTGCACGTTGCAATCGACGAGATGGGCGGCGACCGCATCGACGACGGCCTGGGGCACCTGTGCGCCGCCGGCATTTTCGAAGAAGATGAAATCCTTGTATTTCTGGAGAGCGGGAAATTTCAGTCTCAGTTCATCGACCGGAAAAGCCTTGGCGAGGTTATCGCCTGCCGTAACGTGTGTATTCATGGATTTCTCCCAGGTGCCGTGGATCGATGAAGAGGATACGGATGACAACGAGCCTCCCGCTGTTTATGTTGGGCCCGTTGCCAAATGAGCATTTGATCAAACTTTCAGATGTTCTATTCTGGCCCCAGCGTTTGATCAAGGGGAATCGCGTCGGCAACAGAAGACGGCTGGACGCAAGCAGACTTGAAGAGAGGGGGCCTGTTGTGCGAGGCCTGGTTGTGATTTGAGTGGGATCAAGGGACGAAAGATGGCGGATAGCGGGCTTTTAAAGGTCACGTCGCGCGTGACCGTTCAGGATACGGTCTACGAACAGCTGCGCCGGGCGCTGATGTGGGGCTCATTCGCCCCGTCGCAGGCAATCACCATTTCATCGCTGGCGACCGAGTTCGGCACCAGCCACATGCCGGTGCGCGAGGCGTTGAGACGGCTCGCGGCGGAAAACGGGCTGGAGATCGGCCATAACGGGTCGGCGCGGGTACCGGCGGTTTCCCGCGAGCGGCTCGACGATCTTTGCCAGGCGCGTGTCGCGCTCGAAGGCCTGGCGACGGAACTCGCGGCCAAGCATATGAGCGACGAGGATATCGACCGTTCGGAGGCGCTTGCCCGCGAGCACGAGGAAACGGGCAAGGCCGGCGACGTCTACGGGATGCTGCGCAAGAACCAGGAATTCCATTTCGGCATCTACGAGGCATCGCGCTCCGAGGTTCTGCCGCAGCATATCGAGATGCTCTGGTTGCGGTTCGGCCCCTACATGCGGATGCTGACCAACTATGTGGAAAAGGAATTCGACAAGGGCGTCACGCATCCTTTCTCGTCCTATCACTTCCGGATCGTCGCGGCGCTTCGCGAGCGTAACGGAGCGCTGGCGCGGGACATGATGGTGGGGGATATTCTCGCCACCCAGTCGCATCTGCGGGACATGTCCCCGGAACTGCGCTGACCCCGGCACGGCGCGCCGGGGCCTTCGTCCGCTAAGGATTACTGGCCGAGGCCGAGCGAAGCGAGATAGTCGACCGAAGCCGGGATCTTCGACTTGTCCTTGATCTCGACGATCAGGCGCGGATTGCTGGTGAGATCGGCAAGCGCCTGGAAAACCGAAGGCCACAGGATATTGCCTTCGCCGAGCGCCCAATGGCGATCCGCATAACCATCGGCATCCTGCAGGTGGACATGCTGCAGTCGGTTGCCGGCGGCCTTGACGTAATAATCGACCGGCGGAGCGCCGGTGGAGCCATGCGCGTAATGAGCGTGGCCGGTATCGGTCGAGACCGCGACCGCCGGCGAGTTGAAGCTGTCGGCAAGCGCCACGCGGATGTGCTGGTCGATATCCTCGATGTTTTCCAGAACGATCACGGCGCCGATATCCTCGGCCTGCTTGACGGCATCGCGCATCGTCAGGTGCACGTATTCGAGGACGCGCTCGCCCTCGCCCTTGTTGTTGTCGAGGTTGTTGTAGGACCAGGTCGTGTAGGGGCTGTGGGCAACCATCTGCGTCGCGCCGATCGCGGCGCAGACGTCGAGGCCCTGCTTCAGGCGCCTGGCGACGACCGCGCGGATGTCGGGATCCTGGGAGGCGATGGTGAAGCCCCAGAACGGGCCGTGGATGCCGAGGCGGCCTTCAAAACCGTCGAGCAGCTTTCGGGCGCGCTCGGCGAGCGGCGTCCAGTCGCCGTTCAGAACGTCACCGGTGGTGAAATCCTGGAGTTCGAGATCGCGCTGCTTATCGAAAAGCCAGTTGCGGTGAATTTCGAGCTCGCCAAGCGTCATGGCAGCGCCGATCACGGGGAGGGAGGACATGGAAAACTCCATTAAAACAAAAGGAAATTTGGGGAGGGGACGTGCCGGAAGAAAATCCGCGCGGAGGTTTCCATCTCAGAATTTTGTGTCGGCAATATTACATTTGTAACGCGGGATGATGAAATTTGCATCCGTGTTCAATTTCATCGAATCGCCAAGCCGGCGTCACGGAACTGATACACAGGCTGGCCAAATAGCCCCTGCAAATCAGGGGGTCGTCGTGAGCGGCAACAATACGCTTCTTATCGCCATGAATCAGGGTGAGCGGCTTTTATGTCCGCAGCCCGGTCGGATGGCGTGCCGTTGGCGGGCCAGGCTCTGCGCACCCCTCAGCCGTCACCGCTCGAGCTCGCAGGGGCTGATCGAGCTCGTTCCATAACCCGAAGCCAAAGGATTGTTCTCCATGGTCAACTTCACCCGCCGCAGCACGCTCGGCCTTGCCGGCGCCGCTGCCGGTTCGCTGATCCTGCCGCGCTTCTCGATCGCCCAGAGCGACAAGCGCCCGTCGATCACCATCGCCGTCCAGAAGATCACCAACAACAACTCGCTCGACGTCTGGCACGAACAGTCGAATGTCGGCGAACGCGTTTTCTTCCCGAACCTCTGGGAAGGCCTCATCCTGCGCAACTGGATGGGCAACCAGGGGCCGCTTCCGGGCCTCGCGACCGAGTGGAAGCGCATCGACGACAAGACGCTGGAGCTGAAGCTGCGCCAGGGCGTCAAGTTCCACAACGGCGACGAGCTGACGGCCGACGACGTCGTGTTCTCGTTCTCCAGGGAGCGCGTGTTCGGCAATACGGAGCCGGCCGGCGGCAAGACGATCTTCGAATCCGAGCACAAGCCGACCACCGTCAAGGAATTGCCGGCTTCCGTTCCCGGCGTTGGCCGTCGCCTGTGGCCGGCCCTTGCCGGCGTCGAGGCCGTCGATAAGTACACCGTCCGTTTCCACAACGCGACGCCCGACGTCACGATGGAAGGCCGCCTCTATTCCGGCGGCAGCCAGATCACTAACCGCCGCGCCTGGGACGAAGCCAAGTCCTTTACCGAGTGGTCCCGCAAGCCGGTCACCACCGGCCCCTACATGGTGGCCGAATACAAGCCGGACGTCTCGCTGACGCTCGTCGCCTTCGATCAGTACTGGGGCGGTCGTCCGCCGCTCGCCCAGATCCGTTTCGTCGAAGTTCCGGAAGTCGCCTCGCGCGTCAACGGCCTGCTTTCCGGCGAATACGACTTCGCCTGCGACCTGCCGCCGGACCAGATCGCCACGGTCAAGGCCGCCAAGGGCTTTGAAGTCCAGAGCTCGACCATCTGGAACCACCGCGTTTCGGTGTTCAACACTCAGAACCAGATCCTTGCCAACCCGCTGATGCGTCGCGCGATGACGCACTCGATCGACCGCAAGGCGATCGTCGATGCGCTCTGGGCCGGCCAGACGGTCATCCCGGCCGGTCTGCAGTTCGAATCTTTCCGGACCTCGGACATGTTCATCGAGGGCTGGGCCGCTCCGGAATTCAATCCGCAGCTTGCCAAGGACCTCCTCAAGCAGGCCGGCTACAAGGGTGACCCGATCCCGTACCGCCTGCTCAACAACTACTACACGAACCAGACGGCCAACGGCCAGATCATGGTCGAGATGTGGAAGCAGGTCGGCATCAACGTGCAGATCGAAATGAAGGAAAACTGGGGCCAGATCCACGATCCGGCGGGCGTCAAGGGGGTCCGCGACTGGTCGGCTTCCAACACGATCAACGACCCGATCACCCCGCTGGTCGTTCAGTTCGGTCCGAACGGGGAAGTCCAGCAGAAGAAGGACTGGTCGAACGCCGAGATGAACAAGCTCGCGCAGGTCATGGAAACCTCCACCGACCGCGCGCTGCGCAAGAAGGCGATCGCCCGCATGCTGGAAATCGCCGAGCGCGAAGACCCCGTCTACCAGGTCCTGCACCAGAACGCCGTGTTTACCGGCATGAAGTCTTCGCTGAAGTGGAAGGCCGCTCCGGCCTTTGCGATGGACTTCCGCTCCTCCAACTGGGCGAGCTGATCCGATCGGCTTCCTCTGCTCCGGCGACCAGGTTGTCGCCGGAGCGTTTGTTTTTCAAGAACGGCAATGTCTTCGCCCGGAAAAGGCGGAAGGCAGGAGTATGGCGGGATATGGATAGGGCATCGTCCAATCTGGTGGAGCTGCGCGACCTGAAGGTCGCCTTCGACGGCGTCCAGGTTCTGCACGGCATCGATCTCAATGTGGGCCGTGGCGAAGCGCTCGGTCTCGTCGGAGAATCCGGATGTGGCAAGTCGGTGACCTGGCTTGCCGCGCTGGGACTGCTTCCCGGCAAGGCAAGCGTCAGCGGTTCCGTGCGGCTTGATGGGCAGGAACTCGCCGGCGGTCCCCGCGAGGCGTTCGAGCAGGTGCGCGGTGGCCGGATCGCGATGATCTTCCAGGACCCGTCGAGCTCGCTCAATCCGGTGCTCAGGATCGGCCGGCAGATCGTCGAGGCGCTGTCGTTGCATCGAGGCCTGAGGGGCGACCCGGCAAGGAGAGAGGCGCTGCGGCTGCTGGACATGGTCGGCATTCCCGACGCCCGACGCCGTTTCGATCTCTACCCGCACGAATTCTCGGGCGGCCAGTGTCAGCGTCTGATGATCGCCATGGCGCTCGCCGGCGAACCGGACCTGCTGATCGCCGACGAGCCGACCACGGCCCTCGACGCGACGATCCAGGCGCAGATCCTCGACCTCATGATCCAGCTTCGGGCCGAGACCGGCATGGCGACGGTGTTCATCAGCCACGATCTCGGCGCGGTTTCCCAGGTCTGCGAACGGGTCTGCGTCATGTATGCCGGCCGGATCGTCGAGGAGGGCACCGTCGCCCAGCTGTTTTCCGAACCGCGCCATCCCTATACGCGCGGCCTCTTCGACGCGATCCCTCGGATCGACGGTCCCCGCCAGCGGTTGATCCCGATCCCCGGCACGGTCCCGAACCCGAAACATCTTCCCGAAGGCTGTTCCTTCCAGCCGCGCTGTTTTCGCGCGGTGGAGGCCTGCCGCGGCGAGCGCCCTCAGCTCGCGACCTCGGCGGACGGCCGGCAGCTGGCCTGCTTCCGGCCGGTCCAAGTCAATGAGCCTGTCGAAGCGCGCTCCAGAATGACCGAGGACATGCTGCAATGACCGCCCTCATCGAAGCGGACAATCTCGTTCGTATCTACAAGATCCGCCGCGGTCTGTTTGCGCAGCCGCATCCGGTGCGCGCCGTGGACGGCATCTCGCTTTCGCTGAAACCCGGCGAAACGCTGGGCGTCGTCGGCGAGTCCGGCTCGGGCAAGTCGACCCTCGGGCGGATGCTGCTCGGCATCGATGCCGCACAGGGCGGCGAAGTGCGGTTCGAAGGCAAGCCGATGCCGCACCTGAAGACGCCGGAATGGCGTGCACTGCGCGCAAAGATGCAGTTCGTCTACCAGGATCCGCTGGCGGCGCTCGACCGGCGCGTGACGATCGCAAGGCAGATCGGCGAGCCGCTGGAGATCCACAAGCTCATCCCGAAGCAGCATCAGCACGCCCGTGTCGCCGAGCTGATGGCGGCCGTCGGCCTGCGTCCGGATCAGGCCGGCCGTTATCCTCACGAATTGTCGGGCGGCCAGCGGCAGCGCGCCGTGATCGCCCGTGCGCTTGCCGCGCGCCCCAAGCTTCTGGTCTGCGACGAGCCGGTTTCCGCGCTCGACGTTTCCATTCAGGCGCAGGTCGTCAACATGCTGCGCGACCTGCAGGAAAAGAACGGCATCGCCATGGTTTTCATCAGCCATGACCTCAAGGTGGTGCGCAACATCGCCGACCGGGTGGCGGTGATGTATCTCGGTCGGATCGTCGAGGAAGCGTCCTCCGACGTGATTTTCCACTCGCCGCAGCATCCCTACACCAAGGCGCTGGTTTCGAGCGTACCGGTGCCGGGCAAGATCCTCGAAGGACGCGTCATCCTGCAGGGCGAGCCGCCGAATCCGGCCAATCGTCCGCTCGGCTGCGCTTTCCATCCCCGTTGCGCGTTGGCGCAGGACGTCTGCCGTTCCGTCGTGCCGCAGCTTCGTCCGATCGGCACCGGCCGTACGGCGGCCTGCCATGTCGTGGCCGGCGAAGCAGCCCCGATCGCTGCCTGAGAGGAGTTTTCGATGATCCGCTTCGTAGCCGTCCGCCTCCTCCGGGCAATGATCACCATCTTTGCCGTCGTAACCTTCGCCTTCGTCGTGCTGCGCATGTCGGGCGATCCGGCGCAGGTCATGCTCGGCCCGGACGTGCCGCAGGAGGCCGTCGACGCATTCCGCCGGTCCTGGGGCCTCGACCAGCCGCTCTGGATCCAATATCTCGCCTATCTCAGATCGATCTTCACCGGCGATTTCGGCGTGTCGATGCGCGACAAGGCGTCGGCGCTGGATCTGGTCCTGCAGCGCGTGCCCGCGACGCTGCAGCTCACCCTGCCGGCCTTGCTCCTGAAGCTGGCCTTCGGCATTCCGGCCGGCGTCTATGCGGCGCTGCATCGCCAGAGCTTTGCCGATCGCGGCGTGATCCTGCTTGCGGTCCTCGGCTTTACGATCCCATCCTTCGTCATGGGCCTGGTGCTGGTGCTGATCTTCGCGGTCATCCTCGGCGTGCTGCCGTCCGGCGGCCAGGATACCTGGGTGCATGGTATCCTGCCGACGATCACCATGAGCATCGGCGGCATCGGCATCCTCGCCCGCTTCTCGCGCAGTGCCATGATCGAGGTGATGGGCCAGCCCTATATCCGCACCGCCTCCGCCAAGGGGCTGAAATGGCGTGACGTCGTCTGGAACCATGCGCTGCCGAACGCCGCCGTGCCGATCGTGACGATCGTCGGCTTCATGGTCGGCTCGCTGATTGCCGGCGCCGTGGTGGTCGAATCGATCTTCTCGTGGCCGGGCATCGGCCGGCTGCTGATCGTTTCGGTCAGCAATCGCGACCTTGCCGTCGTCCAGTGCATCCTGCTGATCATCGCCGCCGCGATGGTGGTTTCGAACCTCGTCGTCGACCTGCTTTACGGCTGGCTCGATCCCCGCCTTCGCTCCAACGCGGCGCATTGAGGATAAAGAGACATGGCCACGATCAATCTTTCGGAAACCTCGCGGACGCCGGGCTGGTATGCGACTTTTATCACGCGCCTGCGCCGGAACCTGCCGTTCACCGTCGCGCTCGGCATCCTGTGGCTGACGGCCATGGTGGTGGTTGCGGTCTTCGCCGACCAGATCCGCCCCTACAACATCACCGCGATGGACCTTTCGAGCCGGCTTTCGCATCCGGGCGCCCTGAAGCACCTGCTCGGCACCGACGAGCTCGGTCGCGACGTACTTTCGCGGCTGCTCCAGTCGGTCCGGGTGTCGCTGATCATCGCTTTCGGCGCGACGATCCTGTCTGCGGTGTTCGGCACGGCGCTCGGCTTTGCCGCCGCTCAGTTCCGCGGTGCGGTCGAGCATCTCGTGCTCGTGCTTGCCGACTTCCAGGCGGCGCTGCCGTTCCTGATCATGTCGCTCGCGGTGCTCGCCTTCTTCGGTTCTTCGATGGTACTGCTCGTCTGCCTAATGGGCTTCTACGGCTGGGAACGTTACGCCCGCATCGCCCGCGGTCTGGCGATATCAGCCAGTTCGCAAGGCTATGCGGCCTCGGTCGTGCAGCTCGGCGCGACGCCGGCGCGCGTCTATTTCCACCATATCCTGCCGAATGTCGCCTCGACGCTGATCGTCTCGATGACGCTGACCTTTCCGGAAATCATCCTGATGGAAAGCGGTCTTTCCTTCCTCGGCCTCGGCGTGCAGCCGCCGGAAACGAGCCTGGGCAACATGGTCGGTTTCGGACGCGAATACCTGACCCGCGCCCCGTGGATCATGCTCGCCCCCTCGGTGGTGATCATGCTGACGACGCTGTCGATCAGCATCGTCGGCGACTGGCTGCGCGACAAGCTGGATCCGACCCTTTCTTGAGCCCAGGCATGACGTAATCTCAGGTGGCGGCCGCAAGACCGGCCGCCACCTGCATCTGTATTGCGGGTGAGAATTGCAACGGATCGTCAATGATCCGGCCGAAAATAGCGCAAGATCGGGACTGTTTGACGCACTCGCCACTTGAGTTTCTGCAATCATGCCGCTAAATCTCAGCCCACCAGGACCGGGCCCCTCTGACAGTTCATCTCTGAGCTGTGATGTCGGACTGGATTAGTCCAACTTGGGTGCCTGGTGTTCGTGGAAATCATGTGACGGCAACGGCGGTGACCTACGACAGGCGGAAATGCAGGTCGTAAGCGTCTCAGGTTCGTCTCGGTCCACACGCGGGCACTCCCGCCTTTGAGAGATTGGGTGCCAAATGATGGAATTCTTTAGTGCGGAGGCGTTGTCCGCCCTTCTGCAGGTTATCATGATCGACCTCGTGCTGGCCGGCGACAACGCGATCGTCATCGGTCTTGCAGCTGCGGGCCTGCCGAAGGCACAGCGGTCCAAGGCCATTCTGGTCGGTATCATTGCGGCAACCGTGCTGCGTATCGGTTTCGCGCTCGCCACCACCCAGCTCCTGCAGATCGTCGGCCTGCTGCTCGCCGGTGGCGTCCTGCTCCTCTGGGTCTGCTGGAAGATGTGGCGCGAACTGCGCACGCCGCATCAGCATGAGGAAGAAGCGAGCGAAGCGCTCGAGGACGCCGACCTCAATGCCGATGGCACGGTGGCGGGCGGCGCGCCGCGCAAGACCTTCGCCCAGGCAGCCTGGCAGATCGTCATTGCCGACGTTTCGATGTCGCTCGACAACGTGCTTGCCGTTGCGGGCGCCGCTCATGAACATCCGGGCGTCCTGATTTTCGGCCTGGTCCTCTCGATCGCGCTGATGGGTGTGGCCGCAAGCTTCATCGCCCGCCTGCTCAACAAGCATCGCTGGATCGCCTATGTCGGTCTCGCCGTCATCCTTTACGTGGCGCTCGAAATGATCTGGCGCGGTTATCACGAAGTCGCGCCTTATATCGGCATGTGATCTTCGACGGCGCGGCGGTACTGCCGCCGCGCCTTCTGTTTCGGGCCTTTCACACCCGCCTTCGCTCGCCTGTCGCCGAGCGGCTTTTCCTGATCTCAACCAAAACTTATGCCACGGCAGCAGAACCTATTCGTCAGGCTGCCGATCTGCTTTTATGTCTTCATGCCAAGCTGCGGCGCCCATGCGCCGGCCGTGTTGGAGTGGAGGACGCGGGCTCGATTTTGGAGGAGAATGCGCCTGTCCGCCGGGCGCTGAAGATCGACCATCTAGGAAAAGCCATGACCGAACCCTGTTATGATGTCGCCCATCTGGGCCACGTTGAGCTTTATTCCGACCGTTTCGAGGAATCGCTCGATTTCTTCACCCGTGTCTACGGACTGACCGAGAGCGGCCGCGAGGGCGACAGCGTCTATCTGCGCGCCTATGACGATTACGAATTCCACACGCTGAAGCTCACCAGGCATCACACCACGGGTGTCGGCCATATCGCCTACCGCACGTCGTCCGCCGAAGCGCTGGAGCGCCGGGTCAAGGTAATCGAGGAAAAGGGTTGGGGCGTCGGCTGGACGGAAGGCGATCTCGGCCATGGGCGCGCTTACCAGTTCAAGAGCCCCGATGGCCATCTGTTCGAACTCTACTGGGACACCAGGGAATATGTGGCGCCGCCGGAGGAAAAACCGGCGCTGAAGAACATCGCCCAGCGTTATCACGGCCGCGGCGCAAGCCCGCGTCGCCTCGATCACGTCAATCTGCTCGCCGCCGATGTCAGCCTGATCCGCGAGTTCATGACCACGGCGCTGGGCAGCCGGGTCACCGAGATGATCCAGCTCGACAATGGCCGTCTCGGCGGCTGCTGGTTCACCATCAATAACAAGACCTACGACCTTGCCTGTTCCGAGGACCACACCGGTTCGCATGGCCGCTTCCACCATGTCACCTACGCCTGCGACCAGCGGGAAGACATTTTGCGCGCCGCCGACATCTTCCTGGAAAACGGCGTCCACATCGAATCCGGTCCGCACAAGCATGCGATCCAGGGTACGTTCTTCCTCTATGTCTGGGAGCCGGCCGGTAATCGCGTCGAGCTTGCCAATGCAGGCGCGCGCCTGATCCTGCGTCCGGACTGGAAGCCGGTCGTCTGGACCGAAGCCGACCGCAAGAAGGGCCAGGCCTGGGGCATGAAAACGATCGAAACCTTCCATACGCACGGCACGCCGCCGGTGGCACACAAGTAAGTCAAGAGGCATTCCCATGGCAAAGACAGCATTGGTCATCAGCGCCCATTCGGCGGATTTCGTCTGGCGTTGCGGCGGCGCGATCGCGCTTCACGAGGAAAAGGGCTATGACGTCACCGTTATCTGCCTGTCCTATGGCGAGCGCGGCGAAAGCGCCAAGCTCTGGAAGAACCCCGGCATGACGCTCGAAAAGGTGAAGACCGAGCGCCGCAAGGAAGCGGAAAACGCTGCAAAGGCGCTTAATGTCACCGACATCCAGTTCTTCGACCTCGGCGATTATCCGCTGGTGGTCGATCAGGACGCCAAATTCAAGCTGGTCGATGTGATCCGCAAGGTACAGCCGGAATTCATGCTCTCCCATTCCAAGTGGGACCCCTACAATACCGACCACATGTATGCGACGCAGGTGGCGATCGAAGCCCGCATGATCGCCCAGGCCTGGGGCCACAATCCGGGCGAAAAGATTCTTGGCTCGCCGCAGCTCTATCTGTTCGAGCCGCATCAGACCGAGCAGATGGAATGGAAGCCGGACGTCTTCCTCGACATCTCGCCCGTCTGGGAAAAGAAGTGGGCCGCCATCCAGTGCATGGAAGGCCAGGAGCACCTCTGGCATTTCTACAAGAACGTCGCCGAGAACCGCGGCAACCACTTCATGCGCAATTCCGGCGGCCAGGCCAGCGGACGCAAATCCACCCATGCGGAAGGTTTTCAGTCGGTCTTCCCGCGCACCGTCGACGAACTTTGATAGGGATTGAGCGCTGATGTCGGTCGTCGTCCAGAATATCGAACGCGCGGATCAGTCGGTCATCGACCGCCTGGCCGCCTGCGGTGTTGCTACCGTCCACGAGGCGCAGGGCCGCAAGGGCCTGCTCGCCAGCTACATGCGGCCGATCTATTCTGGCGCGCGCCTTGCGGCGAGTGCGGTCACCATTTCCGCCCCTCCGGGCGACAACTGGATGCTGCATGTGGCGATCGAGCAGCTGAAGGCCGGCGACATCCTGCTGCTCGCTCCGACCAGTCCCTGCGAAGACGGTTATTTCGGGGATCTGCTCGCCACCTCCGCACAGGCGCGCGGCTGCAAGGGCCTGATCATCGACGCCGGTGTCCGTGACGTGGTCGATCTGACCGCGATGAAATTCCCGGTCTGGTCGAAGGCGGTCTATGCCCAGGGCACGGTCAAGGAAACCCTTGGCTCGGTCAATATCCCGGTCGTCTGCGCCGGCGCCTATGTCCGCCCCGGCGATGTGATCGTTGCGGATGACGACGGTGTCTGCGTGGTCGCCCGCGAGGAAGCCGAAGCGGTTGCCAAGAAGGCGGAAGCCCGGGTCGCAGCGGAAGAAGACAAGCGGAAGCGGCTCGCCGCCGGCGAACTCGGCCTCGATATCTACGACATGCGCGGCAGGCTCGCCGAAAAGGGTTTGAAGTATATCTGAGCGGGGGAATCGGAGGGTTCTTTCGTCATCCTCGGCCTTGTGCCGAGGATCTGCTCACATCGACCGTTGGCAGATGCTCGGGACAAGCCCGAGCATGACGGCAGGATTTCTTGCCGACACGTGAGACGGGGAAAACGACCGGCTCGTTTCCCTGTAAAAGCGGAGGAAGATTTCATGGCGACAAGCGAAACCGGTATCCGCTGCATGTGGATGCGTGGCGGCACCTCCAAGGGCGGATATTTTCTCGCCTCGGACCTGCCGGCCGATCGTGATGCCTTCCTGCTGCGGGTGATGGGCTCTCCCGACCCTCGCCAGATCGACGGCATGGGCGGCGCCCATCCGCTGACCTCCAAGGTGGCGGTGGTGAAGAAGTCCGAACGGGAAGGGGTCGATGTCGATTATCTCTTCCTGCAGGTCTTCGTCGACCAGCCGATCGTCACCGACGCGCAGAATTGCGGCAATATCCTCGCCGGCATCGGGCCTTTCGCCATCGAGCGCGGGCTGGTGCCGGTGAAGGGCGAGAAGACCGAAGTCTCGATCTTCATGGAAAATACCGGGCAGATCGCCATCGCGACGATCGAGACGCCCGGCGGCCGGGTGACCTACAAGGGCGAAGCCCGGATCGACGGCGTGCCGGGAACCTCCGCGCCGGTGCCGATCGTGTTCGCGGATACGGCCGGTTCCTCCTGCGGGGCGCTGCTGCCGACCGGGAATGCGGTCGATGTGATCGAAGGCGTCGCCTGCACGCTGATCGACAACGGCATGCCCTGTGTCGTCATGCGCGCCGATGTGCTCGGCATAAAAGGCGACGAAAACCCGAAGGAGCTGGAAGCCAACCAGGAACTGCGCGCCAGGCTGGAGGCGATCCGGCTGAAGGCAGGGCCGATGATGAACCTTGGCGATGTCACCAAGAAGTCGGTGCCGAAGATGACCATGGTTTCGGCGCCAACCGCCGGCGGAGCAATTTCGACCCGCACTTTCATCCCGCATACATGCCACGACGCGATCGGCGTGCTCGGCGCGGTCAGCGTGGCGACGGCCTGCCTCCTGCCGGAAGGGCCGGCTTCGGAACTGGCCGTCATTCCGGACGGTGACGAAAAGCTGCTGTCGATCGAGCATCCGACCGGCGAGATGAGCGTCATCGCCACGATGAGGGATGGCGAGGTCCATCGTGCGGCGGTGCTGCGCACGGCGCGCAAGCTGTTCGACGGCGTGGTTTTCGGCGATTGAGAATAGGATACGGCTATGAGGATCGCATTTCTGGGATTTGGCGAAGCGGCACGCGCCTTTCACGACAGTCTTGCGCCGAAGCTCGATAACGGCGAATTCCGCGCTTATGACCTCCTGCTCGGCAATCCCGAGAAGTCGGGCGAAATGCAGGCGGCGATGGCGAGCCGTGGGGTCCGGCCGGAAGTATCACCTGCGGGTCTTGCAGATGCCGAGTGGATCTTCAGCGCCGTGACCGCCGACCAGAGCCTCAGCGCGGCGCAATCCATCGCGCCTCATCTCGGCCAGGGCGCGCTGCTGATCGATATCAACTCCGTCTCCCCCGGCCGCAAGCGCGAGACCGCCGCGCTGATCAACGAGACCGGCGCCGATTATCTCGACATGGCCGTCATGGCGCCGGTTCATCCCAAGGGCCATGCAACCCCGGTTCTGATTGCCGGCAAGGGTGCCGCCGGGCTTCTGGAGCGGTTTCAAAGCCTGGGCTTCAGCGCAGAAGTTGCCGGAGAGGCAGTGGGCTCGGCGACGGCCATCAAGATGGTGCGCTCCGTGTTCGTCAAGGGTCTGGAAGCGATCACCGTCGAGGCGCTGCTGGCGGCGGAAGCTTCGGGCTGTTTCGAGGAAATCCTCTCTTCGCTGTCACAGAGCTTTCCGGGCCTCGACTGGTCGAAATTTCCGAATTACCAGTTCGAGCGCACCACCCGTCACGGCCGCCGCCGCGCCGCCGAGATGCGCGAAAGCGGCGTCACGCTCGATGCGCTGGGGTTGAACGGTGGCCTTGCCCGTGAGATCGCCGCGGTCCAGGACGAGATGGCGGCAAGCGGCGTGAAGCCGACAGACGATCTCCGGGAAACCGTCGCACGTGTCCTGTCGGCCCGGCGCGAAGGCAAATAGGTCCGTCTCTTCGGTGCGCCCCGCGTATACGCGCTGATCCTTTCCGCCCGGGATATCCCGCGTCATCCACAGTCCAAACCCCCTGTATACATGAGGCTTGGCCAATCCATCGGATGTGGCTAAGATTTGTGATCGACAGGCGGAGGTGGCGCCGGCTTGTCTCAGGCAAAGGTGCGGATTTGGAAGAGACCTCGAGAACGACCCATACGATGCGCGCGCTGATGGAGCTGCGCAAGAAGATCCTCAGCGGCGACTATCCCGGCGGCACCCGGCTTTTCGAGGTGTCGCTGGCCGAAACGCTGCAGATTTCGCGAACGCCGGTGCGCGAGGTGATGTCGCGCCTTGCGGAAGAGGGGCTGCTCGACCGGCTGGCGAATGGCGGTTTCGTGGTCCGCAGCTTCACCTATGCGGATGCCGTCGATGCGATCGAGCTGCGCGGCGTGCTGGAAGGGACCGCGGCAAGGCTTGCCGCCGAACGCGGCGTTTCGCAGGCCGGATTGGACCAGCTTCGGGAAATCCAGGCCCGGCTCGACGATTGTTTCGGCGAAGCTGCGGACGATGTGGATCTGGAAGCCTATTCCGAAGCGAATGCCAAATTTCACATCGCGCTGGTCGAACTTTCCGGCAGCACCGTGATCCAGCGGGAAGTCGAGCGGGCGACGCGCCTGCCATTCGCCTCGCCGTCGGCTTTCCTGTCGGGCCGGGCTCACGTGGCGGCGTTCCGCCAGTCGTTGCATATCGCGCAGGACCAGCATCGCACGCTGGTGTCGGCGATTGCCGGGCGCGAGGGCGCAAGGGCTGAATTCATCGCCCGCGAACACGCCCGCATCGCCCGCAAGAACCTCGAATACGCTGTCTTCGAGGATCCGGAGCTGATGCTGACCGTTCCCGGCCTCGTGCTCCTCAACTCCTGAGAGCCCAGGTTAGAGCCCGAGCGCGATCCTCGCGATTTTTCCTGGCGGAGAGCCTTCGGTTTACCATCCGAAGGCGATCGTCAGCCTCCCGAATATTTTCCCTTGAATTTGTCTGCCGATGCCGTCATGTATACACGACACCGAAAGCACAGGCAAACCATAGGGAGGAATTCCGTGTCTCAGGCCAATCTCACTCAAGTTTTGAAGGATGCAGGCAACACTGTCGAGCATCTGCGCAGCTCCAAGACCGGCATCTATGTATACCCGGTCGTTGCTCCGGAATTCTCGAACTGGCGTTCGGAACAGGCTGCCTGGCGTGAAGGCGCCGTTCTGTTCGACCAGTCGCATCACATGGACGAACTGGTCGTCGAAGGTCCGGATGCTGCCAAGTTCCTCGAAAGCCTGTCGATCAACAGCTTCGCCAATTTCGGCGTCGACCGCGCCAAGCACTATGTTCCGGTCACGCCTGCCGGTCACGTCATCGGCGACATGATCATTTTCCGCGAAACCGAAGAGAAGTTCGTTCTCGTCGGCCGCGCTCCGACCGCCAACTGGCTGCTCTACAACGCATCGCTCGGCAAGCATAACGTCAAGCTGACGCATGACCCGCGTTCGCCTTCGCGTCCGGACGGCAAGCTCGTCACCCGCATCCACTACCGCTTCCAGATCCAGGGTCCGGATGCGCCGAAGGTCTTCGAAAAGATGAACGGCGGCCCGATCCCGGAGATCAAGTTCTTCCATGTCGACTGGATCAATGTCGGCGGCCGCAAGGTTCAGGCCCTGCGTCACGGCATGGCCGGCGCTCCGGGTCTCGAAATCTGGGGTCCGTATGCGGAGAAGGACGAGGTCCGCGCCGCCATCCTAAAGGCAGCGGAAGAAGCCGGCGTCGATCTGCGCCCGGTCGGCAGCCGCGCCTACGCCACCAACACGCTGGAATCCGGCTGGATCCCGTCGCCGCTTCCGGCGATCTACACCGGCGCCGAACTGCAGGGCTATCGCGACTGGCTCTCCGCACAGAGCTATGAAGCCAGCGGCTCGATCGGCGGCAGCTACGTCTCCGACAATATCGAAGACTACTACCTGAACCCCTACGAGCTGGGTTACGGCGTCTACGTCAAGTTCGACCACGACTTCGTCGGTCGCGCCGCCGTCGAAAAGCAGAAGGCAACCCCGCAGCGCCGCAAGGTTACCTTCGAATGGAACTCCGACGACGTCGTCAAGGTCATCGCTTCGGCCTTCCAGCCGGGCGAACAGGCCGCCAAGTGGATCGACTTCCCGCTCTCCAACTACGCTTCGTCGAGCTTCGACAAGGTCCTGAAGGACGGCAAGGTCGTCGGCCTGTCGATGTTCAACGGCTATAGCTACAACGAGCGTTCCATGCTGTCGCTCGGCGTCGTCGATGCCGACATCAAGGAAAACGACATCCTGACCCTCATCTGGGGCGAGCCGGATGGCGGCACTTCCAAGACCTCGGTCGAGCAGGGCCACAAGCAGGCCGAGATCCGCGTGCGCGTCGCAGCCGTGCCCTATGCTCAGGAAGCACGTGAAAATTACGCCGAAAGCTGGCGCACAAAGAAGGCCCTCTAACGGCCGGGCGTGCGAGAACGGGTTGTTCTCGCACGCCGCTCCGTCCGTCGGACCGGACGTTTTTCATTGGCTAAACGGGGGGAGGAACAACAATGGCACTTTTGAATCTGTTCAAGGGCAAGCAGGAAGAGAAGTCCGTGGAGCCGGCCAGCTTCAGGGATCTGATCGATGGCTATTCCATCGAAGTCATGCCGCGCACGGCGGCGAAGATCGAAGATTTCAAGACGCTGCTGCCGAAGGGCACGCGGGTTTATATCGCCCATATCGAGGGGACCCCGATCGAGGACATGGTGCAGACCGCAAGGCGCCTCCACGAAGACGGCTTCCCGGTCATGCCGCATTTTCCTTCCCGCATCATTCCGAGCCTCGCGACCCTGGAAGACTGGATCAAGCGATACAGGAACGAGGCGGGCGTGGACCAGGCGCTGCTGCTCGGCGGTGGCGTGTCGACGCCGGCAGGCGATTTCGACAGCTCGATCCAGCTGATCGAGACCGGCCTGTTCGACCGTTACGGCTTCAAGCGGCTGCATGTCGCGGGCCATCCGGAAGGCAACAAGGACATCGACAAGGACGGCGGCTCCAGGATCGTCGACGAGGCGCTGAAGTTCAAGCAGGCCTATTCGGAACGTACCGACGCGGAGATGGCAATCGCCACCCAGTTCGCTTTCGACGCCAAGCCCGTCATCGCCTGGGCGGAGCGCATCGCAGCCGCCGGTGTCAAGCTACCGATCCATCTCGGCATTGCCGGTCCGACGAAGCTGCAGACGCTGATCAAGTTCGCCATCGCCTGCGGCGTCGGCCCGTCGCTCGGCGTGCTGCAGAAGCGCGCGATGGACATCAGCAAGCTGCTCGTTCCCTATGAGCCGACCGAAGTGCTGGCCGAGATTGCCGATTACAAGGCCGCTCATCCCGAAAGCCTGCTTCAGAAAATCCACGTCTTCCCGCTCGGCGGTATCCGCGCCAGCGCCGAATGGATGAACGAACAGCTGACCGGCGAGCGCAACGTCGCACCGTGACTTAACCGAAGCGGAGCAGGAATGACCTTGCTCCGCTTCGCCGCTGCCGGGAGGAGAAAGGCAGGGGAGGACAATACGTGGACTATCCTAATCTGCGTCACATCCGTCTTTTCTGCGCCTGCCTGCGCACGGGCTCGCTGACGCAGGCGGCCGATATCGTCGGCGTCACGCAGCCTGCGGCATCGCAGGCGATCTCCCGTCTCGAAGACCTGTTCGGCACCCGGCTTCTCGAACGAGGGCCCGGACATGCCATGGCGACGCCGGAGGGCCGGGTCGTGCAGACGAGGTCACTTCGCGCGCTCGAGCTTATTCGCACGGGTTGCCAGAAGCTCCAGGCGGATTCCGGATCGCGTGGCTCCGGTGCCGACGCCAGGCTGACGATCTCTCACCTTCGTGCCCTGCAAGCCTTTGCGCAGACCGGAGGCTTTCCGGGCGCGGCGCGCATCCTCGAACAATCGGGTGCCGCGGTCCAGCGCACGGCGCGCAATGCCGAGGCGATCCTCGGCACCAGTCTTTTCGAGGCCGACGGCCGCGCGACGCGATTCACCAGTGCCGGCCGTGCCGTTGCCCGCTGGGCCGGGCTTTCGCTGAAAGAACTCGGCAATGCGACCGAGGAGGTGCAGGAGCTGCGCGGCAAGTTCGACGGCCTTGTATCGATCGGCGCCCTGCCGATGGCGCGCACCACCATCGTGCCCGACGCGATCGCCTCGCTGGCTTTCACGCATCCGCTGGCGCGGTTCGAAATTCTCGAAGGCAGCTACGAACAGCTCCTCAGCGATCTGGAAATGGGGCATATCGATTTCCTGATCGGCGCGCTGCGCAGCCGCCTGACGCCGTCGCTTGTCCAGGAACCGCTTTTCGATTTCCGGCTCGCGGTCGTTGCCGGGGCCGGTCATCCGCTTGCCGCGAGGACGGATGTCTCGCTTGCCGAGCTTGCCTCCTATCCGTGGGTCGTGGCCCGCAAGGGCACGCCCAACCGCAGCACCTTCGATGCGCTGGCGGCGAAGTTTCCCGATGGACCGCGGACGCAGGGAACGGTCGAGACCGGTTCGCTGACGGCGCTGCGCGGGATACTGATGCAGACGGACCGGCTGGCGTTGCTCTCGCGCCATCAGCTCCGGCACGAGCTGAAGGCCGGGTTCCTCACGCTCCTGAATTACGACGTGCCGGGAAAGCCGCTGTCGATCGGCATCACCACCCGCCGCAACTGGCAGCCGACCGCTCTCCAGGCGGAATATCTTGCGGCGATCCGGCGCGTGGTCTCGACAGAGGAGACGGTCAGCGCTCCTGACGGCGGCCACCTGCCGCCGCTGAAAGCCGCCGAGTAGCGTCACTTGCCATTGCAGTTTTCAGGGTTATCGTTATTGCCGCATATGTCCGGCCGGTCTGATGCCGCGCGCCGTCACGAGAGAGCGGGAGCATCTTTGAGAAAAAAGGCCGTCAACAGTCTCGAACGCCTCCAGGCAGTGCTTGAGGTCTTTACCGAGGATCGTCTGGAATGGACGCCCGAAGAGCTGATGGAGGAGCTGGGCTATAGCCGCCCCACGCTCTATCGCTACCTCAAGATCCTGAAAGACAGCGGTTTCCTGACCTCCATGCCGAATACCGGCTTCACGCTCGGACCAAGGGTGGTGGAGATGGATTACCTGCTGCGCAAGTCCGACAACCTCATCCTGTCCGGCGCCCCCTATCTGCAAAAACTTGCCGGACGATACGAATGCACGGCGCTGCTGGTGCGCTGGTACGGCGAAAAGATCCTGTGTGTCGATTCGATCAGCTCCAGCCGCGAGGCGATCAGCAGCTATCCGCGCGGGCGGCCGATGCCGCTCAGCCGCGGTGCGATCGGCCGGTCCATCGTCGCCTTCCTGCCGCGCCGTAACCTGGTGCCGCTGATCAAGCGCACGCTCGACGAATGGCAGGCGGCAGGCGCCGGCGATACCGTGGAAGCCGTCCTCGACGGGCTGAAATCGGTGCGCAAGAAGGGTTATGCCGTGGCCTATGGAGAGGTGACGCCAGGCGTCGTCGGTTTCGCCGCGCCGATCTTCGACGCGGGCCAGAGCCCGATCGCAAGTTTTTCCGTGTCGATTGCCCAGGATCACGTTCCCGGGCCTGTGGTGGAGGTAATCGCCCGGGAAGTCTTGCTTGCAGCCGGAGAAATCAGCGCCGCGCTGGCATCGCACCGACATAGAATTTCGAGTCAATAATCTCATATTACAAGAAAATAGGTTGACTTTCAGGGTCTGTCTTCGCATCTTGCCGCGGCGGAGCAGGTCCGGCATTCGGCATATTCCGCTTGCGGATTTTTAAACGCCTCGGGGGCACTGGACTTCTTCAAAGTTCGCGGTGCGGTACCCAGGACCGACAGGAGGAGCATTCATGAAGAAGATCGACGCTTTCAACCACATCTGGCCGAAGCCCTTTTTCGACAAGCTGATCGGCTATATCGGCACGATGACGGATGTCACCATGCGTTCGGGCGCGGTGCCGATGATGACCGATCTCGACCGTCGTTTCCAGGTGATGGACATGTTCGGCGGCGACTACCAGCAGGTCCTGTCGCTCGCTTCGCCGCCGCTCGAAAAGCTGGCCGGCGCCGAGCGAGCTTATGACCTTGGTCGGATCGGCAACGATTCCCAGAAGGAACTGTGCGACAAATATCCGGAGCGCTTCCCGGCCTTCATCGCCACCGTGCCGATGGAAAACCAGGAATGGATGATGGCGGAAACCAAGCGGGTCGTCGAAGACCTCGGCGCCTGCGCGGTCCAGATCTTCACCAATTACAGCGGCAAGCCGCTCGATCTGCCGCAGTTCGAGCCTTTCTTCGAATATATGGCCAAGTCCGGCAAGCCGGTCTTCCTGCATCCGTCGCGCGGCGCCAACTTCCCGGACTACCTGACCGAAGACCGTTCGGAATACGAGATCTTCTGGACCTTCGGCTGGCCCTATGAAACCTCGGCCGCGATGGCGCGCCTGGTGTTCTCGCGCATCTTCGACAAGTACAAGGGCCTCAAGGTCGTCACCCATCATGCCGGCGGCATGGTGCCCTTCTTCGAAGGCCGCGTTGGCGCTGGCTGGGACCAGATGGGCAAGCGTACGTCGGATCGTGACCTCTCCACCGTGCTGAAGGCTCTCGAGCGTCCGCATCTCGACTACTTCAAGGAATTTTATGCCGATACGGCGAGCTTCGGTTCGACCAAGGCGATCGAACACGCGATCGAATTCTTCGGCGAAGACCGCGTGCTGTTCGCGTCCGACGCGCCGTTCGATCCGGAAGGCGGGCCGATGTACATCCGCGAAACCATCAAGGTTCTCGACAACATGGACATCTCCGACGCCACGCGCCAGAAGATCTACGAGGGCAACGCCAAGAAGCTTCTCGGCCTGAAGTAAGCGCTCGGGTTTTCTCGGCTATCGAACGCGCGGGCGGCAAACGCCCGCGCGTTTTTCATTGGGAGAGCCGGTCGATGTAACGCCTGGCGGAGCGGGCGACGATCGCCTGTCCGTCCTTTCGGACATTCTGGTGCGAAAAGGCGCCGTAGATGCGCTCGAAAGGCCAGGGCGCCAGCCGTTCGGCGACGTCGGCGACTTCTGCCGCTCTAAGCGGCAGCATGTTGGGATAACTCCACATGAAGGAGACATGGTCGGCGCCCGGCGTGACCTGGATGATATCGCCGGCCAGCAACACGCCCTCGCCGTCCTCGCCGGTCCAGTGCAGCACGGTGCCGCCCGCGAAGTGGCCGCCGCCATGGACCAGCGTGACGGAGGATGAAAGCACGAGCGCATCCTCGTCCCAGAGCCGGACATGGTCCGAGGGACGGCAGATCCATTGCTTGTCGGCGGCATGCAGATAGATCGGTGCGTCGAAGGCCGTCGCCCAGTCCTGCATGGTCGTGTAATAATGCGGATGCGATATCGCGATGGCGCTGAGTCCGCCCAAGGCCTGGATAATCGCCTTGGTCGCGTCGTCGAGTAGCGCGATGCAGTCCCAAAGAATATTTCCGGCCGGTGTTCGCAGCAGCAGGGCGCGCTGGTTGATAGCGAAGGCCGGGACGGTCTGGATCGCCATCAGGCCCGGTTCCAGCTGGATCCAGGCATTCCGATGCGTCGGCGCGAGCTTTTCCCTCGTCGTCCATGCCTGGCCGGAGGGTGGCACGTATTGACGCTCGTCCGCACAGATAGGGCATGTTTCGGGTGGCTCTTCGGTTTCCTCGAAAGAGGTTCCGCAGGCGCCACAGAGAAAAATCGACATCGCACCCTCCATCAGGACCTTTGCCGGCCCTGTCGTGAATTTGACAAGAAACGTTATTCGTCAAGGAAAGGGAAGTCATTGCTCATGTCGGCAACGTCCAGTCGGGACCGCTCATATTCTTCGGGAAGGATTCACGTTTTCCAAAGGCCGGTACGATAGGGTCGGGCCGACCTGTTTCACGCCCCGAGGATGAGATGACGGCCCCGAAGACGCCAAGGCTCCTGAACCTGGATATCCTGCGCCTCGTCTCGGCATTGATGGTGCTGACCTTCCACTATGGATTCCGCATGCGGATTTCCGGCGAAGGCGGCGGTCTCGGCTTTCCGGAACTCGCGCCTTTCGCCATGTGGTTCGATACCGGCCTGCTGATCTTCTTTGCGATTTCCGGCTACGTCATCACCATGTCGGCGGAAGGCCGCTCGGCCTACGATTTTGCCGCCGGTCGTTTCGCGCGGCTCTGGCCGACCTTCATCGTCTGCGCGACGATCACCGCCGCCGTGCTCGCCGTCTGGCATGTGCCGACCCTCGATCCGCCGACGGTGAAACAATGGCTGGCGCATGCCGTCATCATCTCGCGCGGCCTCGGCCAGCCCTTCCTCGATGGCGCTTATTGGACGATCGCCTACGAGATCATCTTCTACTTCTGGGTTTTCCTGCTGATCGCCACCGGCCTTTTCGAGCGCGGCTGGCGCGTCGTAGTGCTGGCATGGCTGGCGATTTCCGTCGGCAACGAGGCTTTCATCGGCAGCGGCGCGATCCAGAAACTGCTGATCACCGAATATTCCGGCTATTTCGCCTTCGGCCTGGCGCTTTACAAGACGAGGCAGCACGCTTCCCCGTCGAGCCTCTGCGTGCTTGCCGCCGCCGTCTGCTGGGCGATGGCCACGCCGTTCCTGACCGAACCGGATTTCGTCGAGACATACGGGCTGAGCCGCAACGCCATCGGGCTGGCGTTGATCGGGCCGGTGGCGCTTGCGGCGGTTGCCGTCTGTGCAACGGCGCCGTCGCTACGCATTTCTCCCGGACTGGCGATCGGGCTCGGCGGCCTCACTTATCCGCTCTATCTGCTGCATCAGAACATCGGTTACGCGGTGTTTGCCCGTTTCGGGACGGAGGAGAACCGCTGGCTTGTCGCTCTGGCACTGATTGCCATCCTGCTTTTCGTCGCCTGGGTGATCGCAAGGACGATCGAGCCGGCGGCACGGCGGGCGATCATCCGCGTTGCAGGCCACATTCGAGACGGTTTCGGACGTCTGAGACAGCGCGCAGCCTGATCGCGGATTGACGGCCCTATTTTACCCGGATAAATCTGCGCCTTTATCAAGGGGAAGCGGATGTCGGATCTTCATTGGACAGCATTTCGGGGTGAAAACCGTATCGCGGGCGGATCGCCCGTGGAGGTCGTGACGGCGATCAGGGCCGGCGGCCATGACGGCGTGCTGGTCTTCGACGATGCGACGGGAAAGCCGGTCGATCTCGACCTGCGCGGCACTCTCGAAGACTGTCTCGGCCGTCTCCCCAAAGATGACGCAAAGCCTGGTGAACAGCCGGAACGGCGGCCCGGACGGCCGAAGCTCGGCGTGGTGCCGCGCGAAGTGACACTGCTGCCGCGGCATTGGGAGTGGCTGGGCCAACAGCCGGGCGGCGCCTCGGTCGCGCTGCGCAAGCTCGTCGATGCGGCGCGCGCGGCCACTGGCGCGCAGGACGGCAGGCGTCGGGCTCAGGAGGCGGCCGATCGCTTCATGCGGGCGGTTGGTGGTGACCAGCCGGGATATGAGGATGCGGCGAGGGCGCTTTATGCAGGCCAGGCGGAACCCTTCAAGATGCTGACGGAGAGTTGGCCGAAGGATGTTCGCGACCATGCCCGCTATCTGGCGAAAGATGCGTTCGCAACCGGCCCTGCCGACGGGAAGTAGATCAGGTGGTTCCCCAGGTCGCGCGCATTTTCGGGCTGAGGGTAGCTCGGGAGAGGTTGCAGCCTGACGGGGCCATCCGCGCAGCATACACGTTTGCGAACATGTTCTGTTTGCAATTGAACGTGGACCGAACGGAAACTGCACCGTAAGTTGTCTCACGCCGCCGGGGAGGGTGGCTGGAGGAGCAGTTTATGGATCGCATGAAGAACAAGGTCGTTCTCGTGTTCGGCGCCGGTTCGGTCGGCCCGGGTTTCGGGAACGGCAAGGCCGCTGCCGTCGCTTATGCCCGCGAGGGCGGCCGCGTCGTCTGCGTCGACGTCGATCTCGACGCGGCGAAAAACACGCTCGACGTCATCGAAGCCGAGGGCGGGACGGGGCTGGCGCTTGCCGCAGACGTCACCAGATCCATCGATATTGCTGCCGTCGTCGAAAAAACCATGGAGCGCTTCGGCCGCATTGACGTGCTGCACAACAATGTCGGCATCAACCTGCCGGGCGGAGCCGCGGAGGCGACCGAAGAGAGCTGGCGCAGGGTCATCGACGTCAACCTGACCAGCGCCTTCCTCACCTGCAAGGCTGTCCTGCCGATCATGGAGAGGCAGGGGGGCGGGGCGATCGTCAATATCTCCTCGCTCGCCTCCATCCGGTGGACCGGCTATCCATACGTTTCATATTATGCATCGAAGGCGGCGCTGAACCACTTCACGCGCGCGATTGCGATCGAATATGCGGCCAAGGGCATCCGCGCCAATGCGATCCTGCCGGGGGTGATGGACACGCCGCATATCCAGAAACAGATCAGCGGATACTACGCCTCTCCCGATGAAATGAAGGCGAAAAGAGACGCGATTTCGCCGATGAAACGCCAGGGAGACGGTTGGGACATCGCTTGGGCCTCGGTTTTCCTCGCCTCCGACGAAGCGAGATACATTACCGGGATCGAGCTCCCGATCGATGGCGGGCTGCATGCAACGGTGTCCGGCAGCTTGAGCTGACACGATGGCCGGCCTGCGGAACCAGTTCCACGATATGGATCGATCGTAAAGTTTTCGAAGCTGGAGTCAAATTCAGCCTTGCCTAATCCGCCCGTCTTGCGCAAACTCCGGCAACTTGTGGAAGAATAAGATCCAGATAATGGACCACTACGGATGGCTGGAGGAGCCGGACGTCGGGAGGAGAAGCGGTCACGCCGGAGAGGGGTGTGGTCCGCCTGGATTTGCGGTTTGACCCGCGATCGATCCGGAGCGTTTCTCCCGGCCGTCCCCTTCGCAGCATAGAGGAGGATGACGTGTGACGGCAGCCCAGAATACGATCGAGCCCATGGACGAGGCGTCGCTGCTCGCGGGCCTCGAAGGCGTGGCGCCGCAGCAGAGCGGCTCCGTCTGGATGCGGCCGGTGGAGGCGGTTGCCGCAGCACTTCTCGTCGGCATCATCGCACTTTTGCTGACCGGGGTCATTTCCCGTTATGTTTTCTCGCTGCCGATCGTCTGGATCGACGAGGTGGCTTCGATCTCCTTCCTCTGGCTTGCCATGCTCGGTTCGGCCATGGCGGTCGACCGCAGCGAGCACCTGCGGCTGACGCTTTTTGTCGGCATGCTGCCGGAAAAGGTGCATGCGCTGGCGAATACGCTCGCACTGCTGCTGATGGCGCTTTTCCTTGGGGTGATGCTGCGTCCGGCCTATGAATATGCGATCGAGGAATCCTATATCACCTCGGCGGCACTCAACATTCCGATGAGCTTTCGCGCCGCGGCCCTGCCGGTCGGCGTCGGGCTGATGCTGATCCTCGCGGTCGCCAATGCGCTGAAGGGGGCGAACCTCAGGCAGGTCGCGATTTCCGCGGCGGTGATCGCCGCCGTGACCGCGCTCCTCTGGTTCGCCGGGCCGAGCCTGAAGCAGATCGGCAACTGGAACATTCCGATTTTCCTCGTCGGTTTCGTGGCGCTGTTTCTGGTTCTCGGCGTGCCGATCGCTTTCTGTTTCGGTCTCGGGACGCTGGCCTTCCTGACGTTCACCACGTCGGTACCGGTCTTCGTGATGATCGGCCGCATGGACGAAGGCATGTCGAGCATCATCCTTCTTTCGGTGCCGATCTTCGTGCTGCTCGGCTGCGTGCTCGATGCGACCGGCATGGGCAAGGCGATCGTCGAGGTTCTGGCCTCGCTGCTTGGCCATGTCCGTGCCGGCATGTCCTATGTCCTGCTCGGCTCGATGTTCCTGGTCTCCGGCATTTCGGGCTCGAAGGTTTCAGACATGGCGACCGTCGCTCCGGCGCTGTTTCCGGAAATGAAACGCCGTGGCCACAGACCGCCGGAGATGATTGCGCTTCTGGCGACGGGTGCGGCGATGGCGGAAACCGTGCCGCCGTCGATCGTGCTGATCGTGCTCGGGTCCGCGGCTGGCGTCTCGATCGCGGGACTGTTCACATCCGGTTTCGCCATCGCCATGGTCCTGCTGTTGGTGCTTGCGATCCTGGCGCGCTGGAAGGCGCGGCACGAATCCATGGCCGGCGTCCGCCGGGCGCCGCTTTCGGTGATCAAGAAGGCGCTTCTGGTGGCTGCTCCAGCGCTGGTGCTGCCCTTCCTGATCCGCACCGCCGTCGGCGAGGGGATTGCCACCGCGACCGAGGTTTCGACGATCGCGGTGCTCTACGCGATGATCATCGGCGCAACGCTTTACGGCGGCATCAGCCTGAAGAAGCTCTATTCCATGCTGGTGGAAACGGCGGCGCTTTCCGGCGCGATCCTGATGATCCTCGGGGCCGCGTCCGCCATGGCCTGGGCGCTGACCCAGACGGGGTTCGCGGCCCAGCTCGTCGAGGCCGTGCAGGGCCTGCCGGGCGGCTGGCTGACCTTCATGGGCGTCACCATCCTGATCTTCATGGTGCTCGGCTGCGTGCTGGAAGGCCTGCCGGCGATCGTGCTGATGGCGCCGATCATGTTTCCGGTCGCCCGTTCGCTCGGCATCAACGACATCCATTATTCGATGGTGGTGGTGACGGCGATGAATATCGGCCTGATGACGCCGCCGATCGGCATCGGTTTCTATATCGCCTGCAAGATCGGCAATGTCTCGCCGGACGAAGCCATGAAGGCCATCTGGCCCTATATCGGCGCGCTGATGATCGGCCTCCTGGTGATCGCAGCCGTGCCCTATTTCTCGACGGTTTTCCTTTGAAGGCCGTGAGACCATAAAAACCGGGAACTGAAATCGGAGGAGGATTTCATGAACGTCAATCGCAGAACGCTTCTTTTGGGGGCGGCCACGACCGGCATCGCCACCACCTTTTCGATCCGCACGCGGCCGGCAAACGCCGCCGAATTCACCTACAAGTTCGCCAACAACCAGGCGCTGACGCATCCGATGAACGTGCGCGCCAAGGAAGCGGTCGCCAAGATCCTGGAGGAGAGCGGCGGGCGGATGGCGATCAACATCTTCCCGTCGAGCCAGCTCGGCGCCGACACCGACATGCTGAACCAGGTTCGATCCGGCGGCGTCGAAATGTTCAGCCTGTCGCCGATCATCCTGTCGACGCTGGTGCCCAACGCTTCGCTGAACGGGGTCGGTTTCGCCTTCCCGAGCTATGACAAGGTCTGGCCGGCGATGGACGGCGAACTCGGCAAATATGTTCGCGGCGAGATCGAGAAGAAGGGCCTGCTGACGCTCGACAAGATCTGGGACAACGGTTTCCGGCAGATCACCTCCTCCAAGGGGCCGATTACGACGCCGAAGGATCTCGAGGGCTTCAAGATCCGCGTGCCGGTGAGCCCGCTCTGGACCTCGATGTTCACCGCCTTCGGTTCGGCGCCCGCCAGCATCAACTTCGCCGAGACCTATACGGCGCTGCAGACCGGCATTGTCGACGGGCAGGAAAATCCGCTCGCCATCCTGACGACTGCCAAGCTGTTCGAAGTGCAGAAATATGTCTCGATGACCAACCACATGTGGGACGGTTTCTGGATCCTGCTCAACCGTCGCTCCTGGCAGGCGCTGCCGGCAGACCTGCAGGGGATCGTCTCGAAACACTTCAACGCCGCCGCCGAGCTGCAGCGCAAGGATGTGATGGGCCTCAACGCCACCGTCCAGGCAGAGCTCGAGGGCAAGGGCATGAAGTTCAACAAGCCGGACGGCGCGCTTTTCCAGGAAAAGCTGCGCGCCGCCAATTTCTACAAGGACTGGAAGGCGAAATATGGCGACGAGGCCTGGGCCATCCTCGAAAAGGCCATCGGCAAGTCGCTGAGCTGATCGGGCACGGGCATGCATGTGATGGGAAGCGGCATATGGAACAAGTGATCGAAAACCTGCCGGGTCTTCGGGAAGGTGCCGCTTCCGCTTCGGGTGCGCAGGCGGTGGAGCGGGCGTTGCAGCTTCTCTCCATCGTCGGTCGCGGGGCGGAGAAGGGCGTGGCGCTGGCCGACGTGGTTGCCGATAGCGGCCTCAACAAACCGACCGCCCGCCGGCTTCTGATGGCCCTGATGCGGTCCCGCCTCGTCGAGCAGGACGAGCTTACCCGCCGGTATTATCTCGGCGGGGAGCTCTATGTGCTGGGCATGCTGGCCTCGCGCCGGCATGGCCTCCTGGAAATGGCGGGCGAGAGCCTGAAGCGGCTTTCGGCCAGGTCCGCCGATACGAGCTTCATATCGATGCGGCGTGAGGATTACGCCGTCTGTCTGCATCGCGAGGAGGGCACCCATCCGGTGCGCACCCATGCGCTGCTGACCGGCGACCAGAACCCGCTCGGGGTCGGCGCCGGCTCGCTTGCCATGCTGGCGGCGCTGCCGGATGCGGAGGTCGATAGCATCCTCGGCCGCATTGAAGGCGTCATCGCCGCGCAATATCCGGGCTATTCGACGGATATCATCCGCGATGACGTCGCGCGGACACGGGAGGTTGGCTATGCGCTCAATCCCGGGCGGGTGATCGCCAATTCCTGGGGGATCGGCATGGCGATCCTGCTGCCCGACGGGCGGCTCGCCGGGGCCCTGTCGATCGCCGCGATCGACAGCCGCATGGGCGAGGCGCGCCAGAAGGAGCTTGCGGCCCAACTGGCCCAGGAGGTCGAGCGGGTGCAGGGTAAATTGAAGGCGTTATTCAGTTCGGAAAACCCGGCGCTTCGAAAGGCGCCGCAGGCGTCGCGGTCGAGAATGCCGGAACGTGTCTGAAACAAAGGAGAAGGTCATGGCAGGAGCACAGATCGTCGGTTGGGCCCATTCGAAATTCGGCAAGTCCGAAGCGGGCTCGACGCGGGAATTGATGGCCGAGGTGATCAATCCGGCCCTCGAACATGCCGGTATAACGGCCAGGGATGTCGACGGCATTTTTGTCGGCGTGTTCAACAACGGCTTTTCCAAGCAGGATTTTCAGGGCGCCCTGGTGGCGATGGCGGCCGACGGGTTCGATCATGTACCGGCGGTGCGGATGGAAAATGCCTGTGCCACAGGCTCGGCGGCGCTTTATCAGGCGCTCGATTTCATCGCTGCCGGCCGCGGCAAGGTCGCGTTGGTCGTCGGCGCCGAGAAGATGACCGCGCTGCCGACCAAGGAGACTGGCGACATCCTTCTGTCGGCCTCCTACCGCGAGGAGGAGGCGGATGTGGAGGGCGGTTTCGCCGGCCTCTTCGGCCGCATCGCCAGCCATTATTTCCAGCGCTATGGTGACCGTTCGGAAGAGCTTGCGATGATCGCGGCGAAAAACCACGCGAACGGCATGAAGAACCCCTATGCGCATATGCAGAAGGATTTCGGCTTCGATTTCTGCAACACGGTGTCCGACAAGAACCCCTATGTGGCGGCGCCTCTGCGCCGTACCGACTGCTCGCTGGTCTCGGATGGCGCGGCCGCGCTGGTGATCGCCTCGCCCGACGTTGCGGCCGGCATGAAGCGGGCGGTCGCCTTCAGGGCGCGCAACCATGTCAACGACATCCTGGCCATGTCGCGACGGGATCCGATCGCCTTCGAAGGTGCCCGCATGGCCTGGCAGAAGTCGCTTGCCGATGCCGGCGTTTCGCTCGACGACCTGAGCTTCGTCGAAACCCATGACTGCTTCACCATAGCGGAGCTCATCGAATACGAGGCGATGGGGCTCGCCGAGCCCGGCAAGGGATATCGCGTCATCCGCGAAGGCATCACCCGCAAGGATGGCCGTTTGCCCGTCAATCCGTCCGGCGGCCTGAAATCCAAGGGTCATCCGATCGGCGCGACCGGCGTTTCCATGCATGTGATGGCGGCGATGCAGCTCTGCGGCGAGGCGGGCGACATGCAGCTTCCGAAGGCGACGATGGCCGGCGTCTTCAACATGGGCGGCGCGGCCGTCGCCAACTATGTGTCGATCCTGGAGCGGACGAAATGAATGCGACAACCTCGGCTGGCGTCGGCGATCGCGCCGAACCGATAGGGGGTCTCAGCCCGCGTTCGACGCGGGTGATGAACCTCGCCCGTTTCGTGACGCAGGCGATGCGCCGCGAGCCGCAAGGCCTCGCTCTGGTCTGGGCCGAGAAGACCTGGACCTGGGAAGAGTTCGAGACGCGGATCGACGCGATGGCTGCGGCGCTGCAGCAGCGCTTCGGGGTGAGCAAGGGCGACCGCATCCTGGTCCAGTCGCAGAACTGCAACCAGATGTTCGAGAGCATGTTCGCCTGTTTCCGGATCGGTGCCGTCTGGGTGCCGACCAATTTCCGGCAGACGCCGGAAGAGGTGGCCTATCTCGCCAGGGCGAGCGGCGCGAGCGGCCTGATCTGTAATGCCTCGTTTCCGGATCATGCGCGGGTGGTGCGGGAAAGCAATCCCGCGATCGGTTTTGTTGTTGCCATCGGCGAAGCGGATTTCGGGCCATCATACGATGGCGTTGTCGAGGAGTTCCGCGGCGAGAAACCGGTCGAAGCGCGTGTCGAGCGCGACGATCCGTGCTGGTTCTTCTTCACGTCGGGCACGACCGGCCGGCCGAAGGCGGCGGTCTTGACCCACGGCCAGATGGGTTTCGTGATCAACAACCATCTCTGCGACCTGATGCCGGGTGTCACCTCCGCCGATGCCGCTCTGGTCGTCGCGCCTTTGTCGCATGGCGCTGGCGTGCACCAGCTCACCCAGGTGGCGCATGGGGTGAAGACCATCCTGCTGCCGACCGAAAAATTCGACATCGACGCCGCCTGGGCGCTGATCGAAAAATGGCGCGTCTCGACCATGTTCACCGTGCCCACCATTTTGAAGCTGCTGGTCGAGCATCCGGCGTCGGACACATACGACCATTCCTCGCTGCGGTATGTCATCTATGCGGGGGCGCCGATGTATCGCGAGGACCAGAAGCGGGCGCTGAAAAGTCTGGGACCCGTGATCGTGCAATATTTCGGGCTGGGCGAAGTGACAGGCGCGATCACCGTGCTGCCGCCGGCCCTGCACTCTGCCGAGGACGGCGAGGCTGCCAGGATCGGGACCTGCGGCATGGAGCGCACCGGCATGCAGGTGTCGATCCAGAACGATCAGGGCGAAGAGGTCGGGCCTTTCGAAACCGGGGAGATCTGCTGCATCGGCCCGGCGGTCTTCGCGGGTTATTACGACAATCCGCAGGCCAACGAGAAGGCGTTCCGCAACGGCTGGTTCCGCACCGGCGACCTTGGCCACATGGATGCGGAGGGTTTCCTTTACATCACCGGCCGCGCCTCCGACATGTATATTTCCGGGGGGTCGAACGTCTATCCGCGCGAGATCGAGGAGAAACTTCTCACCCATCCTGATATCAGCGAGGTGGCGGTGCTCGGGGTGCCGGATCCGCTCTGGGGCGAGGTGGGCTATGCAGTCTGCGTCGCCAAGCCCGGTTCGGCGGTGACCGAGAAGGACCTGTTTGCCTTCATCGACGGCAAGATGTCCCGCTACAAGATGCCGAAGCGGTTCATCTTCTGGGATGCCCTGCCGAAATCCGCCTATGGCAAGATTACCAAGAAGATGATCCGGGAGGAGCTGCAGGCACGCGGCGAGCTTGATAATAAGCCGGCTAATAATGTGCCGACGCTGCGCCAGCTGAAACATCCAGGCCCTATCGCGCCGATCAGGCGAGAGGCGGTGCGGACCGAGTTGAAGCCAGTCGAGGGCGTGCTGCGGCCGGGCGAGGTCTTCATGGCCGGCGTGGCACGCATCTTTGCGGAGGCCGGCTGCAAGGGCGGTTTCCTCAATATCGAGGGCGGCGCCTGCGATCCGTTCCGTTACGTGCTGCCGGCCTTCTCGCCGGACGAGGATCATGTTGCCTGGTACAGCGCGACTTTCGCGCCGGAAGCGGGCGGCAGGTTCCAGGCGGCGACCGCAATGGTCGGCGAACGGGATGGCGCGCCTTTCCTGCATTGCCATGGCATCTGGGATACCGGCGAAGGGGCTCTGCGGATGGGGCATGTTCTGCCCTTCGACAGCATTGTCAGCCGGCCGATCGCGGTCAAAGGTTACGGTAGCGCCACGGCCACCTTCTCCTCCATTCCCGATCCGGAAACCAATTTCACGCTGTTTTCCGCCAGGGGCGAAAGCGGCGAAGGTAACGGCATCCTGCTACGCGTCCGGCCAAACGAGGATGTCGGTTTGGCGATCGAGGAAGTCTGCCGGGAGCACGGCATAGAGAGCGCCCGCATCCATGGCATCGGCAGCATCAACGAGCCCGTGTTCGAGGATGGGCGCCGGATTGTCTGCCTCGCGACCGAGATCGCCATCGAGAATGGCGTACTCGAAAACACGCCTGACGGGCTTCGGGCCTCGATCGATGCTGCGGTCGTCGATACGGACGGCGTCATCTATCACGGCCGGCTGGCGCGTGGCGACAATCCGGTCGGCGTCACTTTCGAACTGGTCATCGTCGAAAACCGGGAGAGCTGAACATGCGAAGCGTCGTCGTCACGGGTGCGGGATCGGGTATCGGCCTTTCGACGACGGAGCTTCTGATCGAAGCCGGCTGGCATGTGCTGGCCGCCGACCGCGATGCCGCCGCACTCGAACGGCTGATGGAACGGCTCGGCAACCGGGCCGGTCTTCTGACCACCGTTGTCCTCGATATTACCGACGAGAAGGCGATCGCGGATTTTGCCGAGCGATGCCGGGCGCTCCACAGCCCGCTGCAGGCACTGGTCAACAGCGCCGGCATCGGTTCGAACGTCCGGTTCGCCGATACCACGACCGACCAGCTTCGGCGGATGTATGAGGTCAATGTCGTCGGCGCGTTTGCGCTGTCCCAGGCACTGGCGCCGATCATGCGGGAAAACGGCGGCGGTTCGATCGTCCACATCGCCTCGGTTTCCGGCATCAAGGGCAATCTCGGCCGCTCCGCCTATGGTGCGTCGAAGGGGGCTTTGGTGACGCTCACCAGGATCATGGCCGTCGAGCTCGCCGACGACCTGATCCGCGTCAACGCGATTGCCCCCGGGCCGATCGAGACACCGATGGTCAGGGAAAACCATACCGCCGCGACGCGCGAGGAATGGAGCCGCACCGTGCCGATGCGGCGCTACGGCCGGCCGGAAGAGATCGCCACGGCCATCGCCTTCCTCGTCGACGAGCGGCAATCCTCTTATATGACCGGCCAGATTCTTGCCATCGACGGTGGATTTACCGCCGCCGGATTGATGGCCTGATCCGTTCCGGCACGACATTCGCCCTGTGACAATCTCTTCATAAAAAGAGGTTGCAGGGCTCGTTGACAAGTCGCGGGATAGATTAGAAAACTGGCACCTTCCGACGGCAGCCACGGGGGGACTTCCATGTCTAGGCGCGCGTTTTTCGGCTTTCTCGCTCTCATCGTTTCCGCATCCGCTTTCGTCTCGCCCCTGACGGCGGCCGACCGGCGGATCGAAAGCACTCCGAACAGCGATTATCTCGGTTTCGATCTGAGAACCGTGAAAAATGTCAGCCAGCCCCAGTGCGAGGCAGCTTGCATCGGCGACAATGCCTGCAAGGCCTTCACCTATAACGAGAAGGCCAAATGGTGCTTCCTCAAGTCGGATTACAGCCAGCTCAATCCGTTCCCGGGCGCCACAGCCGGCAAGATCGTCGTAACGGCGGTTGAACCGGATATCGGCGCCCCGCCGAAACTGTCCTTCCTCTCGGAAGAGGTTCTCCAGCAGGCGCGCGACCAGAAGGAGGGCCTGACGCTCGGCGACAACCAGCAGGGTTACGGCGTCGAGAACCTCAAGACCATCGCCCAGGGCCAGGTCCTGGCCGGCAATGTCGATACGGCGATCTACAATTTCAAAGGCGCGCTCTCGATCATCCCCGATGACGGCGCGCTGTGGATCGAGCTCGCCCGCGCGGCCAGCACCGCCAAGAACAACAGCACCGCCGATGGCGAAGGCACGCTTGCCGCCGTCAACGGCTACCAGCTTTCGCGCACCACGCAGACCCGCGCCGAGGCGCTGGCGGTTCTTGGTGCCGCACTCGCCAAGCAGCAGAACTATCGCGCGGCGCTCAATGCCTACAAGGCGAGCCTTGCGCTGGTGAACGCCCGCACCGTGCAGGCCGCCTATAACGACCTGCGGGAGCGCCAGGGTTTCCGCATGACCGGCAACACGGTCGATGCCGACAGCGCCAATCCGCGCGTCTGCGTGCAGTTCTCCGAACCGCTGGTGAAGATCGGCGTCGACTACGCGCCCTTCGTCGTGCTCAACGGCCAGGCGCCGAAGGCGATGGAAGCCAAGGACAGCCAGATCTGCGTCGAAGGCCTGACCCACGGCCAGCGCTACAAGCTGTCGCTCCGCCGCGGCCTGCCGTCTTCCGTGGACGAGCCGCTTGCGGCCCAGGTGGACATCGACATCTACGTCAAGGACCGCTCGGCGACCGTGCGTTTCACCGGCGACAGTTTCGTGCTGCCGTCGACCGCGCGCCGCGGCATCCCGATCGTCTCGGTCAACACGGAAAAGGCCAATCTGAAGCTTTACCGGGTCGGCGACCGCAATATCGCGGCGCTGCTCGCCAATTCGCAGTTCCTGACCCAGATGGACGGCTACAACGCCACCCAGATCCAGGAGCAGAGCGGGGAACTGGTCTGGCAGGGCACGATCGACATCGTCCAGGACTTGAACAAGGACGTGGTGACGAGCTTCCCGGTGGATGAAGCCCTGCCCAGCCGCAAGCCCGGCGTTTATATGCTGACGGCGGCTGCCGCCAATGCGGCGAGCCAGGAATACGATACCAAGGCGACGCAATGGTTCGTGGTCTCGGATATCGGGCTCACCACCTATGCCGGAACGGACGGCCTCAACGTCTTCGCCCGTTCGCTTGGCAGCGCCAAGCCGATGGCGGGCGTCGATCTGCAGCTTCTCGCCAAGAACAACGAAATCCTCGGCACGGCAAAGACCGATGCGGATGGCCGGGCGGTGTTCACCGCCGGCCTGATGCGCGGCACCGCTGCGATGGTGCCGGCCGTGCTGGCGGCCCAGAACAACGGCCAGGACTATGTCTTCCTCGACATGTCCCGTGCCGGCTTCGACCTATCCGACCGTGGCGTCACCGGCCGCCCGGCGCCCGGTGCGATCGATATCCTGCCCTGGACGGAGCGCGGCATCTACCGGCCCGGCGAAACCGTGCACGCCTCGGCGCTCGCCCGCAATATCGATGGGACGGCGATCGAGAACCTGCCGCTCACCTTCGTCTTCCTGCGTCCGGATGGCGTCGAGGATCGGCGCATGGTCAGCAACGGCTCGCTCGGCGGCTATGCGCTCGACCTGCCGCTCTTGGCCACGTCGATGCGCGGCACGTGGACGATGCAGATCTTCACCGATCCCAAAGGCTCGACGATCGGCGAAAAGAACTTCCTCGTCGATGACTTCGTGCCGGATCGCATCGAATTTGATATGGTGAGCGATGCCAAGGAAATCACGGTCGGTCAGCCGGTGCCGGTCAATATCGACGGCCGTTATCTTTATGGAGCGCCGGCCGCCGGCCTCAATCTCGAGGGCGAAATCGCCCTGAAAACGACGCGCGAAAACCCCACCTTCCCGGGCTATCAGTTCGGCCTCGTCGACGAAGAGGCGAGCGAAGCGGTACGCATTCCGCTTGAAGGGCTCGAACCGCTCGACGACGATGGCAAGGCGACCTTCGAGGCGACCGTTGCCGAAGCGCCTTCGACGACGCAGCTGGTGAATGCGGATATCGTCGTGCGCATGCAGGAGGCGGGCGGTCGCGCCATCGAGCGTTCGATCAGCCTGCCGGTCAAGGCGGAGGGTGCGCGGATCGGCATCAAGCCGGAGTTTTCCGGCGATCTCGGCGAGAACTCAGTCGGCAATTTCACCGTGATCATGGTGGACGAGGCCGGCAAGAAACAGGCTATCCAGAACCTGCCCTGGAAGCTGATCAAGATCGACCGCGATTACCAGTGGTATCGCGAGGGTTCGTCCTGGCGGTTCGAGCCGGTAACCCGCACCAGCCAGGCGGCCAACGGCACGGTGAATGTCACCGCCGATGGTGGTAAGGTTTCCGTCCCGGTCAAGTGGGGCCGCTACCGGCTCGAAGTCGAAACCGCCGATATCGGCGGGCCGACTTCCAGCGTCGAATTCGACGCCGGCTGGTTCGTGACCGCGACCTCGACCGAAACGCCGGATGCGCTGGAAATCGCGCTCGACAAGCAGAGCTACAAGGTCGGCGAGACGGCCAAGCTCAAGGTGTCATCGCGTTATGCCGGCGAGCTGATGATCACCTCCGGTTCCGAGAGCCTGATCGCGGTCAAGACCGCGAGCATCGGCGCCAGCGGCGGCGAGGTGGAGATCCCGGTCACCGCGGCCTGGGGCGCCGGTTCCTACGTCACCGCGACGCTCTATCGTCCCGGCCAGGCGCAGGAAAGCCGCATGCCGATGCGCGCCATTGGCGTCACCTGGCTCAAGGTCGATCCGGAAAGCCGCGATCTGCAGGTGTCGATCACCGCGCCGGAAAAGACGCTGCCGCGCCAGCCGCTGAACATCTCGCTGCAGGTGGCCGGAGCGGGCGCCAACCAGGACGCCTATGTCACCGTTGCCGCGGTGGATGTCGGCATCCTCAACCTGACCCGTTACCAGCCTCCGGCGCCGGACGACTGGTATTTCGGCCAGCGCCGCCTTGGCCTCGAAATCCGCGACATCTACGGCCGCCTGATCGACGGTTCGCTCGGCGCCACCGGGCGTCTGCGCACCGGCGGCGACGGCGGCAGCACGGCGCTGCAGAGCAGTCCGCCGAAGGAAAAGCTGATCGCCTTCTTCTCAGGCCCGGTAAAGCTCGATGCGCAGGGCAAGGCGAATGTCTCCTTCGATATTCCGCAGTTCAACGGCACGGCGCGGGTCATGGCCGTCGCCTGGTCGAAGACCGGCGTCGGGCATGGTGTCAAGGACGTCGTGATCCGCGATCCGGTCGTCATCACCGCCAGCCTGCCGCGCTTCCTGGCGCCCGGCGACCAGACCAATCTCCGGCTCGACATCGCCAATACCGATGCGCCCGCCGGCGATTACCAGCTCGCCATCACCACCAACAGGCCGGTCGCCGTCGATCAGAAGGGGACCGGAAAGATCACGCTGGCAGCCGGCGGCAAGTCGGATGTCACGCTTGCACTTCGCGGCGTCGAACCGGGTGCCGGGTCGATTTCGATCCGCCTTTCGAATGCCGCCGGCATGTCGCTCGACCAGGTCCTCGACATTCCGGTGCGGCCGGCCGCGATGCCGATCACCCAGCAGCGGCTCGTCGAGCTGAAGCCGGGCGCCAGCGTGACGGTCGATTCCAACCTCTTGGCCGACAGCATCCTGCCCGGTGCCTCGATCAGCGTGAATGTCAGCCGCTCGACGGCCTTCGACATCCCCGCGCTGCTGATGAGCCTCAGCCGGTATCCTTATGGCTGCGCCGAACAGACGACCAGCCGCGCATTGCCGCTTCTTTATCTCAGCCAGATGGCGGTGCAGAACGGCCTTGCCGACGACACGGAGGTCAAGAAGCGGGTCCAGGATGCGATCTACCGCGTGCTGTCCTACCAGTCCTCGGCCGGCAGCTTCGGCCTCTGGGGTCCGGGCGGCGGCGATCTGTGGCTCGATTCCTACGTGTCGGATTTCCTCAGCCGTGCCCGCGAACAGGGTTACGACGTGCCGGAACAGGCGCTTGTCCAGGCGCTCGACAGCCTGCAGAATTCGCTCGGCTTCACCAACAACGTCAAGGATCAGGGCAACGAGATCGCCTATGCGCTCTATGTGCTCGCCCGCAACCGCAAGGCCGCGATCAGCGACCTGCGGTACTACGCGGATACGATGCTGAACGATTTCCCGACGCCGCTCGCCAAGGCGCATATCGCCGCGGCGCTGGCGCTTTACGGCGATGCGCAGCGGTCGAAGAACATCTTCGCGGCCTCGCTGCAGATGTCGCAGGACGCGCAGATCCACCGGGTCAGCCTGTCGCGTTCGGATTACGGCTCGTCCCTGCGTGACGGCGCCGCGGTCCTGGCGCTCGCCGCCGAAAGCCGGCCGGTGCCGCCGATCGTCCCGGCGCTCGCCACCATCGTCGCCAAGGAATGGGGCCAGAAGAAATATACCAGCACCCAGGAACAGACCTGGATGCTGCTCGCCGCCCGCGCGTTGCAGAACGGCGACGACGGCCTGCGCCTGCAGGTCAACGGCGCCGACCATCGCGGCACGCTGATGTCGCAGATGAGCGGCGATGCGCTGATCGGCCATCCGCTGACCGTCAAGAACGTCAGCGCCGATCCGCTGTCTGCCTCGATCACCACGGTCGCGGCGCCCGCCCAGCCGCTGCCGGCCGGCGGCGATGGGTTCCAGATCACCCGCACCTACTATTCGATGGATGGCGAGGAGGTGAATGTCAGCGAGGCGCAGCAGAACCAGCGTTATGTCGCGGTGATCAGCATCACCGAGAGCAACAGCTGGCCGTCGCGCATCGTCGTCACCGACCTTCTGCCGGCCGGGTTCGAGATCGACAACCCGAGCATCGTCAGCAGCGCCAGCCTTGCGAACTTCGACTGGATCGAGGACGTGCAGGCGGCGCACACGGAGTTCCGCAACGACCGTTTCGTCGCGGCCTTCGACCGCAGCGCCGGCGACAACCGCGAGATCACTCTCGCCTATGTCGTTCGCGCCGTAACCCCCGGCGTCTACGATCACCCGGCCGCACAGGTCGAGGACATGTATCGTCCGCAGTTCTCGGCCCGCACCGCAACCGGCAAGATGGAGGTGCTGGCCGCCCAGTAGGAGCGGCAGCTCGTTCCCATGAAGCTCAGGTGGAAACTTTCGATCGGTCTTGCTGTCGGCCTCGTCCTCGCGGCGGGGCTGATCGTCGGCCTCGATGCGGCCGACAGGGCCTATCCGCCGCCGCTCGAAAGGGCGCGGGTGGTTTCCGCCGAGGTGTTGGATGCGGATGGCGAACTGCTGCGGGCGTTCGCGACGCCGCAGGGCCGCTGGCGGCTTCGCACGACGATCGAAAATGTAGATCCGCGTTTCCTGAAAATGCTGGTCGCCTATGAGGACCAGCGGTTCTACGAGCATGCCGGCGTCGATCCATGGGCGCTCGGTCGTGCCGTGCTGCAGCTCGTCACCAACGGCCATGTCGTTTCGGGTGCGTCGACGCTGTCGATGCAGGTGGCGCGGCTGATCGAACCGCGCGAAAGCCGTTCGGTCGCGGCAAAACTGCGCCAGCTCGTCCGTGCCGTCCAGATCGAGCGGCGGCTGTCGAAGGCGGAAATCCTCGAACTCTACCTCACCCACGCGCCCTATGGCGGCAATCTGGAGGGGGTGCGGGCCGCGAGCCTTGCCTATTTCGGCAAGGAGCCGCGGCGGCTGACGGTGGCGGAAGCCGCCCTTCTCGTCGCCCTGCCGCAATCGCCGGAAGGCCGGCGGCCGGACCGGCATTTCGAGATCGCAAAGGCGGCCCGAGAGCGGGTGCTGATGCGCCCGGCGGTCGCCGCAATCACCGGCGATGGTGAAGCGGAACGGGCGGCGGGCGATGGCATCCCGAGGCGCCGGCTGCAATTGCCGGCCTATGCGGCGCATCTCGCCGAGGCGGCGATCCGCAGGCAGCCGAAGATCGAGCAGCACAGGACCACCCTGAAACGCAGCATCCAGCAGGGGCTGGAACAGGTGGCGAGGGAGGCTTCGGTCAAGCTCGCTCCAAAAGTTTCCGTCGCCATGGTGATGGCGGACATCACCACCGGGGCGATCGTCGGCGAGGTCGGTTCCGCCGACTATTTCGATGCCGAGCGCTCCGGTTGGGTGGACATGACGCGGGTCAACCGCTCGCCGGGCTCGACGCTGAAGCCGTTCATCTACGGGCTCGCCTTCGAGCAGGGGCTGGTTTCACAGGAGACGATCATCGAGGATCGGCCGGCGGATTTCTTCGGCTACCGGCCGAAAAATTTCGACATGACCTATCAGGGCGATGTCAGCGTCCGGCAGGCGCTGCAATTGTCGCTCAACGTGCCGGCGATACGGCTGCTGGATGCCGTCGGGCCGTCGCGGCTGATGATCCGCTTCCGGCGCGCGGACGTGCGGCCTGTGTTGCCGGCCAACGAGGCGCCGGGCCTGGCGATCGGGCTTGGCGGCGTCGGCATCACGCTCAAGGATCTGGTGCAGGCCTATGCGGCACTTGCCAATCGCGGCAATCCGCTGCGGATCGGCAACGGCATCGAGGATAAGCCGGGCTTGATCGACGGCGAGCCGCTGCTCGAGCCGCAGGCGGTGTGGAACGTCGCCGACATTCTCTCGGACGTCCTGCCGCCGCAGGGCAGCCGCCGGCTCGGCATCGCCTACAAGACCGGCACGAGCTACGGTTATCGCGACGCCTGGTCGGTCGGGTTCGACGGGCGTCATGTGCTGGGCGTCTGGGTCGGGCGGCCGGACAACGGGGCGGTGCCGGGGATCGCCGGCTACCAGACGGCTGCGCCGATCCTGTTCGAGGCTTTTGCGAAATCCGGCGTGCCGATCACGCCGCTGCCGTCGGCGCCGTCGGGCGCGGTGCGTATCGCACAGGCCGAGCTGCCGATCAGCCAGCGGCGTTTCTCGATGACGGCGAACGGGCTGATTTCCGCCTCGACGCGCGAACCGGCGCCGCAGATCGTCTATCCGCCGGAAGGCGCGCGGGTCGATCTCGGGGCGCAATCGGGCGATATCTCTCCGCTGGTGCTGAAGCTGCAGGGGGGGCGCGCACCCTTCCGCTGGCTCGCCAACGGCAAGCCGCTCAACGAACTTTCCCGCCGGCGGACCAATGAATGGACGCCGGATGGGGCTGGATATTCGACGCTGACGGTGATCGATGCCGCGGGGCGGGCCGCGAGTGTCAGGGTTTTCGTGGAGTGAAGACCGCTCGATAAAGCCGATGGAAAGATCCGGCGGATTGGATCCTCGGGTCGAGCCCGAGGATGACGAAGGAGAGGGTGTGCCCCGGCTGTCCCAGAGCAATCGGGTCCTCAAAAAGGTTTTCACAAGTGGGGCGGCCGCTGTTTTCGCCAGTCCTCCCAACACGCTCGTCATCCTCGGGCCTGACCCGAGGATCCACTCACCGAGGATTAAAAGCTCTTGGGATATCCACGGGTTTCCGGTCTTCGGCCAACATTCTAGAGCCCCGCGCAGTCGCCTGCCGTGGTTTTCAAAGATCGGAGAGCCCACACGAATGCGGAACCTCAATAGATTTTAATAGGTGGCTCCGCATTCGCGTGGCCTTCGGCGTCTTGTCGGGGCTTCCGGCCCC